>ENA-OQBF01000002-OQBF01000002.1-human-gut-metagenome-genome-assembly--contig:-NODE-2-length-22593-cov-0.978812_pt1 | contig 22593 bp, 30 predicted proteins | sample MGYA00242745_ERZ504549 | MGnify/ENA primary metagenome ERZ504549 (study PRJEB26092, sample SAMD00036267) | human gut metagenome | host: Homo sapiens | study: EMG produced TPA metagenomics assembly of the...
GAAATACGTCCCCATTGGAACATACTGCAAAGTCCTTTATTCCTACATCTATCCCGATTGTACCCTCATAAGTTATCGGTTCTTTGGATGGAAGTTCTTTCCCATCCTCTACCAATACACTAACATAGTATTTATCTGTCTTGGTTTTAGATACCGTGACAGACCTTACATCTCCTTCAAACTTTCTATTCTCAGACAGTTTCACCCATCCGATTTTAGGAAGTTTAATCCGGTTGTTATCCAAGTCTACTGCTACAGAGTTGATAGCCTTATATACTGCTCTGCTTTTGTGCTTGGATTTGAATTTAGGAAACCCTTTCTTCTCACGAAAGAATCTTGTAAATGCACTATCCAAGTTCCGGATTGACTGCTGCAAGCATTCGTTGCTTACTTCTTTCAGCCACTCCATGCCTTCCGCTTTCTTCAAGTCGGTAAGCATCTTGCATAGTTCAACCGCATTTATTCGTTTCCCTTCGTTCTGATAGGCTTCTATCCGCTTTGCCAAAGCCCAATTATAGATAAAGCGTACACATCCAAAGGATTTCTCAAAGAATATCTTCTGTTCCTTAGTAGGCTTCAATCTATATTTATAGGCTTTCAACATGCTATTGCTTTTGATTTAGTACAAAGATAAGATATTATAAACTAAAAATCAAACGTTTACTTTATTAATTATTACTTTGTATATAAGTGCCTAATTCCGATTATTCCTATGATTGCTGCATTAATTAGTAAAAGCCACCAGCACCATGATGGAACATGTTTCTTAATGACTTCTTTCTCCTTAATGACTTCTTTCTCTTGATATATAGTATCATTCTGTATGACTGTTCTGTCTATGTACTTGATTTTTTCAATATACTTAGTATTAAAAACAGTATCGCCTTTTTGAATAACAGAAAAATAGATACTATCTCTTGTGTGTACTGTTAAAGTGTCATGCCGTTCTTTGATAATCTCTTTTATTTCTGTATTTTTCTCCAAGTCTTTTGCAGTTCGGCATGAAAACAAAAGAGGCAAAAGGATTATTAGGAGAAGAGCCTTTTTCATCCTTTGAAATAGGTTACTTTGCCATTACTTCCATCAGTACGTACATCTAAGTGTACCCAAGTGACATCTTGTTCCAAGCGTACCGGATAAGGAAGAAGTATCTGATTTGCCTTAATCCAATTACGAACTTCCAAGGCGGTCATTCCCTTCACATCAAAGTCCAGTGCAGTTCCTTGCAGATGTGCAGATACATATACCTTCTCCAATCGGGTCTTTTCAGCTACTAATTGGCATACATTACAACGAAGTCCTCTTTGCGTTAGACCTCCTCCCGAATGCCAAGTATTGACAGTTATAGGCTTACCAAGCTTTTCTCGTATGACGCATATTGTTTCAAGCAATCGTGGGTCAAAAAACGTCCAAGCCATTTCTCCAAACTTGTTATATACATGCTTGCATACAAGCTCTTTGATATTAAAATAGTTCTTTATATTCATTTTCAGTCCTCCTTCTTTTCATTTTTTTCACAACCTCTACATTCATCGCATTCATGTGCCATATCAAACTTTGCTTGCTTTAACAGCACGGGACATTCTTCGCTTGGCACTTTGCAAATGTACGCCTGCCGTATAGAGATAACTTTTTCTTCATACTTCTTTTTCAGTTCTGAAAGGTCATTTTCAATACGGGTTACTTCCTTGTTCACATACGTTTGTATGTTACTGTAGCTTTTTTCCATTATTGATATTGACTTTTCAAGGTTGGTAATCTCAACTGTCCGAGCCTCTGCCATCGCTTTCTTGCGAGAGGGTTTCATGTTTACAAGTGAAACTATTCCACCTAAGAACCCCCCCCCTCCAAGTATTGATACTAAAATCTGCGTCAATCCATGATATTATTATTTTAAACGTTGCTACTGTAAGTAGTTTTATTAGGAGTTTCGATAATCTCTGTATTATTGTTCTTGCTTATCCGTTCAGCTTTTTCAGCTTGCTTGATAGCATCTTCTTCCTCTTGCTTCTTCTCTTTTTCTACTCGGTCAAGTTCATCCGGTGCAGAAGACGGAGATTCTTCAATCAAGGTTTGTCGGGAAATCCATTTAGATTCCATAGCTAAGTTGGTAATCTTAGTATTGTTGGTTTCCATGCTCCAAATATTCAGTTTGGCTTTAATTTTCAAATCTGTATAAGCATTTGTCTGGTCTTCTTCCAATCCTAACATCTCTTGGAAAAGATAGGTTATTTCATTGATAGAATCAGACCAATCAGCAACACTTTGAGTAGCCAGTGCAATATCATTACGCATAGACAATGCAATACCGTTGCCACCGCTTCCAGTATTGGTAATATCTTTTGGAGTAATGAAGCTTACAGATGAAGCGATTGAAACTTGTTCCAACAAATATTCCAGATAAGCAATCATACTTTCCGGCTCTGGAAACTCCAACGTCTTTGCTTCTGTCTTGTAGCTTGAACCTTCGTCTGCCGGGAGATTGATAACCAATGTTCCATTATCTCTCTTGAAACTGTCTTCATTCATTTCCCCTTTTAAAACTAATCCCCAAGTACCAAACCGCTTTAATGTCACAGCATGTATATTTGTAAGCAATTCAATTATCTCAATTATACTTTGAGAATATTCCCAAGCTACTTTGCCTCTATGGTAGACAAGAGGATTACGGCTAAACCCATGAAGAATCCTTTCAGTAACCCATCCATTATTGGTAGGTTCTCCTTCTTTGCTTCGTATTGAACGATAAAGGTACTTATCATCGAATGTATCAATGACTTCTGTCAAATCATCTATCTTATAAAATAAGGAGCGTGAAATTTCTTCTCCATATTCATTGTAGTTGGGTATGACAGAATATCCATCATCATAGGAATAGACTTTAACTGTTCCCTTTTTCTTTATAGGGTCAAATTTGAATAGTACGCCAGCATCGCCAACCTTCTTCTGCTTGGATATTAGTTCGTACTTGATTTGCTCCATATTCCTCATGTTCCATTCCAGCTTGAAGTTCTGAAACTTCTTACTGATGGTATCGTTCTTCTCTATATTACAGAGAGTAAAAGAAATAGGATTAGCAGTGAGATGAAGAACATGTGCCGCATGAATATTCTTTTGCAAAGAAACTGTCAGCACAAGTTCATCTATGACTATATCAGTATCTCCAACTCTGACTGCAATCTTAGGAATTGAATTATTATACTTTATATTGTGTAGAGAAGGGTCGTACTCTCTCAGATAGAGGTCTTGTGAAACCTCTTGCAATGTCAAGTCGCTCAACTGGGCAGTTGATTTTTGGTTAAGTGTAACATCACCAATATAAGTTTTACACGACTGAAATTTTCCACCTCTTGTAAAAGGCTTCTTCAATAACAGCCGCTTTGGTTCTGACAAATACCAATCAATGTTTTTTCTCGTTATCATTTTTATATGCTGCTTAAAATTTTCAATATCTTATCTGAATTAGTAATCTTTCCTCTCTCCCTTGTTGGTTGTGCAGTACCATTTACTTGGTTCATTATATCTTCAAGAGATAATTTCCTTCTCAATTCTCCACCAGTAGCACCAGCCAATTCCCTATAACAGTCATAACACAATCCCCCACAAAGCATAATGATATTGTCTGTAAGGTCGGGAGAAAAGCCTTTTATCAGAGCATGTTGTTCCTTCTTTCCTTCAAACTGTATTCGTCCCGAAGGCAAACGTTTAAATTTGAATATTCTGCTCTCAAACTGCATTTGTTTTAAGACAGTAGTAGAACCTTCACGCTTTAGCTTCTGATGTGTATATCTCATTTTAGCAAGCTGTCTGTCATAGGTTATCAATCCAGCCTTTATCATTTGGGTAGCAAGGTGTGCAGCTTCATCCTTAAATCTTTCATACAACTTCTTTCCTTTAGCAGTTGCGGCAATCGCTCCAGAGAATGCGACACCTCCACCGTTTGCTGATACAAGATTGAAAATCTCTTTTAAGAAACCGTTACCTTGCACATCAATGATTAGCTCTTTATCAGTCAATCCATGCTTAACCATAAACTGCTTAATCATCTTTACGGCTTCAAGATTAGAGTTTTTCATACAATATTGTATATCGTCACAATGGAAACCTACCCAATGCTTCATCACAAAGTTGTCTTCTCCAGTAGTTGCCATATCCACAGTAATACGCTCCTTCTTACACTTACATGGAGAAACATGAGTAAACATGTTGAGAATATCATCCTCTGTCACTTCGGAAAGATTATCCTCCTCTTCTTCTTTTTCGTCTTGTATAGAGAAATTCCAGTTAGGTTCATACATTGAATCTGCAAGCACAGATGTTGCAGCCATAGCGCGATAACCTTTGTTTGCTTTAAGCATTGCTTGGTTATCCCTCACATCAAAAGTAAAGAATACCATGCTCATAATAAAGTCCTCATAAGACATATCCGGGTCAATCTGCAAAAGATTGTCTATGATGTCTTTGCATTTGGAATAAACCTCTTCCTTAGTATTTCCCCAATAGACTTCATCCAAGTTACCTTTTACAATGTGGAAGAACCGAACAACTCCATTCATTTCTTTAATGGGTTTTCCATCATCTCCAATCCATCCCCCACCATTCTTACCACAACCACATAGCTTACGTATGAAGCATTCACGTTCTGGATTTTGAGCAAGATATATTTGGGCTTTACCCTTAGTGTTTGCACGCAGACGGGTTTGACAAGTAGAAATAGTTCTCCATTCAAATTTATTGCATTCTTCAAATATGGCTTTCTTAAACTGCAATCCTTTGAATATCTTATCTATTACAGTGGGACTTTCATTATTCAACTGCTGGAATTTGATTTCAGAACTATTGAAAAACTTCACACCCATATCGTCTTGAACCTTAATGACTTCTCCAATAGGTTCTCTTGGTTGTATTCTGAAACGTCTGTCAATAAGCGGATATATTTCTTTAAGACCGTCCACTACTTTACCAGCGTCAAAAAAGTCGCCAACGTTACGCATAAACCATACAGCTTTTGCTCCTTGGTTTTCATATAGATATGAAATTGGTGCATATCCTAATGTAAAACTTTTTCCACCTCCACCACTACCAGTAAGCACAACATAGTCAGCATTGCTTCGGATGGCTTCATATTGGCAACCCGGCAATGGACTAACAATTTTGTCTTTCTGTATTTTCTCGCTCATAATGGTTCTTTATTTTTCTACAAAAATACGCAATCTAAGCTTCGATATATGCCACTTATCGAAAAACAAGCTACATACCTTAAAATAAATATGCTACTTTTTCGATAACCACAGTATGAGTAACGAAAAAGCTATTTATTTTTGTTCAAAATAATAAAATCATTGACGAACAATGGCACAAAAAGAAGAAGTTTTATCTAAAAGTTAATCAGATTTGCGAAGAACGTAATTTTGATTTGAGTGAAACATTTAGAGATAAGTTCTCTGAGAAATTTGCAGAAGCTTACAAGGATGCTCCGATTGAAGATGCTGGCTTAGTAGCCGCATTGAATATTTCAGTTGAAAGTAGCGGACATGCAAGAAAGAACGCATTCTCAGAAGCGACTAAGGGATTTGAAGCTAAGGAAGCTGAATATAAATCTCAGATTGAAGAATGGAAGAAAAAGGCTGAAAAAGGTAATGATGGTGGAGAAGGCAATCAAAAGCCTTCGAAATTTGAGTTGCCTGCCGAGTACAAAGAGAAACTTGATAGGCTGGAAAAGTTTGAATTGCAAGAGAAAACGAAGTCTGTTCGCAATCAGATATACGATACAGCCAAGTCTAAGGTGAGGGAAGATTTACATGAATCTTTTCGTAACTATCTTGGTAAGCAGAATATCGCAATTGATGCTGATGTTAATGCCGAGGCAGAAAGACTGCTGAAAGATTATCAAGATATATTCAGAAGCTCTATTGGTGATATTACACCATTATCTCCCGACGGAAAGAAAACAACGATGGAAGATTACCTTGCTGCCATAAAACCCGTCAAACTTTAAATAACAAAAGAAAATGGCACAATTTAATTTAGAAACCTTCTTTGCTTCCGCTAAACAATTTAGAGGTGGCAAGTTCGTATGGTGGAAGGACGCCAATCACGAGGAACGTTCTAACGTCCTCTATGGCTCTACCATTGCAAACCCGTATAAGGGTTTTGGCTATGCTTTTGCGGCTGACTTGTACGAATACAGATTGTGGAAACCGGGTTTCCTTCTGAAAACGTTTAAGGTGGCAAAGGCTACGACTGCTGATACAGACACTACTTTACATGTAGATGGTTCTGGCTATTCTCACATTCCCGAAGTAGGCAATGTACTTATGAAAGCTCCCGATACAGTTGAAACTACGGGACAGTCTGGTAAGGTTACATCTGTTGAGTTCGATGAAGAGAATAAGCAGTTTATTCTTACTGTTGACACTGCAATCGGTGCTCTGACTACTGATGATATTTTGGTTGAAGCTGCTAATAGCAATGGTGACGTTGCAACTGCTGCTGCTGCCGACGCTACTGTGTTGGTTAAAAAACCCGAATACCTTCATCGAAGCAGATACACAGTTCGCTCCGACTGATGGTCGCTGGGGAGTTACTGATGTTCAGCACAACATCAACACTGTTTATGGAAAGCGTGCATTTGTTGACCGTATGCAACCGCTTCCGAAGTATGTATTGGCTAAGAACCGCAACTACATCGAAGGTGTATTTGAAATCTAAAGGAAAGGAGTAGAATTATGGCAAACGCATATAAATATCAATTTAATCCCGACGAGTTAGTAAACCAACTCTATCAAAGAGGATTGGTAAACCCTGACGGTACGAGCGCATTTATTCAGACGCTCGTTGACGAGAAAATTGTCATGGATGCAAACCAGTTCTTTTGGCAGGAACACTTCACTGTTGATGGTGGTAAGTACCCTATTGACATGAGCCGCCCGAAGCTTGACCCTGCTTATACTATCTATAATGTTACTCGCCGCCCCGTTCCGATGGCTGATGCAATGACACCGTTGAGTGAAGTTGCTCAGATGGATAACGAGGCTGGGAACAGAGAACTGGTACTATCCCTCAGTTCGGTAAAGGCTTGTTTGAAACTTCTCTTTCAAAAGAGGAATTGAAAGCACGCTTGAATGAACTTGGTGAAGCTAATGCTACTTTGTTGGAAGGTTATGTACGTGGTGTTGCTGACTTGATTAAGACACACAACTACCGTCTTTCTAACATTGCCGCACAAGCTTTGTCTAAGGGAGGTCAGTACAGCAATGCTGATTCTCGTGGTATGTCCGGTGTCGTACATGAGTTCCCGAAGTATGTGCCTACTGAAAACTTTGTTAAGGCTGGTAAGGAAGTATGGACGAACGCAGAAGCTAACATTCCGGAACAAATGGCAAAGATTGAGAAAGATTTCCGTGACCGTACTGGATTTACTGGTACAATGGAATGGGATTTGCCGTATGACATGGTTATCACTCACTTGCTGAACAACAAATACTTCAAGGAAGAAGTTAACCGTTGGATTCGCTTGTATGCGCCCGATAAGGTTATTGTTGTTACTAATGGTGCTTCTGGCATTGATACTAACATCATTTCTTGGGAGCAGCTTATTCAGTATTCTCGTTCTTCTGTATCTAAGATTTCTCCTATCCGCATTGTGAAAGAGGAACAAGTGGTACAAGACATCAAAACGATTAAGACTGTACAAGGATGGAAGGCTGGTGTAGCAGTTCTGCGTCCTATTGGCTTTGCTGGTCGTGTTGTTCACTCTGATGTTGCCGATGTTATCTTGTTGCAGCGTGAAGCAAACAAGACGATTGACTATTCAATCGCTTCTGCACAGAATGACTTGTTTTATATTATCAACAAGGTAGTTCCTAACGGTATCTACAAGGCATATCATACTGATGCTATCGGTCGTTATATGCCAGTGTTGACCGAGTTTATGGAACACATTGTTGTTGATACTTTGACTGCTGATTCTTAAACTTGGAGGGTTATATATGACTATACTTGAATGGCTTTCTTCATCTTGTCGGTATTCGTTTGAGGAGAATACATTTATGAGAATTGCTCTTGACCGCGGCATCACAGATGTAAACGAGGATGCTATGACGTTGACCCAAGAGCAAAAGGATTTAATGACTGCCGATATAATATTTACCGCAGTGTTGTTAAGCCCTTCAAGTACAGCATCTCAATCTGCCTCTCATAATAACTTCCAGCGTACAGTTGGGTCAGAGACGGACATCTATCAGAGTAATAAAATAAGTTATGCTTTGGGCATATATAAGAGATACAATGACCCTAATTACGAGGTTCTTATCTCTGCTCGTCCAAAGATTAAACTCTTGAAAATTATAGATGTGATATGATTTCATTCAGTGACATAGAAGAATTTCCTTTTTCGGGACGTATATACAGAATCATCGAAAGTTCTATGGGCGACGATGAAGAAGATACCGTCTACGAAGGAGTAATGGACGTGAATCTTTCTGTTGCTGAATCCGGTTCGACCGCTCAAACAAGCGACTACGTTGTTTCTATTCCTTTGATAAAAGGAGAGGACGGGAAGTACATCAATCCAGTACGTAATGAGGATTGGATAGAATGTGATGTTATGGGAGAGCAAATTAAGATGCAAGTTGATAACAGCATACCTTCGATGTTAGGTGCTATAACTATATATGCAAATAGAAAAGGCGGATGGCGATAAAAGTAAAAGTTGATTTGAGTGGTTTGAAAAGGGTTCGGCAAGAACTGTTTGACAGACTTGCTGGCGAGCAAACCCAGCGACTAATAGCCTATGCGCCCGAATTGTTGAAGAAAGCATATTCTGAAAGCGGATTTACCGACCAGACTTACAACTTGGCTGATAGTTATATTTGGGCTGTGTTCTATCAAGGCAATTTGCAGGGGAGCGGCTACTTATATCCGTATCAGATGGCAACTAACAACTCAAAGTATCATGGCAAGCTGATAGATGGAAGAAAACTTGCTGACGAGTTCTTGGCAAACTATACTCCTGCCACTTATATAGGATGGGATTTGGTGCTGGCAGCAACAGTGCCTTATGCTCCTATATTGGAAGGAGGAAATGCCGGAAATCCAAGACGAAGGTTTGAGGTGTTATCAACCATATATGACGATATTAAGGAAGATTTTGCAGGGAAGGCAACTGTTAAAACAATAGGGATATGAGCGTTCCGTTTCAAGAAAAAGTAATTGGTGAAAGATTATATCAAGTAATCAATAGAGGTGTAGTGGGGACACCATCAAGAATATATGAATATCCTTGTAAACAAATCCCATGAGCGTGATTGATGCAAGGCGAATGCCGATATACCAATATGTTTATTCTCTCTTCATAGATAAGGTTACAAAGTACATCTATCCGATGGAAATGCCTACCAAGTTGGAGGAGGAGATAAATGCTGGCGGTTTCATGGTTATCCGTCTGGGAGAAATTAAGGATAAGAGCCAGTTCAACTTGAATGCTCTTGCGAGCGTTCGCGTGACAGTTGAGATGTATATTCCTCCCAAGACAAGAGGTCGGCTTGATACCACCTTGCTGGAAAAGTATGAAACAAGTATATCCGACATTGTAAATGCAGAAGTTGAGAAAGCCGGAGAAAAATACGACATCTCAACTGACGGTATATTGTCAACTGATGATATATATAATGAGAGCGACAATCTGTTCTTCATGTATATTAAATCATTTATAATCAATATAAAATAACTATTTAATAATTAGACGAGATGGCTACACAAGATTTGTTGACTTACAAATGTAAGTCTTTAGGCTATGCGGAAGTCGGGGCTGGTGCAGAAGCTTCTTATACTCCTCTTATGGGTGTGTTGGAAGGTTTGTCTATCAGTCAAGAAACCGCAAGTGAAAGTGCTATTAACGGTGAGTTCTATGATACTCCGCTTGATAGCGTGGGTACACTTGGTTCTTACAAGATTGAATTTGACTTGGTTAAGTACAAACCGGAAGAGATTGCCGCTATGGAAGGCGGTGAGTTTACCGCTGCTACTGGCTTGTACACAATGCCTTCTTCATTCACCAACGTTTACAAGCAGTTCAAGTTGGAGTTCTACAATGGTATTGACTACATTGTTATTTACAAAGGTAAGGTCGCTACCAATTGGGATGGTACTGATTTGAAGACTGCCCCGTTGAAACTGCACATCGCTATCACTGCTTTAGTTGACAATGCTGGCAAAACGGTTGAGATGAAGATGGCTGAACCTTCTGTTGGAGGCTAAGACCCATTATAAATCAAGAGAAAGGGCAGTGGCTTGTTTGCTGCTGCCCTTTTTTCTTTAATACACAAATGATAATGGAAGAAAAGGATTTAATTATACCGGACGAGCTAAAGAGGGAAATATCAGAGATTATGACTGACAATCCTACGCTTGTCAAGTTAGGAGATAAGCAGTATAAGGTGCATCGGTTGAGGGCATACTCATACCAGCGTATTTTCCAATTAGCGTTGAAATTACAAAAGGAAGAGGATATTAAGGATGATAAGAGCATGATGTACGCTCTATGTACAGACTTGGACGTAAGTTCCGAGATTGTAGCAATCATTCTTGTTAATCACCTCTTCTCACCAGATGATATAACCGATTATGCGAGTGCGATAGAAGTTATGAGCAGAAATGACAAACTGATAGCTTTTATGAAGGCTCGTATTCTCAACTCCGTATTTGAGCCTGCTCAATGGGCGGCAATCATTATTGAAGCAATAAACAGCATCGACTTATCACCGGTTTTTACGGTGCTCATATCGGGGAAGGCTCTTATGGTTTCGCAGACGAATATGAGGAAGACGGTAGCGGAACAATTAACATTATGGCGGCAAGCCAAATCGGAGATTTAGGTGATTTCATACGTAGCTTTCCGCAGTTTACGTATGACGATTATCTTTATAGATTGTCTATGGCGCAAGTTCTTTTCTTGACAGTAGACAGTACCCATATTAAGTATTTGCGTGGCAAAGACAAGGAAATATGGGAAAAGTTTTGGAAACGACGTAAAAGTGATAGAAGTGAGTTGCAAGCGCCTAAGCGTAGTGTGTTAGATACTATACCAAGAATCAATTGACATACTCCCATTGCTAAAGCAGATGGGTTTTCTTCTAAAATCAAGTAAAAAGTAGCAGAGATGGCAGACAATAAAGATGTAGTTATTAGTGCTTCAATGTCTGATAAGGACTTGTTATCAAGCATTGATGAAACTCTAAAGAAGACGGAAAAGCGTCTGGAAGATTTCACCAACAAGTTGGAAGGTAAGTTGGCGAGTGTGGAGGCTTTGCCGACCAATTGGGTAAGAATATTGGTAAGGGCTTAGTTGATGGCTTTAACCAACAAATCCGTCCTTTGGAAACAAAGATTTCCGAGTTGGAAGCCAAGCTTAAAAGTTTGGGGGCAACTAATATTGCACAAGGTAATACTGCTGCCACGCAAGCTACTACTACGAATGTATCTGTAGACGTTAATTCCATGAACCAAGCCTTGCAAGTTGCCAATAATTTGCGAGAAGTATTTTCTAAAATACAAGGAAACACTACTCGTATTAAGAATAATATGGAGCAATTGGCTACTGTTAAAACTGATGTGCAAGAGGCAAGAATTAATGTTCACGTTGCTCAAAGGGAGAAGCTACTTCAAAGAGAAATATTGCTCCGGCAGCAGACTGCCAACTTAGCAGCAAGAATAGCAAGAGAGGAGGAGAAGAGTAGAATATCACAAGGAGGTCAAAGCTACGAAAAGGCTATGGCTATGGGCAATAAGTCAATTCAAGAAAGGACTGAAAAGCTAAAAGCCTTGCAGATTGTACAACGTAATCTCTCCACGGATGATGCAGAATATGCAATGAAGCTTCGTAATGTCAATAAAGCTATGGAGGACTTGAAAAAGCAAAATGCGGAAGCTTTATCCAGTGGTATTCAACTTCAAAAGGCAAATAACAGTTTAGCTGAATCATTTAAGAACTTAGGTAAAAGAGTTCTGTTCTATACTGGATTAGGAGCGTTAACTGGCTTTGTAAAAAGTCTTATGGACGTTAGAGGTCAGTATGAATTACTTGAACGTTCGATTGGTGCTGTACTTGGTGACTTTGAAAAGGTTCTCAGATATTTCGGGAACAACAAGAATTAGCATTAAAATCTCCATTTACCGTATTGGATTTGGCTGGTGCTACGAAGCAGCTTGCTGCCTATAATTTTGAAGCGGAAGAGCTTGTAGACGTTTCAAGACGTATGGCAGATATTAGTGCTGCTCTTGGTGTCCCTATGGAACGTCTGACCTACAACTTAGGACAGATTAGAGCACAGACTGTTCTTACAGCAAGGGATGCTCGTGACTTTGCTAATGCTGGTCTTTCTATAACTACAGAGCTTGCTAAGATGTACACTGAACAAGAAGAAAGAATTGTTTCAGTAGGTGATGTCATGGATAGAATGTCTAATAAGATGGTTTCCTTTACTGATGTAATGAAAGTTTTAAATCGTTATACAGATGAAGGCGGTATGTTCTATGACTTCCAAGCAAAGCAAGCTGAAACTTTAGCAGGACAGTTATCTAACTTAACCGATGCTTATGACTTCATGCTAAATGAGATTGGTAAGGAGAATCAAGGCATGTTAACCGGAAGCATATCTCTTGTAAGAAGTCTGTTTGAGAATTGGCGAAGTGTAGCTAATATATTGACAGTTGTTGCTACTGCTTTGGGTGTATATAAGACAGCTCAAATAGCAGTTGCTACTGTACAACTTGCTGCTAATATGAATTTACGCAAGTATTCAGAATATTTGGTAATAGCAAGAAAGGCATTGAGAGATAAGGCTGCTGCGACAAAGCTTGCAGAAGCTTCAACTCAAAACTTGAATAAAACTCTTCTTGCCGTTGCAAAGAATCCTTATGCGGTAATAATTGCTGGATTAGCTGCTTTGGGAGTTGCTATTTATCAAGCATACACAAATGCCACTAAGTTTAGGAAAGAACTGGAAAGCATTACTGCTGGCGGTCTTATAAATGCACAGCAAATGACTTCTGACTTTGACGCTTTAGTAAAGAAGTTAAATGAATCGGAAAAAGGAAGTAGAAATTTCAGCGATGCTTTGAAGGAGATAAACAATACTTATGGCTCATATCTCCCCAATATGTTGACTGAAATCAACTATGCTTCTGAACTTGCTAAAAATTACAATAAAGTTGTAGATGCTATTTATAATAAAGCAAAGTCACAAGCTCTTGAAAAGAGTTATCAAGTAATAACAGAAAAGTACTCTGAACAACAACAAGATGCTATTGCCAATATTATAGAGAAAATGACAGAAGGAGGTATCTCTAAAGTAAATGCACAAGAGATTACCCGAAACTTTGTTGCAAGTTTGGATAAAGGACTTTCCAAAGGTGAAACTTATATGGCAAGATTCTACTCTATCTCTAAGAAGTATCTTGGCGGTTCTACTGCTGAAATGGAAAAGCTTAATCCAGTTGTTCAGTCTTTATTTGGTTCATCCGGAAGCATTGACAAGTTAGGTAAGGCGATTACAGAGCAAAAGAAGGCTATTCAAGAAGTTCGTGAAGCCAGTGATATTATCAGCAATAGACCAACTTATTCCAGTGTAATAGAAGGTCAAGCAATAGATAATATCAATGAGAAATATAAGAAGCTGGAACAAAATCAGAAGAACGAGAAGCTAAGACTTATCGAACTTCAAGCTGCATATAAGAAACTTGGCAATACTTATATGTACGACCAGATAACCGAACAACTTCAAAAGTACAATGTAGAGTTAAAGGATTGGCAGAAGAATGTTAATTCTATTGTTCAGAAAGCTGGAGGTGGTGCTGGTGCAGGCTTTGCCATTAAGCAGGATGAAGATATTTGGAGTTATATTGACCGATTGAAAAAGGAATATAGGTCGCTTACTGCACAACAAGAAGAAATATCTAAAGGTCTTACTGCAAGTCCCGAGAAAAAGAATATGTTGCCAATCGTTTGAAAGTTGCAAGACAAATTGCCTCTGCATTAAATCTTGACCTTAGCACTCAAAAAGAGATGAATAAGGCAAAGAAGGAGGAAATGGATTTATTGAAGCAACAGATTAAGTTGGTAGATGATATTCAAAAGAAGTTCTTGCAGCTTGTAAAAGACACTGGTAATATAACTTATGCTACCGAAAAGGTAAAGGATGCTTACCAAGACTTATTCGATAATGCGTTTAAGGGTATCAGTGTTGATATTAACGACTTGATTACCTTTGATAAAGGTAGTGCTCCAAAGTTTTATAATAAGATAGCTGAAACCCTCAAATCGCCAGAAGCTAAACAGTTGGTTGCCGGGAAGAAAGCACAGAGTGAGATTGAATATTCTATCTCTATAAATTCTGCAAGTGTTGCTTTGGCAAAACGCAAGATTGAGGGAATGTTCCAAGGCTACGAACTGGAATTGGATATTGAAGGCGCTGGGCAGTTCGGTTCACTGTTCGCTGGCTTGTTTGAATATGACCCAGTTTCACTTGAACAGTTGGAGGCTGATGTTAATGCTACATTGAATAGTTTGAGGGAAAAAGTTTCATCCTCCAAAAGGAACAAGCAGAAATTACAAGACTTAATCAATCAGAACCCTAACGACACAAGAGTTGACAGTTGGAAAAGTTCTCTTAATACTTTGGTTCAGAATGAGAGTGACGCTTCAAAAGCTATTGAAGATATTCAGAAAAGATTAAGCGACACTATCAAACAAGCCGCATTGGATGATTTCAAGAACTTCCAGTCTATTGCAGATAAGTACGCTGAAATGGAGGATAAGATAGCAGAGGTCGAAAGAAAACGTTTGGAAGACCAAGCTTCTATCTCCAATAGAGTTACTGATGCAACTTCTGATTTGGCAAAGCTGGAATTGCAGTTGTCTGTGACTGAAAGCCCCGATGTAAGAGCGGAGATAGAAAGTGAGATTGAAGAGATACAGAACTTTATAAACGAGAAAGCTCCAAAACTCTCTCTTGCTGTTGATACTGGTGCGGAACAAGAAAAGACTAAGATAGCTTTTGAGGAATGGAAGAATACCTCTAATGCTTGGGAGAAATCATTCCAAGACTTGAATGCAATTAGCACTGTGTCGTTAAACAATATGATTGACGAGATAGAGAGGTTTGCGGTAGCTAATAGAGCCAACATGCCAATTAATGAATACAAAGAGTTAATGGCACGTATTAAGGCTTTAAAGACGGAAGTAAATTCTCGTAATCCTTTTGCTTTACTTGCAGACCAAGTTGAGAATTTGAAGGATAACTTTAAAGGACTTGACGGTTCATTTGAAAGTACTGTTGAATATGTAAGTCAGTTGGGTATGTCTGTTAGTTCCATAGGAAACATCTTTGAGCAGATGGGATTTTCCGAGGGAGTTTCTGATACTATATCTACTATTGGTGAAGCTATACAAGGTGCTTCACAAGCTGCACAAGGAATTGCTCAAATAGCAGGAGGAGATATATTAGGTGGAACAATCAACACATTAGGAGGTATCTGGCAAGGAGTATCAGCCATATTCAATGCCGGAAACAAGAAAATCACAAGAGAAGTTGAAAAGAGCGAGAGAAGAGTTAAGCAATTAGAGAACGCTTATAAGAATCTTGAACGTGCTGTTGATAAGTCGATGGGTAAAGCTGAAATTTCAACGCAGAAGGCAGCTATTGCAAATCAGAAGGCACAGCTTGCAGAAGTTCAACGTCAGCTTCAACTTGAAAAGAGCCGGAAGAAGAAAACCGCGACCAAGACAAAATCATAGAATTAGAGGGTCAAGTTACCGACTTACAGAATGCCATTGATGATGCTACTACTAATATAGTAAACACTTTGCTCGGTACAGATGTAAAATCTGCCGCAGAAAGCTTTGCCGATTCTTGGATTTCAGCTTGGAAAGAAGGTGCTGATACAATGGAAAATTTAGAGGAGAGCTTCGATGATTTAATAACAAATATGATTGTCAAGTCGCTTGCTTCTACGATTGTCGGAGAACGGTTAAAGAGCATGTTTGCTATGGTTAAGAGATTTACCGAAGAAAACTCTGCTGGCGGTGTAGGTATCACTACCGAAGAAGCCAAACAGATAGCTGACTTAGGTAAAGAGTTAATTCCTTTGATAAACGAGGACTTAAAGAACTTGATGGGTCAGCTTGGTATAGAGTTCGGTAGTGGAGTGAAAGACGCAGCCCTTTCTTCCTTACAGAAAGGAATCTCTTCGGTGACCGAAGAAACTGCTGGGGCTATTGAAGCTTATTTAAATATGGTTAGTGGGCAAGTGTTCCAACAAACTACTATTCTGCAAGGTATATGGGATATGACTAATGTCAATGCAGGAACGATGTCGCAGATGTTACTTCAAATGAGAAGTAGTTATCAGATACTTCAAGCCATTCAAGTTTGGACGGTAAATATTTCTACTGCCGCAGGAAATGGTGTAAATGTTAGGATATTACCCGATTAATTAATATATTTGTAGTGAGGGAGATAGATAAAGGTCGCTCCTTTGTTGAAAGTGGTTACGGTGCACTTCTCCCTCACTATTATTAATACCGTATAAACATCGTAAATATGAAAGAAAATAATGATTTAGGAATATTGATTCCTATTAAAGAGAACAACGGACAAAAAGCGGTTAACGCACGTGATTTACATGCTTTTCTTGAAAGCAAGCAACAATTTGCTGATTGGATAAAAGGGAGAATCAGTAGATATGATTTTGAGGAAGGAAAAGATTTTGAAGTACTTTGCTTTGACTATCAAGGTAACTTATTGAATATCAGACATCATAATTTTATGAAGACTGATAATCAGCAAGTTAGTAAAATAGAATATGCACTGTCAATTGGAATGGCTAAGGAGTTGTCAATGCTTGAAAACAATGAACGAGGAAAGCAGGCAAGAAAGTATTTCATTACATGTGAGGAGAAGGCTGTTTCCGGTATCACATTGCCTAACTTCAATAATCCGGCAGAAGCCGCAAGAGCATGGGCTTTGGAGTATGAAGCAAAACAGCAGGCGTTACTTGAAGCTAAGGAGGCACAAGACAATGTTAAACGCTTGGTGCATGATTCTAAAACTTATACTGCTGGCGAGATTGCAAAGGAAGTTGGTTTGAGGTCTGCAATAGAACTTAACAATCGGTTAGCTAAGATGGAAGTTCAGTTTAAGCAAAACGGTACATGGCTATTATATGCCAAGTATGCCGACTTAGGTTACACTTCTGTTAAGCAAACTGTATTAGATAACGGACGCATTATTTATGATAGAAGGTGGACGGGTGCTGGACGTGATTTTATAGTTTCCTTATTTAAAGAAGAATGATGGAGCATAACTTACTATACTTTTACAAAAACTCTTTGTTACGGGACTTGTGTAGCGAGTACAATAAGGAGTGGAAAGCCTGCAAGGAGGATAGAGAGAAGCTAATGCAGCTTGCCTTGCAGCAACAGAGTATTCCATATATGGCAACTTCAATGTATGAAGGCTGGGGAATGTCCGTAGACTTTTTGAAAAGGGAGTTTGCTGACTATATAAATGGGAAGCACACTTTTAATAATGTTGATGGAGTGGATGGTTATACTTACTCTATGTGGGTAGATAATCACGATTATATAACCTTAAAAGAGGACGTTTCTCACTTCGTCCAATGTGATAGCCGCATATCGGTACAAGAAACTAAATGCCCAACTATATATATATCTAACAAGTCTAATGTTCACTTGGAATTAGACGGATTCAATGCCATACGTATCTATCTGTTTGATGAAAGTGTTTTGACTATTGACTATGTAGACGTACACAGTAATGTTGTAGTCTATATGTATTCTCCCAAATGTGAAGTGAAGGTTTTAGAGAATGATGGTAAAGTAAAAATGTTCACTAAAGACTTACGATTATGAAACAACCAAGAAACATATTATGCGATAAGAGCGCAGCTACAGTGTTCTATAAAGCAGAAGGTGGAAAGAATGTTCAAGAGCCATTGCCCGAAAAGATAATGAATCTGTTCTTATCTTCTTCTCCCTTAGTCCCAACTTTAGCACCATTTACAAAAGAAGACCCGGAATTTGTTGCATTGTTGGATAATGCTTATGAACACATAGCAAATCAAAAAGATTTTTTGACTTTTTCTTTGACGCATCCGAATAAATATTATAATGTTTATGTGTCTAAATCAATAGAGAAGGCAGAAGATGCACCAGAGGGAATACCGGATATGGAAAATGATTATTTAGTATTGAATATCTCATTAGGTGCTAATTATATAGATTTCTATATAACCAACGCAGGAGATGTGTATTATTTATCTTATACGCCATTCTGATTATGTTAGGAGCAAATATATATTTCGTAAAAGCTGGTATTGAAGACTATACCGACTTCACAGTTAAATGGAAAGGTCTTCGTATATTGAAGATGGACGGATTTCTTGCACAAGGAGAACCCAAGAATATCTATACGGCTTCTTGGATTAACAGCAACAAGGAAGATGTCTTCGTACCGGATAAAGTGTGCTACGAAAATCCCGATGTAGAGATTTCGTTTATCATAGATGATTTCCACGATAGTACGGTTGATGTCCGTGCGGTTCACAAGAACTTCATTAGTTATATGACGAGCCACCAAGTGACTATCAAATCTGAATATGCTGGTGCAGAAAGTAAGTTTGTATGTTTAGATTCTTATGAACCTACAACTATAATAGTTAATCGCCCTACTGGTAGGAACTATATTATGGGTACTTTGACTATGCACCGTATAGACGAGAATACCTATCTTTAACTAATAAAAAAGCACCTACTTCGCAGCAGATGCTTTAAAAATGAAAAAACACAAAGTCGAATAACCTATATAGTTAAGATACAATGTATTATGAAGAATGATATGAAAAAGAAAGTGAGAGTTGTTAACGGCTTCAATGCTGCTACGGGTAGCTCAAAGCCATGTTTTTTACCAAGTTCTCTTAGAACTAAATAGTTTATTTATGCCAATATCAAGTGGGAAAATCGTAGCACCCGTCAGTATTGATGATGTCCGCACAGCATTGGGTGTATCAAGTAATGACTTAGGTTATTTGTGCAAGAATACTCATGGCAAAACAAATATGTGGGCAAAGTATAAGCCCGTAATATACCCATCAGAAAATATCAATCTTACAAACTCAAATTGGTGGAAAAGCAGTAATGGGAATTGTGGCATTGATACAAGCGGTGCGCAGGCTGGTACTTATAAGGATATAGTAAGTAAAATGACTTCTGACGGAGCAAATGGATATAAGTATTCACCGCCACAAGGAGGAAGCAATGCACCTTTCCGGCTTCTTGACTTTGAAGGGTATATGCCGGAAGCAATGGCTCCAATTCACTCGTTTACAGTTCCAAAGCAAGTAGATAATCTAAGTGGCAGCACCTTTTTTGCCACAGTAGCTTATAATCCATCGTCTTCAATGGGAGGAAGTCTATCGTTAAGTGATATAGGTGGATTGGTATGGCAGGGCGTGGCTTATACATTAGGGGATATGTACTTTGGTGTATATATGGTTCAGAAAGGAGGAACAAGGTCGCAACGACTGACTGCTGATAGTCCGGGGACAATGCAAGTAAAAGTGCCTACAAATGGATTACCAGTAAACACATATAATGTCTATCCCTTCTTGTCTACTGTAAAGCTTGGCATACTGGACACGGATAAGGCTGCTGGCTATTTCACTTTGCCTAATACTAAGGTTGCCGAGATACAAGTAGTAAGTACCACATATAATATCATCATCAATGCTGGTATTGGAATGATTGCAACTGCATTGACCGTGACTGTTCAAGTCAAGAACCCGACAAGTTCAAGCAAGACCTTTACTAATAATTCGCTGTGGGTTCGCTTCGCTAAATATGACTTGTTTGACCCACTGATGATTGGTGAAACAAAATTAGAGTTAGGAACATTCACTGTGGCTGCTGGTGAAACATACACAGTTATCAGAAAGAGATTTGATATAGAAGCAGACGAATCCTATAAAGTCTGGGTTACTCTTGATTCATCGAGATATACAGATTCCGTAGTACCTCTACGACCAATAACGTAACAATAGAAAAGGGGAACTTTCACAAGCTCCCCCTAACCTCTAAATAAACTATGTAATATGCAACAAATACTATTCTCCTACAAGAACTTCCTGCAAGTCCATGATGGTACTTACATTGAAGTCGTTGGAAGCGATGTACTTTCCGAAAGCGTCCTCACTCAACTTGTCATAGGTGAGTTCGTTCTCCTTGTCGCCCTCTTCTTTCATCAGCTTCTCAATGGTATTGTTGAAGTTTTGGAAATATTCATTGAGTTCCTTGCGCTCCTCAAAAGAATATTCGACTTCCTTCCCTTGTGATTGCATTTCCTGCCAGTGTTGGGCTTTCTTCTGCATCTCTTCCATTTTATCGTCTTTCAGCTTCTCGTGTGTCAGCTTGACAAACTCCTCATAGCCTTCACTGATTGGCTTAATAGCACGTAATGCTTTAATAACTTTAAACTTGTCAGCATCCTCCATCTTAGTGAGTTTGCTGTCGTTCATTGTCTTATAAACGCTTACAATTTTAGATGTTTTCATTGTTATATTTTTTTAAAATGTTTCTACTAAAAGCATCTATTTTCACAAACCGATGCTAAAATGACAAATAAATAATGCTAAAACAAAAAAAAGGCAAATCAGTAATATCTTTCCTTTTCCTCGCTCCATACAAACTGATGGTCGCAATGCTTGCATTTAGAGTTGACACCACGAGGCAAGTCAATCTCTTTTCCGCAATTGGGACATACAGCATTATATGGAGGATAAACTTGGATAAAGTGTCGGTTGAACTTAGCAACTCCGTCCTCTCCGGAATCTCCGAACTTATCCACATATATTTTGATAGCGTTGAGCAAGTCCTTTGCGTCGGCTGCATCAATATCCTTGTATTTCTCTTTCAAGAACTTCGCTAATATCTTTCTTAGGTCTTCTGCGTTGAAGTCAATGTCTTCAAGCTGCAAGGCAGTATCTTTGATATTTCTATCGTGCTCTGCCCTAAGGAACCTTATAGTTTCTTTAATATCAGTCCGTTCAAGATAGTCTGTAACCTCCAAGCTGCATCTTTCACGAAACTTAGGTATTTGTTCTTCGGTTTTCTTTTCATACTCTTTTCCTCTGATAGTAACCATATAGGATTGTATCTCATTGATACCAATGGCTACCATCATAGAAAAAGAGAAGTCAAGAGGAGAGAGGTTATCTACCCCTCTTGATTTCATTAAACTCTTTGTCTGCTCGTAATTAACCATTATTTCAACGCTTCTGCTTTGAGGTCTTCAATTACAGAATCAATAAGGTCACAAGCCTCTACTTCGATGTCCTTTGAGCCGTTGTAGCTTCTGTTGACTTGTCCCCCATCGGATTCAGAGTAAGAGAAGTTGCCGTACTGTCCGGTAGTAGAGTTTACACTACTATTGAATGAATCAATCAATGATTGTGAGTTGATTGTAGCGTCACCTTCCAATGTGATAGTGCCATTTGTGTTAGACACATGATAGGAAAGTCGCTTGTTGGTAAAAGTTGTTCCAGCCATTTCGTTAAATATTTAAGTTTAGACTTCGCTACAAATGTAGCTTAAATCTGTGAAAGTTCCAAAAAACCTTCCTACTTTCACAAGCAAGAAGGGTATAAGAATATTAAAATCACTCTTAATGAAAAATTGAAAATCAATCTAAACTATCTTCACAGACGGTATTTTAAAGTAGTCAAATTCGGCCACTTTAGAATTTTATTGTACAAAATATATCATCGGCAATTTCTTTGAACCTATTAGCTAAAGACTTTAATATCTTTTCTTTGATTATATCTGAATCTTCAAAAGGTTCTTTAAAGATTCCAATATCTGGCGCAAAGCTTTATTTATTTCCTCTGCTCCGTCCTCTAACAGACTTTTGTGTGGGCAAGTCATGATTTTACCGACAAGAGATGATAGGTCTGCATCTACCTTACATTCAAATTGAGTAGCCTTTTGAGTAGTACCTTCTTTACCTTCAAGTTCGATACGCATCATAATGGCGTAGTTTGCAAGGTCAGTCAGCGTATCAGACACCGATTCATAATTAGGCTTCTCATTACTATTAAGCAATGACTTCAATCGGTTAAACTTATCTTCCATGCGAACAATGCCAGCTATATTGCCATGTTCTTTGATTGACTTGCCGAATGAATCGCCATAATCTTTGTTCTTGTTTTCGTAGAGCGTTGCCATTTCAGCAACTATCTCTTTAAATCTTTCTATCTTACTCATGTTGTTAGTTTAATTACCACCAAAATATTCCTCCCCAAATCGCGTAGAATATGATTAGGGAGAATAACCATAAAACGCTCATAAAGCCAGCTATAAAAGGATTTCCATAATCGCTAATTTTGTATAGCCAGTATATAAATGCCATGCCTATTACGACCGCAACAATGTTACTCCACGTTATCATTCTTCATTTCGGGCGTTTATATCCAAGCTTACACTTGAATAATTTGACGTTTCATCGAGCCACTACTTCTTAG
>ENA-OQBF01000003-OQBF01000003.1-human-gut-metagenome-genome-assembly--contig:-NODE-3-length-17383-cov-0.779207_pt1 | contig 17383 bp, 14 predicted proteins | sample MGYA00242745_ERZ504549 | MGnify/ENA primary metagenome ERZ504549 (study PRJEB26092, sample SAMD00036267) | human gut metagenome | host: Homo sapiens | study: EMG produced TPA metagenomics assembly of the...
CCACCGGTACGAACGACTCCTCGTCGAAGAGCCATACCGTCATGTCGCGGCGTTCCGTGTCCGTGTTCCACCTGTCCTCCATGACGGAGTATTCCCTGCGCTGCTTCCACTGGTGCAGCGGCACGTTGCCGTTCCACACCCACCGCGTCACAGTCGTTTCGAAGCTCTTGGAGAGCCTGCGCCCGAGCGCGTCGTATGTGAACTCCACCTCCCTCTTGTCGGGCCGCACCACCTTTGCCAGGGAGCCGTCGGCGTTCCACCGGTATCTCCAGCGGTCCTTCTTGCCGTCAAGCCACTTTCCCGTGCCGAGGTAGCGTTCCGTCAGGTTGCCGTCAGCATCGTACTCGCAGTGCCATTCACCGTCCTGCTCCAGCCGTCCGCCACTGAGGTAGCGGCGCAGCCTCATGTCCGGGTCGGGATACAGGTTCCCCACCGGGTCGCTCTTTCTCCACTGCTCCCTGCCGTCGGGGTATTCCGCCCTGTCGAGCTGCCCCGTCGGGGTGTAGGAGTAGCGGGTCTCGCCACGCCTGCTGTCCTCCACGGACAACAGCCTGTCGGCGACTCCCCAGCGGTAGCGGCGCATATGCCGTGTGCGCGAGTCCTTGCGTGTGCGGGCATCCACCAGACGGCCTATGTCGTCGTAGGCGAACGAGCGGACGACGCCTCCCGGAAGGATGCGCTCCACCTCGAAGCCCAGCGTGTCGTGGCGGTGTGAGGATTCCCACGAGCCTGCGCCGTCGGCGTCGCCGCCGCCGGTGGCCGTGAACCCCTCAAGCTCCCCGTATCCGTTGCGGGTGTAGCGCAGCGAGGCCCCCGTCGTGCTGTCGAGCGTGAGTATCCTGCCGGTATGGTCGTAGGTGCGGAGTATGGTGTTGCCGTCAGCCGTCTCCCGTATGGGAAGTCCCAGGGAGTTGTACGCGAACTCCACCGTGCTTTCCCCCCTCGATGCCTGCACCAGCCTGCCGGACAGCCCGTAGGCGTAGGTCTGGTCGGGGTCGCCAGCCGTGGGGTATGAGACGCGCGTCACGCGCGAGCAGGCGTCGTAGCCGTATTCCCTTTCCGTTCCCGATGGCAGTGTCTCCCTGACGACACGTCCGCCCCTGTCACGCAGGTAATGACGGACGGCCCCGTCGAAACCCTTCTCGGCGGTGACGTTTCCCACAGCGTCGAGGGTGAACTCGTAGCTCTGGAGCTTCTCGTTTGTCACACGGCGCAGGCGTTCCTCCCGGTCATAGCGGAAGTTCACCACGCCCCGGTGGTCGCGACGCCTTGTCAGCTTCCACATGCCGGAGTAGCCGTACTCCACGTGCTGGACGTTGTCACGGTATTCCGTGAGGTTGTCTATCCCGTCGTAGGACAGGCGTATGTCGTTGCCGTCGAAGTCGAGCACGTGCACCACACGGCCCACAGGGTCGTATTCCCTTTTCTGCACCGCACCCTTGGGGTTGGTGACGCTCACGCACCTGCCCAGCAGGTCGTAGCCGTACAGCGAGGTGTTCCCCCGGCTGTCGGATGCCTCCGTGAGGTTGCGGAAACGGTCATAGGCGAGCTTCGTCACCACACCGTAGGGGTCTTTCACCGATGCCACCGCACCGTCGCGGTAGGTCATCCTCGTGACGGCACCTTCGGGGTTGGTGCGGCTCACCAGATTGCCGGAGCGGTCATAGCCGAACTCCCACGTGCCGCCGTCCGGTGTGGTCACGGATACGGGACGGTTGCGCAGGCCCCCCCTTGCCGGGGTACACGGCGGACACGCTGCCGCCGCACGGGTCGGAGCTGTCGGTGCAGTTCCCCCAGCGGTCATATTTGTACAGGGTGCTGTTACCGAGCGGGTCTGTCTGTGCGAGGAGCTGGCGGCTGTCATCATAACGCCACAGGTGCTCCCCGCCGTTGGCATCGACCTTCTTCCACACAAGGCCGCCACGGTGGTGGTACACCGTCAGCCCGCCATGGCTGTCGAGTACCTCGGTCACTCCCTCTCGGAACGTGAGCTTATGGTCGTATATGCCGCCGTCGCCCCACGTGTGTACGCAGCGCGAACCCACGCCCGTACCGTCGTACTCGAAGTACCACGCAAGGCCGTTGCGCCATGTCTCCTTCACGATGAGCCTTCCGGCATACTCGTATGTCATCACATCTCCTGCCGCGTTGCGCTGGAGGGTCATGTTGCCGTCGGCGTCGTACTCGTAGGAGGCGAGGGTAATCTCTTTCTCCGGATCTTCCGGATGCGGGCCGTATATCTCAAGGATGCGTCCGTTCCTCGTGTCGTGTTCCACCCTCAGACGGCGGCCCGCACTGTCTGTAATGGAGTGTAGCAATCCCTCTTTCGTGTACTCGAAGCGGATGCCGAGGCCGTTGTAGTCGGTCACGCTCTCAAGCAGGCGCACGGAATCGTACTCCTTGCGGGTGAAGCGGTAGTAGAGGTCCTCGGCCATGTCCCACACGCAGTAGCAGCCGTCCTGTTCCAGACGGGCTTCCTTGCGCTCGGAGAGGATGAACGAGGGGTCTTCCGCTGTCGGCAGTGGGAAGGCCACCGGGATGCCGTCACTCATGCGGAGCGTCAGGGTGCCTTCTTCCGTGTCCGCGACGACGCCCATGTCGTAGGCGTGGTGCCACCCGTTGCCCAGAGGCCCCCGGTAGTCGCTGCGGCTGTACCATGTGCGCTCCCATGACAGAGGCACCGGGCCGTCGAGCCAGAAGTCCTCCTCGTCGGTGAAGAACGTGCCGCTGGCCACGTCCACAGGATGCCCCGTGACCGTACAGATGGCCTTGTGGAGCATGTTCTTGAGGGATTCGCTCTTTATCGTCTTGTTGACCTTGCTGTGCAGCTTGTCCGCCAGCTTCTTGGTCTTTTTCTTGTAGAAACGCCCGAACGCCCCCGTGCACTTGCGGGCGAGTGCCGCCATGGGGTTGAGAGGGACGGGAACCGGGCTGGTGAGTATCTGCCTGGCGGGGGGTATCGGGTTGATGACACCCGTGGGCAGGAACATTCCCGGAACCTTGTGCACGCTCGGTATGCCCACGTCGTTGCAGTCGAGGTGCAGGTGCGCGCCGCCGCCCGAGAAGGGCATCCCGTCGGCGAGCACCGTCAGGCTGCCCATGAAGGCGTGGCCGTTGTTCTTGGGTATCGCCGCTGAAGGGGCCGCCCAGCCTGCGCCCATGGGGATGTGCGGGATGCTCCGCGTGGGTGTGGATGCAACCGCGCGGGGGATGAAGCCGCCTATCTTGACGGTGGCGCCCAGCATCCCGACGGCCATCGTCAGCACGGTGTGCCCCACCTCGGCGAGCTTCGCGCTGTCGGCGTCGCCCGTCTGTTCCGCTGTCGGAGGCGGGGGGATGAACGAAGAGACCGCCGCCGCGATGAAGTCCTGCGGACGAAGGAGAACCCCGACATAAGGGTGAGGCATGGGCACGACGGGGGAAGGTGGTATCGTCACGAGGTGGATGTCCACGCCGATGACCGGGTCGAGCTGCTTGGAGATGGGCAGGCAGGCCATGCCCTTCATACCCATGGCACCCAGCACGGGGAGCATCGCGGCCTCGCTCAGGCCGTCGGCAAGGCCGCCGATGGCGGCTGCCGCCTTGACGCCCGTGTCGAGGGCATTGACGGACGGTGACACGCCGGCGTCGGAGTTCGCCTTGACGCCTTCCGAGATACCCTTGACCTGTGCGCCTACGCCGGTCTTTAGGTTGGCACTTACGCTGTCGAAATAACCTGTGTCCGCCATAACTGTCAGTCTTTATCGTTATTTAACTCGAAAATACAAATAGGCAGATGCAACAATGGCAATCACAATGATTACACCGAGCCAAAATCGGAATCCGGTTGGACCCAATAAGTCAAGAAAGAAGTTTCCTCCCCAGCTTCCGGGTCTGGCGTATGTCCATTTCCAGTCGAATATCAGTCCGACAAGCCAAACCAATAGCAGAAAGATTACTACTAAGTACCCCACTTTGGGGTTCGCATAGGCATATTCGGTTGCATCAGTGAACAGCCCTTCAAGATTTCGCAATATGTTGTTCAGCCATTCCATTGTATTTTCCTAAATTTCTTTTATACTCATACAAATAATTCTCCCAGTCATCTCCTAACACTTTGGTCAGAACTTCATTTATTTCATCGTCACTGACCAGCTTAGAGCGTGCCGAACTGTTTAACAGGCTTAATAGCAGGAGAGGATAAGAGGAGTTCTTTATCAGGTCTATGGAAAGTTTGTCTGAAAGTCTGAAACCTTCCACATAACATTCCGCAGCTAACGATTTCTCATAATTATTTTCCCGGCACCAACCACACAGTCTCAACGCTTCACTTTGCATTAGGTAATCGTTGCATCTGGAGTATGCTTCAGCACCGCGATAGTACGTCTCTGCCGCTTCTTTCCAAAGTGACTCTCGTACATAGATGGAGGCCTTTCCCAATAAGGTGTTTCCGAGCAATCGGCAGGCCAAAGAGGGGTCTAATTTTTCTTCCCCGATTTCAGCGGCTTCTACGGCTTTGTCGGCAAAGTACATGGCTGTCTTATAGTCCTTATGGGAAATCTGGTCGGTATATAGAATTGTATATACGGTTACAAAATTGGCTAATCCAGTTAATGTTTTTCTTCACATTTTCGAGGGCAATGTCGAGGCATTTCTTCGCAAATTCCTCTGTTTGCGTTGCGTTCCCTTTTTTCACACTGTTCATCAGTTTGATTAATGCCAGCCTGAAATTTGAGGCTGCCGGGTCGTTCTTATCCTCATTTGCCGCTTGTTCCGCAAGTTGCTCCATTGCTCCGTCCAAATCTATTGGCGGATAAATAGACACCGCGTCATTGGAATGTTTGGCCATTAGTTTGCCAAACTGTTCATGGTCTTTTATGTCGGATATACCCCATACCATTTGCTTGTGGAATGGCAGGGCAAGAGCCTTTTCAAACCATTCACGACATCCGTCATAGTCGTATGTGTTCTTTAGGTTAAAGACAAAACTGCATTTCATATCAGTCCCTTTTACAAGGGATTCTGTCAGCTTGTTGAAGTTGGCAACTGCGACGGAGGCATCGTTTTCCGCTACTTCCGGTTTATAATCAGCTATCCAATCAACACGTTCAAAAACAATTTCTTCGGGTTTCTTTGAATTGTTCCAATATTCTACCTGTTGTGCAATATACCCTACAACATCTTTTGAGAAATCGGTTCTGGAACTGAACGGAAGTTCTATGACGAACACCATATCTTCCTCTTCGCTATCAAGGGCAAGCATATAGTCATAGAAAGCATCAAGCATACTTTCGTCTCCCGGATTGATGACGATACGAATCAACTTAACCGGTTTCCTGACTGCATCTTCCCATTGGTAGAGCATCTTATCTGCTATTTGTTGTATGGCATTGCTCATATGCTGTTAATTCAATTTGACAATTGTTCCGGCTACGGCTGTGGTTCCGGAAGAATCTATCGTAGCCTTTGTTGTACCGCTGACTGTAGCACTGCTACTGCCGGATGCTGTAAAATCTGTACTGGAGATATTATAATTACTGCTTGCTGTACAATCAATATTTTCTGCTGACTGCGCAATATTGGCACCGGCGGACTCTGTTATGTCCTTTTCCGCATTAGATGATATATTGCCTTCGCTATCAATCATTATTTTGTTTTCTCCAACACACAAGGTGATGCTTTTAGAGGCAGATATTGTGATATTTCCTTCTCCGTCTGCCGTATAGCTGTTGCCTTCCTTGTCTTTCATCATAACGCTTCCTTTTTCATCATCAAGCGTTATGGTACAACCGCTGCGGGTAGTCAGACTTTTTGTTTTGTTTGAACTGCCGCCACCGGTACCTGACTTTCCATGGAATAAGCTGCCAAGCACAAACGGACGGTTCGGGTCGTCATATCTGAATGCCACCATGACTTGGTCTCCCTTTCGGGTATGAATACAAATCCTCTGTTTGTGGCCACCTTGTCGCTTGTGCCTGCGTCAGGAGTGAGTACCCGTATCCACGAGGTTTGCATCGGACCGGTCTGCCAGTTCATCTTGACTTGGACACGACCTAACTTTTTCGGGTCCTCGTTGCTGACAACTACGGCCTGCTGTGTATGCGCGACAGGCAGAGGCACATCTGGGCATGGAAGGGTGGGAATAGAGGACGGAAGTGCGGTGAAATAGTTCTGGTAACTGTCACCCATGCCGGCTACGTGGGTTATTTCCGTAATGATATAGGTGCCGATACTGTCTTGACGAATATTTTGATTCCGGAATGAATAGCGGTGTGGATATCTATGATACTGCCCACCGTGAGGGTATAGCAGTCGCTCTCTCCGGTGACAAAACAGGATGCGGCGGTGTCGCCTTGCTGCTTGCGCTGGAAGTTAGGCATCAAGCTCACCCTTGTTGGTGATGCGTGGTTCCGAACGTTGTACGGCGGAGCGGTAAACAGTGCCAATGACGAGTCAAAGGCCGCTTGTCCCAATGTGTTCTGTCCGGCTGCGGCATCAGGGGGACTGGCCGTTATAGGTCTGGTCGTTCACCGAATGGTAAGAACTTCCCTTTATTGGTCGGGCAAGTGCCTGCGAGCAGACGTCGAGCACGGATAGTTCCTCGCCGTATATCAGCTTGGTCGTTGAGCCGGGCTGTGGCTTCCCGAAAACAAGGTTCTGTCCGTCGTAATAGAGCCATTCCTGATATTGGCGGGCAAGCCGTTGTATGAATCCGAAGTTGGTTTCCTCGTACTGGCATTCGTATTCCAACTTCGATTTCGTTTCCGGATTGACAAGAGCTTGCACTCCTGCCTTATCTGTAAGTTCCTTAACGATGTCAGACAAGGACTTGTTGCACCATGAGGCACAAGTGTGGTCCGACTCCAGTAGGAATGTTGACGAATATCCCGTCACTTTTATATTTCCGTGTGTCCCACCAGCACGATGAAGTCCTACCATGGTGGCGATGCCGATGAAAATAGTGCCGCCGAAGTCCATGATTACTTTTTTCCCAATCCAGTCCTTTGACACATTCGGTATTTCCACACCATAAATTTCTACGGCCTGGATATCCAGCGTTATCTCAAAATAGTGGTGCTCATTAATGCTCTGTTTAAGCATCAGTTTTACAAACGACGGCATGGGGATGCCGGCTATTTCCAATGTGACTTTTTTTTGTTCCAGCATGGCGGCATTATATTTGACGGTTTATATCCAAATTGCCAAAGCCGCCCGGCGGAAGTCCGTCGGACGGCCTGACAAATGTTTTGATTTTAGGATTTACCTATGTACGCCGATTTATTTCTTCGGCCAACGGTTGTCAAGAGCTGCGCTGCCGACAGTGATTTCTTCAGCGGAGAACGTGATGGTGATTGTCATAGGCACATCGTTATTCGCGTCCAGAGTTTCCGAGTAGTGAACGATGTATGCGTTCTTGAACTGGATTTCCTTCATCTTGGCGTCCTCCTCCGTTTTCTTATAGATAATCTTACCTTCTACGGGTTTGAAAGCACTGTTCAGCATTGACTCGATAACAGAAGTGTCTTCTGTTGATTCGATAGTTACTTTTACTCTACCGCCCAATACGCTTGAAGAGGGCATACCTTTAGAGTCCGTGTTACGACTGAACTCATAGTTTGAATAAAGGACGTCAAATTCCTTGTTGTTAAGTTCTAATGATGCTCTAAATGCCATAATTCGTTGGATTTAATGAGTTAAACTTAATTTTTACTGCGGTCTCTCCGTCCTTGCGCCCTAACCGGTATAGATGCAAAAAAGAGAAAACCTCAAAAACGATTTTTTGAAATTTCCTCTCAGCCTCCGGATGACTCAGTTTTATTGTGGGAAAAGAGAAGAAAATAAAACATCATCTTTGATGTGAGCAAATATAAGTGCTTATCTTCATTTCTCCAAATTTTTTTAGCGCGTTTTTTTTGGCTGTTGTTTTCATTTTAACACGTTTTAAACTAATATTTGTGTATAAAGCCACTGTCCTATATGATTAGGAATGTACCCCGTTGATGATGTGTCTCTATTGAATTGATTCCCAGTATTGTAATGGCACTTTCAGAAGACGTTTTCATCAGGGATGGGACGTACCCGTCGGAACGAAAACTACTGCCGGAATGCGGAAAAAACGGTATCCACCGCATGAAAGTGGCAGATACCGTTGGCAGATTGACTATGTAGTCTGAATCTTTGCGTATATCCTAATTCTTGCGCCCATATCGGCAGATGAGCAATGAACTTAATACCAGGAGTGCAAGGGCAATCATCCATGTGTAGATTTTCCGTTCCTTTTCCAAATGTTCGATGTCCGCCGCTTGTTGTTTGGAGCAAGTTGTCAGTATATTAATCTGGGATTGTTGTGCCTTGCAGATATCCATAAGTTCAGCATTAATCCGTTGCTGTGTTTCCAGCGAAGTTGGATGTTCTTGAAGTTACGGTTGGTCGTATATGCGTCGCGGATATATCCGGGTGTGCTTACCTGTAACGACGGAACCTGTATGCTGTCCGGAAGGTATGTCAGTTCTGCATTATTGCGCCGCTCTGTTGCGAAGCTGTTGAACAGGAGTATGCCGACGAGTGTGCCGCTAATCAGAAAGGCTATTAACGCTATGATGGCAAATATTGTGTTTGACGGTTTCGCAACAGGTGGTTGGTACTCTCGTTCAAGCCATGGATGATGGTTCATCGTGTGAGGCGGTATGGATGTTTCATACTCCACAGTCCGGACTTCGGCATTTTCTTCGGTCTCTTTTTTCTCAAGGGCCTTGCGTCTTGATATATCCATAAATTCGCGCTTGGCAATCTGGTATTTATCTGCTTGATAAATGACAAGGTCGTTTTTTTACCAGCCAGTCAAGAACGTCCTTGACACTCCGTTCTGATACCTTGAGGTTGCTGATGCTCCAAAATATCTCTGCACAAGATACCCATATTGGTTTCTGGAGGCACTTCTGATACAAGATTTCAAGTATCTCTGCCTGTAGTTGTTCTCTTGTTGGTTCCATTTATTTACAGTATTAATTGTTTCGGAATAAAATAATATTTCTTGCCGGCTATGAATACGGGCCTGAAAAGGTTGCGTTGATACATATCTTCCAGTCTTTTCATCTTTGAAATCAGGCTGTATAGCACTGTTAAAGTCCGTCAGCTCAACCTTTCTTTTCTTCAGTTTCTTCACCTTTGTTGAATTTAAAAGGCTGTCATTGGCCATGACTCCCGTCTTATAATAGAAGATTTGAGCCAGATATGGATTTCTGGGCAATACTTTTCGATAGAAACTTCTGTTTATGCTTTTCTTTTGCCGCTTGAATTGCTTGCGAAGCACTCTTAACTCCTTTTTCCCTATGTTATCTGAAAACTCCGGGAGCAGTCCCCTGTAGCTTTGCAGCAGTCCCATCACTTCCCTGTCATCGAGTAGATACCCATATTCGTACCCGTTCATTATACTGTCCGCTACGGAGGCCTTTATATAGTAGGTGTCATTCACGCTATTTCTATCTATATCGTCAAGGCTCGTACTGTCAGGATTTTCCGTATGATAGAATATATGCGTCAATTCGGATGTGGGACGGCTTCTTAAGACACCTATATTTCGCTCATAATCTTTAAGCGAGTACAACAGTAGGCTGTCCGTCTCGAAAGATTGCTGAAACACGGAATCCAAGGCTGTTTCCAAAGCGTTGCTTTCCAGCCTGTTTCGACCTTTAGGGAACAAGATTCCTCCTACCGTAAGGCTGTTGTATGGGGCATCATACAGGTATAAGTTGGCATCCGTAACTTCTATGTTCTTGAACAGTTCCGTCTTTACCAGTCTGTTGTCTGCGATATAATTGGATATATGGTCTATGTATTTCGTAGAATGGCTGTCCAGAATGGATTTGGCCTGCAATAGGAAGTCCTGATACGCAGTACCTGACGCTCTGTCTATCTGGGCAAACAGAAGCCTTGCCGGTTGGGTTGCCAGCCACGAGAGTTGTTGTTCGTGCAAGGATAAAGTTTGCTTTGACCCTAAAATGATGAATACATTGTTGCTGAAACGGCTTTCGTTATCATAGCAGGAGATTTGTTTGATAGCCCCGCCAAAACCGTAAAACGATGATTGTTCCTCTTGCTCGTTCTTTCGCTTGGAAGAAATGGATTGTTTGATATAGTCGAGCCAGGCTGAAAAGTCCTTGGTGGGGGCCAAATGTCTGTTTTCTCCGTTGAAGGATATGCAAGTTGCCGAAAATGTGTAGTCATATCCGGGCTTCATTTTCAGCTTTAGGTTCTGTAGTACATTGATATATGGGGATAGATAAGGTAGGTCGGCATCATTGAACAGTACATGTATGTTCACGTTTTTGTTTTCCGCTTCCATCTTTCGGACATCGGAAACCATGATGTCTCCACCTTTGATATTGATAATCTTATTCCAGTTCTTGTCCCAGACGGATAGAGGATAGTTCAGCCGGATATTCCCGTCCGTTATAGGCCCTGCCGGATTTCCATCCAAGTTGAACAATATCGTACCCTGAATATTCGCATTATGTAGTGCCAACGTATCGGGATACATCAGGTTGACGGCACATAACAAAGAATCACGGTATCGTGAATAATCAACATGATACACTTCATTCTGGCCGACTTCTGCAAGAAGGTCAGCGGGAATCCATCCTAAGAAGCGTTTGGTACTGTCTGACAATGCGGGTGCATTGGAAATCAATGCGGATTTGCCGCTCTTGTCCAGCTTATATAGGTAAACAACCTCTCCGCTGACAACTACCGCATCCGTTGTTGTTTTCAGAAACGGCTCTCCGTATATTTTCAGGGTATCTCCATTGAAGAATTGATGGATATCGAACAGCTTGTTAATGCTGTTTATGCCTATACGGTACCTTATTGGCTGGTTGTTGCGGGGATTGATATAGGCATGGTCGTACATCAGTATATTTTCCGATGGTATCCATCCGGCATAATTGACTTTACGGGGTTCTTTAAAGTGCCTCTTGCTGTTATACAGGAAACCTATAATCGACTTGGGCTTGCCTGTAATGTCAGGGTCGGCCTGAACGAGTTTGTAGGTTCCGTTCTTTTCACCTACTATGTAATAGGGTGTACCAATCCCGTGTGAAGACCGCTTACGCTGGAAATACGGGTCTTCATAACTTTGATTTCCGGTCCTGTCCGAATAGACAATTCTGTTTGTCTTGCTTTTCTTTGTTTTGACAGGTGCTTCCGTGGATTCCGGATAATTGAATATATCCCTATCCATTATTTGTATCCTGTCGCGGATGGACACTTGGGCAGATACGTTGCACGCAAGAGTCATCATCACGGCCACAGAAAACAGATTTCGTATGAGATTCAGTTGTTTCATTTTTCAATATAACTTTGTGTCACATGGATGGACTTGACGCAATTCAAATCGTCAATCTTCACATCATCAATACTCACACGCTTTTTCCTGTTGCTCTCAAGAAAATGCAGTCCTTGGCAATAGCCGTTGAAGTCATTGTATTTTTCATCATTGATGATGACCACTACCTGGTCTGCATCAATGCAAAAATATTTTTTTACGGATATAATTTGTATGTTCGTAATAGACCGACTTTTGTGAGACTTTGGCGTCAGCTATGGCTTGCAGGTGTTTTTTTATATCATTCTGTACCAGTGCCAACGAATCTACCGTGACCAGTTCCTCTGCTTTTTCAAAGCGTGGGAGAATGGTTATACGGTGCTTTACCGGATATTTCGTCGTATTGGTTTGTAATGAGATGGTGTATTCTCCCGGAATATCATACGAATATACGACTTGCTGCTCGTATGCGTCCACAGTACCGCTTTCGCCAAATTCCCATAGCCATGTGTCCATGCCATAGCCTTCTGCCGAAAAGACCAGCTCTTCGCCTTGATAACCCTCTGACACTCCATTTATACGGGGTATGGAATCAATGGCCTCATGCTCCAGTCCTGAGATAACCTTGATATACTTGTTTACGGAGTGTTTTCCGTCTATTTTCAAAGTAATAAGATATTTGCCGGCCTTACGATAAGTGTATGACACATCCGTATTTCTCATCAGTGTATCGCCGTTTCCCATTTCCCAAATGAGCTGCTTGCCTTTAATCGCCGCCGTATCGTTGACTAACAGCTCCAACCGCTCATTGACCTCATAATGAAAATTATCATTGGTGTCATACACATAAAAGTCAATATTGGCAAGGTGCGACTTCGAAGGCAGGAACAAGAACAAAAGGATACCTGCCATGGCAACCAGTCCCAATATGATGATTGTTATAGTTTTCTTATTATCCATCGCGAATGTTTTATAAATTGGCTTTTACATTCTTCCAAATCCCGCTCAATCAGTGCATTGTTGTGTACCAGACTGTTCAATTCCTCTTTGATGTCGAATTGGCATTTAAGCACTCTGGAGGACAACACGCCGAAAAGGAATTTCGTATTCATATTATTTTCCTTGTATATATGCTGCAATTGGTAAATCCCATCCTTCACTTCGTCCATCTTTTGTACCTGATGGATGTTGAAGTCCAAAGAGTCGATTTCATTCCAGATGTTCTGCGCTTGCTGCATATGTGTATGCTGGATTTCAAAAATGCGCTCGGAATGGTTGATGTCGTTTATCAGTTCCGAACTGTCCTCTGTCGGTACGTTGAGTATATACCGGCAAAGTATGATATAAATTGCGGCTACTGAGAAAATCAGCAGCAGGAGAAAACGGATGTTTCCCCATAGCACTTCGTCTTTTGTCATGGCTTCGTCAGTTTATTCTTGGTTAATTCCTGATATTTGATTCTACACTTTTCAAGTTGCTCCATGTTGCTTTCACGCTGTTTGCTTTCGCGGTCAAGGTCATCCATGGATGACTGGATGACACGAATCTGTTCAAGCATGGCTTTATACACTTCGTACTTGCTTTTATCGGCCTGCATCGCAATGTCATTTTCCATCAATAACCGTTTTTTGGTTATCAGTTTTTGCATATGCTTGTGTTCACTCGAATTTCGCCGCTTGGTCTTCAGATTGTTCAGGTCCCGGAACAATTCTTCTATCTGGAAGTTAAGTTCTGCCTGTTTCTTGAACACATTGTCATATTCGGCCTTCTTGCTTTCAAGAAGGGATATTCCCTTTTGTGCAGTCACAATCGTTACGACACCTCCGGTTGTGGTAACAATCAGTGCGATAGCGAATACCAAAGTAAATCGGAGTTTCGCTTTCAAACGAGCTTTTTTGTTTTCTGCTTCCATATTTGCTATGATTTAATCGCTCAACCTATAAACGACCATGACCGTTTCTTTTGAGCTTCTATTGTTTCGTGACTTTCGTCTCCTACTATAATATTCTCACGAACCATTCCGATGTATTCCAGTTCACTCATTTTGTGGAACATATTGCTGAGCAGTGTCACAAGTGCCCCTGCCGTCTGCAATGATTGGTTTATATTGGTATGGTCATACATAAGTTTGGTTACGCTCTCTATCTTCGTGATAAATTCAGAGGGCGTGACATTGGTCCACTCATAGAAGTATTGGAGCAATTGTTCTCTTTCCGTTTCGGAAAGACTTTGAAGAGCGGAGTTCAGACCGTTTGCAAGTTCGTTCACGGCCTGCACAAGATATATCGGCGGTTGCTCTAAGGCAATTTGCTCGATAAAGAAGATTCTTGAGTTGTAAAAGGCAGAGAAAGCCTTACACAGCTCAAATGTGTTGTTGGCAAGCGTATCTCTACGCTTGTCGGCAACATTCCTGCTGTAAATGAGTTTCACGTCTTCTTTTATAGACTGTAGGGTACGTGCCAATTGGGAAATGAATGTTTTATCCCATCGTGGCAAGCGGAATGTTGTACCGGCGGAATATATTGATGATTGATTTTATAGGTATTCCCTTGTCTGCATACCTCTGCCACCAGCAAAAAATTCTGGCTGTAGAACGATTTGTTGACTTGGTTCTTGGGGACGATATGGAGTTTTATGCTCGGCAAGACATACGGGTGATGCAAAGGCACCTCTTCCGGGTCCGGTTCACCGACAGGTATCAAGTGATACGGATCTACGGATATTAGTACCATATACTCGCTGTCTTCGGCTTGCAGGCCGGATTCTGAAATGGTTGCACTGGGTTTCTCATCCCCGTATAAACCGTCGTAATAAACGATGGGCAGACCGCCTTTGGTGATTGCGTTACAACTTTTCAGGCGGACACAGAGAGTGGACATGGTATCACCTGAAATCTCAATTTCAAGATTGTCACCTATCCCTTCAAGAACCTCTCCAAGGCCATAGTTATAACTGGTCAAGCTCCTTCCTGCTTCGCGGTTGAGAGCTTCCGTTTGGCTATACTGGTTTGCAAAGAAATGCTTGCTGGTCAGCTTCAGACCATTGACCCAGTTTACAGGCAAATATGTTAGTGTTTTCATATATTATGATGTTTTTGTTTCTACTTGTACTCGCCGGATATATATCGTTTGGTTATTCTTAATCTTATTGCCCTCACTGGTCAGAGTGGGGTCAAGTATTCTTATGAACAACGGGAAGTTAAACCATTTTGAGGTATAGAACATCCATCCGATTTGCATATCTTCCTTTTCTGTTTCAATCTTGTTTTGGGGGAAACGCCTGTTTTGGTCTTCGATAACCCAATTGAACCAGTTTCCAAGAGATATTTCATTGGGCAGTCGGACAACCAGCGAAGCGTATGTCGGGTCTTTTATATTCCGTTTAATCTTGACTTTGACCGTTCGGAAACCGAAGTTGTCTATGTTGTCCCAATATTTCCGGTCAAAGGTTCCATAGCTCAATTCCCATGGGGTGTATATCGGATGCGGGATGTCCAGGAACAGGGTTCTGCTGTACATAATCAGATACGGGATTGCAAACCACAGGATATTTGTTGTGTTCCATAGCGAATAAGGCAGCTTGCTTATCAGTTCAAACAGCAGATAGTAGCACCATCCGCCTAAAGCGCATATCGTGGTTAGAGTGAGAATGACCGCTGTTCGGGAACTGCCAATACCGATTGCTCCGAACAAATCGGAGGTTGACAGTTTGCAGAACAACGCCCCAAGGAGGATATAGGACAGTATCGTGAATGTCAAGCCTCCCCAGACGTATTCATTTTTTAGGAAACCGAACAGGCAGGGTAAAGCGACGGCAATGGAAGCCAGAAGAATGAATATGATTAATTTCTTCAGGCTAAGTTTGCTCTTGATCGTTTTTATTCCGGTCAAGACAAATATCATCACGGCTACAAATAATGGAGCCAATAAATAACGTGCAAAGAAATATAGCAATATCTTCATATTATTAGATTTTTCATAAGTTCATATTATATCCTAATCGGTTTTCTCCGAGTATAAAATCCGTTTCTCCACATACCAGATAATCAACTTTCGATATTTCTTGTTGAAAGGATGAAAAATTCAAGTATCCGGCGGACATTGGATAGATGCGTTTTTACCTCCTCATAGTCATCTGTCGGAGTATCAAGGATGATTGTCGCCGTCAAATCATCGGTTTCACTTATCATTAGACCATTAAGACCTAATGTCTGTCCGATACATCCGGAACCGACTGAAAGGTAAACCGTTTCATCAATCTCATGGACTTCCAGTCGCAGTTTCACCTTCAATCCCAAAACGATAAGGAACAGTTGCTCGATAGCGGGCAGGTTCTCTTTATACCGTTCTGCATTGCAGAGGAATAGGAACAGCTTATATTTCTGATGGGGAGTAATGGATAGCTCGATATTTTCCATTACTTCAATCATCTTGATGAAGTTCTTCTTGGAGTCCGGGTCGGAAAAGAAATTCAGATGGCGGTTATTGATACGGACCTTTTCTTTGAAAAATTCAGTATCAAAGGGTGCAAAGAATTGAATCAGCTCTTTGTCCTGTTTTTCATTGGCTCGGATGGCTTCGACTATCTCCTTATTGCTCATGCCCGGTGTGCTAAGCACCAAGGGATGAAATAGTAATTCCGGCAATTGATGGTAGATGCTGTTTCTTGCCAGATTCAGCAATATATATTCTTTGCCGGCATTTGTCGTTGCGACATGCTGTTCCGAAACGCTTAATACATCTCTGGATTTCACACGACTGTTCATACCATGGCAATTAACCATAGTATGGTCCAACAGCCGCCGGTCAAGAATAAATTGGAGTTCATCATAAAAGATTTCTGCGACGAAATTTATTGCCTGACTTCGTTGGATGCTTTCCAAGGGTTTCTTTTGCGCTAACATTGTTCCCATATCAGTTCTCCGTTTCGATAGTTTATGACGATGTTGTCACCCGGCCTGATTTGCTCAGAGACAATCAGACGAGATACGGACTTCTTGATATAAGTTCTTATGACTCCTGCAATCGGACGTGCGCCGTATTTTGGAGAATACCCTTTGTTTGCCAGATGTTGCAATGCTTCATCCGACAAATTCAACTGGATGTTTTTCTGTTTCATCAGTTGTTCTTGCAATCTTCCAAAATGGAGGTTGAATATCTGTTTGGCGACATTTTCATCTATTGGAGCAAACGGAACCACCTCGGTAAGACGTCCCAAAAACTCAGGTCGGAAATACTGTGCCATAACCTCGATGAGCTTTCCGGAATCAGGAGTATGCCCGGATTGTATTTGTTCCACAATCCACTGGCTTCCGATATTGGAAGTGAAAATGATTATGGAATTAGAGAAATCTCCTTCCCGGCCCAGTTTATCATGTATTTTGCCTTCATCCATCATTTGCAGGAAAACATCATAAACACTGCTATGGGCTTTCTCAATCTCATCGAACAATACTACCGAATAAGGTTTCTGCCTGATTTGAGTGACCAGCAGACCGCCTTCCTCATATCCTACATATCCCGGAGGTGCACCATACAGTAATGCAGCCGAATGTTCTTCCTTGAACTCGGACATGTCAAATCTGATCATGGCTGATTCGTCATCAAACAATAACTCGGCCAGTGATTTTGTGAGTTCTGTTTTTCCCGTTCCGGTAGGACCAAGGAAGAAGAATGAACCTATAGGCTTCTTGGGGTCGCTCAGTCCGCTGCGTGATTCTATAATGGCATCTGATAAAGTCGTAATAGCCCGGTCCTGTCCTTTGACCCGCTCTTGCAATTTGCTCTCGATGCTCAAAAGCCGGTCCTTCTCGCGGGCTTGTATCTTTCCGATAGGTATATTGGTGCATTCCGCTACAATCGCTTCTATTTCCGAAGAGCGTATCTCTTCAATGGACTGGTCGGATAGCATCTTTAGCTCTTTGATGATGCCCGACAAACGTCCTGCTTTTATCGTAATGTCATCTTCTTTGTCCCACACATAGTTGTCTGACAGTTTGGTAGTCAACACGACACTGATTTTTGCTGAACACAGAGCGGTACAGCAAGTACAGTGGTCCTCAGATATTTTTTTTCGTCGAGA
>ENA-OQBF01000004-OQBF01000004.1-human-gut-metagenome-genome-assembly--contig:-NODE-4-length-17145-cov-0.569045_pt1 | contig 17145 bp, 17 predicted proteins | sample MGYA00242745_ERZ504549 | MGnify/ENA primary metagenome ERZ504549 (study PRJEB26092, sample SAMD00036267) | human gut metagenome | host: Homo sapiens | study: EMG produced TPA metagenomics assembly of the...
CCCAATTTATCCGGTGGGTGGTGAAGAGCGCTTTTGGCTTGGTCCTGAAGGTGGCCCGTTCTCACTTTACTTCAAAGGTGGGCAAGAGCAGGTTTATGATAATTGGATAGTTCCTCCGGTACTTGATACTGAAGCTTTTGACATAAAGTCGCAAGACAACAGTAGTATCCGTTTTGTGAAAGATACTCGTTTGACAAATGCTTCCGGTACTACTTTTGATATGAATATTGACCGTACTGTATCGTTAATGGATGCTGGTGAAGTGGCTGCCGATTTTAATATCCAGCTAACAAAGATATGAAAAATTGTAGCTTACAAGAGTGAGAATAAGATTACCAATACAGGTGACAAGGCGTGGACAAAAGAGGGTGGTCTTGTATCTGTATGGATGCTCGGTTGTTTTAATCCTACACCGACCACTACTGTATTCATTCCTTATAAGCAAGATGCGGAAGGAACAATCGTGAATGATGAATATTTCGGTAAGATACCGACGGATAGGCTGATAAAGGAAAATGGTATTATCTATTTCAAGATTGACGGGCTCTATCGTTCCAAACTGGGATTGCCGGCTTCACGGGCAACGGATATTTGCGGAAGTTATGATTCATTGAAAGGCGTACTCACAATCCTGTGGTGTAGTCTTCCCGAAACTCCTTCAGTCTACGTAAATGGTCAATGGGGACCTCAGGAAGATCCGTTTGCCGGGGATGTAATCAACTCTTATAATGACGGTCCGGTAGAAGACGGTTCTATAATGGGACCTTTCTATGAAATTGAAACATCTTCTCCTGGTGCGGAGCTGGCTCCCGGTGCATCATTGGTTCATACGCAAAAGGTGATTCATATACAAGGTAAGGATAAACAATTGGCTCCTATCGTGCAAGATTTATTTGGAGCAGATTTGAATGTAATAAAAACAAAGTTTCAATAGGGTAACTATATAATGGAGAATTCGTATGGAATCAAATAAAATAATACCGAAAGGAATCCTCTTCCCATTCATTCTGCTCACTACTCTTTTCTTTGCCTGGCTGTGCCGAATAATCTGACAGATACTATGCTTGCAGCTTTCAAGCGCATCATGAGTATGAGTGATTCAAAAACAGCTTGGATACAGGTAGTGTGCTATTTGTTGGGATATGGATGTTGTGCTGTTCCCGGTGCCTTGTTTATCAAGAAATATCACTTATAAATCAGGCGTGATGCTGGGGCTTGGTCTATATGTATTTGGGGCTTTACTGTTCTATCCCGCCATGCTTAGCTCGGGAGTGAATGTTGATTTCAGCTTCTTTATGTATCTGCTGGCAATCTTTGTTCTCTTTGCCGGACTTTCAGTTCTGGAGACGTCTACTAATTCTTATGTATTGGCAATCGGTCCTGAAAGTACCGCGACACGCCGTTTGAATCTGTCTCAAGCCTTCAATCCGTTCGGAGCGATTACGGGAGTGGTGATCAGTCAGATTTTCATCCTCTCACAACTGAATGGAATGACAGCGACAGAGCGTGCCCAACTTCCGGCTGAGGAGCTGGCCGCCATCCAGGGGCAGGAATTGAATGCTGTTACTACTGCTTATGTGGTACTTGGTCTGGTGATGTTGGTGCTCTTACTTGCTATTCGGCTTACCAAAATGCCTAATCTTAGTGAAAAAGGTGAAAAAATAGAGTTTGGTGCCACTCTTCGTCGTCTTATAAAGAATAAGAATTATGTATGGGGTGTAATAGCACAATTTTTCAATATTGGTGCACAGATAGCCGTATGGTCATTCGTGATCCGTTATGCTATGGTACAGCTGAATTTTGACGGTGTATTGGCTTCTTTAGGAGATTCTGCTTCTGCAGATGCTGTTGTAAATGCATTACGGGGAGTGGAACCGGTAGCTGCCGCATTCTATAATTGTTGTGAATGGCTTGGATTGAATGATTTGCTGCCACGTACAGCAGAACAGGGCTGCAGCTACTTACTATATCATGTCACTTATTCTCTTTGTAGTAATGAGATTCGTATGTACTGCCATGATGAAATATGTGAAAGCTTATAAACTCTTGATAGGACTTGCGCTTCTTGCTGTAATGTGTTGTTTGGGTGCCATGTTCGGCAAGGGCAGTTTCGGCGTCTATTGCCTGATGGGCATTTCTGGTTGTATGTCATTGATGTTCCCGACCATTTATGGTTTTGGTCTTACAGGTTTGGGGGGATGACACTAAGATTGGAGGTTCATTCATGGTAATGGCTATTGCCGGTGCTGCCGTTCTGACCCAAATTCAGGGTATTGTCTCCGACCAGACGGGTAGTATTATGGCTGCATATGTTGTACCGGCCGTTGCTTTTGCAGTGATTGCCTATTATGGGCTTTTCATTGCAAGAAAACAAGAGTTAACAACCAAATAATGCTTTAGAGTATGGAATCAAACAAGAAATACGTTATTGGTCTTGATTTTGGTACGGATTCTTGTCGTGCACTGGTAGTGGATACATATACTGGCCGTGAAATGGCTACGGGGGTAAGTTTTTTACCCCCCGTTGGAAAGCGGGGCTTTACTGCGATGCACACAACAATCGTTATCGCCAACATCCATTGGATTATATTGAATCCATGATAGAGGCTGTACATATAGCCTTATCAGATTTGAAGGAAGAAGAGATTGCTTCTATTTGTGGATTATGTTTTGACACAACTGGTAGTACTCCTGCTTTAACCGATAAGGCAGGAATGCCATTAGCTTTATGTCCCGAGTTTGCAGAAGAACCGGATGCTATGTTTATTCTTTGGAAAGATCATACAGCTGTTCGAGAAGCTGAGCAAATCAATGCACTGATCAATAAACGTAACCTTGATTATTTACTTTATGAAGGTGGTACTTATTCATCAGAATGGGTATGGTCAAAGGTTTTACATATTATCAACACAAACGTCGCTATAAAGGATGCTGCTTATGCTTGGGTAGAACATTGTGATTGGATGACCGGATTAGTAACTGGTAACACTATTCCGGAACAGATCTTTCGTAGCCGTTGTGCTGCTGGACATAAAGCAATGTGGCATGCCAGTTGGGGTCTTCCTTCCGGCGAAGTTCTCGAAGAACTTAATCCGGCCTTGAAGGAAATGCTCCCCCATCTGTTCACAGAAACCCACACCAGCGACACCAAGGCAGGGGAACTGACACCCGAGTGGGCAGACAGGCTTGGACTTCCCCAAGGAATCGCCGTGGCCGTGGGGGCGCTGGACGCCCATATGGGAGCCGTAGGCGCATCCGTCGCCCCGGGGATACTGACACGTATCATGGGAACATCCACCTGCGACATCATGGTTGCCGGCAAAGACGAGGTAGGCGGACGCTGTATCAAGGGAATCTGCGGCCAGGTGGACGGTTCGGTGCTTCCGGGATTCGTCGGTTTCGAGGCCGGACAGTCAGCTTTCGGAGACATCTACGCCTGGTTCAGGAAGATGCTGGCATGGACACTGAAAGATATCCCCGGAGGGGAGGCCAGGCAGAAAGTTCTGGACGGCATGCTGGTGGAACTCACCCGTGAGGCCCAGGACATGGAACCCTCCGAGGACGGTGTTGTCGCCCTGGACTGGATGAACGGCCGCCGTACCCCCGATGCGGACCAGAACGTGAAGGGTGCCGTTGCGGGACTCACGCTGGGTACCAGCGCCCCGGAAATATTCCGTGCGCTGGTGGAAGCCACCGCCTTCGGTTCCCGCCGTATTGTGGAGCATATGAAGGGCCAGGGGCTGCGCATTGATTCGGTCAATGCCATCGGAGGCATCAGCAAGAAGGCGCCCTTCGTGATGCAGACGCTGGCGGACGTGCTGGACATGCCCATCCGTGTGGTCCGCTCGGAACAGACCTGTGCCTTGGGAGCGGCAATGTTCGCGGCAGTTGCCGCAGGGGTGTACAAGGATATCAATGAGGCGACAAGGCAGATGGGGTCGGACATCGAGGCTGAATACCGGCCGAATGAGAAAAGAGCCCTCATCTACGAAAAACTATACAAGAAATATCTTGAACTGGCAAAACTTGCTGAAACCATTAACTAAGTATACAAACCATTAATCTATTTAAAACATGAGAATCAAATCATTAATTTTGGCGGCCTTATGCATGGTCACCGTGGGTGTTTACGCCCAAAGCAACTACCCGTTCAACGGTCTGGACATGAACATGGGTAACCTGTCAAGACTGTCCGATGCCAAGACACGTTCCATCAGCCCCGAGAACTTCACGGGCGAGAAGGGCAAGGGCGGCATGGCCGATCCGGTCAGGGACAAGGACCAGCGCAATGTGGCCAACGCCCACCATGCGGCCAAGGACCTGGGCAAGGGTTGGAAGGTAAACCCCTTCATCATCGTGAAACCGGGAGAGACAATCACGATTGCGGAATCGAGGGTCCGGGAGCCATCCAGCAGATCTGGATGACACCGACCGGGAACTGGCGCTTCTCCATCCTGAGAATGTACTGGGACGACGAGAAGGAGCCTTCCGTCGAATGTCCGGTGGGTGACTTCTTCTGCAGCGCATACAATGAATATGCACAGCTCTCCTCACTGGCCGTCTGCGTGAATCCGGGCAGCGCCTTCAACTGTTACTGGAAGATGCCCTTCCGCAAGAAAGCCCGTATCACGCTGGAGAACATCAACACTGCCGAGGAGATGCGTCTGTACTACCAAATCAACTACACCCTGACAGAAGTTCCCGAGGACGAGGCCTACTTTCACGCGCAGTTCCGCCGCTCCAACCCGACCCAGGGGTCTCTGCACACGCTGATTGACGGTGTGAAGGGCAAGGGACAGTATGTGGGTACCTACCTGGCGTGGCGTGTAAACGACAACTGCTGGTGGGGTGAAGGGGAAATCAAGTTCTACATGGACGGTGACAAGGAATACCCGACTATCTGTGGAACCGGGGCTGAGGACTACTTCTGCGGCTCGTACAATTTCGAGAACCAGAAGACGCGCCAGTACCAGGAGTTCACCACCCCCTATGCCGGTATGCACCAGGTAATCCGTCCCGACGGGCTGTACCGTGCGGTGACCGCTTTCGGGCTGTACCGCTGGCATATCCTTGACCCGGTACGCTTCGACAAGGACCTGAAGGTCACGATACAGGACCTGGGATGGCGTCATGACGGACGCTACAACAACCAGAAGTCGGATATCTCGTCGACCACTTTCTGGTACCAGGCCGAGCCGCATGCCAAATTCCCGGCTTTGCCGAGCAAGGACGATTTGGAAATTCCAAGATGGTAAAATAAAAGTTTAATTAAAAAATATCTAATATGAAAAAGATCTTAAGCTTTAGGGGCTATTACTTTATTCTCACTTAGCTCTTGCCAGAATCAAAAGGCAAATGCAATACAACAACAAAGTGAGTACATAAAAGAGTACAAAGGAGACTATTTGAATCGCATAGCATTTCCTATTGGTGGAATGGGTGCTGGTATGTTTTGTCTGGAAGGAACCGGAGCCATTTCAAATATGTCAGTCAGGCATCAACCCAACATTTTCAATGAACCTTGTATGTTTGCCGCCGTACATGTGAAAGGTTATGAAAACGGCTCAAAAGTTCTGGAAGGTCCCGTCCCTGATCGCAAGAAGTTCGGTGGTCCAGAATCAGCTTTGGGAGGCCCTCTCACTTCCTGGGGACTACCCCGGTTTGAAAACGTAAGTTTCAGTTCACGCTTTCCTTTTGCAACCGTTCGTTTATCAGACAAGGATGTCCCTCTGGATGTAGAACTAAAAGGATGGAGTCCATTTATTCCGACTGACCAGGATAATTCCAGCTTACCAGTCGGAGCCCTTGAGTATACCTTTACCAATACATCAGATCGGGATATAGAAGCTATTTTCTCTTATAATACACGTAACTTTATGGCTATGAACGGTGCTCCACAGTCCATTCGGTCAATTAAGAACGGCTTTATTCTATCCCAAGCAGCTTCTGATAAAGATAAACACTTGAAAGGAGATTTTGCAATCTATACAGATATAGACAATACAAAAGTAAATCATTGTTGGTTTCGTGGTGGATGGTGGGACCCCCTGACCATGGCTTGGAATGCTATAGCAGATGGAAACATAGTAGAAAATGCGCCTATGCAAGGAGAGGCTCCCGGAGCATCTTTATATGTACCCTTTAAGGTAAAGGCAGGTGATACATATTCCATCCGCTTACATATGGCTTGGTATGTTCCCGATTCTGACATTCGCATTGGCGCTGATGCCATTACCGAAAATGATAAATCATCAGAATGCCCTACTGTGACAAAAACAGAAACTCCTCAGAATTATCGTCCTTGGTATAGTACACGTTTTAGCAGTATTGATGAGGTAGCAACATACTGGTCATCACAATATGACAATCTTAAGAATAAAACAGAATTATTCACCAACACATTCTATGATACAACTTTACCAGCAGAAGTTATTGATGCCGTAAGCTCCAATCTCTCCATTCTGAAATCACCGACTGTCATGCGCCAACACGATGGCCGCCTATGGAATTATGAAGGATGTGGAGATACCTGGGGCTCCTGCCATGGTTCTTGTACGCATGTATGGAACTATGCACAAGCCATTCCTCATCTTTTCCCTGCAATGGAAAGGACATTGCGTGAAAGTGAATTTTTCATAAGCCAAAATAAGGAAGGCCACCAAATGTTCAGGACAAATATTCCTATCCGTGCTGCAAAACATGACTTTCATGCAGCAGCAGACGGACAATTGGGTGGTATTATCAAAATCTATCGTGATTGGAGAATCAGTGGGAATACCGACTGGTTGAGAATGATGTATCCACATGTAAAACAAAGTCTCGATTATTGTATAAATACGTGGGACCCCCGTCGGTAGGTGCTTTGGAAGAACCTCACCATAACACTTATGATATAGAGTTTTGGGGAGCAGATGGCATGTGTACCAGCTTTTATGCCGGAGCTTTACATAGCTTTATTAAGCTAGGACAAGCTTTAAATGAAGATGTTTCTCAATATGAATCTCTGCTGGCAAAAAGCAAAGACTATATGGAAAATAAACTATATGACGGTGAATACTTTATCCAAAATATCCAATGGCAAGGTCTGAAATCACCTGACCCGATTGCCATTGCCGAAAAGAACTGGAATAGCGACTATTCAGAAGAGGCGCGTGCCATTCTTCTAAAAGAAGGTCCTAAATATCAATACGGGAAAGGATGTCTTTCTGATGGTATTATAGGTTGCTGGATGTCACTTGTTGCTGGCATGGACGAGCCTATTGACAAAGTCAAAGTTAAAAGTCACTTGAATTCTATCTACAAATACAACTTACGCAGAGACTTAAGTGACCATGCCAATCCTCAGCGCCCTACTTACGGACTGGGAAAAGATGGAGGTGTATTATTGTGTACCTGCCTAAAGGGGGCAAGTTGAGTCTTCCATTCGTTTATAGCGATGAAGTATGGACAGGTATTGAATACCAAGTGGCTTCCCACCTGATATTCGAAGGTGAAGTCGAAAAAGGGCTTGACATCGTCCGTACAGTACGCAAACGCTATGATGGCAAAGTGCGGAATCCGTACAACGAATACGAATGTGGAGGTTGGTACGCACGCGCATTGTCAAGTTATAGCTTACTTCAAGCATTAACTGGCGTCCGTTATGACGCAGTTGACAAAACATTATATATAGATTCTAAGATCGGTGACAGTTTTAAAACATTCCTATCCACAAATACAGGATTTGGTACAATTGAACTACAAAAAGGGAAGCCTGTCATCAGTGTTGTTTTTGGTAAGGTAGATGTTAGGTCTTGTGTCGTTTCTGGTAATCAGACAAGCTTTGAATATCAAAACTGATTAGAAGTACTTAACATTAGGTAATTAAGGTAATGAAGATTGTTTTTCAGGTTATTTCTAAACAACTAAAAAAGATTTTATGAAACGAATTAAACTCTTGACACTATCGTGTCTAATGTCGCTTTCTCTACCCTCTTTTGCCCAATTTTCACCTGACCACAAGGTTTCGCTGGACAAAGGTGATATAAAATCATTCATAGGGGATAAGGAAAGTAAAGGTGAAAGAAAGGTATACAAAGGTGATGAACTCACCACCATCGGTATGCCGGTTGGTGGTATTTGTGCCGGGCAATTGTATGTCCGTGGAGATGGTACACTGGCCAATTGGTGGATTGCAAACAATGCCTATAATACTGGCTACGGCATTGACTGGTTGTTAAACTTCGACACTCCACTGGGTCCTTGGAAGGTTTGCTACCAGACCTTCGAGCCTATGAGCTATATTGACCAAGGATTCAAAATTACAGTAAACGATGGTAATAAAGCCATAACAAAAGAACTGAATAAAAAGGATTTTGATGATATCTCCTTTATAGGTGAATATCCTATCGCTTTTGTTGAATATGCCCAAAAGAAGCAGGAACTGCCTGTCAGAGTTTCTGCAGAATTCTATTCGCCATTCATTCCACTGGATGCCAAAAGTTCTGCACTCCAGCCACAATAATGAAATATACCGTCAAGAATACGTCGGATAAAAAGGTACCGCCGATCTGGAAGGATGGATGCAGAATCTGGTATGTATTGATTTGAAAGGGCGTGCGGATGGAATGTTGCAGAATAAGGTTATTGACAATAATGGCTGGAAATCTGTCTACATGGACATGAGAGTGGATAATCTTCCGGCCAAGATTGCCGGTAAAAACCGAAAATATGAAGTATTCGATAACTTTGAGTCCGGAAATTACAATCGCTGGAAGGTAGAAGGTACTGCTTTCGGCAGAAAGCCTGCCTCTGGCGAACAATGTAACCAAAATAATTTTGGCGGCAACTATGGAAGTTTCCTGGCAAACTCTTATACAGATTACGACAAACCTACCGGTAAACTGACTTCCAGAACATTTACAATCAAGAATAAGTATATTTCGTTCAATATTGCAGGCGGTGCCCATCCGGGAAAGACTTGTATAAACCTGGTCGTTGATGGAAAAGTAGTAATGTCTGCAACCGGTAATAATAACGAAGATTTCCTCCCACGCAACTGGGACGTATCCGAATACAAAGGAAAGAAAGCATACTTGGAAATTGTTGATGCTGTTGATGGGGACTGGGGACATATTAGCGTAGATAATATAGAATTCTCCAATTCTCCTGTAGATGCCCCTACCATCACGATAGACAAATCACACGCCTACTTCGGTAACTTAACTCTATCTGTGTTTGATGGCAATGCAACCGGAACAGCAGATGACTCGGAAAATAATCTGGAATATGCAGAAGCAGAACTCGGTAAAAAATTGAATGGAGCATTGACTTCATCCATGACTCTACAACCGGGAGAATCCAAAGAAGTTATCTTCGTACTTTCTTGGTATTTCCCCAACCGTCCTCTGAGTTACAAAGGATCTGAGTGGAACAAGCCATTACCTCCCAATAGCCCAGCTATCGGTAATATGTACGCCAACTGGTATAACTCCTCTTTAGATGTAGCGAACCAACTACGTGAAAATTATGCAGAGTTGTCCAAAAAGACACATGATTTCCATGATACATATTACAATCAGACCACTTTACCATACTGGCTTGTGCAACGTATCATGATGCCTATTTCCACATTGGCAACGGAAACTTGCCAATGGTGGGCTACGGATAAGTTTTGGGCTTGGGAAGGCGTCGGTTCTTGTGAGGGAACTTGTACACATGTCTGGGGTTATGCACAAGCAATGGCAGCTTTATTCCCAGAGTTGGAACGCAATTTGCGCGAAAGAACTGATTATAGTGTATCTCTCCAAGAGGATGGAGGTATTTTATCACGAAACGGAGAACACGGTATTCTAATTGACGGGCATGCAAGTGTTATCTTACGCATGTATCGTGAACATTTGATGTCCAAAGACAATTTCTTCCTGGCAAGAAACTGGGATAAGATAAAACGTTCCATCCAGTATATAATCCGGGAAGACGGAAATGAAGACGGTCTGATTGTCAAGACACAGCCAAATACTTATGACATTTCGTTCAACGGTGCCAACACATACGTAGGTGGACTTTACCTGGCAGCATTGAGGGCCGGTGAAAAGATGGCTTATATTATGAAAGACACTACCACAGCTAATTATTACAAGAAAATATATACAGCAGGTAGCGAAAACACAATGGATCGTTTATGGAACGGTGAATATTTCTTCCAAGACGTAGATGAGAAAGAATACCCTAAATACCAATACGGAAAGGGTTGCTTAAGTGACCAACTTTTTGGACAAACATGGGCTTCTCTCTATCGCTTAGGTGATATTTATCCGACAGAAGCTATCAACAAGGCATTACAGTCCATCTGGAAGTTCAACTGGACCAATGACGTAAAAGCCCAAAGTGAGGCTCATCTTCCTGAAAGATATTACGCACACGCTGGAGAACCCGGATTATTTATTTGTACCTGGCCATACAGCAAGCACCCGGGTGAAGACGGTGTTAGATATCGTGATGAGGTGTGGACTGGTATTGAATATCAAGTTGCTACTGAAATGATTAAACGTAACATGATTGATGAAGGTTTGGCTATCGTAAAAGGTATCCATTCACGCTATGATGGCAAGAAACATAACCCATGGAACGAAATAGAATGTGGCGACCACTATGCACGTGCCATGGCATCTTACGGAGTGTTACAAGCTGTACAAGGGTATTGGTATGATGGTCCAAAGGGAATTATCGGATTTGATCCTAAGATTGAAAAGAATGACATAATTGGATTTTTCAATGCTGCCGAAGGTTGGGGAAATATCTCACAAATCCGGAAAAATGGAAAACAGACCAATAGTATAGAAGTGAAGTATGGGCGTTATATCTTGACAAACTACAGGTAACTTTACCTGAAGGGATGAATGCCAACATAGTAAAAGCATCTGTGAACGGTAAAGTAATTCCTGCCAGTCTCACCAATACAAACGGCTATACAGAAGTTTCATTGAATGGACTGCAAATATGCGCTAATGACAAACTACAAATAGATTTTGAATAAAAAAAATGGCATGCGTTCTCAAAATAACATCTTAGTAAAGATGTTATTTTGAGACACATAGCCTAATAAATACAATATCTTTTTTTTGTTACATTAAATCAATTAATTATGAAATCAGCATGTAAAAACAGATTTCTAGCGACATTCCTGCTCGCAATCTGCTTTATAATGGGCACCCCATTATGGGCACAGCAAAAAGTAGTACATGGTGTAGTTGAGGACTTAGAAGGTAATCCTATGCCAGGTGTTTCAGTAATGGTAGAAGGAACAACTACCGGAACTATTTCAGACATGGACGGTAAATATGAAATTGCAGTCCCAAGTGGAAAAAAATCTAATTTTCTCCTTTATCGGAATGAAATCTGAAAAAGTAGAAGTAGGAGGAAAAACAGTTCTAAACATAAAATTGAAAGAAGATGCCGTAATGCTCCAAGAAGTTGTAGCAATCGGGTATGGAACAAAAACCAGGGCTACAACAACCGGTGCAGTAGACTTAGTTAATTCGGACAAACTGACAAACAAACCATTAACTAATACTGCCGAACTCTTGCAAGGTGTTGTTCCCGGTATGGAAATCAGAAGGACAAATCAAGGTAAAGTCGGTGAAGAAGGTTATGATATCCGATTACGAGGAGTAACTTCCCGTTCAGACCCAGGTATCTTAGTAGTTGTAGACGGTATTCCGTACAGTGATAACAATGCAAATGCACTGAACAAAAATTAACCCGCAGGATATTGAAAATATCACAATATTGAAAGATGCACAAGCTGCCATTTATGGTGCACGTGCTGCTGGTGGTGTTTTATTGGTCACCACTAAGAAAGGCAAGACAGAAAAGCCGACTATCAGTTATACGGGCAATTTTAACTTTAATGCACCTGCCAGTATTCCCCAAAAGGTAAATGTATTGCAACATATCGAGATGATGGGTGAACTATATGCCAATGACGGCATTTCCAATCACTTCTTCACTCACCTACTTCCTTATGTGAACACTGCAGACATTTACTCCAAAAACCCGGAAGTTGTCAAAGGACCATTCGGTGATACTCCCGACTTAGTATTAGGGTGGCATGACTGGTGGAAAGAAATGTACGGAACCGCTTTTGATCATTCTCATAACTTGTCAATATCTGGTGGTTCGGAAAAATCCAACTACTATGCTTCCATCGGTTATCTGGATCAAGGATCTATGTTCAACTATGGAGAACACAACAACAAGAAGTATTGGGGACGGTTTTAAATATGAATACAATTTGAACAAGTACATTAAATTACGTTCTAATGTATATGTAGGCCGTAAAAAAGTAACAGAACCTTATGACATTAACCAATTGGCTTGGTTGACATACTGGACCTGGAACTGCCAACCTACCTTTAACCCTCAGGGTCAATACTATGGTTCCGGTGGCTTTGGTAATCCTATTGCATTTGCAGAACATACTGGTAACCGATGGAAAACCTATTATTCTTACTATACCCAATTGGGTTTTGACATCACCCCTCTTAAAAACTTAACTATTACGGGGGATATGTCATTGAACTATGACATCAGTGATGAGAAATATTATCGCAAAAGACACCAGACCTACCACTGGGACGGTTCTTTGAACTATGATGTTATAGATTATTGGTATAGCGGAAAAACAAAAACAGAATCTCTCTATAACAGAAATGAACATATCGTTACTTCCTTGCATGCAAACTATGATTTCAGGATTACAGACCAACATATGTTCAATGCTATGTTCGGTGCTTCTCATGAGGAACTTGATGCCAGAGGATTCAATGCCTACCGTTATGACTTAATTACTGATGAACTACCAGTATTAGGCTTGGGAGATTCAGAACAGCAATATAATGGAGAGTATAACAATGCCTGGGCCATTACCTCCATCTTCGGACGTCTAAGCTATAATTGGGACAACCGCATTTTTGTAGAAGCCACATATCGTAATGACGGTTCTTCCAAATTTGCCAAAGGTCACAAATGGGAAGATTTCTGGGGAGTATCAGGCTCATGGATCATTTCCAATGAGAATTTCTTTACTCCAGCTAGAAATTATCTAAATCACTTGAAACTCAGACTTTCTTGGGGCCAATTGGGTAATCAGGCCGGTATCGGATTATACGACCATTATCAATATATCAATATTGGAGGAACATACCCATTCGGTAATTCAAATAATCCGCTAAAAGTACCAAATGCATCTTTGGGAGCTATGCCGGCAGTCGACAGAACATGGGAAACTATCGAAACTTATAATGCCGGAATTGATTTTGCAACACTGAATAACCGACTGAGTGGTACTTTCGACTACTTCATCAAAGACAATAAGAATATGTTCTATGCCGAAGAATTTCCTACAATATTAGGTACAAGTGCCCCTTCTATCAATGGAGCTCACGTTAGAACCAACGGTTGGGAACTTACACTGAACTGGAAAGATAAAATCGGTAAGGTAGGTTATAGAATAGGACTTAACCTAAGTGACAACAAGACAAAAGTCATTTCTTTAAGTGATTCCCGAAATCCGGGTCATGGACTGATGGGCTTTGTGGAAGGGTATCCGACCAATTCATTCTTTTATTTACGAATTTGACGGTTTCATTAAAGACGAAGCAGATCTTGCAGATTATAAAACTAAGATGAAAGGTGGAGTTCCTACAAATCTGAGAGTAGGTGATGCAAAATATGTAGACAAAGACGGAGATGGTGTTTTGGAACCGACATTATATAAGGAAGGTGATCCTAACTCTGGCGATATTGTATACAAAGGTACAAATAATCAAAGATACTTGTATGGTATAAATTTAGGATTAGACTGGAAAGGAATCGATGTAAGTGCATTTTTGCAAGGTGTAGGTAAATGGGATTGTATCAACGGAACTTATGCCGGTGGTGGTGAAGTTTGGAAACAGTCATCCCAATATTTCTATCACAACACATGGAGTCCCGATCGTCCGAATGCAGAATATCCTCGTTTGACACAAGATGGTGGTATCCACGGATATAACTATCAATGGTCGGATGCACCCTATAAATTTTTCAATAACAGATATTTACGTTTGAAGGAAGTACAGATTGGTTATACATTCCCGACAACACTTACAAAGAAAATTGGTGTTGAAAAATTGAGAGTTACGGCAACGGGGATGAATCTACTTGAATGGGACAACCTACCAAATGGATTTGATCCGGAAGCCCCCTATACAGAGAATCTGATACCTTTCTCCAGAACTTATTCTATAGGTGTGAATGTACAATTTTAAAAAAGACAGATGATATGAAAACACATAAATACATACTGGCAGGATGCTGTTTACTTCTATTAGGCGCTACAGCTTCATGTGAAAAAGATTTAGACTTATACTCGCAAGATGTTATTTCTGAACCAGTATATTTTGCGAGTGCAGAAGACTTTAAACGTTATGCAAACCAATTCTATTACGGTTTGCCCACCTTCAATGCAGATGATGATATGTCTGACATAACCAAACCAACAGGTTTCAATAATGTAAGTAATAGTTCATATATAGCGGGAACTACCGATGGAACCTGGGACGGGGCTTATTCTGCCATACGTTATATTAACTATGGACTTGAAAGATGTGCAACCGCACCAGATGAATTGAAGAATGACATCAAAGTTTATGAAGCCGAAATGAAATTCTTCCGAGCTTATCAATACTTCAATCTGCTAAAGCGGTTTGGTGGAGTGCCTTTTGATTGAAAAAAACACTTACATTGGAAGACAAAGACCTGCTATACGGACCGCGTGACAGCAGAGAAACAATTGCAGCCTTCATTAAAAAGAATCTTGATGAAGCAATTCCTGAACTGCCACTTGAATCAGCTATATCAGCAGACGACAAAGGTCGCATATCCAAAGGAGCTGCCGAAGCAATGAAAGCTCGGTTCTCACTCTTTGAAGGAACATGGAGAAAATATCATGGACTACAAGGAGCAGATGCCTTTTTGGATGATGCTATTTCAGCTGCTAAAAATGTAATCAACAGTAATGAATATGAGCTGTGGGACCATAGAGCTGAATTGGGAGATTGGTCTTACAAGTACTTCTTTACACTCTCTAAAATAAAATCGAATCCTGCCGGTCTGACAAAAAGCTGATAATAAAGAAACCATTTTAGCACAGCGTTATGATGAAGATCTCAGAGAGTCTCCACGTTATGAACACTCCGGTACACTATGCCCGACAAAAAAGTTGGCAGATATGTATTTGGACAAAAACGGATTACCTATCACCCATCCGAATTCTGTATTCAAAGGTTATCAGAAAATAACATCGGAATATGAAGACCGTGACCCTCGTATGGACATCTTCTTCGTAAAACCAGGTGAACGTTTTTTGGTTATTCTCACAACCAATGTATAATCCTGATTGGAGTAACCCCGACGATCCAAATAGAGGTATTGTATATAATGTAGATTTTGGTTTTTGGACTCAAACCGGTTATAGAAATGTAAAATTGGAAGCAGAGGTTAGTTTCCCATTGGGATGCGACTGGCCAATTATCCGTTATACAGAAGTACTATTGATTTATGCTGAAGCTTTGTTCGAAAAAGAATGGCAATATTTCTGATTCAGACTTAGACATCAGTATTAATAAACTGAGAGATCGGGTTGGCATGCCTCATCTTACCAACACTTTTGTTACTGCCAACGGATTGAACATGAAAGAGGAAATTCGCCGTGAAAGAACCATTGAACTGAGTCTGGAAGGTTACCGACTTGACGACTTGAGACGTTGGAAAACTGCAGAAGTTGAACTCAATCAACCATTAAGAGGTATCAAATACAAAGGAACCGAATACGAAACCGACGGACGTTGGGATAACATCGGATATGAAGTAGACGAAGAAGGGGTTATCGTTCTGGAAAAAGCATCAGATAGAAAGTTTGACCCGAACAAACATTACCTATTCCCATTGCCGACCAGACAGATACTATTGAATCCACAACTGGAACAAAATCCCGGTTGGAAATAAATCAATCACTCATTGATATCCAAGGGAGATGTGTCAAAAGTGGCACATCTCCTTACAGAAATTACCTATCTGTAAACACACAGTAAAAAGTAGAAATATGAAACATAGTCTATTACTATTGCTATTATGTATCCCCTTCTTATCTGCATTTCCCCAACAAATCGACGGAGAACTGTATAATCTGACAAAAATGAAAAACGGCTACCGTTCCAAACGGATTAGCAGTTACGATAAGAACGGCTATAATGGTGACCGTATTGTAGGAATCAAACCCAACGAAAAAAGTCGTAATCTGTGATATTCAAGGAGCTGGAATCATCAATCATATATGGTTCACCATAGCCCCTCCTCCTCATTTGGTAAACCGTAATGATATTATTCTGAGAATATATTGGGATGGAAATAGTTATCCTTCGGTGGAATCACCAATAGGTCCGTTTTTCGGACAAGGATGGGACGAAAACTACAATTTTAGCTCTTATGCACTATCTACCGGACCAGCTAATGGAACAGGTATGTCTACTTATTTCATGATGCCTTTTGAAAAAGGTGCCCGCATTGAAATAGAAAATCAAGCCGATAACGTAGTTGATAATATTTTTTTTCTATGTAGACTATTATGAAGTAGATAAGTTGCCTAAAGATGTAGGACGTTTTCACGCATGGTATAATCGTGAAATTACCAATCCAGTAAAAGACCCTAAAACTGGAGGTGAAATAGCAAACATTGACGGAAAAGAAAACTATGTCTTTGCAGACATTAAAGGAAAAGGGCACTTTATAGGATTGAACTATTATGTACAAAATCCCTCTACGGCTTGGTATGGCGAGGGTGATGATATGTGGTTCATTGACGGAGAGAAAATTCCTTCAATGGTAGGAACTGGAACTGAAGATTTTTTCAATACTTCCTGGTGTCCCAAAGAACCTTTCCAAAGTCCTTTCTTCGGCTATCCACGCGTAAACGGTGAAACCGGATGGTTAGGACGCACTCATGTATACCGCTTTTTTATCACCGATCCGGTATTCTTTGAAAAATCTCTGAAAGCAACCATTGAACATGGAACATCCAACGATATGGATTTAGACATTGCAACCTGTTTGGCTTATTGGTAT
>ENA-OQBF01000005-OQBF01000005.1-human-gut-metagenome-genome-assembly--contig:-NODE-5-length-14892-cov-0.595395_pt1 | contig 14892 bp, 9 predicted proteins | sample MGYA00242745_ERZ504549 | MGnify/ENA primary metagenome ERZ504549 (study PRJEB26092, sample SAMD00036267) | human gut metagenome | host: Homo sapiens | study: EMG produced TPA metagenomics assembly of the...
GTTTTACTTTTCCGGTTGCCCGATGACGACAAACTTTCTTTGGTATACTTCCAGCCGTCAGGCGATTTTAAGATTCTCACTGTGACAGGAGAGAAGAAGCTAATATCTATATTTATACCTTGCACAGTGCTTTTTATGCCTTGTGAGGTGCGTTGGTAGGTTTGTGCTCTGCCTTGTTCTGCTATGAAAAATGTCAGCATCAGCAGGACAAATAGTCTTAAAAAAAATCCCTTTTTCATACAATATCAGCAGTTTAACGGTTAGTGATTTTCAGTACCAAAGAAATAGGATTGGGTGTCTTGTCTTTGGGAAGGTCAATAAGCAAGCCTTTGGAAGTTCTTCTGAACTTTGCCTTTCCGCCTCCTAATAATTCTACCTTTTCGATTTCTCCTTTGCAGTAGGGACTGCCGGTAGCCAGTGATTTTATCTGTATTTTTCCGTCTGAGGGCCATTTCATGATATGGGCATACAAGTATTTCCCTTTTTTCACAAACCGGATGTCGGCAGAAGTGTAGGGTGCGTTCTTGCCTTCGTTGAATCCTGCTCCGTCCAAAGGTATTGCTGTTTCTGTGGAGGGACCTTCACCATAAATACACCAGGGACGTGTGTCGAATATTCCTTCTCCGTTCACTTCCATCCAGGCGGCTATGTCTTCCAGAATTTTTTCTTCCTTGTCGTCGATGGTGCCGTTTCCTTTCATTGGTACGCTTAGTAATAGGTTGCCATTTTTACTGACGATGTCAATGAGCATGTGGATGACGGTCTCGGCTGATTTATACCAGTTGTCTTCGTAAGCAGAGCGGTTATAGTGCCAAGTACCGAGGGCAACTACAGGTTTGCCACGCCTTGTCCTGGCATTCCGATGGAACCCCTTTTTCTACATCCCATACGATGGCCTCTTTATGTTTAGCTTCCAGCTTCTTTCCGAAGACTACGGCATTGAGATTGCCCTTGTGAAGCTTCATGTTTTGGTTATAGTAGTGCGACACGACTTTCAGCCCCGTATCGTTGATGGGCCAGAAGGGGAGTACGCTGTCGTCGAAATAGACCAGGTCGGGATGATATTTGTTTATCATGTCCACTGTGCGGTCGAAGAAGTTGTCGTAGTAGCTCTGTGGGGGGACAGAGGTTCCTTCGGGCCAGTCCCATGCCACCCAAGCATGTCCGCTCAGGGCATGATTCTGTACGTATAGCTCTTGCGGGTCGTAGCCTTCCCACCATTTTCCCTTGCCGTCTTCCTTAGTCACTACGCGGGCATCGTAGGAGATTCCTGCGTATGGGCCTTTCTTGTCGGCTCCTTGTGCAGTTTCATACCATGTCCAAGCATGGGAGGAGTGGATGCTGACACCGAAGGGCAGTTTGTTTTTGCGAGCCGCTTTCTCCCATTCACCCAGTACGTTTCGCTTGGGGCCCATGTTGACGGAGTTCCATGACTGGTATTTACTGTCCCACAAGTCCATGTTGTCGTGATGGTTGCCCATGGCAAAGAAATATCGGGCACCGGTTTTCTTGAAAAGGGCTACCAGCCTCTCCGGGTTCCATTTTTCGGCTTTCCATTCGTTGATTACATCCTTGAAGCCGAATTCCGAAGGATGTCCGTAATGCTCCAAGTGCCACTTGTAGGCAGCACCACCTTCTTCGTACATGCCACGACCGTACCAGTCGCCGGCTTCGGGTTGGCATTGCGGACCCCAGTGTGCCCATATGCCGAATTTGGCGTTGCGGAACCATTCGGGCACTTCGTATTGGGACAATGACTCCCAGGTAGGTGAGAACTTGCCCGGTTCTGCTTTCTCTTGTTGTGCCAATGCACTGCCCCCTTGCAGGATGCAGGCGGATAGGAGAATTGTTTTAAGATGTTTCTTTTCATACCTTTATTGTTGTTTACAAAATGTTTATTCCCTTTTTTGAATGCATTGATGAACGGATTATTCTGTTTTGTCCATATACTCCATGATAAACCCATACCGGTAAGAGCGATTGCCGTCAATGGTGTATGGCTTCATGGTCTGTGCGCCCCATCCGTCGTTTCCACCTACTCCGTGTATGTTGGAGTCGATATTCAGGTTGATGAAGTCGCGTTCGGGCAGTTCGTGCGCATGCTCTTTCCCTTCCAGGTCTTCTTCCCCGTAGGGCCATATACGGAAACATAGGGGTTGCAGGCCTTTGACTTGTATTTTCCATCGCTCACTGTCTCCCAGCATGAACCAGCGTGTATCGCACCGGTTGGCATTGTCTTGCGGTACGATGTAGTTCGTGATAAATTCGTGTATGCCACACTCGTAGACTCCCAGGAAAGCAGCGCTCTTGCGGTCGGGATAGTTCTCGAACTTGCCGCGTCCGTACCAGGCTATCCGGTTCAGCGCTGAGGGCATTCTCATGCGCATACCGAATTTGGGCATCAGCGGAATATCTTCCTTTTCAGGCTGATAGGTTGCTTCTACTTGTATGCGGCCTTTGCCGTCCACAGTGTAGCGGAGATGGTAACCGGCTCCTATCCGGGGGAGGGAGAGACTGGCATCCACTATCACCATACCATCGTTTACGGTTGCTTGGTATGCCTTTACGATACGTTTTTGCTCTGCATTTTTCCAAGCGCTCAAACGTTCATTGTAGCCGTTGCGGACCTGAATGTCATTTGCCGGTTTCCAAAAATAGGGTTCCAAGGCACTGTGCAACAACTCTTCTCCCTTGACTCGCCAACTCACCAAAGCACCGGTACCTTTTTCTATGGTGAACAAGGCATCGGCGGCTATAATTTCCACCGCTTCGGGTGTCTCCTTAAACGTGGCCTTCCCGCCGTCATCCTTCAATTGTGGGAATTCATAGTCATGATACGTAAGTTGTTCCTTGGCAACTTTGAAGCCCTTCTCTGCCCCACGTCGTGGATTCCTTCAACGTGGCATATACATTGAGGCAAAGTTCCCCACACTTATCCGGTCTTGAAGGTACCTCCAGCAGATTCCCTTCGGACAAGTGGAGGTCGCCGTTGCGTACAGCCTTTCCGTTGCATATCCACTCATAGCTGTAATCGAATTCATCCAAATCGGAAAACGCATACCCGTTGGTCAATTTGATTTGCTGTGTTCCCTTCTTTTCAAACTTGATGTATTGATATACTTTTTGTACTTCATAGTAATGGGGGTGAGGCACCCGGTCGGGAGATACCAGCCCGTTAATGCCGGTGGGACCGTCGTTGGGATAGTCCCCGAAATCTCCTCCATACGCCCAGAATTCATCGGGCAGTAATGGGAGTGACGAGGGGCTCTCGCCGAAACTTAACGGTGCACCGTTAAGCTTTTTAGGAATGCCTTGGTCTACCCAGCACCAAATGGCAGCTCCGATAATACTTTCGTCCTTTTCAATCACATCCCAATACTCCTTGAGGTTGCCGATGGAATTTCCCATGGCGTAGGCATACTCTCTCATGAATACGGGGCGGTCGGTTATTTTTCTCGCCAAGTTCCTTCAAAGCGTTGGGATGCAGATAAGCTTCGTCATAGACATCGGATACGGTGCGGTCTGTATCGTCGTATATCGGTCTGGTGGGGTCTAAGGCACGGATTGTGTCTGCCATAGCTCGCAAATTGGCACCGCTTCCACCCTCGTTGCCCAATGACCAGAATAGGATGCACGGATGGTTCCTTGTCCCTTTCCACCACGGCTACTGCCCGGTCCACATGGGCCAGTGTCCATTGAGGGTTGTCTCCTAATACTTTGTTCCCCAAACCGTAGGCATGACTTTCGTGGTTCGCTTCGTCCATTACGTAGATTCCATACTTGTCACATAGCTCGTACAGCAATGGCAGATGTGGATAGTGGGACGTGCGTATCATGTTGATGTTGGCTTGTTTAATCAGCCGGATATCTCTCTCCATCGTCCGGCTGTCGACAAAGAATCCCATACGGGGATGGAAGTCGTGACGGTTCACTCCTTTCAGCTTGACGGCTTTCCCGTTGACTTTGAAGACGTCTCCCGCGATTTCTATTTTCCGTATGCCCCAATGGTATTCGAATGATTCCAAAAGTTCATTCTTCCTGCGAAGCTTGATGTGGATGTCATATAGATGCGGTTTCTCGGCAGACCATAGTTGAGGCTCCCGGAGCATTTCGGACAGCGTGACGCTCGTTTCAGAAAAGGCCTGAATAGTACCTACGGGAGTCACCATTTTTTTTGTCGAGTTTATTTCCTCTGTTGTCTTTCCCCACCAGGTTTATTTCTACGGTCAGGTCTTTTACTTTGCGGTCGGTCTGATTTCTTATCCAAATTTCGGTTCCGAATGTAGCTGAACGCATGTCGTCCGACAAGTCGCTGCTGAACCTATAGTCCCGGATATTTGTCCGGGGGCGTATCCATAGCTCTACCGGTCTGAGTATTCCACTAAGCCGCCACATGTCCTGGTCTTCCAGATAACTGCCGTCCGACCACCGATACACTTCCACTGCCAGACGATTGGTTCCATTCTTCACAAATCCGGTTATGTCAAACTCGGCAGGTGACATCGAATTCTGGCTGTAGCCTACCTGCTGTCCGTTTACCCAGACATACATGGCCGATTTTACTCCTTCAAAGTGAAGGTATAGGCACTTGTCTTTCATATCGGGCGTCACCTCGAACGTGGTGACATAAGAGCCTGTCGGATTTCTGTGCCCGTAACTGTAATATTCGGCGGGAGGTTCGCTTGTTACTCTGGGTGCATCCTTCTGGAAAGGATAGTTTACGTTGGAATAGATAGGTTTGCCATAACCTTGCAATTGCCATGCTCCCGGCACTGTGATGGTATCCCATGTGTCGGTATTGAAATCATTCTTGTAGAAGTCGGCCGGGCGCTTTCCCGGGTCGGCAGACCATTGGAATCGCCACTTGCCGTTCAGGGATATGATTTCTTTGCAATCGGCTTTTTGCGAAGGCAATGTCAGTGTGGCATGATACGGCTCTTTGTTGATGCCGACTACAATAGGATTCTCCCAGTCCGGAACTTCTTGGGCGCCGGCATATAGGGCACTTAGCAATAGAAAGGCAAATATCTTTTTTCTCATTTTTTCTCATGTTTTCTGATGGTCAATAACCTTCCATGATGAGAATTCCCAGGGGGGCAATGTTACATGGTCTCCTTCTTTTACAGTCTTGCCGGAAATCAGCTCTTTGGACGTCGGATAGTTATGAGTGATTTTTTTGCTCTCGCTGCTGTAATTGAAGAAGTAACGGATGGCTTTTCCGGCTTTGTTTATTCCCGAACGCTGTATGATGGGGAACACGTCGCTCTCTGAAGAGATGATACCGGCATGGATGGCTGCCTTTCGCACGATGGCATTCAGCAATTCCTGCGAAGGGTAGGCTCCTATGTAGGTCAGTTTGCCTTTGCCATACTTGTTTTCGGTGACAACGGGCCATTTGCCGAAGAATGGATGCTCTGCATAAGCCAACGGGGTGGCTGTCTCGGGAATCAGGAATTCATACCAGTCGCTTATCTGGTTCTTTCCCTCTAATTGAAAGGGGTTATCCTTTAATGATAAGTCACCGATAGTGGAGAATTCCTGGTAATGGAAGCCGCAGGCTTTGCGTAGCGGCCCGGGAGCCAAGGTGGCCCGAACTGCGGAGTGCTCATTGCAGTAACCGCTTTTGTGCATCATTACCACGTGTCCGCCGGACTGTACGAATTCATCAATGGCTAATAGTAATTGGTCGGTAGCCACATACAAAGGGGGAATGACAAGCATGTCATATCCGCTGAAATCGGTTGTCTTGTCACAAGGGATGATGTCCGTTTCTATGTTTTGAAAATAGAGGGCTTTATGCACCATATCAATGGGATAATTGCTCTTGTAAGTGTAGGGCATGAAGCCGAGAGCATGGTAAGAATCATGACTGTAGAGGATAGCTGCCCGGTTTTTCTTTTTCAAGTTCACGATGTGGCTGCCTATTCTTTCCAACTCTTTGGCGGTGGTGGTGAATTCCTTGTATATGCGGTTGGGCTGGAGGTCATGGCCCAGCACGCCTCGCCAGTATGTCTCCTGCCCGTAGTGCAGGGTAGACCAGTGCCAGTATTCCACCATATTGGCTCCGGAAGCATAATGTGCGTACACATTCTGCCGCAACTGGTTGTCGTAGGGAGGAAACTGGGTGCGGGCATCCCAGCCGATGCCTTGTGCGTTGGTTTCCATGACGATGTAATTGTTGTCGGCCACGGTGCGCACGAAGTCACCGGCATAAGCGATGCGCTGGCCGTCTTGTTTATCCTGTACATCGTGATAGACATTGATGGCAGGATATTGCATCTGCCTGAAACTTTCCACTTGGTCTATATTATGGAAGTCGGGCATAAAGCAGTGGGTGACAAATTGGTCTTTACGCTTGTATTCATTTACAAGGTCGCACTGCCAATTCAGAAAATCGGCCACTTCCTTCCGGTTATAGCGTTCCCATTCATTCTTGTACGAGGGGCTTGTCACTCCATCGCGCGGATAGAACTCTTCCCAGGTGTTGATGTTCATTCCCCAGTAGTTCATTCCCCATTCCTTGGCAAGCAGGTTCAGGTCATTGTTGAATTTCTGTTTGATGTAGTTCCTGAATCCGAAGAAATAGTCTCTGTTGTTTACTCCGCGCGCTTCTGTTTCGTTGTCCACTTGATACCCGATGACTGCCGGATGCTGTGCATATCTTTCCAGCATCTTGCGGATAATCCGTTCGCAATAGATTGGTAGGTCGGGTTTGTAAAATCCATGTTCTGTCTGATTCCATAATAGGCTTTGTTTCCTTTGGCGTGTTCTGCCAGCACTTCCGGGTGTTTGTATGCCAGCCATGCAGGAATGGAATAGGTGGGAGTTCCCAAGATGACTTTGATTCCTGCTGCATGCATCTTGTCCAGAATGCGGTCCATCCATTCAAATTCAAAATTTCCTTCTTGCGGCTCAAATACTCCCCAGGCAGATTCTCCAACGCGCACTACTGTCAGGCCGGCTCTTTTCATCAGCCGGATATCTTCATCCAGTCGCTCATAGGGCATATATTCATGATAGTAGGCTGCACCATAAAGCACGTTGTCGAATGAATACTGCGCTTTTATTTGTAAAGCGCTTAAAAACAACACTAATAGAATAAAGTAATTTTTGTTTTTCATAATCTTACCAGTCCGATACAATATTTTTATTTCATCATAGGTCTTATGCTGATGGTTCTCCGATATTCCTGCGGCATCGCCTTGTAAGCACCGAATACACCGCGGGCCGTACAGCCGACCCCGGTAGTGGCATAATCGAGATTCAGGGTCATGCCTTTCTGCTTCTGCAATTGGTAGGTATACATCGCTTTCGTCAGATTGTCTGTGCTGTACGGATAAATGTTGAAGTTGAACCATTCGTTCATCTTGAATTGAAGGCCGATGCCTTTGTCCGTGGTCAGTTGCAGCCAGCGTACATCTGTCCGCAATCCGTAATCTTGTGGCATTAGATAGGGCTCGTACATAGCTTGTACGGTAGAGGCATATATCCCCGTCGGATAGCCGGTTTTCCGGTCCGGATAGTTCTCTTGCGGTCCTCGGCCGTACCATTTCACTTGGTCGAGCGCATCGCTTACGGTCAGCGTAAGTCCTATGCGAGGAAACCAAAGCGGCATTTTCCCTTCAGGCTTCAATACATGGCGTATCTCTATCGTCCCTTCACTATTGATAATATACTCATAGTGGTTGATGATGCCGTTGTTCTGTACTCCTTCGATGTAGAGGTCTTTTTTCTCTTTTTCTCCTTTGCCCATCAATTCCGCATCAATGATGTGTATATGTACGCCTTCGGTGGTTTCGGACACCGAAAAAGAGAGGGGCTGATGTGTCAGGCGGTCAATCCCTGCAGAATACATTTCTGTGGCTACCGTGTATCCGTAACCTTCTTTCCAGTTGGAGGAGCGGGCGCTGGAGGCATTCCAGTTGTCCAGCTCATTGGCCAGCGGGGCACGCCAAAGATTCAGCCGGAGCGGTGATTCCAGCAGTTCCATATCTTGAACAACCATCGACGTCAGTTGTCCGTCGGTACGGTTGAATACATATTTGAAGCCATCTCCGGAGACAACCAATTCTTTCTCCGAAAGTGAATAGGAAGGTACGCCTTGAGCCTTTTCTTCCGAAGAGCATGGCAGGCTCCAAGGCAGTTCAAATTCTTCCCATGCCACCTCATGTCCGGCTTTTGCCCACAATTCATCTTTTTTCAGGACGGCATGAAGCATCAGGCGGTATTCTTTGCCGGGAATCAGGGCTGGCTTCTTATAAGGTATGTGCACCAGCTCTTGGCTAAGCGGCGCTGTTGAGAGTGCCAAGTCGCCCGATTGAATAACCTTGTCATCTTCTTTCAATTCCCATCGTATGGCATATCGGGAAGCATTTGTATAATGATTGCGATTCCATAACTCAACGACTCCCTCTGTCACATCCGACATGGAAAAAGAAAGAGGTTGTCCGGTTTTCTTCATTTGCCACATTTCGGGCTGTACGCTACGGTCGGGCCAGATGCTGCCGTACGTACGTGCACCGATGCCGTAACTGTAGAATGTACCATTTTCCGTCTCTTGCTCAAAATCTAGCCACAGAGCGACTTCTTCCGGGTGAAAAGAGGAAGTCAGTGCCTTGGCGAAAATGCCGACTTCGTCCATTTGAGCATCGCAGATGTAGACCGAAGTCTCTTGGCCGTGTGTTTCTGCATTCCGACCGATGTTGACGGGGTAGGGGAAGTTCCGGATATTGCCCGATGCTTGTGTGGAGGCCTTTTCTGCTCCGTCTATATAGATGGACATTTTCTGTCCGTCGTAGACGCACGTCACTTGATGCCAGTTGTATTCCCAGTCAGTAGGCAAGGAGGCGCATACGGAATGCTTTTTATCAGTATAGATATAAAATTCCAGTTTGTCTTTACCGCGTTGTTGCAGCCCGAACTGATAATTGCCTTTTTGTGATGAATGAGCCGCAACTGCTTACCAGTTTCCGAGGGTAGATTCTGCAAGTGAGTGTCAGTTCATTACTGTTCAACTCCACATTGTCTGCACGATAGACCTCTACCCATTGGTCGTGACCGTTCAAGTCCAGCACCGTGTTCTTTCCTTCCTTCACCAAGCGGGCATTTCCCATCAGATGGGCGGGAGTATGGAAGGGCGAAAGGTCGTCCACTTGCCTTATCCGTTCGGTCAGTCCCGGACTTACAAAATCCCAGATGGCCCCTCCTATCAGGCGGGGATGTCGGTAGATGGCTTCCCAATAATCGTCCAGGGCACCGCCGGCATTGCCTGCAACCGATAAGTATTCATCCATAAACGATGGTCGGGAATCCTCTCCTATGCCTACCTGCATTTCCAGTTCCATAGGAGTAGGGTAACGGGGTCCGATAATATCTTCTGCCGGATGGGAGAATGCATTTCCGCCATACATCCAGAAGCGGGTGGGGTCCAGCGATTTCCCTTCTTCAATGGTGTGGGTAATGTTGATACCTTCACCGCTTTCGTTTCCTGCGCTCCAGAACAAGACGCAGGGATGGTTTCTGTCCCGTAACACCATTCTGCGGCATCGCTCGCGATACATCTCTTCGTATTCCGGGAGACTTGAAATCCATTCCGAGGCATGGGCTTCATCGCCCACCTCGTCTATGATATAAAGCCCGTATTCATTGGCCAGTTCCAAATACTTATTCACCGGAGGATAGTGAGAGGTACGTACGGCATTGAAATTAAACTGTTTCAACAATTCAAAATCCTTGCGTATGGTGGCTTCGTCCATGACATGTCCCTCTTCGGGATGCTGCATGTGCGAATTTTGTGCATTGACTTTCAGTGGGATACCGTTAAGATAAAAAACACCGTCTTTGATTTCCGTCTTTTTGAATCCGATGACCGTTTCTATCTTGTCTTTCTGCAGACCGGCCGGATTGGATAATTCCAGACCGAGCGTATAAAGCTCGGGTGTCTCGGCTGTCCATTTCCGGGGTTCTTGTACCAAGGTATGCAACTGTATTGTCTTTTCCGCAGCGTCCATTTCAAATGGAGCTGCGGAAAAGTTACAGATAATCTTGCCGTTTTTATCCTTTAAGTAAGCTTTCAATCCATAATTCTCATTTGGCTTCTTTTGGTAGTCCTTGATTTTTACCTGAATACTTAACTGCGAATCGGTATACGTATTATCAAACTCTGTGATTACTTGCCAGTCGAATATCCTGACAGCAGGTGTGGCGTACAACCATACGTCGTCAAAGATTCCGGCCAGTCGCCAATAATCTTGTCCTTCCAGGTAATAGCCGTCCGAATACTTTAGTACACAGACAGCCAGCGTGTTTTCGCCCGGCTTCAAATAAGGAGTGATGTTGTATTCGGCAGGTTCTTGTGCTCCTTCATTGTAGCCCACTTCATGACCGTTGACCCATACAAAAGAAGCGGATGCCACTTTCTCGAACCTTAAAAATATCTGGTCTTTTGCTGCCCAACTTGCAGGTACCTTGAATGTTCGCCGGTATAGTCCGGTAGGGTTATACTCTTTGGGAGCATGTGGTGGATTCACCCCGAAGGGAGCAGATACATTTCTGAACAGCTTGTCACCATAACCTTGCATTTCCCAGTTTGAGGGAACTTTGATGTCGCCCCATTGCTTATCCGGGAATTCGGGGTTAAAAAAGTGTGCAGGTATCCCTTCCGGTGTATCGCACCAGAAAAACTTCCATGTCCCATTCAGTAGCATGCTCTTTTCGGGCATATGCCAAGCGTGTCCTTCCTCTTGTCCTTTTTCAAATACAGAAGGGTTGTCTATATACCAGAGCATATCCTTAAGGAAGGATTTGTCTTGTGCATAGGATTGCAGGCACAAGGCTACTGAACACAATGGCAGAAACAGTTTTCTCAGATTCATTTTTTTGTAATTCGTGCTGTCCATCCACCGCCGGGTGCCAGTTGTACATTGAGTTTGTCTTTGGCAGTGACGATGCGTACTTCTTTTTTATAGTCGGTAGCTTCACGGTCGGCATTGATGCCGTCGGCAAAGATTTCGGCTTCGTAGTTGCCTTCGCTGAGGAGGAGAGGTCGATGGTGCAGCTACGCGGAGTCCAGTTGGTCATGCTGCCTACAAACCAAGTGTTTCCTTTGCGGCGTGCTATCGTGATGTATTCGGCTATTTTACCATCAAGAGCAATGGTTTCGTCAAAGGTAGTGGGAACCTTGGCGATGAAGTCGGTGCATTCCTGTTCCTTCATGTATTTGCTGGGACTGTCGGCAAGCATCTGCAAGGGTGCTTCGAAGACGGTGTACATAGCCATCTGGTGTACACGTGTACCTTGACTCATGGGGTGGTCGTTGACGGAGCGGAACAGGGAACGGGTGGCATTTACCATAGCTCCCGGCGTATAGTCCATCGGACCGACGAGTTGGCGCAGATAGGGGGCGGTAACGTCGTAGCGCGGGAAGTCATGCAAGGGTGCACCGTTCACGATGGGCTCCCACTTGCTGTTTTCCAGTCCTTTCACACCTTCAAAGTTGAGGATGTTGGGATAGGCGCGCTGGATGCCGAAGGGTTTCAGTCCGTGTAGGTCAAGCAACATGTGATGCTTGGCGGCACATGCTGCGAGTTGTTCGGTAGAAGAGATGGCGAGTTGGTCGTCGCGGTCGAAGAAGTCAATTTTGAAACCTTTGATTCCCATTTGTGCGTAGTGGCTGATAACTTGTTCCACGGCAGGGGAGATGTCGCCTCCTCCCGTAAGATTGCGCCAGCTTGCCCAGAGGATGATGCCTATGCCCTTTTGGTTGCCGTATGCCACCAGTTCTTCGAGATTGATTTCGGGACTGATGTCTTCCATTAATGATTCCTTTCCGCTCCAACCTTCGTCGATGATGATATACTCCAGCTGGTTTTCGGCGGCAAAGTCGATGTATTTCTTATAGGTGGGCGTATTCATGCCTGCCTTGAAGTCCACGCCGGTCAGGTTACAAGTATTCCACCAGTCCCATGCCACTTTTCCGGGTTTAATCCAGGATGTGTCAGCGATGCGGCATTCGGGTGCGAGGCGTTGCATCATGTCGTTGTTGGCGAGTTGTGTGTCGTGGGTAACAACAAGCACGGCACGCCAGGATAGGTCTGTTTCCCTGTGGGACGCCCGTTGGGGCAGAAGTAGGGGGCATTGTTGGGCTTGCTGATAACGTCGGCACGTTTGGTAGGGACGAGGTTCAAGCGGTCATAGCCTCCGATGACTGTTTCCAGTGGATAGGGGGCGAATTCTGCCTTCACTCCGTGGGGCATCTGTGGGTTGGCAGTGAGGAACATGCGGGATAGTTGGACAATCCGGCTTCCATAATGACGGCTTTCTTTCCGTTCTCCAGTTCTACCATCAGCGGAGTAATGGCAAGCGAGTCTTTGTACATGCGAGAGAGGGGGGCCTCATCGTAGTAGGACTCGAAGGAGTAGCAGTAACGCTCGCCGGCGCGATTGTCGTTAATATAGGGCACGAAAGCGTGGTAATCGCGGTCGAAGTTGAACTCGGCAATCTCGTCCTTCACGCAGAAAGGTTTGCGCAGTTCGGAAACAAAACGATAGGCGGCTCCGTCGTCGTAGGCGCGGAACTGTATGCTATAGCCGTTACGGCATTTCAGCGTGAGTTGGTTATAAGTGTCCTTCACACTCGCCTTTTTGTAGAAAGGAGTGGGGAAGGAAGTGTCGACGGAAGTGCGGGTAGCTTTGGTCACCTTCACATCTTTGCCGAAGGTGAAAGCAATGGGCTTTCCCTCAGATTCAGTGCATTGCATGGCAATGTCTGAAGGCAAAAGAACGGTGGTACCGTCGTGGGCAATCGCCCAGTTGAGGGCTTGTCCGGCTTCGATGTTGACAATTAGTTTTCCGTCCGGTGAATTCAGTTGATATTGCTGTGCTTGTGCCGTCAATGCACAAGAAAGCAATAGGCTGGCGAAACAAGTGCTGATTCTGTTCATTTTTTATTTGATTATTGATTATGAATATTTGTTTAATTCCGTGGATATTTAACCGGAATAGCCATCATTTCTTCTAAGAAGAGAGGGTCGTCGAACTGGCAAGTCTGTCGGTTGTATTGTCCCCCCGGAGTGTCCCATAGCATTGGGCACATGCCGCGCGAGTAGATGGCTTCGGTTACGGAAACACAGAACGAGTCTTATCACTTCCTTTGTTCTGTTTCTGGAGTCGGCGCAATATTCGCCTATGATGACGGGGATTCCTTTGTCTACGCAATTCTTCTTCAGTAGGTCCATATTGTCGTTCAGTTCCTTGAAGTCAGCTTCCGTTCCCCAGCTTTCCCGGCCTACACCCCAATCGACAACCTCGCCTCCACCCAGTATGGCAAAGTTTGCGGGAGTATAGTAATGCACTGTAAGAGCAAGTCGGTTTGCGGGATCATTCGGCATCTTGAACAAGGGGTCGTAAGCATACTCCAAGTTGGTGTTGTAGATTTCCACCAACAGATGACGTTTGGCGTTGTTGCCGCCACTGTTTCTTACTATGTCGACAAAGAGCTGGTTGAGGTCGTTCACGTATCCCAGTGCCTTTGCCTTGTCGGCTTCACTACCGCCCCACGGAGTCCAAATCTCATCGTATCCGATTTCATTCATTGGCTCGAACAGTAAGTGGTCACCGTACTTTTCGAAGCGTTCACATATCTGTTTCCAGATGGAAGTGAATTTTTTCTTTTGCTTTGCTGTCGGTGGGTACTTGTTTAATCCATTCGTTTTCGTGGTGGATATTGATGATAGCCACCATGCCACAGTCGAGGGTCCAGTTTAGGATTTTCTCTACGCGGTCCATCAGGTCAGGATGCACTTTGAAGTCGTCGGACAGCAGATTGCCCCAGCTGACCGGTATGCGCAGAGATGAGTAGCCCGCTTTGGCATATCCTTCAATGATTTCTTGTGTGATAATAGGGCTTCCCCCATGCTTGTTCGTAATTGAGAATGTTGCTTGGGTCTATCCAGTCGCCCACGGCATCCAGCGTGTTGCCTAGGTTGATGCCCAGTCCCATTTCGTTAATCAGTTGGTGGGTTGTGAGATTCTCGCGTACAGTGTATTTTTCCGGTTCATCGCTTTGGATATAGGCCGCCTGCTCCACGTTGATTTCTTGTATATGCTCCTTTACGCTGACGGTGATGATGGCGTTGCGCACGTCGGGCGTAGTGTTGGGTTCTACGGTTATGTTATAGATTGCCTGTACGGGAGGTGCTGCTTTCCGAGGTTACTTTGCACCATGCTTCCGAACTTTGGAAAGTGGCTGGTTCATTGGGGGTGATACCGAATTTCTTGCTACCACCCGTTTGTTCAAAATGGAAAGAAGTAGGCTCTACGATGATTTTCAGCTCCTTTTTATCGTCAGAGCAAGCTGTCATCAGAAATAGAACCAGGCTGGTTAATAAGGTTTTCTTGAAGATTTGTGTCATGGTATCGGTAAAATTTCGTTTTAATAATTTCGGTGTATTTATTTATGACGCTGATTCAATTGAATCAGCGTCTAAGAGTTTAAAAGAAGGTGTCACTTTGTGTAATCCTGTGCCAGAATTTAATTCAAATTATTGTATCTTGACAACTCGGAAATTATCAAAATACATTTCGATGTTGTATGGACCGTTTTCGCTGGGATTTGTCATCTGGAGTGCCAACTCGTCACCGTCACGTTTTTGGAACTCGCCCCAAGTGGTTTCGTCTACCAGTTCGGAGAGCGGAATGCTGCACTGCATCCATTGGCCTACTTCGGTTTTTCCGGTGAAGTCGCTCACCGGACGATAGTTCGTGTAGTTGTGAGCTCATTCCCTTTGAGGTAGATGCGGAATACAGGACCTTCGCCATATTCCACTGCCACGAAGCATTCGAACTGCAAAGCCAGTCGGAAGTCGGTGTATCGTAGGCAGGAAGCTGAGATGTC
>ENA-OQBF01000006-OQBF01000006.1-human-gut-metagenome-genome-assembly--contig:-NODE-6-length-14238-cov-0.578910_pt1 | contig 14238 bp, 14 predicted proteins | sample MGYA00242745_ERZ504549 | MGnify/ENA primary metagenome ERZ504549 (study PRJEB26092, sample SAMD00036267) | human gut metagenome | host: Homo sapiens | study: EMG produced TPA metagenomics assembly of the...
CTTCCTCGCTGCCGACATGAAACGCGGTATCATTCCGTCTACTTTCTTACCCTTGCAATCGGGTGTAGGAAACATCGCCAACGCCGTACTCGGTGCATTGGGACGTGATAAAACGATTCCTCCATTCGAAATGTACACAGAGGTAATACAGAACTCCGTGATCGGACTGATTCGCGAAGGACGTATCAAATTTTGGTAGCGCCTGCTCACTGACTGTAACAAACGACTGTCTGGAAGGCATTTACAACGATATGGATTTCTTCCGCGATAAATTGGTTCTCCGTCCGTCGGAAATCTCCAACAGCCCGGAAGTGGTGCGCCGACTCGGTGTTATCTCCATCAACACCGCCATCGAAGCCGACATCTACGGCAACGTGAACTCCACGCACATCGGCGGTACGAAGATGATGAACGGTATCGGTGGAAGCGGTGACTTCACCCGCAATGCCTATATCTCCATCTTCACCTGTCCGTCCGTTGCCAAGGAAGGTAAAATCTCGGCTATCGTGCCGATGGTTTCGCACATGGACCACACGGAGCATGACGTCAACATCATCATCACCGAACAAGGTGTGGCCGACCTCCGCGGCAAGAGTCCGAAAGAACGTGCACAAGCCATCATCGAAAACTGTGTTCATCCGGACTACAAGAACATTCTGTGGGATTACCTGAAACTGACCGACGGCAAGTCACAGACTCCCCATGCCTGCGCGCCGCACTGGCTATGCACGCTGAGCTGGCCAAAAGTGGAGACATGAAGAATGTAGACTGGGCACAGTATAAATAAACTGCTCCCTAAAAAGGCGGAGAAAAACCGCCCGAAAGATATACCGCGTTGCATGTATATTTCCGGGTTTGCTGGATCTATATATGCAAACGGCGTTGCATAATATAGATGGAAACACGCTGCATCTATAGTTCCAACAACAAGCTATTTCAGTACCTACTACATCCCTGCATCAATTCCTGGCAAAACCTCCTTCTTACCGGTAAACTCACTATCTTTTGCTTCAGTTTCCTTTTCAGTTTCTTCAATCGATCTCTCACCGAGCCAACACTTATCGTTCGCATTGAGTGAAAAACTGCAATAATTTGTCTAGAGAAATACTTGCCTCCATTTAATCCCTCCTATTCATTGAAAGCGGGCTGCCCCGGAATCACTTCCCAGACAGCCCTTCCTTCACATTTAAAATGAAGATGCAGAGAGAGTAGTATGATGACACTCTATTCCTGACCTCCCCCTAACGCCTTGTAGAGGTTAATCAGGCTTTGTATTTCAGAAAATCGATTTGCCGTCTGTGCCAGTTGTGCGTTGAGCAATGTCTGCCGGGCGGTAAGCACCTCCAGATAGGTGGTGTTGCCATGCTCCATCAGCAGGGAAGTGCTGCGGGCAGCTGTCTGCAAGGAGCTACCTGCTTGTCCAGCAGTTCGCTTTTGGATAGGCTTGTCTGCCAGGCAGTCAAGGCATCGTTCACCTCGCTGCCTGCATTCAGCAATGTCTGCTGGAAGGCAAGGGAAGCCTCCTCCTGCTGGGCACGGGCTATGCGGTACTGTGCAATGACCTGCCCGCGGGCAAAGAGCGGCTGCGTCAGCGAACCCACTGCCGAAGCCAGGAACTTGCCGGGATTCACAATCATTGAACCGGCAGAATTGGTCCAGCCCGCACTCCCGCCCAGCGTGATGGAGGGATAGAAGGCAGAGCGCGCCGCATTGGTGCCGTAGAACGCCGCTTCCAGTGTCCGCTCAGCCGAACGGACATCAGGACGGCAGGAAAGCATCTGAACAGGAATCCCTATAGAAAAGCCCACGGGGAACTGCTGCTCTGCCAGCACACCGCGCTCGTAATGACGGGGCGTCTCTGCCAGCAACAGCGCAAGGCTGTTCTCCACCTGGTTTATCTGTTCTTCCAAATCGAGCACGGAAGTCTGCACCTGATAGTACGTGGCCTCCATCTGCGACACGGCGGATTCGTTCGCCATGCCCGCATTCATCAGGCACGGGTGGAAGCAACGGTTTCCCGCCACGTCTCTTCGGTCTGCCTGGAGATGGCAAGCTGCTGGTCCAGCATCAGCAGGGTATAGTAAGTATTGGCTATCCCGGCAATGAGCTGGGTACGCACGGCCTGGCGATAGTCCTGACTCTGCGCATAGAGCGCCTTCGACTGTTTCTTGGCATTGCGCATGCGGCCGAAAATATCCAGCTCCCAACTGGCAGTGACGGGCAGCGAATAGGTCTGTGTGCCTTGCGGCTGTCAAAGCTGCTCACCGTGCCCTGCGGCGCAAGGGCAAAGGAGGGCAGGAAGGCAAGCTTTGCGGACAGCAGGGTGGCTTCGGCCTCTTCCACGCGGAGCTGTGCCGACTGGTAGTCGGTATTGTTCTGCAACCCTTGTCCGATGAGTGCCTGCAGATGCGGGTCGGTGAAAAGCTCGTGCCAGTCCATGCCGCCCAGGCCAAGGTCCAGGCTGTCTTCGGTGGCAGCCGGAGAACCGGCGAGGCTCTCCGTAAAAGCTGCCATTTCTTCCCCATAGAGGCCGTCGGGGACCTCGGTAGCGGGTTTGTATTTGGTGTACACGCCGCAACTGCTGAACAGCAAACCGGCGGCGGACAATAGGATGATATGTTTCTTCATTGTTCCAATCTGTTTTTATTTTATTTTCCTCAATCTTTCGCCCGTTCTGCCTCACTCTTCTGCTTTTCAAGCAATACCTGCATATCGGCTTCTTCCTCCATTGGCGGACGAACCTTCTCCTGTAAGTACTCGAAGATGATGTAGAACACCGGAACGACGAAAAGCAGCGCTAGCGTTCCGATGAGCATGCCGCCTACTACGCCCGTACCCAGCGAAGAGTTACCGTTGGCGCCCGCACCACTCGAGAACATCAGCGGAAGCATACCGAATATCATCGTCAGCACCGTCATCAGGATAGGACGCAAACGGACCTGGGCGGCCGAATAAGCTGATTCCACAATGCCCATTCCCTTGCGGCGCCGCTCGATGGCATACTCCGTAATCAGGATGGCCGTCTTGGCGAGCAAGCCAATCAGCATAATCACACCCGTCTGCAAATAGATGTTGTTCTCCAATCCCAGAACCTTGGCAAAGAGGAATGAACCCATCAGCCCGAACGGTACGGAGAAGATGACCGCAAACGGTATCAGGAAACTCTCATAAAGACATGCCAGGATGAGATAGATAAGGAAGATACAGATGGCATAAATAAAGACAGTCTGCGCACCACCAGTATTGGCTTCCTCACGTGCCATACCTCCGTACTCGTAACCGTAGCCCAGCGGCAATGTCTGTTCTGCCACTTCCGCAATCACTTTCTGCACTTCACCGGACGAATATCCTTCCGCCGGATTCACGTTGGCAGAGATGGCGCTATACAGATTGAAGCGGTTGGCCGTCTCCGGACCAAGCACCCGATTCAATGTCACAAACTGGCTGACCGGAGCCATCTCCGTACCGTTGCGCACAAACATATTACCCAGTGCCTGTTCGTCCAGACGATATTCGGGCGATGCCTGCATCATGACGCGGTATACCTTACCGAACTGGTTGTAATTGGAGATATAAGCTCCACCGCAATAACTGCCCAACGCGTCGAGCACCACACTCGGCGAAATGCCCGCACGCTTACACTTGGCCGCATCTACATCTACCGATACCTGCGGGAAGTTCATAGCATAAGAGGTATACGCCATAGCCACCTCAGGACGCTGGTTCAGCGCACCCAGGAACTGTATCACTGCCTCGTAGAACGTTGCCATGTCACCGCCCGTTCTGTCCTGGAGGTTCAGCTCTAAGGAGTTACCCATACCGTAGCCCGGAATCATACCCGGCTGGAAGCTGAATATCTGCGCCTCCTTCACACCGTAGAACTGGGCATTGAGGCGTGCCACCACAGCATCGGACGTGTGTTCGCTCCCCTTTCGCTCACCCCAGTCCTTCAGACGGATGATGATGGTGCCGTAGGAAGTTCCCTGACCGGACATCAGCCCGTAGCCTGCCACCTTGGCATAGTGCTCTATCTCTGGTGTGCTCTTCAGAATATCCTCCAACTTGTTCATCACCTTCGTAGTTTCTTCCAGCGTGCTTCCCGGTGAGGTGCTGACGTTCACCATGATGACACCCTGGTCCTCCTGCGGCACAAGCCCTGTCTTGGTGGTGCTCATCAAGTAAACCAGCAATACGACGGTAGCCGCCAATGAAGTCCACACCATCCAGCGGCGGTGGATAAAGAACATCACACCTTTCTTATATTTTCCCAGCACGGCGTTGAACGAGGCATTGTATGCCGCACGCACCCGTCCGTTGATGCTTTTCGCACTCTTCGTACCGTCCGACGGACGCATCATGATGGCGCACAAGGCGGGGCAAAGCGTCAATGCCGAAATCATGGAGATGCCCACCGCCGTTGCCATCGTGACACCGAACTGCGTATAGAACACGCCCGAAGTACCGCCCATAAACGTCACGGGGATAAATACCGCCATGAACACGCAGGTACAAGAGATGATGGCCATCGTCACATCGCCCATCGCATCCTTCGTGGCAAGGTAAGGGGACTTGTATCCGGCATCGAACTTGGACTGCACCGCCTCCACCACCACGATGGCATCGTCCACCACCGTACCGATGGCAAGCACCAACGCAAACAGCGTCAGGATATTGAGACTGAACCCCGCAGCCACAGGCAGGCAAACGTGCCGACCAGCGACACGATAATGGAAATGGAGGGTATAAGCGTACTCTTGAAGTCCTGCAGGAAGAAATACACCACCAGAATTACCAGTATAATGGCAATGACCAGTGTCTCCACCACATTGTGTATGGAAGCGAAGAGGAAGTCGTTGGAACTCATCATCGTCACAAATTCCGTCCCTTCGGGCAGGCTCTTCCTCATCTCGTCTATCTGTGCGGTAATCTGCTTGTTGACGGCGGTTGCGTTGGAGCCTGCCGTCTGGAACATCATGAAAAGTACCGCCGGCTTGCTGTCCATCTCACTGCGGAAACTATAGGTCAGCGTACCCAGCTCCACATCCGCCACGTCCTTCAGACGGAGCACGGAACCGTCGCTCTGCGAACGGACCACCGTGTTCTGGAATTCCTCCACACTCTTCAGGCGTCCGCGATATTTCATCGTAAACTGGAATACGTCCTTTGAATTTTCGCCCAGCGAACCGGTGGGCGCTTCGATGTTCTGCTCGCCCAATACGGCAGTCACATCCGAGGGAACCAGTCCATACTGCGCCATCCGTTCCGGTTTCAGCCAGATACGCATACTGTAAGTATCGCCCAGCTCCATTACATCACCCACACCCTCGATACGCTTGATTTGCGGAATCACGTTGATGTCGAGGTAATTGGCAAGGAAGGTCTGGTCGTAGCGTCCGTCGGTGCTTACCAAAGCACCGATTTGCAGGAAGCTGGTCTGTCGCTTCTGGGTAGTCACACCGATTTTCGTTACTTCGGCAGGCAGCAGTCCCTGCGCTTTGGATACGCGGTTCTGTACGTTCACCGCAGCCATGTCGGGGTCCGTGCCCTGCTTGAAGTAGACCTGTATGGTGGCAGAACCGGCATTGGTGGCGGTAGAGCTGATGTACATCATGTTCTCCACACCGTTGATACTCTCTTCCAACGGCATGATGACACTGTTCAGTACGGCTTCGGCATCGGCACCGGTGTAGTTGGCGCTGACGTACACTGTGGGAGGTGCAATATCAGGATACTGTTCCACCGGCAGCGTAAAGAGCGAGATAAGCCCTATCACCAGAATCAGTACGGAGATGGAGATAGCCATCACCGGCCGCTTTATAAATATATTTCCTTTCATCTTAATGGGTCATCGATAGTTGATAAATAGCAGTTCATCATTTCACTTGCGTCCCTTCGCGCAGCAGTCCGGCACCGGTGGATACAATCTCGTCGCCGACTTCCAGTCCGTCCAGCACTACGTATTCGCGTCCGTCATTTATTCCGGCCACGGTAATCAAGGCGGAAACGGCTTTGCCATCCACTACCTTATATACCACCGTCTTGTCCTGCAACTGCACGGTGGCCTCTTGCGGAATCACAATACAGTTCTTATAAGTGGTAGGCACCACCACCGTGCCCGACGCCCCCACTGTGGAGCAGGCGCGATTCATTGGGAAATACCACACGTGCCACTACCGTACCCGTCTGACGGTCGATGACGCCACTGATGGACTCGATGGTTCCTTTCTTGTCATAGACGGAATTGTCGTTCAGTCTCAGTTCCGCTTGAGGCATGTTCTTCAATGCCTCGTCCATGCTTCCGTACTGGCGGGTCAGGGCAAGCAACTGGTTTTCGGTCATGGAAAAGTAAACGTACATGTCGCTGTTGTCACTGACCGTTGTCAACGGCTGCGGCAGACTGGCGCTTACCAATGCGCCCACACGGTAGGGCAGTGCTCCCACCACTCCGTCGCTGGGACTTTTCACTTCCGTATAAGAAAGGTTGTTGCGCGCGCTTATCTCCTGGGCTTCGGCCTGCGAGAGCTGTGCCTTGGCGGTAAGGTAGGCGTTCTCGGCAGTCTTCAGACTGAATTCCGAAACCACTTTCTGCGCATACAGTTCCTTGTTGCTGTTGTAAGTCAGTGCAGCAGTAGCCAGTGCAGCACGTGCAGCCTCCACATTGGCCACGGCCGTTTTGAGGGCAGCCTTGTAGGGCACTTGGTCGATAATGAAAAGCAACTGTCCGCGGCGCACCTTCTGCCCCTCGGTCACACACAGCTTCTCGATGGTGCCCGACACTTGCGGATAGATGTCGATGTCCTGCCGTCCGCGTATCGTTGCCGAGTACGAAGTGGAAAGCTCTTTGTCCGTCGCCTCCACTTTCATGGTAGCGTAAGAAGGTTTCATTCCGGAAGCATCCGTTGCCTGCTTGCAAGATGCCAAACACATTGTACAACCGACAATCCCTATCAGCCGTATCCATTTTCTGTTTAATGTAATCATACTTTTTCTCATTGTCTTTTTGTTAAAACCGATGGCAAAAGTAGGAGAAAGGAACAACGCCATAGTGACCAATTATGCTCCAAGTATGTCCCTTTTTTCGCCATTCATCTCTTTTTAAGTCTAATTAATTGTATATAAATGACATATAGAACAAGAAAGCCGCATAATGGAACATTCCATATTTCCCATTATTCGCCAACTTTGCAAAGCGCAAAAAAGAAGAATATGGAAAAGAGAACATAAAAACCGTAGGAATTGCAGACTTCAAGAACAACGAACATGTACTTGACTATGTAGACAATGACTTCGTCATAATCAACAGCCTGGAGGGAGGTCCTTACAACAGTGATGACACAATAAGGTTGGGATGCTTCCTCATTGCCGTCTGTCTGGAAGGATGCATCCAACTGGACGTCAACTACAAAACTTACCAACTGGAAGCGGGCGACCTGCTGCTCGGCCTTCCCAACACCACTATCAGCCATGCAATGGTAAGCCCGAAGCATAAGATAAGGCTTGCGGCATTCTCCACACAGTTCCTGCAGCGTGTAGTCAAGATGGAGAAAGACACATGGAACACCGTTATGCATATCCACAACAATCCTATAAAGTCTGTCGGGCAAGATGAGAGCCACAAAATCTTCGGATTCTACCGGGACCTGCTTATGGCAAAGATAAACGACGAGCCTCATCACTACCACAAGGAAGTGATACAATACCTGTTCTCGGCCATTTTCTGTGAAATGCTGGGTCGTCTCAACAAGGAAATGAATCCTTCCGAAATGACAGTCGATACAAAAGAAAGCATCAAACAGTCCGACTATATCCTGCGTAAGTTCATAGAGATGTTGTCCAAAGACAACGGCATACACCGCTCCGTGGGATATTATGCCGATGCACTCTGCTACAGCCCCAAACACTTTTCGAAGGTTATCAAACAAGCGTGCGGACGCACACCGCTTGACTTGATTAACGAAAGTGCCATCGAGCACATCAAGTACCGGCTGAAGCATTCGGACAAGTCCATCAAGGAGATTGCAGAAGAATTTAATTTCCCCAACCAGTCTTTCTTCGGGAAGTATGTGAAGTCTTATCTGGGTATGTCTCCGGCACGCTACCGCAATACGAAAGAGGAATGATTTCCCCCTACTCTTGGGGCTCACTCCGTAAAGGTCTGCATTAGGAGCTAAACCTTAACTTTACGACGCTAAAGGTCAACTTTACGATGGCTAAACCTCAACGTATCACTTCATCACACACCGCATCCTGGAAAGCGCGTGCTTCCCTGCCCGACAGTGCATTCTGGTTCATGATGGCAAAGGCTATCTCGTGTCCGTTGCGGGCTTTAAGGTAGCCGGCCAGACAGTTGATGGCGGTAAAGGAACCCGTCTTGGCATGTACATTTCTGTGGGAAGGGTGCCTTTCTTCATGCGGAACTCCAGTGTACCGTCCACGCCGCCAATGGGCAAAGCCTTATAAAGTTTCTGGAAAACATCCGTACGCGAGTAGGCATATCGCAGGAAAGAAACCAAAAGTTCCGGTGAAATGTAGTTGTAATTGGAAAGGCCGCAACCATCTGCCAGATTATACCTATCGGGGTTATATCCCATCTCTTTTATCAGCATGCGGATGGCGGAAAGCCCGTCCTCGGCAGAGACACGCTTCTTTCCGCTGCTCTGCACACCCAACCGGCAGAGCATGGCTTCGGCATTGAGATTATCGCTCTCCTTCATTATCTGTTTCACCACATCCTGCACGGAAGTTTCATAGGAAGCCATCCGCACGGAAAGACTGTCTTGCCGGAACTCGCCGAAGAGGTAAGAGACTTCCGCTTCTGCCGCCGGAATGCACCGGATGCCTCGTGCCTGCAACCGTTCCATAAAGGTATGCATGAAGAAGTCCTGCGAAGAAAATATATTGACCGTACCTGCACGGCGGGCATCGACGTTGCCCGTCACGGTGATGTTGTTCCCGTTCACCAGCCAGTCGCGCGACACACGGAAACGCCCGGCAGAAGGGGTACGGCTTTGGGTCTTGTTCGTCAGTGTATAATAGGAAGAGGCGGGAGTGCATTCAAGGCGTGCGCTGTCGCCCCGTTCGCCGGGTGTGGCGGTAACCTTCACCACTCCTTTATTCAGCATCAGCGGTGAGAGGTAGGGCTGGAAGGAATAGGGAGTATCATCCCACAACCAGCCGCTGCCCCAGTACAAGGAGTCTTTCATGGAGACATCTCCATACACCTTGCCTTTGATGACAGAGAAGGGGAAACGGGCCACGGCAGCCACCAGGGAATCCAACGCCTCTTCATCAAACTCCGGGTCGTAACCGCCTATCACATACATATTCCCCTGCAAGGTATCGCGCTCAATGGTTCCCTGATACCACACTTCCGTACGGAACGGCTCGTCGGCTTCGGGACGGGAAAGGGCGGTAATGGTGGTCAGCAGCTTCATAGTGGAAGCGGGACGGGAAAGCTTGTCCGCCTGATAGCCGTACAAGGGCTTGCCGGCAGTCAGGTCATAGACCGAAATGGCCACATTAGAGCCTGCGGGAAGTTTGTGTTCTATCAACGCATCAATCCGCGCAGAGAGCGGCTTCACCGGAGTTACCGTCTCTTGGGACCACAATGGGAGCAGGCAGACGGATAAAATTAACAGCAACAATATCCTTTTCATAAATATATTTATCTTTAAAGGCAAAAGTACGACAATCTTACAAATGAACAATAACCAGGTAGTCTTTTCATAAATTATATCCAGCCATCCATCTTAATATTCCTTTAAAAATACTACTTTTACATAGGCAAAATCTCCCAGTTACTATCACTCTAAAATTGATGTACCATGAAACTACAACTTACAATTGCCAGCTTTACAATATGCCTCCTTTTCTCCCCCATGCTTCGGGCACAAGAATCTCCGCGCATTGTCAGTTATGACTTAACCGTACAGATTGATGTACCGAACCGACAAGTCGAAGTTGGCGGTTCGTTTGAAGTCGATTTCCAGGACAGTGACTCAATCTCGTTGGTACTATGGCGCCATGCCCGTATCGACACACTACGCCACAGCAGCCGGGAGATAACCTACCGTTTCGATACGCTTGCCCCGGCACCTGCCCAATTCATTCCCGACGGACGGACCTTGACCCTCTACCGGCCGGCAGGAGCCGATGACCGCTGCCGCATAAATACCCGTTACACACTCTACATGCAGGAAGTGCAGGGCCCTGCAAAATCATTCAATGACCATTGGATTGAACTTGGTTACTATACGGGATGGTATCCTGTCTGCAACGGTAACCGGGCAGATTATTCGCACTTACGAATCGGCATCACTGACGGTTATACGGTGAGCGGTTCAGGTATTATTTCCCATACAGAAGAAGGGATGTGGGAAATGAAGCAACCTTGGGAGAATTTCGACAATGTTATCCTGGCTTCACCCATGCTGAAAAGCCGCCGCATCAATGATAACGGAACTACCATTGAACTTATCTATACAGACTTCCCGGATGCCGGTGCAGACTCGGCACTTCAATGTTGCCACAATGCCTTGAAATTCTTCCGACGCCTTTATAAAATTGCGGGAGATGAGGATATTTACATGAAATTCCTGCTTTCAGCTTCCGGCACCTCAGGAGGGTACAGCCGTAAAAATTTCATTATGCTCAGTTCACGAACATTCAATGAATATGTACTCAAGAACACCGCCCACGAAATCGGCCACTTCTGGTGGAACAAGGCTCCGGTGGAATCTTGGCACGACTGGCTGAACGAATCTTTTGCCGAATTCAGTGCTTTGCAATACATACGCCACGCCCGCGGCGAGAAAGCCTATGCCGCTTACATCGACGCCTATCGTAAGGAAACACGCCATATCCGTCCTATCTGGGTATTGACCGCAACGACCGCGAAGCGCATCTTGCCCTCTATAGGAAAGGGTCAGTACTACTCGCCGACCTGCTTGTCCGGGTGGGTGAAGAACCTTTCTTCAACTTTCTGGCAGGTGTCATCCAAGCCCATATAACAGACACATCGGCTTTCCTGGATTTTGCAGAAAGCCGATTGGGGCGTAAAAACCGGGTCTGGATTGAAAAGCGGTTAAAGGAATAAACACCTGATTATTCTTCAACTGTTCCTTTCGCCACCGGCTTCTCAAAATGAGTGCCGCACTTCCTGCATACATACTCCCAATGCTCAGTGCCCGGAGGTGCGGCCGACAATGCCGCAATAACAGCAGCCACCACAGCACGCACCCGATGGCTCTTCTTCAGCACAAACTTAATCTCATCCGAACCGCAATGGGGGCAGTACCTCAACTGTTCCGGAATCATCTGGTTCCGTTCAAGCAGACGGAGGGCATTGTCATATTCGTCCTCATAGACAAATATATCCACTCCCGTGACATCACGGACATATCCGCGCATCACGGAAGACATGTTTTCATTATGCAAAACAGACGCAATGCCCTCATTCTTCAAGGCACCCTGAATAACATGTGCCTGAAAGGCATCGTCGCAGGTGATTAGCTTTACGGTTTTCATCTTTTATGTTTATATGAAACAATAGTCATGGGTTCTACAATGCCTCCTTGAATATCTCTCCCACCGTGGGGTGCGGAAAGACAATCTTCTTCCATTCATCGGCAGTAAGTTTCAGTTCAATAGCCATGCCTGCCAGCGTGATGATTTCCGAAGCGGGATTACCCCAAGACATGTGCCCCCCAATACGGTATCGTCACTGCCCAACAGTAACTTGCAGACGCCATTCACTCCTTCATTCTCTGCTACAAAGCGACCACTGTACGCCATCGGCAGCTTCACGGCACGATAGGCAACGCCTCTCTTCTGCAGGGATTCTTCTGTCTCGCCCACACCGGCTATTTCGGGATTGGTATATACACGCCGGGGATGGCACGGTAGCTCATGGCATCCTTCTTGCCAATGATGGAATGTATGGCTACTTCTGCCTCGCGGACGGCTGTATGCGCCAGCAGGAATATCCCGTCAAGTCGCCGCAAGCATATACTCCGGGAACTGAAGTCTGCATCTGTCCGTTGACAAAGACATTTCCGCGCTCCGTTCTTTCCAAGCCCAGATTCTCCAATCCGAAGCCTTTCATTACCGGACGGCGCCCGACACTCATCAGAAGCCGTTCGGCAACGACGGAACCGGGACCGTCGGCTGTTTCATAATTCACCTGGATAAGGGAAGAAGCTTCGGCAGTATCCGGCATGACAGACACTACTTTTGCACTCAGCATGAACTTGATTCCCCGCTTGGCGTACTCTGCACGGAGCATACCCGCCAGCTCTCGGTCCATACCGCCTCCCAGTATCTCGTCCAGCATCTCGACGACGGTTACCTGCACTCCCAGGCTGTTGAAGAAAGAAGCGAACTCCATACCGATGACACCGCCGCCGATGATGGCAAGCGAAGCGGGCAGTTCCTTGTTGTCCAGCGCGTCACGATGGGTCCAGTAAGGCACCTTGTCTATGCCGGGAATGGCAGGGACAAAGGTTTCGGAACCGGTGCAGAGCAGCAGGTTCTCGCATTCGTAGGTTTCTCCGCCGCACTCCACATGATTCTTGTCCGTCACTGTGGCCTCTCCGCTGACAATCGTCACACCATGGGCAGTCAGCTTTCCTTTGATTCCCAATACCAGCTTGCGTACTACCTTCTGCTTGCGGGCAATAATCTTGGGCAAATCAAACGATACTTCGGGCACACTGACCGCATACTTTGCAGCATGGCGGGCTCCGTCATAGGTCTTGGCCGAATACAACAAGGTCTTGGTAGGGATACACCCTTCATTCAGGCACACTCCACCGAGACTCTGCTTCTCAAATAGTACGACACTCAATCCTACTTTTCCGGCAGCTTCGGCAGCAGTATATCCCGCAGGACCTCCACCGATAATGGCAACTTGGTATTTCATGGAATTAATGGTTAGTGGTTAATGATTAGCGATAATTTGTGCGCAAGTTAATAAAACCCGTATTATCCGACAAAAAAGAACACTTCTTTCTTTCGGAGAATACAGCGTAAAGAGGAAATAATTATCTTTGTCGGGCAGCATTTACAAAGAATGCCACGTCCAATGGACATAAATCAAATAATAACCAACATGAAAACGACTGACTTATTCCAACCCATCCTTCTGTTCGCTCTTTTTCTTTGCGGCTTGACGGCTTGCAATGATAGCGATGAAATCCGCCTCTCGCCCTTTCAGGAAACTACCGTGAAGGGCGAAGCCTCTACCCTGCAGATAGACCTAACACGCGGCGACTGGCGCATAACCTCCATCACCACCCCATGGGGAGACCTCATGATGGATGGCAACAAGCTCCCACAACTGGAAGGTACGGGAAGCCTGCATTATAAATGGTGGGACTTGGAACGGGACACCGACAGCCATCTCATCCTGCACTTTAAAGACAACTTTGACTTAGGTGAATCCCGTAGCCTCATCATCAACCTTGAGATGAAAACGGGACTCTACAAGGAACAAATCATCATACACCAAGAACCGTGCACTAACTTCTATCAGATAGAGTCCATCGAATACAGCGTGGAAGAAGGTGACGGAGTGAAAGAAGCCGGAACAGGACCTGATAAGAGTACCTATAAAAATGAAAATCTGGGAAACACAACCGACAAGCATGACTACTATCCATTCATCAATAAATGGACAGAATACGCATCATACCCGATGGGCACTCTGATGAAACCTTCAAAAGCATAGACCCGGAGAAACGTAGCATCTATCTGCCCAACCACATAGAAGACGGAAAAATAATCATGGGACAACAACTGTTATTCTTCATCAACCAAGGCAAGTATTACAAAGAAGACGAACTGAGATATAAACATTTTGAAAGTAGACATAGTAGGTATGAAATGGAACATATACACTTCAACCATCTACTACAAACGGCTTCAAGTGACATTCACCGCCACTCTTTCACGTCCCGGTAGCGATACAAAGAAGGTACTCAAGGGTAAATTCATGCAGAGATACCCTTATGACTGCTCGGAAATACATCACGAAGTAAAGGATTCTTTAGAAGATTAGAGTCCGGTGTCTGTCAGACAAGACTCCACCTCCTCCCTGCTCAATGCCGGAGCTTGCCCATCGGCAAGCTTGCGGCATACCAACCGACCGGCCGCCAGCGCTTCCACCTTTGTTGCAAATGGCAGGCGACCGCTCAAAGCAGGTATAAAAGGTTGATATATCAGGGTATCGGCTCCGTGCAG
>ENA-OQBF01000007-OQBF01000007.1-human-gut-metagenome-genome-assembly--contig:-NODE-7-length-13800-cov-0.756601_pt1 | contig 13800 bp, 17 predicted proteins | sample MGYA00242745_ERZ504549 | MGnify/ENA primary metagenome ERZ504549 (study PRJEB26092, sample SAMD00036267) | human gut metagenome | host: Homo sapiens | study: EMG produced TPA metagenomics assembly of the...
CTTTTCCCTTATTTCTCCTCTTTCTTTACCTGTTTGGCACGTACCCATGTACAACGCCCCGTCCGGGTCATTTGGAGTTCACACTGCCAAAGAGTGCCTTTCTCCACTGTTTTGAAATTCACATTTCCGTATCTTGGTCCGTAAAAACCGGTATGTTTTTGAAAAGCGAATAAGGCAATCCTCCGTCTGTCTTCTGTCCGGAAGTTGCATATTAGGGCAAACTGCCCTCTGTGATGCCACCACTCGGCACTCACAAGTTTTCCGATAAATGTCTCGGCTTTATTGGGGGCTATATAGTCCGCATAATAAAGCCCATCCGTACCTTTGTGATATTCTGATAAATCTGTTTCCATGTCATCATCGTTTTATTTCCTTTTTTCCTGTCCGTTCACCAAATACACGAAAGTTCCGTATTTCAGCTTGACTTTGTTTTTCTTGATAGCTTTGCTAATGGCATTGCTTGTTTTCTGGTAGGCATTGTTCACCGCCTGCATTCCCCATTGTGCAAGGCTGTTTCCTGTACTTCCCATACTCATGTTCATATTGCCCGACATTGCCCCGCTTGCTACATCCTTGCTCGTTTCCCGGAATTGGCTGTTGGGTACATACAGCCCTTCCATGCCATCAGTATCATAGAGTGACAGACTCACTTTCACCAGTTCGTCATTCACGAGGATGCTGCTGATATTACCTTTCACGCGTCCGGATGAGAATCCGCTCACTGTAGCGTACAGGTACGTTCCCCCTTGCTACCACACACTCGCCAATCTCCACATCGTCAAGCAGGCGCAACCTCACGCGCGAGCCGTCCACCGCTTTGATGTTCTCGTCAATGATGGCTTGGATAAGTTTCGGTTCACGGACATTCTTCGACAGTGTGTTAAAGTAGTCCGAGGTTGTCTTCACCTTGCGTACCACTTCGCTGGGCGGTTCGTCCGCAGATGGCGTTTTCACAGCCCGGCTCTCTTCGTTGATGGTTCCGGAGGGCTGTTGCTCCTTGTGGTGGAGCAATGTTGGCCGTGTCCGTTTCTGCCGGGGGTACAGTCGCGTTTTGCCCTCTCAGTCTCGCCTCTGCGAGTGCTTTTTTCCAGTTCGGCAAGTGCTTCTTGTTCTCGTGTCTTGGCAGAGGCAATTTCCGCTGCCGCAGCTTTTTCCTGTTGTTCTTCCGTGAGCAGGTCGATGTCGTCCTGCGTGTATTTCGATTCATACTCTTCCTTGTTTTTATCGGGTTCTTCCCGGTCTATGTTATCTACTGCGGAGTAGTCCTGTATCTTACCCCATGATTTCGCCATATTCTCGTATTTGCTGCCTATGCCATCGTCCTTGATCTGTGCCCCCGGCAATTCGGGGTTCAGGACTCCGTCGTCTGCAATGCCTTGTCTTGTATTTCTATCGTTTCTGTCTGAAACAGGTCGAAGATGAAATAAGACGCGCCGAGCAGGGGGGAAATAAAGGATGGCGGGAAGCATATATTTCGGCTGGCGAAAATTGATTTTCTCCAATATCTTCATTATACATCTTTTAATTGAGTTGTACATACTTGCCTTCAATGGCACAATTTCTCAGTATCTCTGCGTTGTCTTCTCCGAAAGCTAACAGGAGGCTACCGCAACCGGGAGAGTCACCTCGCGTTCCGTCTGGTCGGTAGAATCGGATGCGGTGGCGTAGGAATTTCATTCCCGTTGCTTTTGGGAAGATGACGTCCTGAAACATTTTGGAATCACAACGGTTGAATAATAATGCAATGCCGTTGCCATGTTCTGCCAGTTTCCGGACGAATAGCTCGATAAGAGGACGCGAATAGGGAGGATTGAGCCACACACGTCCTTCCCATATCTGGGACAACCCGTCTATGTTCTGATCATACATGACCTCGGCAGTCGGCCACAACGGACGGATAGGAGCGCAAGGGTCAAGGTCGAATTTGCCCAATGCGTCCAGTATCTCCTTTGGCGTGTACCATTCGTCTGACGAACGGACTGATTTTTCAAACCGTGTATTCATAAGCATTCTTTTACTGTGGTTTGTCCCCTCTGTTTTTATGTTCCCTTATTTCGACTTCCTGTAACAGCTTGTGCCGTTCCCGAAGTACAGAATCCTGCATTTCCGTTGCCGTGCGACTTGTCGGGCTGTGCCTGTACACAGTTACCAAGCGGTAGGCGTTCCATGCGAAAGCTCCGATGACGAATGTAAAGACGATGACCAGAAACAGCGTCCGGTGCGCGTTGGCAAAGCCCTGCACCTTGGCCGCCGCTTGGTCGATACGTGTCGCCTTGGCGAATTTGTGCCCGGCCTGCACCTCTCGCTCGTAGCGTTCCTTGTACTGCGGGTCATCTTTGTCCGGCATCTTCTCGCCGAACAACATCCGTTTGAATCCTTTGATATCATATCTTTGGTGATTTAATAGTTACTCTTTGTTTTTTGCTCGATATCTTTGTTCAGCAATGTGCGCCAGTTTACTATGAGCAGTCCATGCGGATTGTTGTCCGTTCTCGGCACACGTTTAAGTTGCCCTGCCGTAACCAGTTCGCGCATCAGGATATTACTCCGACGTTCGATTCGCTGCCGACCATAGTAGGTGAACTCCATATTCTTTTTGTCAAAGGAGATACTGTCACAGAAAATCGAGAACACCGCGCTCGTACCCAATATGTTGGAGTAAAATCCCTTTTCCTTGAGGGTATTGTATTGTGCCAGTCCCGTCTCATCGACCAGGTACATCGCTTTTTCCATCGTATAGCGGATGTATTTGTCGTCCGGTGCGAGAGTAAAAAAGTAATGGTGGAACATTTCTACATGGCTCTTGGCTTCCACGTCCAGCGTTTCGTCCATCGTCGTGCGGGTTACGAGTATAGGTACATTTCCGTCCAGCACATACACCTTTTTCTGTGCGTCCGTCACCATTGTCCGGGCAGTCCAGATACTTGACACACTGATGATGATACACCCTACAAGAAAAGCAGTGCAGATGATGCCCACCAGTCGGATTTTATTCTCCAAATGCTTGATGACCATATACCTTTATTTTTTCTTGTTAGACAATCGTGTGTATTCGTCATGTAACATTGTCATGACTGTATCCTGTAACTCCGTCAGAAATTTTTCGAACTTCCCGTCAAAGAGCTGTGTGTAATCTTCCCGCATGATTACATGCACGAATATCCACCAGATACGGCGGTTTCGATTCTTGGCATTTTTCTGCAATTTGACCAGTTGCAGACGATAGGTAAGGTAAGTCATCATAGGGACGATATATCGGTTGTCCCATGTAACGGCTTCGTCCAGTTCTTCATATTCCGGATCAATTCGGTGGTTAGGTGCATAAACGAGTTCTTCGCTTATGCGTTCATTTGCATAGCGCACGAAACGCTCGTTCCTGCACCATTTTTCAATTTTCTGTTGTACATTCATCTTTTGGATATTTAATATTAGGTTTATCATTATCTCATCATCGAGCCGATACCGCCCGTAGCCGTCATTTTGGCCTGCTGCGCCACACCTTCTCCAAAGTTCCGTGTAGAGAAGGCCGTGTCACCTTCAGGTATCATCCATGCTGCCAAGTCCGGTACGAGGTTAGGCATTTCAGTGCCACGATACTTGCCGCCATCAAGTAGCCGGCGGAGAAGAAGCTGTTTTTGCAAGTAGGCCGCCATCGTCTGTTCGCTTGCTGTGATTGCCGTCAGGTTTTCTATCTGTATGCACAATACAATGTCAAATAGCAGTAGCACATAGAAGCCGACGAAGTAGAGCATCGCACCATAGAAATGTACTGTCAGATACCTTATAAGCCACTTCGCCCATGCACCTTCCCATTTGGGCAACAGCGAGAACGCCCATTGTATAGGTCCGAATATTGTTAACATGCCCAGTAGGATTTGCTGGCAGTAGATGGTCGCCCACCATCCGATACGATACACAATCAGAGCGATAAGCATGATGATTTTATCGATACCTACGATGACTCCTGCCGTCAGTGAGGTAAACCACAGTTCGGCTGCGTCTTTCTCCATTTTCGTCACTTCGTCCACTCCGGTTTGTTCCATGGTCGCTTCTACCAGATTCGGGTCTGAGGTACCCGTGTGAGCGACATCTGCCTGTGCTTGCAAACTTTGGTACATCGTGTCACGTACATGGATAAGTTGCTGCACTTCCTCGAATTTGTCCGCTATTTGGGTGGCTTCTGCCTCGTACAGGTCATGCGTGTACGAGCCGATGCAGTTCGGGATGTAAGACAGGAAGTCAAGAAAACACCAACTGCTCCCACTGCCAGCCATACCCGTGTCTGCTGGGCGGATACCACCAACAGAGGATGATTGAAACAGCCAAAGGACGGAACAGCTTCAGTACATCCAGTGGCTCATGTTTCACCATCATCTTGTACGCCATTCCCGCTGCCATCACAATAGCGAACAGGGCAGCCAGTGCCATGCACATTTGTAGTATCCACCAGAACGGTCCCTGCGAGCCGGTAAAAGTCGCATCAGTCAGGAACTCGTTCGTTTGAAAAATCACATCGTCTATCTCTTCTTCAAGGATATTGATACCGAAATCCGAGAGTATATTTCCGTCTGCCATACGTTTTTGTTTTTTCAGTTCCCTTTGCTTACTGTTTCATCTCCGTCACCGCTGTCGCCCGTGTTATTGCCCGATTGCGGGCCGCGCACGGCAAAGCGCGATTCGTGCCACCGGCTCACCGCATCGCGGACAATACTCTTCTTATCCAGAGTACGGTCAGCGGTAGCGTTCAGTAGCGTACTTGTTACCGTAGTATTCTGCCGTTTGGCAAGGTAGCCGACAAGGATTTCGTTCTGTCGGGTTATATCCTCGTAGATGCGCAGATACTCTTTTTTCCGCTGTGCGTTGGGCATATAGGCATCTTTCGTTGCATCAATGGCGCACTGGTAGATATGGTAATATTCCGTCCATCTGTCTTTATCCTCCGGTGTCCCCCCGACAGGCAAGATGCGGTCTATATTTCGTTTGAACCGTACCATCTGTCCGTTGACCTTATCGCCTTCGGCGAGCCATGCGATGTCCGCTTGACGGTCAGCCACGTTCAAGGCCTCTATCTTTGCCCGGCTCACCAATGCCGAGTCGATGGCTTCAGCTTCATCCGTTTGGTTGTACAGGTTGACGCCCGCCAGTGTGCGGAACGACAGTTTGTTCTTGGCTGCTGCCGACTTTTTGTACTTGTTGTGCAGTATGGAATAGTAGAGGTCGGGCGAGAGTGCTCCCGTACCGGTTTCCATTACTGTTACTTGATTTTGTTTCGGCGAATCGTGGTTATAGGTCACGGATTGTGCCTTTGCCGCCGTGGTTGCAATTATTGTAACCGTCACGAGTAAGAGTATTCTGTCCATATTTACTTTCGGTTATTTTGTTACTAATCTTTCAATACTCAATGTGCTTCAATCAGTTAATCACCGAGATTATTCCACATTTCTTTTTATATTATATTCATTTCTAATCCTTTCCTCTCCCCGCGAGAAGTGCATGTCATCCTTTTCAATACAAATACATTTTCTATTCGTATGAATACAGGCGATTGCAGTGCTCATGCTTCCAGAGGCAAAATCAAGGACTGTGTCACCCTCTTTCGTGTATGTTCTTATCAGATATTTCAATAATGCGACTGGCTTTTGATTAACATGAATCGTTTTGCCCTCTGATTCCGCAGTTTTGAAATATTTCACACTTCGTGGGTATCTCGTTCCTTTGTTTTCATTTCTGAATGTAGGATTTGGTACCTTGTTTACTCCTGTCCAGTTACTCCCTCTCTTTGTACGATTTTCATAAGGCTCACCTTCTTCCATGATTGGATAATAAGGAGTTCTGCCGTTACAAAAGATACTGATTAGCTCATGCGCTTTTAGAGGTTGCTTTTTTAGCAAGAAGGAAATTGCTTGCTTTTGACTTTTCCCATACCCAGTCATATTTAAATTCGGCTAAATTGCCACAGCGTAAAAGGCTGCTGAACGGTTCGCTGCCAAATAAAGCCGTAGGTGCATTATCCTTTCTCACCCTTCTAATCTCCTCCCACATTTTCGAGAATGGTATTATCTTATCCCATTGCGAAGCTGTAATTCCAAAAGGTGGGTCGCATAGAACTAAATCAATACTTGATTCTGGGAGAAGAGGCATTACTTCAAGGCAATCGGCTTTATATAGCGTAATGTCTTTTGCAAAAACGATCTTTTTCATTACATCTTTTATTAATCCAAATGTCCATTTGCCTCTTGGTTATAGGCCGGATAGACTTGTTTGTACTTAAAGTTTCTTTCTCTGTTTGTACTTCTCCGAACATCCAGGACGAAACGCTTTTCCTGCGTTTTAAGATATTCCTTAGCAATTTCGGTGCATAGAAGTCATAATCTAACTTGTGGCATTATTTACCTCCTTCCTCTTTTACCGTCAATAATCCAGTCGTCCCGCATTGCGCCACCGTCCGAAAGCACCGTCAATAATTTCCCGTTTGGTACGTTCCCGGTAAATCTTCGATTTCCAGTAGCCGATACGTACCTGTATGTATCTCCATGTCTCGATGTATGCCCGGTTCAAGTGTTGCTCAATACTGTCCAGCGACTTGTTCACGGACTCCAGTACCATCAGCAGGTCGCTGGTCGAGCAGGCCGCTGCGCCCGTGGCATACAGCACGAGGTCGCTCACCGACTTATAGAGGTGTTCTCCCTCGTTGGCGATGTCCCGTATTGCCTTTTCATTGATAGTCAGTATCAGTGCGTCTGACGGCTCGATGTTCCCATGTTTCAGGATTTTCTCATGGAAAGCCTCCAGCATGGTCTTATAGTCACCGATACGGTCACTTACCGAACTGTAGGTATCCTTCACGTTCAGCACCGTCCGTAGGGACTGGTACATCACGTCGATGACATCAAAGGCACGGGTATAGCGGTCAAGGTCGATATTCACTTCCTTGTATTTGCCCGTCTCCTCACGGCTGTACTCGTGCAGCAGTTGGTTGCTGTATTCCAGTGTGCTTCGGGCCAATAACAGGCTGCGTTGTTTCTTGTGGTCGTTGATGTACGCTTCCACCGACATGATATCGAATGTCCATTGACCCTTGGCTACATTGGGTAGTAGCGCAAGCAACGTGATGGCTATCAGCATAGTGCGTTTCATGGTCGTACCTCCTTTCTGCCACTTCGGGATGTCCGTGCGTTTTCTACCCAGCGGTCATGGCACTCTTCCACGAGCGTCAGCCTACGACCCTCGTCCGTATCGAGTTCCGGTAGCACATCCTTCAGTACGTCGATGATGTTCCGCTTGTAGTGCATCATCTTCTCCAAGGATACGAGGTCGGCGTATATTTTCGTGATACGTGAATCCACTTCTCGTGCGATTTCGAGGCGGTCACTTGACCAAAGCAGGTGGTACACGTCGCTGTTCGGTACTTCTTCCATAGGTTCTGTACGGGCATACTCGGTAGTGATTTTACAGTTGGGATATTCCCGTGCAATTTCCGATATGCGATTATTCACGATTTTAGTCTTTTCCTCGTTCGGCAGGTTCGGATCGAGTGTCAGTACATCGGCAACGTGCGTGTCTGTGTATGCCGAAGTCAATTCCCAACTGATTTGGATGATGGCACGGTGGATTTTGATACCCAGAAAGTATTTCGGCTTCCGTGCGATAGAAATAGTCGCACGGAACGTAATGATACCATTGATGTTCGGCATCGTCGCCTTACGGACGAACGTATAGCCGCTCCATGTACCTCCGTCCTGCCAAGTGAGGCTGTAGGCTGTCTTACAATCCTGCATGATGGCCGGTAGGCGGTAGTAATCATCTGTCGGCACATCGTTCTCAGCTTCCGCTTCCTGCTTCGCATCTGCGTACTCCTTCTGCTTTTGTTGCCACTCGGCAAGTTCGCTTTTCAGTTCCTCGATACGTGTCCGGTTGGAGTTATATTGTTGCCGGTAAGCTGCTGCGTCTTCCACGCTCGCCTCGGCAATTTTTTTCAGAAGGTCGGCGTTTTCCTTTTCCAAGGCACTAATCTGAGATTGAAGAACGGCAACCTGATTGTCCGCTTCCCGTATCAGTGCGTCCAGTTCTGAAAGGTCCAGTTCGTTCTCCGTTACCGAGGTCTGCATGACGCACTCTTTGGAGTGGGCATCCAGTGAGCCGCCACACTTACGGCACTTGTATTGTGTCGAGCCTTGTCCCAGCGTCGCCCCGTCTGAACAGGTTACACTGATGGTCACGCTTTCACATCCCTGCAATTTTGCGGCGTCCGTCGCCTGATAATAGTTCCGTGCATCGGATGCTATGTAATAGACATAGCCTTCCTCGTTGTCATTGAACTCCGAGAGGCGGGCATTGAGCTGCGCTTTGAACGTGTTCAGATCCATCGAATAGGAATCGAAGACATCCTCATAGACTACCTCCGTCCGGTTCCAGCTCTGTGTCACATGTATCTCATAGGCGTATGCCTTCTTGGTCTGCTTGTTGCCTTTGCTGATGATGTAGGCCTGTTGTCGGGTATTGATAGTATAGGTGTAACCGTCGTTGCTGTTGTTGAGCTGTTGTACTCGGCTTCTTGACCATCCGGCATACTGTTCTGAGTTGGCAAGGGCCTGCTCCCGTTGCGAAGCGTTCGGGTAAAATCCCGGATCGCTCGTATTAAAGCGTGTCCATGCGCCCCCGTTCAATATGCTGTTGTCGTCTGTCGGTGGGTAGTAGTCGCATAGAGAAATGCTTCCTTGCTCACGCCGTGCGATATACCACCGTTGCGTGTAATAGTTCCCGACTGCATTGTCCATGTAGTCGGTCATCCACGATGTGAGGTCGTAGTTGCTGAAATTGAACAATGCGGCCACGCTGTCCTGGCCGCCCACCATGTCGATTAGCAGACTACCGATGTCATGTTCCGCCTGCTCGAAGAGAGTACCGTAGTGTTCATACAGGTTGCCGATTTCATTGGCTTTGCCGCCCAACAGGTCATGGAACGCACTGCTTTGCAGTAGAGCGTCACCGAGGTTCTCCATACCAGATGTTGCCAGCCCTACGCCCATGTTATAAAGGTTGTCGATATCGCCTTTCAAGTTCTCGATGGTGAAATTGCCCGGCACTTTGGCCAAGTTGTCCAACATCCGTTGCCAATCGGTACCGCCCAGTTCTGCGAGGTTCAGCAAACTGGCGATGTCGCGGTCAATTTCCAGAAAAGCGATGTCCGAGAACGTCAGTGTGCTGTTGGTCACAACGCTTTCGAACTGCATACACAGGCTCTTCGTATCATCGCAGACTTTCATCAGGTAACTGCCCCAGTGGATGGCTGTTTGTGGTGAGCGTAGCATCAGTTTCGCTACCACCCATATTTTCGGCATGATTTTCTCCGCCACCATATGGTAAATTCGACGATAGTAGTAATTTTCCGTGCTGCTGCACCAGATGCCAAGGTCGGACAGAGCCTTGTGTTCCAAAAATTTGGAAGAAAATATCCCTGCTGCTGCCACCTCTGCCGCCGTATAGTGTTTCAGAATATCATCCACCTGCTCGCGGTAGTAGCTTTCAGCCACTACCTCCGTGCCGAATGCGGCGGCCATGGCCGCACGGTACGTGCGTCATAGTTCACGCTGTAATATTGTGCGTGAACGTGCTGTGTCAGGGCAGGCAATAGGATAACCCAAAAGATAAACAGCCGTTTCATCGTTTCAGACCTCTTTTATGTATTCCGGTTCCTTGTGATTGAAATACCACCGCTCAGATTCGATACAATTCTCCGTGACAAGTCGGCAGAACATATCATGTATGATGGTAGTATCCTTGATGGCCCTTTTGATCCGGGCTTCTTGGGAGCCGAACCATCTCAAGAAGAAAGGCTGGTTTAGATAAGTTTCGCGCACGGTCTGATAGCGTAGCCATCCTAAGTCACTCAGTCTTTTTTCACTCATCGGACTGCTGTTCAGTTCCCGGAATAGTTCTTCACGAAATCCGTTTTCATCGAAGGCAGGTTTGCTGCTACACAGCCTGTCGCACATATCGTAAAACTCCTTTTCTTTGGGGTTTTCTTCATAATATCGGTTCAAGTACGTTTCCAGTTCTACATCGGACATACCCAACCGAAGGGAATACTCCGCCAATAGCCGTTCGATGGCAGCTACCTTGTCCGGTGTCATGTCATCCATACGGAGCAGGTTCTCCTTGGATAGCATACAAAACTCCCGGAGGGACAAAACAGTGAGTTCCGGATTATTGACAGAAATTTGTTCGCGCGTCAAGCTGCTTTCAAACCCCATCATATTTATTCCGTAGTCCAGTGACAGGGTGATTAAAATCCTTTTCGTTTTCATTATGATGTTATTTTAGTGGTTAAGTTCAGTACACGTCCCGCTTCATTAACTTTCTGTGCAAACGGCAATGCCTTGCCGATACCGCTGGCATCCCAGTCACGGCAATATGCCTCGATAGCCTTTTGGTGGCTGCATTGTAGCTCGCGCTTGTAAAGTTTCAGAGCCTCTTTCTCTGCCCGTTCAGTCGTGTAGGTCATGTAGCACTCGTGCGGTTCCTCCACGCCATAAACACCGCTGGTCGTGCCCCGGCGGATAAATACCTCGCGGAAGAAGCTGCGTCCTTCCTTGTTTTCGAGGCGGTTGATGGTGAAAATTTTCTTACAGTCCACGTCCGTTAGGCCAAGAATCGCCTTGATGGTATCGAAACGTTCCTTGAATTTGCTTTGGTCAAGCAGCATCACCACATCCGAGTTGTTGATGATGGCCTCTTTCACGATTTCGCTGCCGATGATGTCCTGTATCTCCTGTGTCACCACACCTACACTGGCCCAGAATTTACGTGCCGTTTTGTACATAAATTTGATGTATTCCGCCATCAGCGGGCTGGCGATGGCTTTCCACGCTTCCTCGATGACAAGGACTTTGCGGTTCTTTTTGATGCGCATTTTCTGTAAGAAAACATCCATGATAATCAGCGTGACCAAAGGAAAAAGCAGCGGGTCATCTTTTATACTGTCGATTTCGAAGACCACGAACGTCTCGTCGAACAGCGAGCTGTCCATGTTTTCGTTCAGCGTTTTTTTCGTGGTTGCCGCCCAAATAAAAGTCCTTCATCATATAGCGGTATGTCGAGAGGTCGATGCCCGTGATACGGTTCTCCTCACAGATATCCGGGATGCGCTGCACGGAATATTCATAGAAAGAGTTGAATGACAGTTCCTCCACTTTCAGTTCCTTGCGCCGACCCTCTATCTCGTCAATGATACCCTCGATGCGGGCCGCGCGTTCCCGTTCGCTTTCGTGCCGCTTCTCACTGCTGTTGCGGTCATCAATAACGAGGCTCTTACGCAAGTCCTCACGCTGTTGGGGTGTGAAGCTCTCGAAACCGTTGAAGTAGGCGTCGTAATATTCCGTGATGACGTGCTCTATCAGACGGTCTTCCGTCTTTGTGACCGTTCCCTGCGTACCTTTCCAGATAAGCAAGACGAGGTTTTTCAGGAATCCCGTTTTTTTCTACGTTCATCTCTTCCCGATTGATGCGGAACGGATTCATCGTGATGGGCCGTTCCTCGGTATAGCTAATATACTTGCCGCCGAAATACTCGCATAGCCCCTCGTATGAGTTACCCGTATCGACCATTACCACGTCCGTCCCCTGTTCATGCAACTGGCGCACGACGGAATTCATGTGGAAACTCTTTCCGCTGCCCGAAGGCCCCAGGCAGAAAAAATTCGAGTTGTCGGTCAGCTTGTTCTTTCCCTCTTTTCCCGTGATGTCGATAGCTACCGGAACACCTTGACGGTCAGTGTAATAAACTTTTAGCGGTGTTTCCTCACTATGCTGCACCCGTTCCTTGTACATCAGGCATACCGCAGCGTCGGAGAGGGTCAGAAAACGGTCATATTCCTCGTTCAGGCTGTAACAGTTGCCCGGAAACGAACTGACGAACAGTTCCAGTTGGTTGTATGCACGCTTACTGATGTGTATGCCCATGCGCCCAAAAGCGTTTTCCAAGTGATTCGTGCATTTTTGCAGGTCGGTGTCCGCAGGCACGCCCACCACCATGTTGAAGTGCGTGTACACGAGCAGTTTGCTTTCACGGGCTATTACGTCCTGTACCTGTTTGATGTCCTCTACGGCCATTTGGTTACTCGGATTGGGGATGCTTGCGTGCCGGTTCTTCTTTTTGTCGAGTAATGCCAGTTCCCGCTTCTGGCTGGGCAGGAAAATAATTTGGTTGTACACCACCGTTTCTGCGTTCGGAATATTATCCACCACCGAGACAAGATCCACTGGCATCTCGGTATTATTCACCTCGATATTGGTATAGGGACGTATCAGCGAGGGGAGCGCGGCGCAGTCCACGTCCACGAGGCTGTACACCTTACAGCGTTTGTCACCCATAGATACCGTTTCGTCGTCAGCCTTGACATTCGTCATCGAGACCATACGGTCTTTGAAGTTCATCGCAAAGTAACGGTCCACATATTCGCTTGCCTCGGCTTTGTTCAGGAATTTCACTTGTACACCGCTGTCGCGTAGTAGGTCTCGAACCTTATAAATTTTCACGAGGAAATCGCGCCATTTCTTGCTATCGTAAGAGAAAAGACGGCTCTTCTTGGCTTCCTGTGTGATAGTCAGATAGCAAAGGCTGTCCGTGTACGGACGCCCATTAAAATAACGGAAGTACGATGCCGAGAGAAATTCTTGATTATGCTCCGGCTCGTTCGCGAACTGTTCCTTACGAAGATGTCTTGTTTGTGCAAGGCATACCCTTCGCCCAGCGTCTGCGCAAGGGCAGAGAATAGATGCGTGAAGTCGTAATAGCTGTCAATGTCCGCTGAATACTTCTGTACCGGATTTTCGATTTTCAAGACGGCGGAATATTCGCCCGTCTTGGTGTACAGCACACCCACACCGTCTGTATCTTCCACAGAGAAATAGATATTCTGAAAGATATGCTTGCGCTTGCCGCCCGTACCGAACGTATAGACTGACAAGGCCATACCCGTACATAGGGCGATGAAAAATAAAAATGATATATAGGGTCATTCCGATATTCGTTCATTAAATAGGGGCAGGTCTGCCTCGGCTGGAGACGGACCCGCCCGCGTTCAACAATCAATCAGCCACACACATTGCCGTGATGGTTTTTCTTATAGTCATACTTTATGCGAATAGGCATACACATACACTCCACGTTTTACATTTTTACTGTGCAGCCCCTTTCGCTGTTTGAGGATGATAAGCACGATTCCCGCAGATAAGACAGTTGCCAATACGACCAGTCCGGCCACAAAGCCATAAGACAGTAGGCGGCGATGAAGCCACAATGGCCCCACCAGCCACGCCTGCCGCCCAATAGATGTAGCGACCTTGTAATCCCATCAGTTCCAAAGGCCGTTGCAGTCCTTTGAACAGCGGGTAATCCGGATAACGTCCGTTATTAGTCATTCCTCCAGGCTGTTTATGCGTTAATTCCGAAGAATAGAGGTAATGCTTGGGCTGCCGCAATCAGGAAAAGGCACGCCCCAACCACCATCATAATCTTCTTCTTGACATCCTGTTCCTCGTTGTTCATGGCGATATACACCGAAATGGCTCCGATGATGGCCACAACACCAGCAATGGCATAGCAGAGTTTGACCATCACAGGAACGTATTTCACGATTTCCTCGGCTACGGTTGATAGAGCTGTCGTACCGGCTGAGTAATCGCCTGCCGTACTTTGAGCCATAGCAGGTATGCCTCCTAACAGGGCAATGATTAACATTTTTACTTTGGTGGAAACTTGCATGATGGTTTTCTTTGCCTTTCGGCACATTCTTTTGA
>ENA-OQBF01000008-OQBF01000008.1-human-gut-metagenome-genome-assembly--contig:-NODE-8-length-12545-cov-0.758496_pt1 | contig 12545 bp, 16 predicted proteins | sample MGYA00242745_ERZ504549 | MGnify/ENA primary metagenome ERZ504549 (study PRJEB26092, sample SAMD00036267) | human gut metagenome | host: Homo sapiens | study: EMG produced TPA metagenomics assembly of the...
AGTACCTGAACACTGCCGGGTCTGCTTTGGGCTTTCGTCCTGCGCCACCCGAACGGGGCGCATTTTCATTTTTCTGTTTCATGCTACATTTTTTAAAGGGTTACGACTTCGGAGTGACCCATGTCCCGGCTTCGTCCGGGCAAGGCGTTCAAAGCTGCTGAAAGAATTTCAAGCTGCTTAGAACACACCTTGCTATTTGCCAGTGCAAATAAAAATCCGCCTACGGACGGATTGGAGTTAGCAGAGATTGGAACGCTCCCAATACCGGGGGCTTTGTTAGCCTGACCGATACCTTTCGGTTACAAAGTAACAGGTATTAAAAATGCTGTGAAATAGCGTGTTATAGGACAAATGAGGACAAACGGGGACATTTGAGGACACCTTTCAAAAGGAACTACTTTTCTATGTTTATTTGTCCCGAATTTAAGAAAGAAAGCAATATGGACGGATGAGAATATGTATCGGAAAGCGGACGGAAAGAAAGCGGTTTTGAAAAACTTGAAAACAAGATTTCAAGATTGCAATCTTTCAAGAAAGCAGGAAAGCAAACCGGATGGAATGATTGAAAGGAAACGGTCATTCAATCGGGAAAGCAAACTGTCTGCAAAGAAAACAAGCTGTCTTTGTGGAATGAATGAAAACAAAAAAGCAAGAAAGAAAACAGGCTGTCTTTGTAGAAAGGAAGCAATCATTCCGGCTTTCGAGCTTTCAACATGGAACGAAAGAAAACTGTCCGTCAATCTGAACGGATGGAATGAAATAAAGATGTATCACAATAATTCAAAATGACAATGAAGAAAGAAACCTTGTATGTGGCTTTCTCCACCCAAAAGGGCGGGGTCGGCAAAACAACGTTCACCGTCTTGGTGGCAAGTTACCTGTATTACCTGAAAAAGTATAACGTGGCGGTCGTGGATTGCGACTACCCGCAACATTCCATTTCCGCCATGCGCAAACGGGATGCCGAACAGGTGAACGGGGATGAGTATTACAAACAGCTTGCCTTTCACCAGTTCAAGACACTGGGAAAGAAAGCGTACCCGGTGCTTTGCAGTTCACCGGACGAAGCGATAAAAACGGCGGATGAATTTCTTGCGTCTGCCGGGATGAATTATGATGTGGTCTTTTTCGACCTGCCCGGAACGGTGAACAGTGAGGGCGTAATCAACTCCCTTTCAGGGGTGGATTATATTTTCACTCCCATTGCTGCCGACCGGGTGGTATTGGAGAGCAGCCTTTCCTTTGCGGTGGCTATCGACAAACTGCTGGTAAAGAATGAAGCGTGTCGCCTGAAAGGGTTGCACCTGTTTTGGAACATGGTAGATGGACGGGAAAAAACAGACCTCTACACCCTGTATGAGCAAACCATCGGGGAACTGGAACTACCCCTTATGAAAGTATTTATCCCCGACACTAAAAGGTTCAAAAAGGAACTGGACGCACAGCGTAAAACCGTGTTCCGTTCTACGCTGTTCCCGGCGGACAAACGGCTGGTAAAGGGCAGCAACATGGAAGAACTGATAACCGAAATCGCATACCTTATAAAACTGTAACGATATGGCAAAGCAAAGCGGCGGGAAACCGCAAATTGACGAGGATTTTATGAAAGAGATTATTTCGCAGGGCTTACCCGTGAAGAAAAAGGAAACGCCAACAGTGACGGTGAAAACGGAAATTGAAACACCGGATAAAACGGACGATAAAACGGGTACAGTGGAAACGGCAGATAAACCGGAAATCAAGGCAGAACCAAAGGAAGAAAAGGCGGTGAAAGAACCTGCCCGCCGGAAAAAGAACACTCCGGGCGACTACCGGGAAACCTATTTCATGCGGGTGGACTTGACCGACCGCCAACCGTTATATGTCAGCCGTACCACACACGAAAAGCTAATGAAGATAGTAACCGTTATCGGCGGACGCAAGGCAACCGTGAGCAGCTATGTAGAAAATATCCTGCTCCGGCATTTCGACCAGTTTCAGGACGAGATAAACGAACTGTACGAAAGCAAATTTGAAAAGCCGTTCTGATATGTTGAAGTGGTTTATTATCGGAACGCTCCTGTATTACGCCATCCTCTTATGGCGATACCGGGATAGCTTGGGAACATGGTTTACGGGTAGAAAAAGAGAGCCGGAGCAGCCGGAGAACAAACCGACCGTGAAAGCCGGAAACGGTGATTGTCTTGTAGGTGCAAGCCGTTACCGGATGGGACAAATGAGGACAAGCGGGGACATCTTAGGACACCTTTCAAAAGGGGTTGATAATGCTTCTATATTTGTCCCGCAAAGCGATGAAACGGTAACTGAAACACCTGCTGCGCAAGCGATTGAAACCGAATTTGAAATGGAATTGAAACGGAAAATACGGAAGAAACGGACGTTTCGGCGGATGAAATCGAAGCGGAAGAAAATCGCCTGCTACATGGGTGAGGGTGAACCGGAAATGGCGCAAGGTATCACACTGGGGGAACTGGGGCAAATGGTACAGGTCATTCAGGTTAAGCAAGCATCCGACACGGAAGAACGGCAAGCGGTGCAGACCATCTGCCGGACGGAAACAAACCTCTTTCATTCGCTGGTGGAACAGATTAACGGGGGCAGGTCACGGGTGGCGGAACTTTTACAAAAGCATGAGATACCCGTGCCTGCCATCGTCCCGGCTGCCGGAAGTAATGAAATGGCAGACTTTGACATGAACGATTTTCTTTAATGGTAAACTTTAAATAAGTAAGATGATGAAACAAAGAGATTACGGTTAAACAGACCTTTTAGAACATGGGGAACACTCCCCGCAACCACAAAAATTCAATTATTAATCACTCCGCCGGGCAGACTATCCAACCGTCCGGCAATTTAAAAATCAATGTATTTATAATGAAAAAGAAAGTTCTCTTTTCGGCAGCCGTTCTTTTGGCTGCATCCTCCGCTTTTGCACAGGGTAACGGCATGGCGGGTATTACAGAAGCTACCAACATGGTGACAAGTTATTTCGACCCGGCGACAAAATTAATTTACGCTATCGGTGCGGTTGTCGGCTTGATTGGCGGGCGTTAAAGTGATGAATTGGTAAACTTCGTCTTCGGGCGACCTGATACGAGCAAAACTGCTGCAAGCTGGTTCGGTGCGTGTATCTTCCTGATTGTGGCTGCCACCATCCTACGCTCGTTCTTCCTCTAAAAGAAAAGAGCATGGCAGACTATCCGATTAACAGGGGGATAGGCAAGCCAGTTGAGTTTAAAGGGTTGAAAAGCCAGTATCTTTTCATTTTTGCGGGCGGGCTGTTAGCCCTGTTCGTGCTTTTCATCATCATGTACATGGTGGGCATCAACCAGTGGGTGTGCATCATCTTCGGCGTTACTTCGGCAACGCTGCTGGTATGGCAGACATTCCGGTTAAACGAAAAGTACGGGACGCACGGGTTAATGAAAATTGTCCGCACGCAAAAAGCCACCCTTTCCATATCATCAACCGAAAAGCCATATCCCGATTATTCCATTTAAAACAAGCATCGAAATGAGAAATATATTGAAAGCTACCACGCTGGAAAACAAGTTTCCACTGTTCACGGTGGAAAACGGGTGCATCGTTTCCAAAGATGCCGACATAACGGTGGCGTTCCGGGTGGAACTGCCCGAACTGTTCACCGTCACGGCAGCCGAGTACGAAGCGATACATTCCGCTTGGAACAAGGCGGTAAAGGTGCTGCCCGATTACAGCATCGTTCATAAACAGGACTGGTTCATCAAAGAAAACTATGCGCCTGACATCCAAAAAGGATGATTTGAGTTTCCTTTCCCGTTCCTTTGAACGCCATTTCAATGAACGACCGTTCTTGAACCATACCTGCTACCTGTTCCTGACGAAAACGACAAAGGAACGCAGCCGGATGCAGAGCAATTTTTCCACCCTTTGCCGGGGTTTCCTTGTCCCCAAAGAGATTAGGGACAGGGAAACGGTTACAAAGTTCCTCGAAGCGGTGGGGCAGTTTGAAAGCATTATGAACGATAGCGGTTTCATTACCCTTACCCGTCTGACTTCGGACGAGATAACCGGGACAAGGAAAACGGCGGGTATCGTGGAGAAATACTTTTCACTCTCACAGACCGATACCACCACACTGAAAGATATTTCACTGGGTGCTGACGAAATGAAGATTGGCGATGATATTCTTTGCCTGCATACCCTTTCGGATGCCGAAGATATGCCGGGAAAGGTGGGAACAGATACCCGTTATGAAAAGCTATCCACTGACCGGAGCGATTGCAGATTGTCGTTCGCTTCTCCGGTTGGGGTGTTACTTTCCTGTAACCATATCTATAACCAGTATATCTTCATTGACGACCATACGGAGAACCTGAAACAGTTTGAAAAGATGGCTCGCAATATGCACTCCCTTTCCAAATACAGCCGTGCCAATCAGATTAACAAGTTCTTGGATAGAGGAATATTTGAACGAAGCCCATTCGCAGGGGCTTATCTCCGTCCGTTGCCATTGCAATATCATGGCTTGGAGTGATGACCGGGACGAATTAAAGCACATTAAAAATGATGTGGGGTCACAGCTCGCACTTATGGAGTGCAAGCCACGCCACAACACCACTGACACGCCGACCCTGTTTTGGGCAGGCATACCCGGCAATCAGGCAGACTTCCCGGCGGAAGAAAGTTTCTACACCTTTATCGAACAGGCTCTTTGCCTGTTCACCGAAGAAACGAACTACAAAAGTTCACTTTCTCCCTTTGGTATCAAGATGGTGGATAGGGTCACGGGAAAGCCGTTGCACATTGATATTTCAGACTTACCCATGAAGCGGGGTATTATTACCAACCGTAATAATACCCTATATTTTTGCCGTTTTTATATTGTTTGAATTTATATATAAATAGCTGATATTTAGAGATTGTTAGGAAAATGATTTGGCTTTTGATTTGCTATTTTTTCCGATAATCTCTATTTTTGTATGCAAATCGTATGTACAAAATAGACATATAACAATAAACAAGGCAGCCTATGTTCAAGTATTCAAAAGATGGCATATCCGTACTGTCGGTACTGGATGCACGCAGGGCGAAGAAAAGCGGTCTGTTCCCTGTCAAGATACAAGTGATACACAACCGCAAGCAGAAATATTATTCCACCGGAAAGGAATTGTCCAAAGAGGACTGGGAAATCCTGCCGAAAGCAAAGAGCCGCAGACTGATTGAGATACGGGCAAGCGTGGAAAACAGTTTCTCCATCATAAAAAGCCAAGTGGAAGCCCTTGCGGAACGTGGGGACTTCTGTTTCGATGCGCTCAGCATGAGGTTGGGCAGATGTACTGGTACAACCCTTAACACAGCCATACAGGGGAAAATAGACGCATTCAAACTCAACGGGCAGGTAAATTCCTATTATAACTATCGCAGCACGTTGAAAAGCATAGAACGGTTCGCAGGCGGCAGCGTGCCGTTCTCTGCGGTTTCTGCGGACTGGCTGTCACGCCTTGACAAGTTCCTGCGGAACGAGGGCAAGACCGTCACCACCATAAATTTCTATATGAAAGCCCTTAAATGCGTGGTGAATGACGCAAGGCGCAACGGGATTTTGAAAGAAGCCCAATACCCGTTCGGCAGGGGAAAGTACGAGATTCCGAGCGGTAACAGCCGAAAGTTAGCCTTGACGATGGAACAGATAAAAAAAGTCGTGACATACAAGGGCAGCAAGACCGTTGAAAAGTACCGGGACTTTTGGTTTTTCTCCTACCTGTGCAACGGAATCAATTTCAGGGATATGCTTTTCTTGCGGTATGGGAACATCGTGGACGGTGAAATCTGCTTTGTACGCTCCAAGACATCGCACACGTCCAACCATATACGGGAAATAAGGGCGGTGCTCACTCCCGAAATGCGGGATATTATAAAACGGTGGGGAAACCCGGACGAAGGGAATCCCGATACTTTCCTTTTCAAGTATGCCAAAGACACGGAGGACGAATTTGTCATTTCCAATATTGTCAGACGGGTAACGCACCGTTGCAACATCGCTTTGGCTAAAATAGCCCAAGCTGTCGGTGTCCCCCGTTTCACGACCTATTCCGCCCGGCATTCCTATGCGACTGTCTTAAAACGTAGCGGAACGAACATCGCTTACATATCCGAGAGTTGGGGCATTCAAGCCTTGCCATCACGGAGAACTACCTCGCCAGTTTCGAGCAGGAGGAGCGGATAAGGAATGCGCAGTTATTAACCAAATTCGATTGAGCCATGCCGAACAAGAAAACCAAGACGGTGAAGATTAGACACCTTGAATGTTTCAGTGCCATTTACGGGGAACTGGCGCAGAATCCCGAATATGCAGGCTACGAAATAGAAGAAGCCGTACTGCAAGTAAAATCATATATTCCCCCCGCCGTCAAAGACGTGGACAAGGCGATAGAGAAAATAAGGTTCAGCCATGCCACCCGTAAATACAAGTACCCCGTATTCGAGCAGGGAACTGATAGACCAAAAGACATTGGCGAAAATGGCGGGCGTGAGCAGGCAGACCGTAGCCCGGTGGGAGGAACTCGGTTTCATATCCCGTTCGGACATAGGGCTGTCGGGAAGCAAATATTTCGTAATAAAAGAAGTCGTTTCCCAACTTGAAAGGTTAAAGGATGTAAAATAGCGGCATTCGCATAATCACTTAACATACATAGGACAAACGGTGTGTTGGAAGGACAAAAATCGCCAATACATCGTTTGTCCCTTTTTTATCCCGTTCCAATCTTGCCGGATGTCCTGCATTGTCCCAAGTTGTCCGGTCTGTGTCAAGTGATTAGTAATTGAATAATCGGTTTCTTTTATTCTTCCTTTGCGGCATCAACCGGTTGCAACGGCTATGACGGTAGCCAAGTAATAACTAAAAAAGGAAGAAAATATGACAAACATTATTTTGACAACGCCCGAAGAACTCCGGGCTATCGTGAGCGAAACCGTTTCCCAGTCATTGGCTGGATTCACCCAGCCGAGGAACGAACCCGACAACCTCACGCCCGATGTGGCGGTAGAGGTGCTGGAACGACACGGTTTTCTGATTTCAAAGGCACGGCTCTACAAGCTGACCGCCAAAAAGGAAGTGCCGTTCCGCAAATACGGGAACAAATTGCTTTTCTCACGGAAAGAGCTTCTCACGTGGGCGGAAAACCTTGCAAAAAGGGTAAACGACAAGGACGAGGCGGCACTCGCCATCGCCAAGAGCGCAAACCGGAAAATCCGTAATTATGGAAAATAAGAGGAAAGAAGAAGCCGGGCAGGATGTCACCATGCAGAAAGAGGATTTCGCAGCCCTTTGGAAAACCATTCATCTGAAAGTGACGGACACTTATGAAGTGCCGCCCGAAATACTTTGGGTGAACGGCTCTACCATTGGCACGCTGGGTAATTTCAGCGCATCCACGGGTAAAGCCAAGAGCAAAAAGACATTCAACATCTCCGCTATCGTTGCGGCAGCGTTGAAGAATGACGAGGTACTGAAGTATTCGGCATGCCTGCCACCGAACAAACGGAAAATCCTCTATGTAGATACCGAGCAGAGCAAATACCATTGCCATAAGGTAATGGAGCGTATTTTGCGGCTTGCAGGACTGCCTACCGACAAGGACAGGGAGGATTTTGTTTTCATCGTGCTAAGGGAGCAGACACCCGACAAGCGGAAGCAGATTATCGGCTATATGCTGGAAAATATGCCCGATGTGGGGTTGCTCATCATTGACGGAATCCGTGATTTGATGTACGACATCAACAGCCCCAGCGAATCGACAGACCTAATCAACCTCTTAATGCGCTGGTCAAGCGGATATAACCTGCATATCCATACCGTACTGCATTTGAACAAGGGGGATGACAACACAAGGGGGCATATCGGTACGGAGTTGAACAACAAGGCTGAAACCGTCCTGCAAATCACGAAAAGCCAGCAGGACGGTAACATAAGCGAGGTAAAGGCGATGCACATACGTGACCGGGAGTTTGACCCGTTCGCATTCCGTATCAACGACAGCGCATTGCCGGAAGCTGTGGACGGTTATGTATTCAAGCAGCCCAGCCAAGACAGGGGCTTTCCACTGGCAGAACTGACGGAGCAACAGCACAGGACGGCTTTGGAAAACGGTTTTGGCAAACAGGTTATATATGGTTACGAGAATGTCCTAAAGACCTTGAAACAAGGCTATGCAAGTATCGGCTACGAGCGTGGGCGCAATATCCATGTGGAACTGAACAAGTTCCTTGTGAACAAGCGCATGATTGTGAAAGAGGGCAAGGGTTACCGCTATAATCCCGATTTCCATTATTAAAAGTCAGTTTGGTTTAGTCCGGGTGTATATATAAGAGGAACGGACTTACTATTTCCCTGTATCGGAACAAGCAGGTTTAGTATGGTACGGGTATATATATAACGAACTAAACAGGACTGGCGCATTTTTCAACTATTTTTTTAATCCCCAAAAAAGAAAATGTTATGAACATCGAAGATGTAAAACAAATACCCATCGCAGACTATCTGCATAGTTTAGGTTACTCTCCTGTCAAGCAGCAGGGTAACGGCTTATGGTACAAATCACCGTTAAGGGAGGAACACGAACCGTCTTTCAAGGTGAACACTGACCGCAACCTTTGGTATGACTTTGGCGCAGGCAAGGGCGGCAACATCATCGCACTGGCAAAGGAACTCTATTGTTCCGACAGCTTGCCATACCTTTTAAACCGGATAGCGGAACAGACACCGCACATCCGTCCGGTCAGTTTTTCTTTTCCCCAGCGTAGGAAAGAACCGAGTTTCCAGCATTTGGAAGTCCGTGACCTTACCCATCCGGCATTGCTCCGTTACTTGCAGGGACGGGGTATCAATATCGAACTGGCAAAAAGAGAATGTAAGGAACTCCATTTTACCAATAACGGCAGACCGTTCTTCGCTATCGGTTTCCCGAACATGACAGGAGGTTATGAGGTGCGCAACTCTTTTTTCAAAGGCTGCATCGCCCCGAAAGACATCACCCATATACGGCAGCAGGGAGAGCCGAGAGAGAAATGTCTGGTGTTCGAGGGCTTCATGGACTACCTCTCTTTCCTTACGCTCCGCATGAGGAACTGTCCGACCATGCCCGACCTTGACAGGCAGGATTATGTCATTCTTAACTCTACCGCCAATGTGTCGAAAGCCCTTGACGTGATGTCCCCGTATGAACGCATCCACTGTATGCTTGACAATGACAAGGCTGGATATGAAGCGACACGGGATATCGAGTTGGAATACTCCTACCGTGTACGTGACTTCTCACACAATTACAGGGGATATTCGGACTTGAACGATTACCTGTGCGGCAGGAAGCAGGAACGGAAAAACGCAGCCAGCCAAGTGCAGGAAACGAAGCAGGAAACCGGACAACGTGCCGCCCCAAGACAAAAGAGAGGCAGGGGCATTTAATCCGGCAGGACTACCAACGGCTGGCGGTTTATTTGGAGAGCAAGGTTATGTTTCGGTATACCGAAACCATCTTGCTTTGCTCACCGCAAAGGAAATCGCTCCCGTTGGTCGCAATTTCTAATATACCACCTAAAAGTAAAAAGACATGAAGAAGATACAGGACAAGCCGGGCGGTCGTCCGGCAAAAAAAACGGACGGACAAGCAGAAAAAAAGTAGTCAGTACGAAACTGACCGAGTTGCAGTATTACGCCATCAGAAAGCGAGCCGGGGAAGCCGGGTTACGTATCAGTGAGTATGTCCGGCAGGCGGTTGTTTCGGCAGAGGTCATCCCCCGGCTGAACAGGCAGGATGCGGACACCATCCGCAAGCTGGCAGGGGAAGCCAACAACATCAATCAGTTGGCGCACCGGGCGAATGCCGGAGGTTTCGCACTGGTTGCGGTGGAACTTTTGAAGCTCAAAGATAGGATTGTTGAAATCATAAACCATTTGTCGGATGATTGGAAAAATAAAAAAGGGAAGCGGTTTTAAGGGCTGTGTGAACTATGTGCTTGGCAAGGAGCAGGCGGTTTTGCTTCATGCGGACGGGGTTCTGACGGAAAGCCGGAGCGATATAATCCGCAGCTTCTGTATGCAGACCGGGATGAATCCCGACTTGAAAAAGCCGGTAGGACATATTGCGTTAAGCTATTCGGCAGTGGATGCACCTAAATTGACGGACGGGAAGATGATACAGCTTGCGCAGGAGTATATGCGTGAAATGAAAATCACCGATACGCAGTATATCATCGTGCGCCACCAAGACCGGGAACATCCACATGTGCATATCGTGTTCAACCGCATAGACAACAACGGCAAGAGCATTTCGGACAGGAACGACATGTACCGTAACGAACAGGTATGCAAGAAGCTGAAAGCCAAACACGGGCTTTATTTCGCCAAGGGGAAAGAGCAGGTGAAGCAGCACCGATTGAAAGAGCCGGACAAGTCGAAATACGAGATTTACACGGCTGTGAAGAATGAAATCGGCAAATCCCGTAACTGGCAGCAGTTACAGCAGCGGTTAGCGGAAATGGGTATTGCTATCCAGTTCAAGTATAAGGGACAGACAAGCGAGATACAGGGCATATCCATTTCCAAAGGCGAATACACGTTCAAGGGTTCGGAGATAGACCGCAGTTTCAGTTTTTCCAAACTGGATAAATGTTTCGGGGATGCAGGAATGAATGTTGCCGAAAGCCAACGGCAAACAACTTTCGCACCCGTTCGGGAGCAGGCACCTGCACCGAGCAAGGCTGACAGCCCGTTGATAACAGGTTCACTCGGTCTGTTTTCCGCTTCTTCTCCCCCAGTGGATGAAGAACCTAATTTTAATTTGAGAAAGAAGAAGAAAAAGAAAAAACAACTTAAATTGTAAAGACATGGAAGACAATTTGATTTTAGAGGGGCTTCTCTCTATGGTTACGGAACTGAAAGAGAAGCTGGAAGCACAGGTAACGCCAGCCAGCCGGGAGGAAACTCTCGAACGGCTGGGAACAATCGAACAAGCGTTGTCGGAACTGCACAGTAATTCGGCTGTTCCCGAAGAAAAGTTGCAGGTTATTCAAAGCCAACTTGACGACATAAGGAGCAGGATGCAAGGTCAGCAGAAGAACATAGAGGACACCAAGAAAATAACATTGGAAACCTACCGTTGTTTCAAGGTGATGATTGATACTTTGGGCTCTTGCAGGACGGATAAAGAGGAAGCTACGCCCTTACCGTTCTATCAACGGATTTACAACAAGGTCGCTTCTTGGATTCGTCCGGAATTGTTTGTTTTTTCGGCAGTGCTGGTTGTCTGTTCCGTTTCCATATTCTTGAATGTCCGTTTGGCTGAACGTATGCAGCAGTTGCAGGACAACGATATGAAATACCGCTATTTGCTGATGCAAGGACAGGCAGACGGGGGAAGTCTTTGATATACTGGAAACCAAATTCAATTGGCAGAGGGATAACGGTTTTATCCAAAGTCTAACCGATTCTGTGATAGATTTTGAGTATCGCAGCAGGAAGCAGGCGGAAGCGTTGGAGCGTGCAAGGCTACTCAATGAACAAGCCGAGCTGTTGAGAAAGGAAGCCGATAAACTAGGTAAGCCATAAGTGGAGTAAAGCCGGAGTGATGAATCATGTTTATCGCCCGGCTTTTCAAATTCATTTATTTTTCTTCGGACAGCATGTCGTTAGGTATTCAGAAGAATAATTTATAACAAAGTATGCCCAATAAAAATAATCCTAAAAGGCATATTGCAAAAATTATATATGCCTTGAATAGATAAATTTGGTCTGACTGTTCTTTTGCTATGGTATTTTTACGGATTTCCTCTATCGTTTCAATGGAAATGTTGGATAAATTAATATTTTTTCCCTTGTTTACGAGGTATTTATGATGTTCTTTCATCCTTTCTTTATTCAATTTGCGAAGCTCACGGTTCTCTTTGTCCCGTTGTAGCATATCATTTATACAGCCTAATGTTCCCATTTTTTAGTTTAAATTTAATTTCTGTTTTGATAATTCAATTATAATCACGATGTTCATTCAAGGATTTACCGATTATCATTTTTAAATAAAACAGGTACAGTCCAAACGGAGTTGTGATATTCACCTTTCCCGTAATAATTGATGGTAGGAGTCCACCGTGGCATACCTTTTATGATTTGCAATACTTGCTTATCCCATTCAGGTATGCCACAACTTCGTAAGGTTTCTACCTTTATTATTTCTCCGTAAGAATCAATTCGTATCGTATAAATCCCTTTGGCTTCTTTTTTGCCGTTCAATAGCTTGGGGTCGTATGTTAGGCGTTCATTGATGTAGTTGGTAACTGCATACGGATTTGCTTTTTCAAAATAAGACACAGTTTCCCATTCCACAAAACTTTGTTTCAATTCTTCCTCTGCAATGCTGTCCGATTTTACTCTATCTCTATAATGTTGTGGTAAGAATGGTACATATACTGTATGGAAGCATTCTATTCGTTTACCGTTCTTATCCCTGCAAGGCAGACAGTGTGGAAGTTCTTTTGTTAATCTAATTATTTCTTTGTCAAACTCTTTATGG
>ENA-OQBF01000009-OQBF01000009.1-human-gut-metagenome-genome-assembly--contig:-NODE-9-length-12297-cov-0.605998_pt1 | contig 12297 bp, 14 predicted proteins | sample MGYA00242745_ERZ504549 | MGnify/ENA primary metagenome ERZ504549 (study PRJEB26092, sample SAMD00036267) | human gut metagenome | host: Homo sapiens | study: EMG produced TPA metagenomics assembly of the...
CTATGAATTCCCTTTACAGAAGAACCTGAACTATTTCGTGATTAAAGAGGAGCGTACTCAGTTTGCCATGACTGGCGACCACACTGCCTTCTGGATTCCGGGCGACTACGATACGCAGGAATATGACTACACAGAATCCAAACTTTCTGAAATCCGCGGGCTGATGAAAGGGGGCCATTACGCCTAACTCTTCGCAAACCCCGTTTTCGCCCACCGGTGTTCAGACTTCTTTGCAGATGAAGACTGCTGATGGTTTGTACATCAACTTGCACGAAGCTGCTTTGGTGGATTACTCTTGCATGCACTTGAATCTGGATGATAAGAATTTTGTTTTTGAATCTTGGCTTACTCCCGATGCAGTAGGCGATAAAGGTTATCTGCAAGCTCCCTGCACGTCACCGTGGCGTACGGTTATCGTAAGCGACGATGCTCGTGACATCCTTGCCTCTAAAATCACGCTGAACTTGAACGAACCTTGTGCTTACGAGGACGTTCCTGGATTAAGCCCGTGAAATACGTAGGTGTATGGTGGGAAATGATTGCAGGTAAGAGCACCTGGGCATATACAGACGACCTTCCCTCCATCAAACTGGGTGAAGTGGACTACTCCAAAATGAAGCCCAACGGCCGTCACGGTGCCACTAACGAAAATGTAAAAAAGTACATCGACTTCGCAGCCGAGCACGGTCTGGACCAAGTATTGGTAGAAGGCTGGAATGAAGGCTGGGAAGACTGGTTTGGCAAATCCAAGGATTATGTATTCGATTTTGTGACCCCTTATCCCGATTTCGACGTGAAGATGCTGAATGAATATGCCAAGAGCAAAGGCGTGAAGCTGATGATGCATCATGAGACATCCGGTTCGGTGCGCAACTACGAACGTCACATGGACAAGGCCTATCAGTTTATGGTGGATAATGGCTACAATGCCGTGAAGAGCGGATATGTAGGTAATATGATTCCCCGTGGTGAACATCATTATGGGCAATGGCTGAACAATCACTACCTCTATGCCGTGAAGAAGGCAGCCGACTACAAAATTTGTGTAAATGCGCACGAAGCTGTACGCCCTACCGGTTTGTGCCGTACTTATCCTAACTTGATTGGCAACGAATCTGCACGAGGAACTGAATATGAGGCATTCGGCGGTAGCAAACCGTTCCATACCACATTGCTTCCATTCAACCGCTTGATTGGCGGTCCGATGGATTATACACCGGGTATCTTCGATACCAAACTTGACTTTATGGGCGATTTGCCCCACGGACAAGTGCAGACTACACTTGCTAAGCAACTCGCTCTGTATGTAACTTTATACAGCCCGTTGCAGATGGCTGCCGACTTGGTTGAGAACTACGAAAAGCACATGGATGCTTTCCAATTCATCAAGGATGTGGCAGTAGACTGGGACGACAGCAAGTACATTGAAGCAGAACCGGGTGATTACATTACCGTGGCCCGTAAGGCAAAAGGAACCGGCAACTGGTTTGTTGGAGGTATTACAGACGAGAATGCACGTACAGCCAACTTTACGCTCGACTTCCTTGAACCGGGCAAGCAATACGTAGCCACTCTCTATGCCGACGGTAAAGATGCTGATTACAAGGAGAACCCTACTTCTTATCAGATAAAGAAGGGTATCGTAACCAGCAAGACCAAAAATGTCCGTGAAGGAAGCGCGTAGCGGTGGTTTTGCATTGAGCTTGATTGAGCGACTCCGGCTGACAAGAAAGCTGTGAAGAAGTGGAGATAATTTAGGGTAGAAAGAGTTTTTATTAGGCATTAGTGAGGCCCCGCAGAAGTCCAATCTTTGCGGGGCTTTTTTTGTGTTAGGGTAAGCTCATTCTTATACCGTAAAAATAGTATCAAGACCCGAGTTTTTGGTAAGTCCGTTCTTTGGGGAAACCTTTATTTTTGCACTCAGATGACAGATTGCATAATCATTAAAAATCAGAGATATGAATACGGATAAGAAAATCAGTCGTCGGGAGGCTTTAAAGCGTATGGGATTTGCCCTGATGAGCGGTGCTATCGCATCTTCCGGCCTACTCTCGTTGGCATCCTGCGAAACAAAAAGGAGTAAGCGTATCATCTTTTATTTTACCGGAACGGGTAACAGTCTTTACATCGCCCGTCAGTTGGCTGGAGAGAACGCAGAATTGTTGAGTATCCCTCAGATGGTGAAACGGGGGGAAGTATGAATTTGAGGCAGATGAAATCGGCATCGTTTATCCCATCTACGGTCATATGCCTCCCTATATGGTACGGCAGTTCATTCAGAAAGCAAAACTGAAGGCAGAATACAAGTTTGCTGTCCTCACCTATGGTGCAAGGAAGTGCGATGCGGTAGAGATTTGGGACCGTATATCCCGTAAAGCCGACAATGCGTTCGACTATATCAACACTATCATCATGGTGGATAACTGGCTACCCAACTTCGACATGAACGAGCAACTCAAGATAGACAAGCACATCCCCGAGAACTTGCAGAAGATAACGGCAGATATCAACAGTCGGCAGCATTGGCACGAACCGGTGACGGAGGAGGAACGGCAACAGCACCAAGGTTTTATGCAGCGGAGTGGACTCGACCCCGAGGTGGGCTTCCTGATGAAAAGCGAGAAGTTCTTTACCGTGACTGATGCTTGTATTGACTGTGGCATCTGCACCTACGTTTGTCCGCGCGGCAATTATGAGCTGACGTCGAGAGGAGTGAAGACGTCCGGTGACTGCGAGTTCTGTTTTGCCTGCATACAGAATTGTCCGCAGAAGGCTATTCAGTTCATAAAGCAGGAAGATGGCTCTTTTCCTGACGGAACGGAGAAGAACCCCAATGCCCGCTATCGTAAATGAGCATATTTCGCTAATAGATCTGAAACGGGCAAACAATCAAAAACTATAATCATTAACCTCTGTATTTTGTCGGATTTACACCCAGATGTTGTTGTACGTAACGGCTAAAATAAGCAGGAGAGGAAAAACCGAACATATCGGAAATACGGACGAACGTTAGTGATTTGTCGCGCAGCAAACGCGAGATGTCGAGTGTGGTATAACGGTTTATCCAGTAGTTTGCTGTATAACCGCTTACTTTCTTGGAAACTTCCGAAAGATATTTGGAGGTGACACATAGGCAGTCGGCATAATAGGTCACTTCACGATGCTCGCGGAAAGTTCCGTTCTCCAGCATGTTGAGGAAACGGCTCATGATGGAAGCATTTTGTACAGAGATATTGTCCTCGCTATATAGATGGGAGTGGAAATCGAAGAAGTCGAGTATCAACATCTGTGTGGAGGCGATAAGCATATCGCGATGGAAATGATGGTCTGTATTCCGGAGTCTGTATTCCACTGTTCAAAATCCCGGAGACATAGCTCTTGCTGTTCGGTAGTCAGGGACATGATAGGATTGGAGAAATAGGGAAAGTTGCCCTTTCATGCCGTAGTTGTTCTGTGGTGTACTCAGCACCACAAAGCCCGATGCGATATAGATGACCTTTACGCGAAAATCTTCTGAAGGTTGAATTTTCTCTACCAGTTTTCCTTTGCGGACAATCATCAGGTCGCCGGCACGTAGCTCGCGTTCCTCTCCATTGTACTTCAATCGGCAGATTCCTGACAGACAGAGGGCGTGTGCAAGATAGCCACTGTATGCGTCCGTCCCCAGACCTTGAAGAGTATCGGCTATTATAATATTTGCGGTTTCTCCCATTATACAGTTGTTTGGTTTCGATCACAAAAGTATATGTTTCCAATAATATAACTTCTATTGTGGGCAAGAAATATATTGCCTTTTTTTATTCATTTCAAATCTGCCCGAATTTCGCAAATTCTTCATACCTTTGCATCCGTTAATTTTAGAAACCAATAACAAAACAGAACTTATGGGAGGTTTTTTCGGAACAGTCGCCAAGGCAACAAGCTGTGTGGCGGATTTGTTTTACGGCACAGATTATAATTCACATTTAGGGACAAAACGTGGTGGGTTGGCTACATACGATGCAGAAACGGAGCAGTTTACCCGTTCCATTCACAATCTGGAAAGCACTTATTTCCGCACGAAGTTTGAGGATGAACTGGACAAGTTCAAAGGAAATTCCGGAATAGGAATCATCAGCGATACAGACCCTCAACCCCTTATCCTCAACTCCCACCTTGGTCGCTTTGCCATTGTAACGGTAGCCAAAATAGTAAATCTGCAAGAACTGGAAACAAAACTGTTGGCCCAAAACATGCACTTCGCCGAACTCAGTTCGGGCAAAACCAATCAGACGGAACTTATCGCCCTCCTTATTATACAAGGAAAGACATTTGTCGAAGGAATTGAAAATGTGTATAAGCATATCAAAGGTTCCTGCTCCATGCTGTTATTGACGGAAGACGGCATCATTGCCGCTCGCGACCGCTGGGGACGTACTCCGATTGTGATTGGCAAGAAAGACGGAGCGTATGCCGCCACAAGTGAGTCGAGCAGCTTTCCGAATCTTGGTTATGAGATAGACCGTTATTTGGGACCCGGAGAGATTGTTCGCCTGCGTGCCGATGGTGTGGAACAGATGCGCAAGCCTGATGAGGGAATGCAGATTTGTTCCTTCCTATGGGTATATTACGGTTTCCCCACTTCCTGCTACGAAGGTAAGAATGTGGAGGAAGTGCGTTTTGCCTCCGGTTTCAAGATGGCACAGACAGATAAGTCAGAGGTGGATTGTGCCTGCGGTATTCCTGATTCGGGTGTAGGTATGGCGCTTGGGTATGCCGAAGGTAAAGGAGTTCCTTATCATCGTGCCATTTCCAAATATACTCCGACTTGGCCTCGTAGTTTTACTCCCAGCAAGCAGGAATTGCGTTCGCTGGTGGCAAAGATGAAGCTGATTCCCAATCGTGCCATGCTCGAGGGTAAGCGTCTGCTGTTCTGTGATGACTCTATTGTCCGGGGGGACCCAGTTGCACGACAATGTGAAGGTGCTGTATGAGTATGGTGCCAAGGAGGTGCATATCCGGATTGCTTGTCCTCCATTGATATATAGCTGCCCGTTTGTAGGATTCACGGCTTCCAAAAGCGACATGGAACTGATTACCCGTCGTGTCATCAAGGAACTGGAGGGTGACGAGAATAAGAATCTCGATAAGTATGCCACTACCGGCTCACCCGAATACGAAAAGATGGTGGACGTTATCCGCGAGCGTTTCGGACTTTCATCCTTGAAGTTCAATACGTTGGAAACTCTGGTTGAGGCTATCGGATTGCCTAAGTGTAAGATATGTACGCATTGTTTTGATGGTAGCAGCCATTTTTGATTGACATTTTGTCCTTAAGAAATAAAAAAGGGGCGTGAATTGCTTGGCAGTTCACGCCCCTTTTTTTATCTTTACAGCACAAAATAGTGGTTAATGATTAGTGATTAATGATTAATGCCATTTGGATAATGCTTTTCGCCAATTACTAATCACTGACCATTAATCACTAACCATTAGTCACTAATCATTATTCATCATGACTTTAGTAGAACGTTTTTTTAAAGTACGTAAGCTTCGATACTCAGTCCAGTGAAGAGACTGAGATTACTCCGAGTACTCCGGGGCAAATGGTGTTTGCCCGGTATCTGAAAGAAGAATTGGAAACTTTGGGTCTGGAAGAAATCACGTTGGACGAAAATGGTTATCTGTTCGCCACTCTTCCTGCCAATACAGACAAGCCGTTGCCCGTCATCGGCTTTATTGCCCACATGGATACAAGCCCCGATATGAGTGGCAAGAATGTTTCTCCGCGTATCGTGCAGAATTATGACGGTAAGGACATTGTTCTTTGCGCCGAAGAGAATGTGGTTCTTTCTCCTGCCCAGTTCCCCGAACTGCTCGACCATCAAGGGGAAGATTTGATTGTGACCGACGGCAAGACCTTGCTTGGTGCCGATGATAAAGCCGGTATTGCCGAAATTGTATCGGCGGTGGTATATCTGAAGGAGCACCCCGAAATCAAGCACGGTAAAATTCGTATCGGCTTTAATCCGGATGAGGAAATCGGTTTGGGCGCCCATAAGTTCAATGTAGCGCAGTTCGGTTGCGAATGGGCCTATACCATGGATGGCGGAGAAGTGGGTGAACTTGAATTCGAGAACTTCAATGCGGCCTCTGCCAAGATAAGCTTCAAGGGACGGAATGTGCATCCGGCTATGCCAAGAATAAGATGATTAACTCTATCCGCGTTGCCAACCGTTTCATGTCCATGCTTCCGGCTGACGAGGCTCCGGAGCATACCGAAGGTTACGAAGGTTTCTATCATCTGATAGGCATTACCGGCGAGGTGGAGCAGACAACAGTCTCTTACATTATCCGTGACCACGACCGCACCCGCTTTGAAGAGCGCAAGAAGGAGATGGAACGTCTTGTGGCAAAAATCAATGAAGAATACGGTCCGGGTACCGCTACTCTGGAACTTCGCGACCAATACTATAATATGCGCGAGCAGATTGAACCGGTGATGCATATCATCGACACCGCTTTTGCCGCCATGAAGGCGGTAGGTGTAGAGCCTCGTGTAAAAGCCATTCGCGGAGGTACGGACGGTGCCCAGCTCTCTTTCAAGGGCCTGCCTTGTCCCAATATCTTTGCCGGTGGCTTGAACTTCCACGGCCGCTATGAGTTCGTGCCTATCCAGAACATGGAGAAAGCCATGAACGTCATCGTCAAGATTGCCGAGCTCGTAGCCAGCAAATAGATAATTCATAACTCATAACTCTAATAGTTCCATGAAAACCACTCCGTTTACCGAAAAACACATCTCGCTGGGTGCCAAGATGCACGAGTTTGCGGGATATAATATGCCTATCGAGTATTCCGGCATCATTGACGAACATCTTACAGTATGTCAGGGTGTTCGGTGTATTCGACGTCTCACACATGGGAGAATTCTGGGTGAAAGGTCCCCATGCTTTGGACTTTCTGCAGAAAGTGACTTCCAATAACGTAGCTGCCCTCACACCGGGGAAAGTACAGTATACCTGCTTCCCAAATGAAAATGGAGGTATTGTGGACGACCTTCTGGTCTATCATTATGAGCCGGAGAAATACCTGCTTGTCGTGAATGCGTCGAACATTGAGAAAGACTGGAACTGGTGTGTGTCTCATAACACGGAAGGCGCAGAATTGGAAAATGCTTCCGAGCACATGGCACAGCTTGCTGTGCAAGGACCGAAGGCTATTCAGGCTTTGCAGAAGCTGACTTCCATTAATCTTTCCGACCTTCCTTACTATACTTTTACCCACGGTGAGTTTGCCGGAGAAAAGGATGTCATTATCTCCAATACCGGATATACCGGTGCGGGTGGTTTTGAACTTTACTTCTATCCGGAGGCTGCCATGAAGATTTGGGATGCCGTGTTTGAGGCAGGCGCGGAGTTCGGCATTAAGCCAGTTGGTCTGGGTGCGCGCGATACGCTTCGTCTGGAAATGGGATTCTGTTTGTATGGCAATGATTTGGATGACACCACTTCGCCCATTGAAGCGGGTTTAGGATGGATTACCAAGTTTGTGGAGGGAAAGAACTTCACCAATCGCCCGATGCTGGAAAAACAGAAAGCGGAAGGCACTACCCGTAAGTTGGGTGGGATTTGAAATGATAGTACCGCGGTATCCCCCGTCATGGTTACGAGCTGTATAGTACAGACGGTACTGCCATCGGTGTGGTTACCTCCGGAACTATGTCGCCTACCCGCAAGATTGGTATCGGAATGGGGTATATCAGACCCGAGTACAGCAAAGTCGGTACGGAAATCTGCATTGACATGCGGGGACGTAAGCTGAAAGCTGTGGTTGTGAAGCCGCCGTTCCGCAAACAGTAATTTGAATGAATAACTAAAATAAGAAGAATGAAGAATTTGTCATGCGGCATCATCGCGCAGTCAAATTCTTCATTCTTAGTTATTCCTTTCTCTATATTCTGCTTATCCTGTCCAGCATTTGGTTTGCCCAACCTATCTCTTTATTGGTCCATTCCTTTTCGGTTCCTTCTATGCCCTGGCCTTCGTAGGCCGAAAGCAAGGTGATATATTCTTTCAGTATATCGGCGGCTTGGGCTTGTTTGTTCATGCGCATCAATAATAGTATTTTTTGTTTATATATGTCCAGATTGGGGCTTGTTCCTGCCATCTCCTGGGCTTTATCAAGCATGGCGAGGCAGCGGTTGTTCACTTCTTCCGTATTAGACAGTGCCATTTCCGCTTTTACCAGGATGATGTAGTCATTGTCTGTGGCTAGTCTGTTGTCAATGTTCTTGCGTATCAGCCGGGCAGTTTCCTTATAGCGCTTGTTGGCGTAGTTCATACTTGCGTTGAAAGAAACGACATCGCTGGTGGTCCGTAGGTAGGGGCGGCACTCAGGCTATGGGATTCACCGGCCTTTTCTATACGCTTTTGCAGGTTGCCGATGCTGCCGTAGCGAGGAATGTCCTTGTTGCGTTGGTGCAGGTTGTAATACCCTATAATTTTACCGAGGGCCGATGCGATTCCGTCGGGATTATATCCCTTGAATGCCAGAAGTTGGCGCGCAAGGCGGTCTGAAGAGATTTCCTGGGAAGTTTTGTATTTCATCCCCAACCGGTCCGTTGCCGGAATGCTCAAAAGGGAAGCGATGGCTCCGATATCTGCCACCAGACTGACGGCATAAGCATCTTCATTATCGTCCCAGTAGGCCACATCGAGGGCTGCACTGGCGGTAGTGGCAAAGACATCTGCCCAAAAAGCTGCACGCTTGGCACGCCGCTCGGCACGGTAAATGTTGTTTACCTGATGGTCGAGGACGAAATGTCCCAGCTCACATGCGATGACGGCGGCCAGTTCGTCTTCGGAATCAAGAGTGCAGAGGAGGCCCGTACTGATAACCATGGAGCCGTTGGGAAGCATGAAGGCATCTGGTTCGGGCGACTGGATGATACGTATGTTCAGACTCTCCCCGCGATTGCTGTCAATGGTGGTGGCGTTCAACTTGGAGAACACTCCCTGCACGTACGAAACGATGTAATCTTCCTGATAGGCTATCTCATTCAGTTTGTCGAGATACTCCAGGCACTCTTCGTCGATTTCCTGGCGCAGTTTGTGCTTGTAGCCGCGGTCGCTGAAATATTCGTAAAGATGGTTTTTCAAGTATATCTGCTGCCAGAATTCCCGGTCGGTTTGCGGAGCGGATATGGCAATGTGCCCCATCTCATTCAAAGGAATGGTCTCTTGTATGCCGTTCATTTCGACAGCATAGCAAATGTTGTTGCTGCTTTCACCGGGATTCTTCATTTTGACAACCCGGCGGATAATGACCGGTGTACCGGCGGGAGATTGCCGGTACTCTTTTGTCAATTCTCCTTTGACAGCGATGTTTCCGCTTAAATCTTTGTACTTTTTTGGGCTTGGCAAATCCTGCCGTTGCGACAAGGATTGTCAGGATGAATAGGGTGGCGAGTCGTTTCATGATTAGTATATGTTTTCGGTTTTGATGATACAAAAATAGGGAAGTGTTTTTCCTCCTTTTCTCCGTTTTTTTTCCCTATTCTGTGATAGGAGATTCCCTATTTATCGGTCCTGCAGTGGGAGGCGGAAACAAAAAAAGGGAACCTTTCAGTGAAAGACTCCCTTTTTTCAGTTTGCTTGAAACTGATTATTTCTTACGGTTACCGTAACGGCTCATGAACTTATCAACACGACCGGCAGTGTCAACCAGCTTAGACTTACCTGTGTAGAACGGGTGAGAAGTGCTGGAGATTTCCAGCTTTACCAGCGGATAAGTTTCACCTTCGAATTCGATAGTCTCTTTCGTGTTGCAAGTGGAACGAGACAAGAATACATCACCATTTGACATATCTTTAAATACTACCGGACGGTAATTTTCAGGATGAATACCTTTTTTCATTTTGATATTTTCTTTTAAAAATTTATATTCTGTTACTATTTTGGTAATAAATAGTGTAATGGTCTTCTTTTCAGAGCGCAAAGATAGTGCAAGTTGGAGACTCTACAAAATAAATTCAGATTTATTTTTATTTAGTAGGTTTATCGCATTTTATTTCTGATTTTTGCAGGACTTAATCTTGTGAATTTATGAGGAAACTACTTGTCTTATGCTCTTTCTGGCTGTGCGTGGCAACGCTGGGGGCACAAAATGCGGAACGGAAACTGTATAGTGTTGCGTTCTACAATCTTGAGAACTTGTTTGATACGATTCATGATGCAGGTAAGAATGACTATGAGTTCCTGCCCGACGGCAGTTACCAATGGACGGCAAAGAAGTATGAGTCCAAGCTGCAGAACCTTTCCAAAGTGTTGGGTTCCCTTTCGCGTGATTTAGTGCCGGAAGGTCCGGCATTCATCGGTGTGGCAGAGGCGGAGAACAGCCGGGTGCTGGAAGACCTCGTGAAGCAGCCGGCCATTTCCAATTATGAGTTCGTGCATTATGAAGGACCGGACAGACGGGGTATAGACTGTGCCTTGCTGTACGACCCGAAGCAGTTTAGCGTTACCCACTCAAAGTTGGTGCTTTCTACTCCTTTTGAGGGGGATACGCTGCACTTGACGCGCGGCTTCCTGATTGTGGACGGGCAACTGGCGGGAGAGCGTGTCTGCGTGATAGTGAACCACTGGCCCTCCCGTGGGGCAAAGTCACCGGTGCGTGTGCATGCAGCCAGGCAGGTAAAGGCCTTGAAGGACTCTCTGATGCGTAGCGACAAGAAGCTGAAACTCATCGTGATGGGGGGATATGAATGACGACCCGATGGATGAAAGCATGAAGGTGCTGGGTGCACGCAAATATCCGAAGCAGGTGAAGAAAGGCGAATTCTACAATCCCTGGTGGGAGACACTGGAAGACAAGGGAGTGGGGACATTGCTCTATCGGGGCAAGTGGAACTTGTTTGACCAGATTGTCATTTCGAAACCGTTGCTGAAGGCTAAGAAAGGGTTGCGCTATGATCACAATGAAGTTTTCATCCGCGATTATCTGATTCAGCAGGATGGCAAATACAAAGGTTCCCCCTTGCGTACGCATGGAGGCAGGACTTGGCTGAACGGTTACAGTGACCATTTGCCGACCATCATCTATCTGAAAAATTAGTATTACATAATAATGTGTAAACAGATGCCGGAGAGCAAACATGTTCTCCGGCTTTTTTGTTGATAGAAGTATAGATGGCAAAAGTATGGCTGGCAGAGATAAATGCAAAGAGTTTGTAATATAGAGATTACAATAATCTGTTAAATGAAGCCAATAGCTTTAAAATAGAATGGATTTGGTAGGATGAGCCGGATATTTTATTCCTCTCAAGTTCTTTACTTTAAAGGATAATGATTACTTTTGCGTAGAATTTTAATTCACTAACAATAAAATTTAAACAAAATGGTTAATTACAAAGATTTAGGACTGGTAAACACAAGAGAGATGTTTGCTAAGGCTATCAAAGGTGGATATGCTATTCCGGCATTCAACTTCAACAATATGGAACAGATGCAGGCTATCATCAAGGCTGCAGTTGAAACAAAGTCTCCGGTTATTCTTCAGGTATCTAAGGGTGCCCGTCAGTATGCCAACGCTACTCTGTTGCGTTACATGGCTCAGGGTGCTGTTGAGTACGCTAAGGAATTGGGTTGCAAACATCCTGAAATTGTTCTTCACCTCGACCACGGAGATACATTCGAAACTTGCAAGAGCTGTATCGACTCTGGTTTCTCTTCAGTAATGATTGACGGTTCACACCTTCCGTACGAAGAAAACGTTGCACTGACTAAGAAGGTAGTTGATTATGCTCATCAGTTCGACGTAACTGTAGAAGGCGAACTCGGTGTATTGGCCGGTGTAGAAGATGAAGTTTCTGCAGAACACCATACATATACTAATCCTGAAGAAGTTATTGACTTCGCTACCCGTACAGGTTGCGATTCACTGGCTATCTCAATCGGTACTTCTCACGGTGCATACAAGTTCAAACCCGAACAATGCCACGTTGACCCTGCTACCGGTCGTCTGGTTCCTCCTCCTTTGGAATTCGCCGTTCTGGATGCTGTAATGGAGAAACTTCCGGGATTCCCCATCGTTCTTCACGGTTCTTCTTCAGTTCCTCAGGAAGAAGTTGATACTATCAACAAGTATGGTGGTAAGCTGGAAGCTGCTATCGGTATCCCCGAAGAGCAGTTGCGTAAGGCTGCCAAGTCTGCTGTTTGCAAAATCAACATCGACTCTGACTCACGTCTGGCTATGACAGCTGCTATCCGTAAGGATTCGCAGAAAAACCGGCTGAGTTCGACCCGCGTAAATATCTGG
>ENA-OQBF01000010-OQBF01000010.1-human-gut-metagenome-genome-assembly--contig:-NODE-10-length-12155-cov-0.573079_pt1 | contig 12155 bp, 16 predicted proteins | sample MGYA00242745_ERZ504549 | MGnify/ENA primary metagenome ERZ504549 (study PRJEB26092, sample SAMD00036267) | human gut metagenome | host: Homo sapiens | study: EMG produced TPA metagenomics assembly of...
TTTTTTTATTGAATGAACCTATATTTTGCAGTTTCAAGGCTTTCGGTCAACGTGTCCTGCTCTCTTTTTACTTGTATGCCTGCTTCGCAAGGCAATGGCTTTGAGCGGGCAGGCATACTTTGAATGAAGTTATTGCAGGTTTAGGCTGTTTCTTACGGAAGTGATAGCCGGACTTTCGGGCGTTACGGATTTCCGGGTACAATAATCGAATTCCGCAGATTTTTCGCCGCTAAATGATTTCCACTTCAGTTTCAATTTAACGGTCTTGCCTTCTGTATCAGGCAGGGCATCCAACTTGAAAGCAACCAGTCCGTCCGCATACCTGCCGTAAATGTCGCCCTTGGCATTGTGGCGGAATTCTACTTCATACGGGTTTTCCGGATTCTCGCTCAGCAGCAGATTGACAAAGTGCTTTGTTTGATAGTCTCCTTGCTGAGTTCTAAAGCGAAGGGTCAGATAACCGTCTTCTGCGATGGTTACCCAATCGTTCACTATTTCCACCGGGTCGGTGCCGTATACGGTATCGTTCTCTTCACCCAAATCCGGGGCGATGGGTTTGGTAAGGATACTGTCTATCCAGTTTATATGTACAGCTTGGGTGTAGATATCGCTGGGCTCGTCCACTTCCTTGTAGTTTACTAAAGCGCGGACTTCCTTCTCGCCGTAGGGAGATTTCGTCATGTTGGTAGGCAGCAGAGTGGTCTTGTCATCCAATTGCAGAAAGACTGTCTGGTCTGCATCGGTCTTTACCGTTACCAGGGCATTGGGGAATCTCATGGCATAATTATCATCGTCGTCCAGGCACGATTGGAGGCTTAAGGAGCTGATGGTTGCAATAGCGATTAAAATTTTCTTGTTAAAGATTGACTTCATTTTCATAGTGTACTCTTTTAAATTAAACATTTGGAATAGGTCTTGCTTTTATAGAAATAGCATATTTGCGAAAACCCTGCATGCAGCATTGTTAATTAATGATAAGAGCCGGAGTAAGCTGGTGCGGAATATTATTCCCCGATACATGAAAGATATTTGTATATCAGGTGGAATATGATTACCTTTGCTGTATGAGATGCACATCTCGCGTGTGTTGAGATGTATGTCTCGAACTGCATGAGATGTGCATCTCGTGCATGTTGGGGAATAGCTGTCCGGCCGTATGGAAACTGGCTTTCTGTTTAGGGGAAGTAACCTCGGGTGGGGTGTCAGCGGTCTGGTTGCAGTAAGAAACATTATGTTCATTGTGAAAAGAGTATGAGTATAGTCTATTTGGTTCGAAAGAAGGTTTTCCGCACGGCGGAAGGGGGTGAAGCAACTCTATTATGCTGTGCAGCGTGTGTTACAGCGGCGTGGAGGTGTGACGGCAGAGCTGCTGGCGCAGCGTATGGCATCCAGAAAAGGGATGAGTTCGGGAGACGTGCAGAGTGTATTGATAGATTTGCCGAAGTTTATAGAGGAAGCGCTGATGGAGGGAGAGTCGGTGACCATTAAGGGGCTGGGTTCCTTCCATGTGGCGGTGACGAGTGACGGGTTTGAGCATCCCGATGATGTGATGCCGGGCAAGGTACGCTTATCCCGTGTCTATTTTCGTCCGGATAAGTCGCTGGTGGCGAGGCTGAACAGCGGGATGGATTTCTACCGTTATCCGCTTAGCCGATATTTCCCTCACGATATGTTGCGGCCGGAAACGCTGCGAAAGGAGCGGGCCGAGGGAAAGACGGGAATTCCGGATGAAGACCCGGTTGGGATGGAAAATGATACGGAGGACTTTTCGGGGGAGGAGTGAGCGATGAATGTGGAAGAATTCAGAGAATACTGTCTCTCCTTGCCGGGAGTGAGCGAGAAGATGCCTTTTCCTAATGTGGCCGACAGATACAGCCGCGATGTGCTTTGCTTTTATGTGGGCGACAAGTGGTTCTGCTTTGTCAATATCGAAGTGTTCGACTTCTGCTGCATCAAGTGCCGCCCGGAGGAATCAACGGAGCTGCGGGCAAGGTACGAGGGGGTGAAGCCGGGGTGGCACATGAACAAGAAGTATTGGAACAGTGTGTATTTTAATCAGGATGTACCGGACAGCATTATCCGAGAACTGGTGGCACGCTCCTATCGGCTGGTTGTGGAGAGCCTGCCGAAGAGGGAGCGGGAGCGTTATACCCCCATGCACTCCCTATAAAAGTCGAACATTTCGAAGATAGTCTCCTTGTCTGCCGTCTGGTTGAGACAGATGTCACCCACTTCTTTCAATAGGGTGAAGTTGATGACTCCGGCGGTATTCTTCTTGTCATGCTTCATCAGTTCGTACAGCTGGTGGTACTGTTTGCAGTTGAAGGTGAAGCTGCCATAATTCTCTTTGACGAATTGGATGGTCTGGCGCATCTTGTCCTTCGGGAATCCGGTCTTTATATAAGAAAGGTAGAGTTCGCAGACCAGCCCCCATGCCACTGCATAGCCGTGCAGCACCGGACGCCTTTCGGCAAGGGCGAGGCTTTCGAAGGCGTGTCCTACGGTGTGCCCCAGGTTCAGGCTTTGCGGATGCCATGTTCCTGCGGGTCTTCTTCTACGATGTGTTCCTTTACCTGCACGGAACGTCCTACCATGGACTTCAGTAAGGCATAATCTATCTTTTCCGTATCGAATGACAGCAGTTCTGCCAGATGTTCCGGGGTACTGATGAGGCCGTGCTTCAACATCTCCGCATAGCCGGAGAAGAAGTTATGGGCATCGAGGCTGCGCAGGAATTCGGTTTCCAGCAGCACGCAGGCGGCAGGAGCAAAAACACCGATTTCATTCTTCAGATCGTTGAAGTTGATGCCCGTCTTGCCTCCCACGGAAGCGTCGACCATGGCGAGTAGCGTAGTGGGAACGTTGATGTAGGCGATGCCCCGCTTGAAGGTGGAAGCGGCAAAACCGCCAAGGTCGGTCACCATGCCACCGCCCAGGTTGATGAGCAGGGAGTGGCGGCTGGCCCCTTTCTCACTCAGGCTTGCCATACGGCAGCCAGCGTTTCCAGATTCTTGTGCACGTCTTCTGCCCCGATAATAATCTCTTCCGCTTCTTCCAGGGCGGGGATACCGTCCAGATGCGGGCGGCAGAGGCGGTGGGTATGCTCGTCGGTAAGGATGAAAAGCTTGTCATGGGGACACTTCTCTATGGCATGCGTCAGGCTGTTTGCCAGTCCTTCGCAAAGGATTACTTCTTGTTTACTCATCTTGTTAATTACAAATTACGAATTACCACTTACTGATGTTACGGATTATGAAGGAAAGGGAGCCTTCTTCATTATATTGTGGCACAAAGATAGCTCTTTTGGCAATAAAAACGTTATCTTTGTCCCGTGAAATTCTATGGGTGGCAAGGTGTTTCCGTCATCTGCCTCCCGCTATTTGTAATTAGTAATTTGTAATTGATTGATAGAAATGAGAGCATTACTTCCCGTTTATTGCCGTCCGCTGGGTTATTTCATCATAGCTTTGGCGTTGTTCCTCCCTTTCATATTCCTATTGTGGGGAAAAGTGACAGATGCCAACTTGCTGTTCTATAAGGAATGCTCCAAACTCCTGATGATGATGGGGGCACTGATGATAATCTTTGCCTTGACGAAGAACGAGAATAAAGAGATAGAGCAGGTGCGCAACAAGGCCACGCGCAATGCCATCTTTCTGACCGTTCTTTTTATCTTCGGCGGTATGCTCTACCGGGTGGCGCAGGGTGACCTCCTTTCGGTCGATTCTTCTTCTTTTCTCATATTTCTTATATTGAATGTGCTTTGCTTGGAATTTGGTATAAAGAAAGCGACCGTTGATAGATTATTTAAGCGGAATAGTCGATAAACGGAGCAAATCGTCATGTGGGGCATTAAACCTTTTGCCCGGAAGTCTGTCAAATGAAACAGTGAATAAAAGGCATTGTTCATTTAGAATAGACAAAGAATAGACACATGAAGAAAATTATCACGGGGATGGCGTTGCTGTTGGTAACAACGCTGTCTGCATTTTCACAGACCAAAAACATTACGGTATCGGGCCGTGTCGTGGAGGACACCAAGGAGCCTGCGATACAAGCTACCGTGCAGTTGCTTTTGTTGCCAGACAGTGTTCAGGCATCGGGTACGGCCACTACGGCACAAGGTTATTTCACTCTTCCCAAAGTCAGTGCGGGTAAATACGTGCTGAAGGTTTCCTACATCGGATTCAAGAGCCAGTACATCCCTTTACACCTTTATGCTACGACAACTGCCAAGAACGTGGGTACACTGACACTGGAAACGGATGCGGTGATGCTGGCCGAGGCTGTGGTTACGGCAGAAGCGCCGCAAGTGCAGGTGGTGGAAGATACACTGGTATATACCTCATCTGCCTATCGTACCCCCGAGGGAGCCATGCTCGAGGAGTTGGTGAAGAAGCTGCCCGGTGCGGAGATTGACGACGAGGGTAATGTGAAAATCAACGGTAAGGACTTGTCGAAGATTATGGTCGACGGCAAGGAGTTCTTCGGTGGAGACGTAAAGACCGGTTTGAAGAACCTGCCGGTAGATATGATAGAGAAGCTGAAAACCTACGATAAGAAGTCCGATTTGGCACGTATCACCGGTATTGACGACGGTGAGGAGGAGACGGTGCTCGACCTGACCGTAAAGAAAGGCATGAACCAGGGTTGGTTCGGTAATGCCGACGTGGCCGGAGGGACGGAAGACCGCTATATGGGCCGCTTTATGCTGAACCGCTTCGTGGACAAAACCCAGGTGTCGGTAGTGGGTTCTGCCAATAACGTGAATGACCAGGGCTTTTCGGGCGGTGGCGGTCCTCCGCGCTGGCGCAGGAACAACGGACTTACTGCAACGAAAATGCTGGGTGTGAATTTCGCTACCCAAACCGATAAGCTGGAACTGGGCGGTAGTGCACGCTACAACTATCAGGATGGGGATATTGCAAGTATCGGTTCTACCGAGGACTTTCTGCCGGACGGCAACTCTTACTCCAACTCGAACAGCAGGCAACGTAACAAAGCCAAGAATTTCAATGCCGATTTCCGTATGGAGTGGAAGCCGGACTCGATGACGAATATCATTTTCCGTCCCAACTTCTCGTACGGCAAAACGGACAATCTCTCCAATTCTGAGAGCGGTACGTTCAGTTCCGACCCTTACAGTCTGGTGAGTGACCCCAATAACTGGCTGAATCTGGAGAAGATTCTTAATCCGGACGATGACCCGTTGAGGAGTATCCGTATAAATGCTATCAACAGCGGTTCGCTGAGCGACAACAAGAGTGTGTCTACGGATGCAACCTTGCAGTTGAACAGAAAGCTGAATGACAAAGGACGCAATGTCACGTTCCGTGGAAGATTCGGTTATACCAATAATGACAACAACCAGTATACGGAGTCGGAAACACATTACTTCCAGTTACTGAATGCTTTGGGAGGAGACTCCATCTTGGTTCGTAACCAGTACATCACTACTCCTACCAAGAACTACAATTACAGTGCACAGCTGACTTACAGCGAACCGATAGCCCGCGCCACTTTCTTGCAATTCAGCTATCAGTTCCAGTACAAGTATAGCGAGAGCGACAAGACGACGTATGATTTGCAGGGCTTTCCGGATTGGGGATTGTCAACCCAGCTTCCCACGGGATATGAAGAGCATGCGGTGGATAGTCTGGGTAAGTATGCGGAATACCGCTACTACAACCACGATGCATCCGTGTCTTTGCGCTTTATCCGCGAGAAGTATCAGTTGAGCGCAGGTATGTCGTTCCAGCCGCAGCATTCTGTATTGTCCTATAAGCGCGGCGACTATATGATTGATACCACCCGCAATGTGTTCAACTTCGCTCCGAACCTGGACTTGCGCATCCGTTTCTCCAAGGTGAGCCAGCTGCGTATGACATACCGCGGGCGTAGCAGCCAACCGAGTATGGAGAATCTGTTGCCGATTGTGGACAACTCCAATCCGCAGAATGTGCGTATCGGTAATCCGGGCTTGAAGCCTTCCTTCACGCACAACATGCGATTCTTCTATAATACGTATAATGCCGAAAAGCAGCGCGGTATTATGTCGCACGTCAACTTCTCGGCAACGCAGAATAGCATCAGCAATAGCCGTGTGTACAATTCGGAGACTGGTGGATGGACTACAACTCCGAAAAATATCAACGGTAATTGGAATGCGTTCGGCATGTTTGGCTTCAATACGGCACTGCCCAATAAGAAGTATACCATCAACTCCTTCTCCAATGCCAACTATCAGAACAATGTGGCTTATCTGACGTCCGGTAAGGGAGCAGATGCCGTGGAACGGAAGAATACAACCACCAACCTGACGCTGGGCGAACGTCTGAATGCCGCCTATCGTAATGACTGGTTTGAATTCGGCTTGAACGGAAGCATCTCCTATTCAATAGAGAAGGATAAACTGACGCCTGACAATAATCAAGAGCCCTATACCTTCTCCTACGGTGCCAATACGCAGATTTCCATGCCGTGGAACATGACGCTCTCTACCAACATTGCCAACCAGAGCCGTCGAGGATATACGGACAGCAGTATGAACCGTAACGAGCTTATCTGGAATGCACAGTTGTCGCAGACTTTCCTGAAAGGGAATGCCACCGTCAGCTTCGAGATGTACGACATTCTGAAGAAGCAGAGTAACATCAGCCGTTCGCTGACTGCAAGCGGCCGCTCGGTGTACGAATATAACGGCGTGAACAGCTATTGCATGCTTCACTTCATCTATCGTCTGAATATTTTCGGCAGCAAGGCCGCCCGCGATAAGATGCAGGGCAGACGCGGCTTCGGCGGTCCGGGCTTCGGTCCGGGTCATGGTCCTGGCGGTTTCGGAGGACGCAGGCCGTTCTAAAGCGGAGGGGATCACCCCCCTAATCAGCTTGTCATTCTGATACACTCTCAATTCTGTGGCAGGTTTCTTTTTGATTATTTTTCAGACGCGGATGACGCAGATAAGAATATTAAAAATCTGCGTCATCCGCGTCATCCGCGTCAAAGCATAGCAGTATAAGTTTTCAGACAAGTTGGGGGAAGAGGGACTTTTATGTTAATCTCTGTAATCTCCGGTGAAAGTTTCTGTGTTTTTCCTACATTTGTTTCACACTTAATTGTCTGTGAACATGCTTGATTGGAACTTCATTGCCAGCCAGATTGCTACGATAGCCTTCGACATTGTTTATTTCGGTGCCATCATCGGAACGATTGTCGTCATTATCCTCGACAACCGCAATCCGGTGAAAACCATGGCATGGATACTGATACTGATGTTCCTTCCCATCGTGGGCTGGTGTTTTACTTCTTCTTCGGGCGTAGTCAGCGCCGTGTGCGCATGATAGGGAAGAAGAGTTACAGCCGCTTGTTGAAGAAACCTATGGCGGAATATCTGGCGCAGGACTCATGTGCGCTTCCCATCAATTACAGTCGTCTCATATCCTTGTTCCGTAATACCAACCAGGCTTTCCCCTTCGATGGAAACCGGGTGGAAGCCTATACCCTGGGGCTCTCCATGCTGCAATCCCTGCTACGCGAACTGGGGAAAGCAACGAAGCATATCCACATGGAATTCTATATCTTTGAGGACGATGCCATCGGGCGCTTGGTGCGTGATGTCTTGATGGAAAAGGCGCGTGCGGGGTAGAGGTACGTGTGATTTATGATGATGTGGGTTGCTGGCATGTTCCCAACCGTTTTTTTGAAGAGATGCGCGAGGCCGGTATTGAGGTACGCAGTTTTCTGAAGGTACGTTTTCCGCTTTTCACCAGTAAGGTGAACTATCGTAATCATCGGAAAATAGTTGTCATTGACGGGCATATCGGCTTTGTGGGGGGGGATGAATCTTGCCGAACGCTATATGCGCGGATTCTCATGGGGCATCTGGCGGGACACACATCTGCTGCTGGAGGGCAAGGCTGTTCACGGATTGCAGACCGCCTTCCTACTCGATTGGTACTTTGTGGACCGTACACTGATTACGTCTACCCGCTATTTCCCGAAAATAGAAAACTGCGGTACTTCCTTGGCGCAGATTGTAACGAGTGAGCCCGTAGGCCCATGGAAAGACATTATGCAGGGACTCGTCATATCCATTTCCAGCGCAAAGAAATAATTTCTATATCCAGACTCCCTACTTCCTGCCCACCGAAGCCGTACTTGTTGCCCATGCAGACAGCCGCCTTGTCAGGTGTCGATGTGCGTCTGATGTTGCCCATGCGTGCTGATAACCGCTTGACGCATCTGGGTCCTGCTCTTATCTGGCAGATGTGCTCTATTCGGGAGTCAAGGTCTATTTCTATAAGAAAGGCTTCTTGCACTCCAAACTGATGGTTTCGGATGATGAGTTGTCCACGGTAGGTTCTACGAATGTGGATTTCCGCAGTTTTGAACATAACTTTGAGGTGAATGCCTTCATCTATGACACAGAAACAGCGCTTCAGATGCGCGAAATCTTCCTTCAGACCAGCGCGACTGCGTACAAGTATTCCTGAAGAACTGGGTGAAGCGCCCCTGGTATCGTAAGGCTGCAGAGAGTGTGGTGCGGCTGATGGCGCCGCTGTTATAATGAAGAATGATGAATGAAGAATTTCTTGAAGTGTATTCATATCGTACCATTCTTCATTCATCATTTAAATATCGTGAAGTTCACGCTCCCGTATACCCTTCTCTCCACAAAGTGCGGATGTTCCTTGAAACTGTTTTTCTTCCCGTGTTCCAAGACGAAGAGTCCGTCTTCTTTCAGCAAGTTGTTCTCGAAGATGAGATCGGGCAAGGTTTCCAGCCCGGCAAGCTCGTAGGGAGGGTCGGCAAAGATAAAGTCGAACTGCTCGCGTCCGCTTTTGAGGTATTTGAATACGTCACCGCGTATGGGTAGGCACTTGTCCGTCTTTAATTCTTGCATAATCTTGCAGATGAAGGCATAGTGGTCGCGGTCTTTTTCCACGCTGATTACTTGGTCGCAGCCTCTGGACACAAGCTCGATGCTGATGCTGCCCGTACCGGCAATAGGTCGAGGGCACGGATGCCGTCCTCAAAGTCCATGTAGTTGGAGAGCACATTGAACAGATTTTCTTTGGCAAAGTCTGTGGTGGGGCGTGCCTTGAAGGAGTGGGGCACGTCGAAACGTCTTCTTTTGTATATTCCGCTGATTACTCGCATAGGGTTATGGCTTGCAGGTCAAGATTAGTGGCGGGATTCATGATGAATACCTGCCGGATGAATTTTCGCAGTTCGGGCAGTAGCAGTTCTTTGTCGTTCAGGTCACCGGTCAGGTGCAGCTCATCGCGCTCCTGCTCGAAGCCGAGTTGTTTCCATATATATAATAGGTAGTAGACACGGTCGGGTGTGCTTCTGCATTCAAAGGAATTGGCAAGAAGGAGGCGTCCGCGCTCGTAGCCGTATACGTCTACGGCATCTTTTCGCAAGTGTGCATACATCTTCCGGTTGTTGCCCAAGCGGCTCTTTGAGGAGAAGAACTCAATGAAGGGGCTGGCTTGGGAATAGAACTTGACATCGGGATACTGTTCGCGAAGGAAGGAGCAGACACTCTTATCCATGCCGAACAGTACGACAGTGCTGTTCTTATGCAGTATGTTGTATTGTACGGTTTCGTTTTCCCGTTTAGGATGGTTGTGATAGAAAATGATTTCCGTTTGTTCGTCCTCGAAGAACTCCAGGGGAATGAACGTGAAGCGTTTGTCTGCCATGAGCACATTGACACGGCGGAAGGGGCGTTCCAACCATGCCAGTTCGCGGAAGGTCTGTTTCAGATTGGCAGTGAGGGAGAAGGACTCGTCCACTGCACGGTCGTAGTAAGAGAACTCGCCGTCGCCCAGAGGGTTGAACACAGAAAAAAGAAATCCATCCGTACTGAGACGGATGGATAATGTATACTGTTCCGATTTATTAAAATCAGTCGTTTCTATCATACGTTTGTCGGGGTGAGATTATTCCCAGTTACCGGCGTTGTTGTTAGCTGTTTCCAAGCTACCAATCATCAGACCGCAGTACTTGCCAAGTTTGGTTTGTACGTCCTTGATGTTGGCAATTTCTTGTGCATCCAGACCGTTCAAATAAACTTCGTACGGAGTCTTCACTTCGAGCAGACAGAAAGGAGCACCGGATTTAGCTGTATCGTTCTTGATGGCCATTTCGAACTGTGCACCGTTTCCGAAGGGAACATATCTCATAGAATCGGGGTTGAAGCCTTTCGGGAAGATAGTATCCAATACGGCTACCCACATAGTGTCACGCTTGAAGTTTTCCAATCCCCATTTCTTGACGTCAGCATAGTTACCTGTCTTCTTTGCCTTATTGATGATGTTGATGGCTTTCTTTTCAGTCAGACCGTCTTCCAGCTGCTTATCGTTCAGTTCTCCTTGCTTGAAGATGAACGGAAGTTTCTGGTTTTTAACAAAGTCAATCAGAGAGTCGAAGCTTGCAGTATATTGCTGGTCATGTAAAGTACGATATTCCAATTGTGCTTTACGGATGTCAATCAGACGTGCAATGACGGCTGCGTCTCTGTGCTTCTTTGCTTTTTCAAAGTTGATAGGACCCATAATGCTGGTGTAACAAATATAAATTAGCACCAAAGCACATAAGCCTAAAATGACATTAAATACTGTTTTCATGATAAATATGTTTTTTAGTTGTTATATTCGCACCGCAAAAATAAAAGAAATTAATTTAAAAACGATAGTTCCCTTTACTTTTTTCTGTTACAAAAATGATAAATAACTATTTAAGAAATGGCAAATTAAGGAAATTTCCTTACCAACCAACTCCTGAGCAAGAAATTGCTGTAAAATCTTTATCGGAGTTCCTTCTGTCACCCCGTAGCGAGGTGGTTTTTATGCTTCGTGGTTATGCGGGGACGGGTAAAACATCGTTGGTCGGTGCCTTGGTGCGGACGTTGGATAAGTTGCAACAAAAGTCGGTATTGCTGGCACCGACCGGACGGGCGGCAAAAGTTTTCTCGGCGTATGCGGGGCATCCAGGCGTTTACAATTACATAAAAAAAATTTATAGACAGCTAATCTTTCTCCAATGAGCTGAGCAATTTTTCTGTGAACGATAATTTGACAACTCACACTTTATATATAGTGGATGAGGCCTCAATGATTTCCAATGAGGGACTGTCCGGTTCCATGTTCGGCACGGGTAGGTTGCTGGACGACCTGGTGCAGTTTGTCTATTCCGGCCAGGGATGCCGCCTGCTGCTGATGGGCGATACGGCACAGCTGCCGCCGGTGGGGGAGGAGCAGAGCCCTGCCCTCTTTGCCGATGCCTTGAAAGGCTACGGGCTGGAAGTGGTGGAGGTGGACTTGACGCAGGTGGTGCGTCAGGAGCAACAGTCGGGCATTTTGTGGAATGCCACCCGCCTGAGGCAGTTGATAGCGGAAGACGATTGCTACAGCCTGCCGAAGATAAAGGTTTCGGGGTTTGCCGACATTAAAGTTCTGCCCGGAAATGAGCTGATAGAAACGCTGAGCTCTTGCTACGACCATGACGGGCTGGATGAAACTATCGTGGTGTGCCGCTCCAACAAGAGGGCGAACATCTACAACAAAGGCATCCGTGCGCAGATTCTCTGGCGTGAGGATGAATTAAACACCGGTGATTTGTTGATGGTGGCGAAAAATAACTACTTTTGGACGGAAAAGGAGAAAGAGATGGATTTCATTGCCAACGGTGAGACTGCCGTGGTGCGCCGCGTGCGCCGTACGCGAGAGCTGTATGGCTTCCGCTTTGCAGACGTGACGCTGGTCTTTCCCGACTATAACGACTTTGAACTGGAAGTGAACATGCTGCTCGATACGCTGCATACCGACTCGCCTGCGCTGCCCAAGGCAGAAAACGACCGGCTTTTCTACTCCGTCCTCGAAGATTATGCCGACATCACCGTGAAGCGCGAGCGGATGAAGAAGATGAAGGCAGACCCGTACTACAACGCCTTGCAAGTGAAGTATGCCTATGCCGTGACTTGCCACAAGGCGCAGGGCGGGCAATGGAAGAATGTCTTTCTGGACCAGGGGTATATGACGGATGAATACCTGACACCCGATTATTTCCGTTGGCTCTACACCGCCTTTACCCGTGCCACGGGAACGCTCTACTTGGTGAACTATCCGGAAGAACAAATAGTTTGAAAA
>ENA-OQBF01000012-OQBF01000012.1-human-gut-metagenome-genome-assembly--contig:-NODE-12-length-11763-cov-0.595995_pt1 | contig 11763 bp, 11 predicted proteins | sample MGYA00242745_ERZ504549 | MGnify/ENA primary metagenome ERZ504549 (study PRJEB26092, sample SAMD00036267) | human gut metagenome | host: Homo sapiens | study: EMG produced TPA metagenomics assembly of...
CCAACACCAACGGGGCGGCACTATCACCACCGAAGGTTCCGATACCACGTATACGTATATGACCGCCATTGCCGCCTGGCTCACCGCTCTGTGTAGTGACAGTTACACCTGCAGCCATGCCTTGCAGAGCCGAAGATACGTTTGATACTCGACGGTTTGCAAGCTTCTCGCTGTTAAGCGAAGAAACCGAGCCTGACAGATTAACCTTCTTGTTAGTGCTATAACCTACCACTACCACGTCGTTAAGCAATTGTGAGTCTTCATCCAGTACCACATGAATGAAGTTCTCCCCTGCAGTCTTCAGCTTGAGGGTACGGAAGCCGATGTAGGATACGATGAGTTCCGCGTCTTCGATGGTTTCAAAATTGAAGTTGCCGTCCACATCGGTAATGGTTTTCTCGGGAGAATGGGTCACTTGAATTGTAGCACCGGGAAGTGGATTATTGAACCGGTCCACCACTTTACCTTTGACGGGTTTCAGTGAAGCTGCGACTACATTCAACGAAACAAGCAGCCCACAGACACACACAAAGGATTTAATCATTCTTGTTTTCATTAGTTTCTATGATGATTTTAATTTCGGCTGCAAAAGAATGGATGCTGTATTACAGACTTGTGTCACTTCTGTGATTTTGATATGACACCGGATGAGAGCCCGACATATGTAACTTGAACGTAACCCCATAGAAACGACGAAGTAATTTCACTCACCTATTTTTGCTCTCAATTCAAACAACAAATAATTGAAAGAGAAAAGCAATGAACAAAAAGAACATTTTTTTACGCCGCATTGCTGCTTATGGCAATAGGGGCAGAAGCTAAAGAGATTAAAGGCAAAGTCATGGCCGACGGCAAGGGGCTGGCCAAAGTTGTAGTAACCGATGGCACCGCATTCGCTCTTACCAGTGAAGACGGAAGCTATATGATTGATGCTGATGAGAAGGCCCACTTTATCTATGTAGTGACACCTTCAGGCTATATGGCTCCTTGCAACGGGGGTACTCCCGTCTTCTATAAGACTCTGAACGAGAACAGCCACGATTTCCAGCTCCATCGCTGGGGAACAGTAGGAGGCAAATACGCCATGATGGCAGCAGCCGATACACAACCGCGCGGAGAGAACGCATTCCATCGGCTTGAAACGGAAGCTTTCCCCGACCTCAAGCAAGTGGGCTTTGAATATATGAGCCAGAATATTCCTGCTTTCGCCATCTTCTTGGGCGACATCTTATGGGATAACCTGGAAATGTTTCCCCACATCAAGCAAGAGATAGCAAAGATCCAAATTCCCATCTATCCGGTTATCGGCAACCACGACCACGACAAGGAGGTGAGCGACGATGATGCCAGTGCACATCTTTATCGGCATTTCTTTGGACCCACTTACTATGCGTTCAATGCTGGAAAAGACTATTATATCGTTTTGGACAATATCCTTTATAAAGGAAACAAGAAGTATGAGGTGGGGCTCAATGATCAGCAGCTCAATTGGGTGAAGAGCTATCTGCAGTACGTCCCCAAAGGGGCTCATCTGTTTGTTTGCATGCATGCTCCGGCATACTTCTATAACGAGAACTACAAGTTGGGACGCGTAGCCGAGTTACTCGACCTTTTCGAGGGTTATAAGGTAGATATTCTCAGTGGTCACACCCATGTACAATGCAACACACAAATCAGAAACAACATTCGTGAGTACAATATCGCCTCCATCGGAGGCGCGTGGTGGTTATGGGACGGCATCTATAGCAAAGACGGTACCCCTATTGGCTACCAAGTATTCGAATCCGGCAAGAACGGAATTGCAAATTATTTCAAGTCATTAGGACATGACCGTGACTATCAGTTCCGTTACTATCCCGTGGTACAGTACCCGGCCATGAAGACGAACTCTGTGTCAAGGTATGGAATTGGGATAACCGCTGGAAAGTGGAATACTACGAAGACGGGAAGTTGAAAGGCGAAATGAAGCAGTATAAAGGCATGGATCCTGATTATGATTTCTTCCTGCAGCGCAAAGCTGTCACAGAGGGAAAGGATATGAAGGAACGTGGTCGCCAAGCTAACAAGAATGCTTATTTCTTTTTCTCTACAAAACCGAGCGATAAAGCAAAGAAAATAAAAAATCGTGGTGACTGACGCCAACGGGAAAAGCTACGAGCAGTCTTTGGAACATTAAGTAAACAGACAGATAGTAATCGGTACCTAATTATGAGCCATTCCCTGCTCCTCGTTATTCAGCTATCGGTTATTATTCGTACCTTTACCCGAAAAAGGAATGCCACATGATACCCAAGCCCCTCATTACCTACATCGAGACAGCAATCATCCCCCCGTTACAAGGAGTTTGACAAGCACACAACCTCTCCCCACGTCCGTACCGTCATCGAAGAAAGTCTTGCCCTCGCCCCGGCAACATCCCGAAGCGGACGAACGCCTGGCATACGTCATTGCCGCCTACCATGATACGGGACTGTGCCGCGACCGCACCACCCACCACCTTGTCTCCGGCGAGATACTGATGGCGGACTCCACCCTGCGGCAATGGTTCTCCGATACGGAAATCCTCCTCATGAAAGAAGCCGTAGAAGACCACCGCGCCTCCACCGACCACGAGCCGCGCAGCATCTACGGCAAGATTGTTGCCGAAGCAGACCGTATCATCGACCCGGACATCACCCTGCGCCGCACCGTCCAATACGGCTTGAAACAGAATCCTGCCGCAGACAAGGAGTGGCACTACCAACGGTCCATCAGCATCTCATGGCAAAGTATGCACCCGGCGGTTATCTGAAGCTTTGGTTTCCCGAGGGGAAGAATGCGGAACAGCTGAAGAAGCTCCAAGCCATTATCGCAGACGAAGGACGACTGCGGCAAGTTTTCAACCGAATATTCGAGGAGGAAAAGTAATAGCGGTATCAATGAAACATATGCCCCATTTCATTTCCGACTATGGAAACGGTTTGTTTCCTATAATGGAACAGAGTGTTCTCTATAAGGAAACAAAGTGTTTCCTATAACGGAACAAATCGTTTTATCCCGTCGAAACAAGTCGTTTCATACAAGAGAAACAATCTGTTCCGACGGGGTGTAACAAAGTGTTCAGTACTGTGAACTAATACAATAGCTCTATTTAGAAGGTCTCACAAGATAAGTATCCGCCTCCATAAGTATAAAGACTTATGGGCGTGCCAACATGAGGAAATCATAAAACTCACAGATGGACTGGCCTTCGGTCTCTGATTCGAAGACAAAGAAGAGCGGCTGCTTTCCCTTATGCAGCTTTGCCGGAATAGAGAGCGGAGCATAAAACTCCCTGCAAGTGCTGCCAGCCTTCACATTCACAAGTCCTATCTCTACACCGCCTTTTGTTGTCCAAGGCTACCCAGCATGATGCGGATGCGCCCGTCGATATCTTCAGCCTTCAACCTTAACTGCATCTGCAAAGACTTATCTCGCGGAACGGCATTCATATTCAAGTATTTATATCCTACAATCGACCCACTTGTGTTATTCACCACCGGAGCGGAATCGGGATTTTGTTGGTTGTTATCGCCGGCATAGGGATTATTATCCCGGTACACAGGCCGGATATAAGACCCCGTATACACATAATGGGGATAGACCTCTTTGATTCCTCCGGGATTGGTGTGCCAACAAGCCAGCCCGGCCGAGATGCGCTGCATAGGATTGAGCCCTTCAAGAAGGAAGCCTTCAGAATTGAACTCTCCGCGTGAAATCACGACTTTCCCGCCTTTTCCTTTTTCCACCTTTACATCAATGGCCGACACCATAGCTTGGCGTGCATAGCAATCGGTACCTATCTGGCGATGATAGAACACGTACCATTGCTCGCCTATCTTGCAGATACTGCCATGCGTATTTCCACCGGGCATGGCCGAAGCTATTACGTTGCCTTTTTCGTCATACTCACGCGCCCGCGCATCGATGATTGTCCCACCATAGGTCCACGGGCCCAAGGGATGCTCGCTGTAGGCATAGGCCAACGTATAGTTGCTGGCGTTTGGCAGGCCATCTTCACCCTCAGCGGTAGTACGGCTATAGATAAACACATACTTATCCTCAATCTTGCGGATAGAAGATGCCTCAAAGAAGCGGAATATACCTTCCTGCCGATAGCCCGAAATCATGTTCTCCACCACTTCGGTACCGGGCTTTACCGTGCACATGGTAGCAGGGTCCAACTCCGCGCCATGCGAAATGCCAAATCCCCAATAACCATACACGCGTCCATCATCGTCAACAAACACTGCGGGGTCGAATCCCAAGCAACCGAAAGTCTCACGAGGACGTTCCTTGTTCCAATTGCATACTGTAAACGGACCATCGGGACGGTCGCTTTTGGCAATCATGGAATTGCGCCCGCCACCTTGATTATTCGGAAAGAGGTAATAAGTTTTCTTACCATCGGCATCGGTAGTTACTGTCACGTCAGGGGCAAAAAGCACGTCGTCGGTCCCATCAGCATTCAGTTTATACAGCTCGGGCGACTCATTGACTTTAAATATCACGCCGTCATATCTCCAACGGGTCAAGTCCTCTACGGGTGCCGACCACACCACTTGGTCACGTCCACAATACATCCACTTGAGATTATCGTGCGAGCCATAAATATAGACACGGTACTTGCCGGGGCAGTCAGGATCCTCAAACACATAGGGCTCACCGTCAGGAATAAACTCCCAAAGCGCAGATAAGGATTCTGTGCAGATAATGTAAAAGACAGACCGATGAGACATGAGAAAATCATCAGAATTTTTCTTACTTTGTTTTTCATAATCGCATTGATTTATAGAATGATACTTAAATTTATAATTGCGACAAAACTATCAATTTATCATTTTACTCTCGTGCTTTTATGCAAATTAACATACCCACTTTCCCCGGTAAGTACTATCTTTGCTTAAAAAAGTGAAGATAGGCTGCACCTCAGCATAAAAAAATGAACGAGTTCATTTTATTCTGCATTCGGTTTGCACTATCTTTGTAATGAGATTAACAAGAACTTATATATGCCAGACTATGATTTAATCGCCATATTAGGGCCTACCGCCTCAGGAAAGACTCCATTTGCAGCCGCCTTGGCCGCCGAACTCCATACGGAAATCATCAGTGCCGATTCACGGCAAATCTACCGGGGGGATGGACCTGGGCACCGGCAAAGACCTTGCCGACTATACCGTCGACGGGAAACAGATTCCCTATCACCTCATCGACATAGCCGACCCGGGCTATAAGTACAATGTTTTCGAGTATCAGCGTGATTTCTTGAATGCTTACGAGACTATTAAACAAAAAGGTTGCCTGCCCGTTGTATGTGGAGGAACCGGAATGTATCTCGAATCAGTGCTGAAAGGCTACCGTCTGCTGCCCGTACCCGAGAATCCTGAGTTGCGCACCCGTCTGGCGGACAAATCGCTGGAAGAACTGACCGACATACTGAAAGGTTACAAAAGCCTGCACAATACTACGGACGTGGACACAGCCAAACGTGCCATACGAGCCATCGAAATCGAAGAGTATTATGCCCATACCCCAGTAGACGAACGTTCCTTCCCCCAGATGAACAGCCTCATCATAGGTGTGGACATCGACCGGGAATTGCGTCGGGAGAAAATCACCCGCCGCCTGCACCAGCGCCTGGAAGAAGGAATGATAGACGAAGTGCGCCGTCTGATAGAGCAAGGCATCCAACCGGATGACCTCATCTATTACGGACTGGAATACAAGTATCTGACACTTTATGTCATCGGCAAGTTGACCTATGAAGAGATGTTCACGCAACTGGAAACAGCCATCCACCAGTTTGCCAAACGCCAGATGACCTGGTTCCGCCGTATGGAACGGCGTGGATTTACCATCCATTGGATGAATGCCCGGTGGCCGATGGAAGAAAAGATAGCTTTTGTAAAGAAGAAGTTGGAAGGATGATGAAATGATAAAGTGACCGGGTGATTTAAATCGTAAATAGTAAATAGTCAAATTGTAAATAGAATCATGAGTGCAGAACCCGAAAAGTTGGGAGTGATATACAACCCCAAAGCCGGAACACGGAAAGTGCAGAAACGGTGGAAAGAAATCAAAGAATACATGGACAGCAAAGGTGTGCCTTACGACTATGTGCAGTCCGAAGGGTTCGGTTCGGTAGAGCGTCTGGCAGGTATCCTTGCCAACAACGGCTACCGCACCATTGTTGTAGTAGGCGGTGACGGCGCACTGAATGACGTCATTAACGGCATCATGCTTTCCAATGCACCGGACAAGGAGAATATAGCCATCGGCATCATCCCCAATGGTATAGGAAATGACTTTGCCGACTATTGGGAAATGAGTTCGGATTACAAGAAAGCGGTGGATTGCATTATCAACAACCGCCGCCGGAAAATAGACGTGGGTACCTGCTATTATTACGACGGTGAAAAGCATCTGACACGCTACTTTCTCAATGCCATCAACATAGGCCTGGGAGCCCGTATCGTGAAAATCACCGACCAGTGCAAGCGTTTCTGGGGAGTGAAGTTCCTCTCCTACTTCATGGCACTGCTATCTATTATCTTCGAACGGAAGCTGTACCGCATGCATCTCAAGATAAACGGCGAGCACATACGTGGACGCATCATGACTGTCTGCATAGGCAGTGCGTGGGGATACGGACAAGCGCCCTAGTGCAGTGCCCTATAATGGCTGGCTGGATGTTTCCGTCATTTACCGTCCCGAATTGCTGCAACTATGGTCGGGATTGTGGATGCTTATCCAGGGCGGATTCTGAACCATAAGGTAGTGATGCCCTACCGTACGCAAAAAGTAAAAGTGCTGCGTGCGCAAAATGCCTCTGTCGATTTGGACGGACGTATTCTCGACCGTCATTTTCCACTGGACATCAGCGTACTGCATGAAGCAATAACATTGATTATACCCAATTGAAAATACTTAATCAGTAACAACCTATGATTGAATTAAAGAATAATCCTGCCGGAAACTTCTTCCTACTGGCAGGTCCATGTGTCATCGAAGGAGAAGAAATGGCAATGCGCATTGCCGAACGTATCGTGACTATCACCGAAAAACTGCAAATCCCCTATGTATTCAAAGGGTCGTACCGCAAAGCCAACCGCTCCCGCCTGGATTCCTTTATGGGCATCGGCGACGAAAAGGCGCTGAAGATACTGCAAAAGGTACACGACACTTTCGGAGTACCTACCGTGACCGACATTCATGCCGCCGAAAGAAGCCACCATGGCTGCCGAATATGTGGATATTCTGCAAATTCCCGCCTTCCTCTGCCGGCAGACAGACCTGCTTGTAGCCGCCGCCAAAACCGGAAAAACCATCAACATCAAGAAAGGGCAGTTCCTCTCTCCGCTTGCCATGCGCTTTGCGGCTGATAAAGTAGTGGAAGCAGGCAATAGGAACGTCATGCTGACGGAACGCGGAACTACTTTCGGTTATCAGGATTTAGTCATCGACTAATCGCGGCATCCCCGAAATGCAGACCTCGGTTTCCCCGTCATCCTGGATGTAACCCACTCCCTGCAACAGCCCAACCAGACCAGTGGCGTCACGGGAGGTATGCCGCAACTTATCGAGACCGTAGCCAAAGCCGGTGTTGCCGTAGGTGTAGACGGACTGTTCATCGAAACCCACGAAAAATCCCGCCGTAGCCAAGAGTGACGGCGCCAACATGCTGAAACTCGACCTGCTGGAAGACCTGCTGACCAAATTGGTCCGCATCCGGGAAGCAGTCAGATAAATTCCATTTATCCGGAATGGAATCCGAAAAAAACAACAGAAGTTGTGATTTATCTAAGGGCTGTCCGACAGATAGTTCAAGAACAATTTAAATTCATAATAATATGAAACATCTATTACGTGGTTTATGGATTGTAGCGTTAATTCTTTGCTGCAATTTTCAGCAGGTATTTGCACAGCAAATGCCGCCTATCCCGGTCGACAAAAATGTCCGTATCGGAAAGTTGGACAACGGATTGACCTATTATATCCGCAAGAACAGCCAGCCTGCAAACCGGGCCGACTTTTACATTGCCCAAAAGGTAGGCTCCATTCAGGAAGAAGCCGACCAGCGCGGCCTTGCCCACTTCCTGGAACACATGTGTTTCAATGGAACAACCCACTTCCCCGGTGATGCACTGAAGCAATACCTGGAGCGTATCGGGGTGAAATTCGGTGAAAACTTGAACGCCTATACTTCCGTAGACGAAACCGTATACAACATTTCCCAATGTGCCGGTCACTACTCCGGGAGCCATCGACTCCTGCCTGCTGATTCTGCACGACTGGAGTAACGATTTGACCCTGGACCCGAAGGAAATAGACAAAGAACGCGGAGTCATCAACGAAGAATGGCGCACCCGTATGAGCGCCATACAACGCTTCCAGGAGAAGATGCTTCCAGTCATGTTCGAAGGAACGAAGTATGCCACTTGTTTCCCTATCGGAACGATGGAGGTCGTTATGAACTTCAAACCGCAAACTTTGAGAGACTACTATGAAAAGTGGTACCGTCCGGACCTTCAGGGTATTGTGGTAGTTGGCGATATAGATGTGGACGCCATCGAAGCCCAAATCAAGAAAATGTTTTCTGATATTCCCGCCCAGCCCAATGCTGCCAAACGCGAGTACTATCCGGTAAACGACAACAAGGAGCCTATTGTATTGGTTTATCAGGACAAGGAACAGTCCAATGTACAAGCCCTCATCTTCAACAAGCACGAAGCCACTCCTGACGAGCAGAAAGGCGACATGGGCTATCTGGTACAGAATTATGCAACCACGCTCATCAACAATATGCTGAATGCGCGTCTGAACGAATTGGTACAGACCGCCAATCCTCCTTATATATATGCCGCCACTTATGACGATGATTTCTTTGTTGCCAAAACCAAAGATGCCTTCACCGGTGTCGTTGTCTGCAAGGAAGATGCCATAGAAAATGGAATAGCCACTCTCCTGCGCGAAACAGAACGCGCCCGCCAATTCGGCTTTACGGAAACGGAATACAACCGTGCCCGTGCCGAATATCTGCGCCAACTGGAATCTGCTTATAACGAGCGTGACAAACGCAAGAATGAAGAGTACGTGGATGAATATGTCCGTCATTTCCTCGATAACGAACCGATTCCGGGCATCGAAAACGAATACGCCATCATCAATCAGATAGCTCCCGCCATTCCGGTTGCCGCACTGAACCAGATGATGCAAGCCCTCGTGACAGACAGTAACCAGGTAGTCGCAATTCTCGGTCCGGATAAGGAAGGATTGAAAATGCCGACAGAAGATGCAATCAAGAAGATTCTGAAAGACATTAAAGCTGAAAAACTGACTGCCTACGTAGACAAGGTGTCGGATGAACCTTTGATGGCCGAAGCCCCGAAAGGCGGAAAGATTGTATCCGAGCAGACAGATGATACATTCGGCACTACAACGCTGACACTCTCCAACGGAGTCAAGGTCATTATCAAGAAGACAGACTTCAAGGCAGACGAAATCCGCATGAAGGGAGTCAGCCTAGGCGGTAGTTCCCTGTTCCCCGACTCGGAAATCATCAACATCAACGGACTGGATGCAGTGAGTGTCGGTGGTCTGGGTAATTTCAGTGCCGTAGACCTGGAAAAAGTTCTGGCCGGCAAGAAAGCTTCCGTCAGCTATGGTATCGGTGACAAGACAGAAACCGTCAATGGCAGCTGTTCACCGAAAGACTTCGAAACAATGATGCAGCTCACTTACTTGACGTTCACCGCTCCACGCCGTGACGACGATGCCTCGCATCCTACAAGAACCGCAACAAAGCTGCTTTGCAGAATATGGAAATGAATCCCCAGGTAGCGTTCAGTGACTCTGTCTCGGCCGGTATTTACATGCACCATCCCAGAAGAGCCAGAATAAAGGCGGACATGATTGACAAGATGGATTATGACAAGATTCTGTCCATGTATCAAGACCGCTACAAAGATGCCAGCGATTTTACCTTTATCTTTGTAGGAAATGTGAATGTGGAGGAAATGAAACCACTCATCGCCGAGTACCTGGGTTCACTGCCTGCCATCAACCGCAAGGAAACATTCAAGGACAATAAAGTGGACATGCGCCAGGGAGTTTATAAGAACGAATTCGTACGGAAGCAGGAAACTGCCAAAGCGTCGAACTTTGTCCTGCTGAACGGTGACTGCAAGTACGACCTGAAAAATGACATCCTGCTGAGTATGACCAGCCAGATTCTCGACTTGGTTTATACAGCCAAGGTACGTGAAGACGAAGGGGGGCACTTACGGTGTATATGTAGGCGGCCAATTAAGCAAATATCCGAAAGAAAAGGCTCTCTTGCAGATTGTATTCGAAACCGCTCCGGCAAAAAGAGAAAAGCTGATGCAGATTATCTTTGCAGAACTCGACAACATCGCCAAAGCAGGTCCGTCGGAAGGAGACTTGAATAAAGTGAAGGAGTTCATGCTGAAGAAACATGCCGAAGACTTGAAGGAGAACAGCTACTGGCTGGGAAGCATTGACGAATACCTGTTCACCGGTATGAATCCGATAAAGGATTACGAACAGATTGTCAACAGCATCACCGTGAAGGACATCCAGAAGTTCACCGACGACTTGTTCAAGCAGAAGAACGAGATTGAGGTATCAATGATCAGTCCTGAAACTCCTGACAAAGAATAAGAGAGCCATACACACAGAAGGCTGCGTTGTTCGATGAAAGGCAGCGCAGCTTTTTTTTATACAAACTCTATATATACAAAATACTATGAGTCTTTTCTTAGATTTGCGCAAGCACGGAAAACTGGCAGAAAAACGAAATCCGATGTACGAAAAAAGTAAATTCGGAAAATTCTGGATGTACTTCATGTTTGTCTTCTGGGCCGGTTACCTGATATTCTTCGGTACGACCTTTGCATTCGCCTTTGACGGCGGTGCCACAGAAGCCTATCACGTAATGAATTCCGGATTGATATTTGTCCTTGTGCTGGATTTCCTGATACGCCTGCCTTTCCAAAAAACACCCACCCAGGAAGTGAAGCCCTACCTGCTGCTTCCCATCAAGCGGAACCGTCTTATCGACTTCCTGCTGATCCGTTCCGGACTGGATGGCTTCAATCTGTTCTGGCTGTTTCTGTTTGTTCCGTTTTCCATCATCACCGTCACCAAATTCTATGGATCAGTGGTGTGCTGACCTATTGCATTGGCATCTGGCTGCTGATGGTATTCAATAACTACTGGTTCTTGTTGTGCCGCACACTGATGGGTGAGCGCATCTGGTGGCTGGCACTACCGGTAGTAGTATATGGTGGCATTGCCGCCGCACTATTCATTCCGGACAACAGTCCGCTTTTCGACTGTTTTGTCAATCTGGGAGAAGGGTTCATCACCGGTAATATACTGTCATTCATCGGTGTACTGGCTGCCATCGCCCTCATGTGGTTCATCAACCGCACCCTGATGCAGAAACTCATCTACAATGAACTGAACAAAGTGGAAGATACACGGATAAAACATGTATCCGAATACAAATTCCTCGACCGCTACGGCGAAATAGGCGAATACATGAGACTGGAACTCAAGTTATTGCTACGCAACAAGATTTGTAAGCGTTCGCTCTATTCCATCACCGGTGTAGTGATAATGTTCAGTAGTATCATTTAGCTTTTCCGATGTGTATGACGGAGGTCTGAGAGATTTCTTCGTCCTTTATAATTACATTATCTTCGGCATCATGTTCCTCAG
>ENA-OQBF01000013-OQBF01000013.1-human-gut-metagenome-genome-assembly--contig:-NODE-13-length-11123-cov-1.074754_pt1 | contig 11123 bp, 8 predicted proteins | sample MGYA00242745_ERZ504549 | MGnify/ENA primary metagenome ERZ504549 (study PRJEB26092, sample SAMD00036267) | human gut metagenome | host: Homo sapiens | study: EMG produced TPA metagenomics assembly of the...
AAACAGTTTGCCTTGACCATTGCAGCCAGCACCGTACTTAGCGGATTCAACTCACTGACCCTTACTCCGGCACTCTGTGCTTGATGCTGCAACCTACCCGGCCTTCCAAAAATCCCCTATATCGGGGGTTCAACCATCTGTACGACAAGACACAAGGAGTCTACGACCGGATAGTGGAGTACCTGCTCCAACGCCCTGTCGCTTCCATCGTTTCATATGCGGTTTTCACATTGATTGCTGTCCTGCTGTTTGTCAAATGGCCGTCCACATTTGTTCCGGAAGAAGATGACGGCTATTTCCTCGCAGTGGTACAGCTTCCCCCCTGCATCGAGCCTGGAGCGCACACAAGCCGTAGGAAAGCAGATAAATAAGATTCTCGATTCTTACCCCGAAATAAAGGACTACATCGGCATATCCGGCTTCTCCGTGATGGGAGGTGGAGAGCAAAGCAATGCGGCCACTTACTTCATCGTACTGAAAAACTGGAATGAACGCAAAGGAAAGGAACATACGGCTGAAGCCGTAGTACAGCGCTTCAATATGGAAGTATATGGCATCCAGGAAGCAGAGATATTTGCCATGGTCCCGCCTGCCATCCCCGGACTGGGAGCTACCGGAGGCCTGCAACTCCAGTTGGAAGACCGCCACAACCTCGGCGCCACCGAGATGCAGCGTGCTGTAGAGACCTTGATGGAGCATTACCGCAATTATCCGGCACTGGCATCGGTCAGCAGCCAGTACCAAGCCAATGTACCGCAATATTTTTTTGAATATAGACCGCGACAAGGTACAGTTGATGGGTATCCCGCTGAACAGTGTATTCACCGCCTTGGGTTACTATATGGGGGAGGCCTACGTCAACGACTATGTACAGTTCGGACACATCTACCAAGTGAAATTGGGAGCAGGTGACCGTGCCCCAGCGTGTCATCGACGATGTTCTGAAACTGAGCGTTCCCAATGCATCGGGCGAAATGGTACCTTTCTCTTCCTTCACCCGGGTGGAAGAACAGCTTGGCATGGACCAGATAAACCGCTACAACATGTACTCCACAGCAGCCGTGACCTGCAATGTGGCTCCGGGCAGTAGTTCGGGAGAGGGTATCCGGCAAATGGAAAGTCTAATCAAGGAGCATCTCGGAGACGAGTTCGGCTACGAATGGACTTCGGTAGCCTATCAAGAGACGCAGGCGGGAACCACTACGACCGTCGTATTCGTCATGGCGCTGCTGGTTGCCTTCCTTGTGCTCGCCGCACAATACGAAAGCTGGACCAGTCCGGTAGCTGCCGTAATGGGACTTCCGGTTGCACTGCTCGGTGCCATGCTGGGATGCTATGTCATGGGGACTCCGGTCAGCATCTACACACAAATTGGAATCATTCTGCTTGTCGCCTTGTCTGCCAAAAACGGTATTCTGATTGTGGAGTTTGCACGTGACTTTCGTGCACAAGGCAATTCAATCCGCGATGCGGCATTCCAGGCCGGACATATCCGCCTACGACCTATTCTGATGACATCGCTTGCATTCGTATTCGGGGTTATGCCGCTGCTTTTTGCAACCGGAGCAGGGGGCGGGAAGCCGTATTGCACTGGGAGCCGCCGTAGTGTTCGGTATGGCACTGAATACCTTGCTTGCCACGGTCTATATTCCTAATTTCTACGAATTGATGCAGAAGTTGCAAGAGAAGTTCAGTAAGAAACAATAGGGAGGATGAGCTACAAGTTATGGATTATGGTTATAAGCTATCACACTTATAGCCCATAATCCATAACTCATTTTAGCCTACATTATTCATAGTGGATTCATTTCAGGTTATCAAAACAGATATGGGGACAATCTGAAGCCTCCAACTAATGTCTATCATCGAATGACCGCTTGATGTAGAGTTATAATCCTGTCCGAAGCCTTGATTTCGGCATGCTCAGGTCTGATTATCACGTCCATTTTTATGGAGCGGATATGACTTATAAGTCCGATTACAGAATCGGACTCAGGTTGATTTCAGATTATTCCACTTGTCAGGCAGAGAGTCTCGTCAAGGCTTGCGACAAAGCTTCAAGGTGTCGATGGTGTGGGGAAAAGCTGAACCTTATAAAAGTCTTTTTTTTCGACTATGAAGACGGCACTCAGCATAATCCGCTTCATGAAGCTGTCCATCGTGAAGGCGCCGACCTCTGTATTGGAGAAAGCCTTCGACCTGAGACGGTATGCGGTCACATATGCCGCGCCATATAGAAACAGCCGGAACATATTGGCTCTGAAAGAACTGCACGACATCCTGTCGGCTCGAAAATACTTCAGGTCTTTTATCCATAGCTCCATTGTGCCGCGCTTACAGTAACGTCGATATACTGTCTCGGGCTTGTTGTTACGGTTGCTTGTGACTATGAAGCGGACGTTTACACCCTTGTCGGAGACTTCGATTTTTGCAATCACCCTCTGTCTGTATTTCCATGATTTGGCTTTGTACTCAAAGCTGTAGTAACGGCGTACATCCTCATGGTGAAGTTCGAAATCCCCCTTGGCACGGCGCAATTGCTTGTCGATTTTCTTCATAAGCGCAGGATTGCCCGACAGCCCTGTGATAAATCTCACATAAAGATGTGTCTTGACCCAGTCCATAAACTCATGGCTGCAGAAATGACTGTCCCCGCGGAGTTCTATTATTGTGTGAGGCCATTCCTTATGGATGTATTCAATGACTCTGCGCAGTATACCGAAGATGTTCAGCGACTTGTTGCGTCGTCCCGGTCTCAGTAGAGGAAGTATCAGCTTGCCGTTCATACCGTCGAAAATAACCATCGGCATGTAGCAGTATTCGTCATAGTAATCATTGAACAGCGACAGCTGCTGCGCCCCGTATGTGTTGGCATTTGTATCGTCAACGTCAAGAATAATCTTACGCGGAGCTTTGTCGAAGGATGAGATGTAGTCCTTGACAAACAGTTCTGCTATTTTCCATAAGGTCCTTTTGTCAATATGATTCTCAAGCCGTGTCATCGTCGGTTGTGAGCACAGGCCGGGATCCGATGCCTTGCGGCCCACGCTCATCTTAAGGGCACTGTCGTGGCGCAGGCGGTCGCAGTCGTTGGCATCCTCGTAGCCGCACATTATCTGTCCGACACGCTGGCAGACCATCTCTTCGTAGGAATGCTGTACGAAAAGTTGATTTCGATAATCCGGAATTAGGCGCGCTATCTTTCGCGCTATGCTGTCTTTCATTAGACCGACAAGCACCAGTCCTCCATTGGACGAGATGTCCGGGGCATTGAAATCGACCTGAATTTTCCTGTCAGGAAGCACGTCTTGAAAAGAAAAAAGATTTTTCTCTTGACTGACTCCGTTATTTGTTGTATCTTTGCACATGAGAACGCCGGTATTAAGTTTATTTTTAACACCTTAAAGTTAATGCTTTTCTTGCAAATATACAAGAAGGGCGTTCTCTTTTTTGTGGAGACTATGAATTATTCAGGCTAGAATTCACCCGCAACGAGGAGAATCAGGACCTCAACCAGGTATGGACCGGCGGTTACAAGTCCGAACTTTGGCAGAAAGCACTGAAGGCTTGTGAGGATTTCTTCCAGGCCAATAGTACCAACGGCAACTATTTCGCCCTTGTACAGCCCACTGGTGACAGTGAACAAGACTATTGCAACGCTTTCCGTGCCGCCTATTGGTTTCGTGGTAACAGCGAGAAGGTGATTGAAGTGCATGCCGGTTTGGGCACAAACGCTTGGAATGGTGACTGGAATGTAGAAGGTATGGATGAGTTCGGTATGGCTCTCTTCACCCTCGAATATATGGAAATGTTTGGTATGGCAGACGGTCGTAACTTCCCTTACGATGACGTGTTCAATACTGATAACCCCAACAACGTAGATATCTTTGTCAATCGCGACCCGCGTCTCTACGAGACAATGGTAGTGAATCGCAACAATCTTGTCGAGCAATATCAGGGGCTTTCGAGCACCGAGATGTGGCAAGGCGGTAATGTCGACCAGACCTTCAATCCTGCTGTTACCGACAATCCATGGTCTACCCGCATGAAACTGTTCAAGTATCTCCGCGACAACGGCTATGCAGCATACTATCCGACCAATTTTGCTTATCTGCGTATGGCTGACATTCACCTTTGCTACGCTGAAGCACTCGCACAGACAGGCAATCTGCAGAAAGCCTGCGACGAAATGAATAAGGTGCGCGCACGCGTAGGTCTTGGCAAGGTAGAGGCCATGAATCCGGAGCTCAACCTAACTGCCAATAAGGACAACTTCATCGAGCAGCTCCTTAAGGAACGTGCTTGCGAGTTCGGTTATGAAGACTCCCGCTGGTATGACCTCATCCGCTACAAGAGGTCTGACATATTCAAGAAACAGGTACACCAGCTACGTGTATGGCGCAAGGATGCCAACGGCAACAAGATGAATCCTGCCGACTACAATGGCAACACGAGCCTTGAACCCGGTGAACCTTGGCCGAACTGTATCTATGAGAAGATACCTTGTACCAACAATATCCGCGTATGGTGGGATACTGACGACCAGACGAGCAAGTGGACTGACAAATGGTATCTCACGCCTATTTCACGTGATGAAATCAACAAGGGCTATGGCCTGAACCAGAACCCGGGTTGGTAATCCAGATTTTAAACATCAATAAGACTTATAGAATATGAATATAAATAGAATGTTGATGCTTGCGACTGCCGTTGCCTCTCTCACGGCAAATGCGCAGGTAAAACTCAACGACAAGAATGCAAATGCCTATGATTTGGGTTACGGTGTGGAAATAAGCAATTTCCTCAGCACCGCTTCCGCTACCACAATCACAGGCGAAGAATTGCAGCAGACTTCGGCAACTAACCTTGCCCAGGCCCTCTATGGACGTCTGCCGGGCCTCACGGCTCTATCGCAAGGCGGCTTCTCAGGCGATGAAAATAAGGGTGCCACGTTTAATATTCGTGGCTTTCACACGCTTAACGATACCGGCATTCTCATCCTCGTCGATGGCTATGAGCGTCCCATCGACCGCCTCAGTGTAGAGGAGGTGGAGAGCGTTACCGTCCTCAAGGATGCTGCCGCCACGGCACTTCTTGGCCATGAGGGTATCAATGGCGCTATACTTGTGAAGACAAAGCGTGGCGCTGAAGGCAAGACACGTGTCAAGGTGGGCTACAGCCATAAGTTCCAGTTCGACCCTGAATTCGCAGACATGGTGGACGGTTACGGATATGCCAGCGCTTTCAATCGTGCCCGTCGCAATGACGGACTCTCTGCCGCATACACCGAGCAGGAGCTTAACCTCTTCAAGGACGGTTCCGATCCGTACTTCTATCCTAACGTGAACTGGCGCGACCTTACTTTCAAGAACACTGCCGAGGAAGACCATGCATACGTTTCGGTGTACGGAGGTACGAACAAGGTGAAATACTACACCCATATCGATTATACCGATGTGCGCGGTGCTCTCAAGGATACCAAGCAGGCAGACTACAATGCGCAGCTGCGCCAGTCGAAGGCCAATATCCGTACCAACCTCGACTTCAGCCTCACCAACACGACTCTCATGTCGGTGAACCTCTTCGGTATGTTCCAGGAGAGCAAGCGGCCCTCAGACCTCAATGCTGACGATGCTACAGCTGCTGTCTACGACCTGCCGGCAAGTGCTTTCCCCTACAAGACCTCAACAGGTATCTGGGGTGGTAACGAGGCGTACGGTGATGCCAACCCCATTGCCAAGATTCAGGAGTCCGGCTTCTACAAGACCCATCAGCGCCAGCTGTGGGTGGATGCCAAGCTGTCGCAAAAGCTCGACTTCCTGCTCGATGGCCTGAGCGTATTTGTCAGTGCCGGTTATGCCAATTCGTCGATTTACGCGGAGAATTCGCACAAGTCACACCAGTATGGCTATGAGCGTTACACCGGTGCCATTGGTGACAAGAACAACGTAGCCCTGAACACATTCGGCAACAAGGAGACCAACCTCACCTTCAGTAACTGGAATGCCGGCCAGTGGTGGAAAGCAAAAGCTACCCTGGGTTTCAACTACAAACGTTCGTTCTTCGACAACGACCACTTCAATGCTGCCGTTCTTTATGATAACAGTGGTTCGAGCACTGACGGACGTGGAAACACCTACTATCGTCAGAACATCATGGGAGTCTTCCACTACGATTTTCAGAACCGCTACGTTGCCGACCTTGTGCTTGCGGGTAACGGCTCCAGCCGTACCTATCCCTCCAAGTGGGCATTCTCACCCACATTGTCGCTCGGCTGGATTTACGCTGACAACAACGAGGGTCTGCTCAACTACGGTAAGTTGCGCGCATCGGCCGGCATCCAGCATACCGATTATATGCCTACCTATGGCATGTGGCTTCCTACATGGGATGTTACGCACGGTTATGTGGTTATCGGCAACAACTATGGCGCTACATGGGGCGCATCGCTTGGCTCCTTCCCGACCACCGATTTCTCGCAGGAGACATCTACGAGCTTCAACTTGGGCACCGACCTTCGTCTGGCAAATGCTCTTGACATCTCTGTGGATGCTTTCTACCAGCTTCGCAGCCACATCATGCTCTCTGCAAACTATGAGAATTCATCGGTGGTGGGTATACAGTCGTCATACAACGATGTTGGCGAAGTCAAGAGTTACGGTCTTGAGTTAAGCGCCAAGTATGCGAAGAAGATCACTTCCGACCTCAATCTCAACTTGGGCGCCAACTTGTCGTGGGCACGCAATGAGGTGAGCAAGTATATCGGCACACCTACTTATCCGCTGAGCAACCCTGTAGGCCACCGTGTAAACGAGGCATGGGGACTCAAGTCGGCAGGCTTTTTCAAGAATCAGGCCGACATCGATGCCAGCTATCGTCAGGAATACTCTACCGTAAGCCCTGGTGACATCAAATACCAAGACCTCAACGGTGACCAGGTAATCAACGAGTTCGATGTGACCAGTCTCGATGGTGCTACTGGCATCCCTGAACTCAACTATGCCTTCAATGTCGGTGTTGAGTATAAAGGTTTCGGTCTGAACGCATGGTTCCAGGGCACTGGCAACTACATGAAGTATCTGCCGTCAGCCATATGGGGTGGTATGGCCGACAACGGCAACCTTTCAGTGGACTACTACAACAACTGCTGGGATGTGGCTGGCGACAACGCTCTCTACCCACGTCTGACAACTCAGAACAACAGCAACAACAGCCAGGCAAGCAACGTATGGTACAAACCTGTCCACTTCTTGAAGATGCGTAACATCGAGGTTTACTATAAAGTTCCTGCAACGGTGCTCTCGAAGCTCTCTCTTAGCGCAGCCAAGGTGTTTGTTCAGGGCGAGAACCTTCTTTCCTTCGACAACGTCGACGCTATGGATGCCGAGGTACTTTCGACGGCATATCCCATGTTCAAGGGTGTCAACATCGGTGTCACATTAACTTTCTAATTAAAAATACATTTATGAACAAGATAAAATATGCTTTTTTAGGTATAGTTGCAGTAGCCTTTGCAGGCTGCGCCGATCTGGATTACAACGAAGCTTCGAATCGTGACGAGGACTGGACCTACAACAGTCCCCTCAATGGTGTCAAGGCTCTTGTCTACGATGTCTACGCACAAATGCCGAGCGAATTCAAGGATAATTCCTACGGTAATGGCGCCATGATAGCCAGTGCCACAGACGAGTCTGAGTTTGCACTTTCCTTCTCGCCCATTCACAAGTATTTCAACGGTGGTTGGACTCCTTCGAACCCTTTTTCAATTACATGGGATAGGTCATACCGTGCCATCACTCAGGTACACATGTACCTTGAGCGCATCCACAAGATAGACCTGTCGGATTATGAATATGATCCCGACTATCAGACCATGGTACAACAGTTTGAGATATTTCCTTACGAGTTGCGTTTCCTTCGTGCCTATTTTTACTTCGAGTTGGTACGTGCCTACGGTGATGTGCCTTTGGTGACCACAACCCTCACCAATGAGCAGGCCAACAGCGTGGAACGCACTCCGGCCAAGGATGTGTTCAGGTTCATCATCAATGAATTGGATGCCGTGGCTGAATACCTGCCCGTGTCGTATAATGACATTCCCGGTCAGGAAATCGGTCGTGCCACCCGTGGTGCTGCCCTTGCGCTGAAGGGCACGCGTGCTACTTTATCAGGCTTCACCTTTGTTCAATACAGACAATAGCAAGGAGCTTTGGAAAGAGGCCGCTGCTGCCAGCAAGGTAATCATCGATAATGCACAGCGCTGGGGCTACAAGCTCAGCGAGTATGCCAACCTGTGGGGGCACGATACATTCACCAATCCTGAATTTATCTTTGTTCTTGGCACTCAGGCAAGCAACACCTTCGAACAGTACAATTATCCTGTGGGTGTGGAGAACGGTAACTCCGGTAACTGCCCTACACAAGCACTGGTGGACGCATACGAATATCAGTTCGATGGCAAGACATTCAAGGAGAAACATCCTGGAGATGTCGATGTGACCGCCGAGATCCATACGATGGCCTCGACCCGCGTTTCGCACTCACTGTAGTGAAGAACGGCGACCTCTGGCCGTCCAACACCGCTCAGCAGATTGCCATCGAGACGTATCAGAACGGCTTCAACGGTGCTCCTAAGTACGGCGCAACTCCCACGGGCTACTATTTGAAGAAGTTTGTGGACGGCAATTGTATCACCACAGCCAACAACCAGACTACAACACGCCACAACTGGATTGTGATGCGTCTGGCCGAGGTTTACCTCAACTATGCGGAGGCCATGTACAACTACTACGGCAATGCTGACGAACCGGGCGATTTTGGCATGTCGGCCAACGAGGCTGTCAATGTGCTTCGTAACCGTCCGGACATCATGATGCCTGAATTCCAAGGAAACAATGGCTTTGAAGAGCGCTACATGCGTGAGCGTATGGTAGAGCTTGCTTTCGAAGGGCAGCGCTTCTGGGATGTACGTCGCTGGAAGAAGGGTGCCGAGTTCTTCAAGAATGTGGATGTGGCAGACTTCAAACTGGATGGAAACGGCAACTTGATTCTCAATCGGGTGACTAAGACTCGCCAGTGGGACGAGAAGTACAACCTCTATCCGATTCCGCAGTCTGAAATTCAGAAGAATGGCAATCTGAAGCAGAACCCCAATTGGTAAAACAGATTCAACGAAATTTCAAACGAATAAGATTTATGAAAAAACATATTATATATCTTCTGGTCTCAGGATTCGCATTGCTGTCGAACATGGCACTGACCTCGTGCAGTGATGATGATGTGGAGGATGCCAACGATGTGCTTGTGGTGAAGTCCGTCCTGCCTACAAAAGTTATGGAAGGACAGGTTGTCACCATCACTGGTACGGGTCTTGAGAAGGCCACTTCCGTTGTGTTCCCTGGCAATGTCTCTGTGAACAACATTACCAAAGTAGGCAACGGCTATATCTCTGTAATAACTCCTGCCGGCGTTTTCCTGCAGAGGGGGGGAACAGTAACAATAGAAGCCGACGGTGAATCGGCAGAGTCGGTCATGACGCTGACTATTGGCAAGCCCGAGCCTTTGCGTGTGGCTCCTCTTGACAAGGAAATAAAAATCAACGAATGTGTGGAGGTGTACGGCAACGACCTCGAATTTATCACCAAGGCTTACTTCCCCGGTGAAGAAGGCAAGGACATTGTTGTAGATGCAAGCAACTTTAAGCGTAAAGCTACCGGTTCTCTCTACATCTATTCGCCAATGGGTATAAAAGCCGGACTTGCCCAAGTTGTCCTCGAAGACTGCAGCGGCAAAAAATATACTTTGCCAGAGGTTACGTTGTCTGACGAGATTGTAGGTGGCAGCGAAGAAACCGGAGGTGAAGGATACACTCCATCTGGAAAGGCGATGTCTATATCTACGATTGGGCCAACTGGCAGTATCTGACATCAGACCAGCTGAGTCTTGAAGGTTTTCAGATTCAGGAAGGTCTTATGATTCGTCTTACCTTTGATAATCCCGATGGTGCCAGCGTATGCGTATGTGATGGCAATTGGGGGGGCACCCGATGTTGACGGCGAAGGCAATAACACCGTGTGGGTTGCTGCAGGTACTACCGAACTCGAATTTCCCATATCGCAGGGTATGGCAGAAACTCTGAAAGCTGGTGGTGGCATCATTGTCGGTGGTGGTAACTACACACTGAAGAAGATTGAGTTGTTCCGCGAGTATCCTACACTTTGGGAGGGCGAATACACTACTGGCTGGTGGTGGTATCTCCCGGCATCTGAGCTTGACCTCTCGGCAATAACGCCAGAAGCCGGCCAAACTATTAAGTTCACGTTCACTCACCATGATGCTCCTCAGACTTTCTGTCTGTGTGATGGTTGGTGGGGTGCTCCTTTCATCCGCGATGGCGGCGAAAGCGGTAACAACATTGTTCTTGCCGCTGGTGAGGACTTTCTGGAATTTGAAATCTCGGAAGGTATGGCGGCAACGATGAATGGCGAATCCGAAACCGCTCTCATCATTGGCGGTGACATAACAATTACCAAGATTCAGATTAAGACAGATTAAACTCTATACAAAGGAGTCAGAGCCTGATATCTGTAAACATTTAAGTCTGCCGGAGAGCTAAAGTTCTTCGGCAGACTTTTTGGTAACTTATGCTTGCCGCATTTCCTCTTTTTATGTGGTTTAGTATAACCCATCCGAGGTTGTCGTGTTTCGGTTGCGCTCTCTTCTATAAAGTTTATTTCTGCAAACATCTGTCATGCTGTCACACAAAGGGGGGTATCCTTTTGACCATAAGCCGATTAAAGCGTGACAGATACCCGTGATAGATAGAAAGCATTACAACCATCCGCCACACTTTCCCACTTTTATAAAATATTGCGTTGCATATTTGTTTTGTGGGCTATGAAAATAGCTATAGTCTTAGTTTTCGGTATGAAACTTTTGGTTTTGAAGCCAAATACGGACAGTTTTTGCAAGTAAAACTATTAGTTTCAAGGCTTGAAACTCTTGGTTTATACAGTGAAAAACTATCATTCCAGCTTGTCGGGTGTCAGCAAGGGTATCTGCATAAAACGGCCGAAACAGACACTTTTCGTACGAAAAGTAGTCTGTTTCGGCATTAAAGGTGA
>ENA-OQBF01000014-OQBF01000014.1-human-gut-metagenome-genome-assembly--contig:-NODE-14-length-10733-cov-0.552895_pt1 | contig 10733 bp, 20 predicted proteins | sample MGYA00242745_ERZ504549 | MGnify/ENA primary metagenome ERZ504549 (study PRJEB26092, sample SAMD00036267) | human gut metagenome | host: Homo sapiens | study: EMG produced TPA metagenomics assembly of...
AGCCTTCACACGGATCACGTTCTCCGCCCCGTCCGCTTTTCCCGGCTATCAGGTCAGGCGAACCCAAATCTACATAGCGCACCTCTGCCGGAAAGATGATATGCACGGTCTTGTCGTAGGTTACTTCCAGACCGTGAGGGGGTATCATGCGGTCAAAAGTCAGTTTCTTCGTCAGACCGTGATACAGGTCGCCGTCCGCCTCCTTCTGCGGATAGACCTCTCCGGTCAATACCGGCTGTGCGTCCGTCTGTTGCTCACTTCCGTTGTTCTCTTCAGCAACGGTTACGTTCTCCTGCGCATGGGCAGTTACGATGCCCATAGCGAGGGCAAACATCATGATTACTTTTCTCATATTACTTTGGATTTAGTGGTAAATAAAATTTTTGATTGGTTGTTTTCTTAATTTTCTTCCTGATAGAGCATGACCCTGTACCCGGATTTCAGATGTACTTTCACGGTACGCATCTTCTTGGATATGTATTGGCTTGTGCCCTGTATCAGCCCCTTGCCCAAATCGGAGGCAAGCTGCGCCCCGGCATTGGTGGAGATGTTGATGCTGCTTCCCAGCGAGCCGCCCATGTTGGCGGCGACCTCCCGGACGGCGTTCATCTCCATCGAGTTCGGGATGAAGATGCCGGGCTGTCCGTCCGTGTCATAGACCGCAAGCTCCACGGGGATAATCGTGCCGTCGTATTCCAGCGAGGTAATCTCGATGTCGAGCCGCTCACCCTGTATCTTGCCCGTGCCGACCACCACCGCACCCGGGGTATTGTCCTGCCTGCCACCGCCATAGGCTCCAGCAGGCGCAGCCTTACCGTCTGCCCGTCCGTCACGCTCTGCGCCCCATGCACGCACGCCGGTATGGTGTTCCTGTCCAATACCTCCGCCGTGCCGACAGCCGTGTTGAAACCCCGGTTGCGTTCCTGCGATAAGGCGGCGACAAACTCCGCGTTACTCATAGGCTGTGAGAGTGAAGAAACTACTTGATGCTCCACCTGTCTGATAGGCATTGCCTTGTTCTTCTTCCCTTTCTGCACGGTAGTTGGCTCTGCCCTCTGTTCCGCCGATGGCTGTCCTCCGTTCTGACCGCCCATGTACTTTGCCGCCAGCTCGTAGGACTTCTCCATAAGAGCCACCTGCTCGTCCATAGAGGAAGCCTTGCCCCTCTCGCTTTCCAGTTCCGACTCCAGCGATGCGATGCGCTCCAACAATTCGTCCATCTCCGCATTGTCGTTTTTCGGCTGGTCGTAGAAGTTTCCGAGCGTGGCGTTCAGGTCACGGTAGGCGGCTGCGGAGGACTGGATGGTCTGCGGCGTGGCTGGCTTTGCCCTTTCTTCCTTGCCGCCCGGATTGGCGAGGTCGAAGTCCACTCCGTTCTCCGTTCCCGCTATCTCGCGGTCGAACATGTCGCCCAGCTGCCCGATGGCACGGTTGCGGCTCTCCTGACGCTCTTCCATCTCCCCCATGCTCGTAGGCTTTCAGCTTGTCGCCGATAATCTGCCGGTTCGCCTTGTCAGCGTCGGGCATCTCGGTGTTGTATCCGTCCGTTCCCGGCGGTTGCTCCTTGCCGGAGGACGGGGGCGAATATCAGCCACATCGCCCCGATGAACACCAACACCATAGCGGGCAGCACGATCATCTTCTGCCGTTTCAGCCGTTGCGCCTCTGTCAGCGGTTCGCGCTCCTTTTTCGGTTTCCCCGTTTCGGGAGCAGCTTTGTTCTCTTTCGTCGGTTCATTCTTTGTCTGTTCCATATAAATAAGGTGTTAAGTGATTGCCTGTTTCCGCCGGGGTCGGCAGTTCCACCCGTCCGGCGTGTCCCGTTTCCATATGTGAGCCGTCGTTCCTGCCGATGTCATAGACGGCTCTGCCGAAGGTGTAAAGGGCAAGCACCGCGAAGGCGGCGAACATCCCCAGCACGATGCGGCGGCGTGTTTCCGGCGGCAAGCCGTCCAGATAGCCTTTGAGCCTTGCCACCCACATATTCTTCTTGTCGTGGAGTTTCCGGTATGCGCTCCACTGTGATTTTCTTATACTTTTTCCTTTCATACCCTGTTACCTTTTGATTGTCTGCAAATCCTTGTTTTCGATAATGGTGAACCCCTCGATGGTGAACCCGTTCGGATTGTCGTCCGAACGGGACGAGTTGAGCAGCCGGCACGTGGTCACGAGGCTGCGCTCGGTGACGTTGCTCTGCCGGATGATCTTCTGTGTGGCATAGGTCACGGCACGGTAGGGATAGCTGTCGAAGTCGCACACCACGCTGTCCACCTTCAGTACCTGGTTGATGTTTCCTGCGATGATGCGGTTGTAGTACCCCTTCTCGGCAAAGTCCGAATAGTAGTGGTACACGCTCTTGTCCGCCAGCAGCAGGGCACGTTTCACGTTGTGCTCAATCGCGCTCTTTTCCGGCGAGAGCGTGAAGAAAAGCTCGTGGAAGCGGCGCACGTGTTCCCGTGCCTCTGCCGGACGGTTCTGCGAAAGGTCCTGCGAGAGTGCCAGCATCAGCGACTTGCCGTTGTCCAGTACATAGATTTTTTCCCTCTGCCGCTCCGCAAAGCGGTAGGAACTCCACACGCTCCAGACCGTTATCACGGTACAAAGGGGCGAGGAAGACGATACCGAACAGGCGTATCTGCCTGAACGACGATTCGATGTTTCTAAGTGATTTGAATTCCATTTATATTTTCCAATTTATGATTGCACATTGATTATTTCAGCAATTTGCCGACACGTCCGACTGCGTTTCCTGCGGCTGCACCCGCCACGCTGCCCGCCATGCCTCCGGCTCGTCCTGCCGTCTGGTTCACGTTGCGACCGTAACCGCCCATGCCTCCGGCTTGGATAATCCAGCCCGCAACGGTGGGAATGGTAAAGTAGCCGATGATGCCGATGCAGAGGAATACGATATACACCCCGTCGCTCGAATCCAGCGAGAAGTTCGGGTCTGCCTGCATCCGCTCGATGTCGTTTTGCAGCATCAGAACCTGTATCTTCGCCAGTATGGTGCTGAACATGTCCGATACCGGTAGCCACAGATAGACCTGTATATAGCGGCATATCCACTGCGTGAGCGTGTTTTGGAAACCGTCCCATACCGACAGGGCGAAGGCTATCGGACCGAGAATCGCCAGCACCACGAGAAAGAAGGTGCGGACGGTGTCTATCACGAGGGCGGCGGCTTGGAACAGCAGTTCGAGTATCTCGCGGAAGAAGTCGCGGATGCTCTTCTTCATGTTGTACATTCCCCGGTCGATATACATTCCCGCCATCGTCACCATGTCGGCGGGAGACCAGCCCAGTTCCTCCAGCTGTTTGTCAAACTCCTCGTTCGACACAAGGTAGGCGGTTTCGGGGTTGCGTACCATCGCCTCGTATTCCAGTTTTGTCCTTCTGCTCCCGGTATCGGTTCATGTCCAGCGTTTCCGCCTCCAGCATCTTTGCCGTGCCCTGTACGACGGGTGAGAGGATGCTGTTTATCGTGCCCAGCACCACAGTCGGGAAGAACATGATGCACAGACCGACGGCGAACGGGCGGAGCATGGGGAACACGTCTATCGCTTCGGCTCGCGCCAGCGACTGCCATACCCGGCAGGCAACGTAGAACAATGCGCCCAGTCCGGCGATGCCTCTCGCCACGTCCGCCATGTCCCCGCACAGCGGCATCATCCCGTCATAAAGCGAGCGCAAAATCTGATGAAGGTTGTCAAATTCCATAGGCTACCAGTATCTTTCGTCCATGTTCCCGTACAATCCCATGATGCGGTCAAGGTCATTCTTCTTCTTCGCACGCAGGTAACTCACGCTGATGTTCTTGTTGGTATAGTAACCCACAAGGTTACGGTAACGCTTCATCTTGGAGTAGCACCGCTCCACCACGTCCATGCGGTCCTTGTCGGTCATGGAGAGCGTGGTGATGTTCACCACGTTCTTCAAATCTGTCAGCACATCGTTGCTCTCTTCCAGCAGCTTCGTATAGCCGAAGGCGATTGCCGACAGCTCTTCGGGGGTGAAGTTCCCGTCATGGAGCATCTTCTGGAAGTTGTTCACGTAGATGTCCGTGATGTCACCCACCATCAGGATGGTCTGCTGTACCTTGCGGGCATCCTTGACGAGATTGTTCACCGATTTGAGCGCATCGTAATATTTCTTGCCCTGCTGGTAGATTTTCACCGTTTCCTGAAAGTTGTTCACCATGTTGGTGGCGGTCTTCGAGGTGTAGACGATGTTCTTCGAGGCGTTGATGATGCCCTGCGCCAGATTGCCGGGGTCGCTCACCACCCATTGGGCGGAAGCCCTGCCCGCGAAAAGCAGGCACAGGCATACGGCGATTGCCATTCTTGTTTTCATACTCATATTCTTTGGATTTAGCGGTTGTATATTCTTATTCTTCTGCCGGGTTCTCCGGTTCGTGGCTTGCACGCACATAGTCCCCGTTCGGAGAGAAGGTCAGCACGTCGGTAGCCTCGTTATAGGACACGTCGATGCGGAATCCCGTGTTCATGAACAGGTTGCCGTTCTCCTCCTGCAAGAGATAGGTTTCCGGCTTGAGCTTGCGGCGCAGACCGCTACGACGGAACACCGTCACTTTGTAGGCTTCGCCCTCCTTGTAGATAAGCCACGTCAGGTTTTCCCTCCACGCTCTCCCAGTTCCCGCACAGCATGTCGCGGCGGTTGTCGGCCACGTCGCAGGATTGCAGCATCATGACCGCCAATCCGATAAGGCACTTGCTGACTTGCAGCATTTTCACTTTTGGTAAATTCATACGCGTTTTTCTTTTTTGGTTGATACATTCTGTTTTTTAGTTATTCCTTGTTTCTCCGCCTTTCGGCAAGCTGCCGGATGGCAGCTTCGATGTCGCCGCCCCAGCTGCTCCGCCAGACGGTAAACCTCCACCTTCTCCGTTTCCTCAGTGGTGTATGCCAGATACTCCTCCGCACTCACCTCGGTGGCATAGACCGCCGACTGCGTGCCGCCCAAGCCTATCCACACCTCCTTGTAGAACCTTGAAGGGTTGTTCGCCATGTTGATGGAGAGTATCTGCGACTTCTCCTTCTCCGTCAGTCCGAGCAACGCCTGAATCTGGTCGAACTTGTTCATGTACTTTCTTTGGTCAAGAAGTATCTTGCAGTCCGAGTTGTTGATGATGCTTTCTTTGACAACGGGGGAGGAAATGATGTCGTCCACCTCCTGCGTCACCACGATTGCCTCACCGTAATATTTTCTGACCGTCTTGTACATATAGCGCAGATATTCAGCCATGTTCGCCGATGAGAGGGCCTTCCAAGCCTCTTCCACGATAAGCTGTTTCCGCACGCCTTTCAGCCGCCGCATCTTGTTGATGAAGGCTTCCATGATGATGATGGTCACGACCGGGAAAAGTTCGCGATTTTCTTTTTATACTGTCAATCTCGAAGACGATGAACCGCTTGCCGAGCAGGTCGATGTTCTCCGTGGAGTTGAGCAGGAAATCGTAACGCCCGCCCCGGTAATACTGCCGCATGGTGGTGAGCATGTTGTCGATGTTGAAGTCCTCCTTCTCCACCTTTATCTCGCGCTCCGCCAGTTCCCTGCGGTAGTCGTCACGCATATACTCGTAGAAGGTGTTGAACGAGGGCACGATGCTCCGGTCTGCCTTGATACGTTCGATGTAGGCGTTCACCGCACTGCCCAGTTCACCGCTCTCCGTTTTCGTCACCTTGTCGTCCTCCGACTTCCAGAGCGTCAGCAGCAGCGTCTTGATGCTGTCCTTCTTCTCCACGTCGAACACGTAATCATCAGTGTAGAACGGGTTGAAGCTGATGGGCTTCTCCTCCGTGTAGGTGAAATACACGCCGTCCGCGCCGCCCGTCTTGCGCCGTATCATCTCGCACAGTCCCTGATAGGAGTTTCCCGTGTCCACCAATACCACGTGCGTGCCCTGCTCCCAATACTGCCTCACGAGGTGGTTCATGAAGAAGGACTTGCCGCTTCCGCTGGGACCCAGCACGAATTTGTTTCTGTTGGTCGTGATGCCTTTTTTCATCGGCAGGTCGGAAATATCGAGGTGCAGCGGTTTTCCCGTGAGCCTGTCCACCATCTTGATGCCGAAGGGCGAGAGCGAGCTGCGGTAGTTGGTTTCCTCTGTGAACAGGCACACCGCCTGTTCGATGAAGGTGTGGAAACTCTCTTCCGCCGGGAAGTCCGCCGCATTGCCGGGTATCGCCGCCCAGTAGAGTGTCGGGCAGTCGATGGTGTTGTGGCGCGGCACGCATTCCATGCTTGCCAACTGGCTGCCCACGTCGTTCTTGATATGCTTCAGTTCCTCCGCATCGTCGCTCCACGCCATGACGTTGAAGTGTGCCCGTACCGAGGTCAGTCCGTAGGAATGGGCTTCGTTCAGGTACTGGTCTATCCACTCGCGGTTGATGCTGTTGCTCCTTGAATAGCGAGATAGCGACTGCATGTTACGGGCGGACTTCTCGAACTTCTGCAAGGTTTCCTCACTGTTGTCTATCAGCACATACTGGTTGTAGATATGGTTGCAGGAGAGCAGAAGCCCCACCGGGGAGGCGAATGACAGTCGGCAGTCACTCCGGTCGGTGGAGAGCTTCTCGTAACGGGTGTCGGTAGCCACCTTGCCCGGCAGGTCTTCCGCGTCGGAGAGGGTGTGCAGACACAGGCGGTTGTCGCCGATGCGCATCTCCCTTGCCGAAAGCTCGATGTCCTGCAACGTGGCGTTATCTTCGGGCAGGAGCGAGAAGTACCGCTCCAGCAGCCCGGCTTTGCCGTCCGTCCCCACAATCTCGTCGGTGGAGAGGCGGCGCAGCCGGACAAAACCGCTGTCGTTCATGATACGCTCGAACTGTTCCGTCGCCTCCATGAACTTCGCGGCGGTTTCCCTGTCCAGCTCCTTCGGGATGATATGCCCCCGGCACAGCGTGCTGAAATTGCTCTGCATACGGTTACGCTCCCTTGTCGTCTTGGTCAGGTAGAGGTAGCACGTGTGCTTCAGGTACGGACGCTCGTTGAAGTGACGCTCGAAGCTCCGCGAGAGGAAGCTCATGTCGTCCTTCTCCAGTTCCGGCTTATACCGTTCCTTGATGAACCAGTCCTGCTTGTGGACGACGGAGAAATCCGGCAAGACCTTGATCGCCTTGCACCAGCAGCCGTGTATCGCCTCGTACTCCGCGCTTGTCACGGTATAAAGCTCCGGCAGTTCCACCTCGAAAGTCACCGTGATGTCGGCGTCCTTGGAGATGATGCAGCCGTGTTCCACTGCCAGCAGCGGGAACCTGTTTTCCAATGTAGTCATTTTCGATGTATTTCTCATGCAGTTTCTTCCTTTCGTTTCCGTGTGAATAATCGGGTGATCCGCCGCCGGTTGATAAGGTATCGGGGATGGCTCCTTACCGCTCCCAACTTCATCAGCCCGTGTTCGCCGTACCGGGCGTTCAGCGCGAAGGTCTGCCATACAAGGAGGGAGGACGATGCCGCGCCGAAGCCGATACATATCCACTGGTCGATACCGACCATGTAGAGGATGACGAACAGGACGAAGAGAGCCAGCAGACCTCCGCAGAAGATGAAGAGGTACTGTGCCTTCAAGCCCTTGAACTCTACCGGACGGCCGATACCCTTGTTGATTGGGTATTCAGCCATACATTATTTATTAAAGGAAGAATGAGCGCAGGATGGTGGCGGCTACGATAAGGAAGATACACGCACCGAACCAGCTTGCGGCGGTCTTGGAGGTGTCGGGGTCTCCTGACGAGAATTTTGAATAGACTTTCACGCCCCCGATAAGACCGATCACCGCACCGATGGCGTAGATGAGTTTCGTGGCGGGTTCAAAATACGAACTCACCATCGAGGTGGCTTCCGTGATGCCTGCAAGACCGTTTCCCTGAGCGGAAGCGGTGGCGGTGGCGGCGATGACGAGTGCCGCAGAGAGGATTGATTTCTTGCTTTTCAAAGCGTTCTTGATGTTCTTGTTCATAAACTGTTCTTGTTTTTGATGCCGTCGAAAGGGTGGATGGTCCTTTGTCGGGCGGTTGATACTTAAATTACTTTACTTTGGTTTAGTGGTATGCCCGTTTGTTTCCACGGACTTGGGATTGTCCGTTGCGGGGTGGCTGCACCTTGTACTGCCGTGCCGCGTGGGTAGATGTATTCCTACGTTTTCATTGCCGTTCTTTTTTTAATTGTTATACATAATTGCGGATGTCGAAATCTTCAATGTTGTCGGGAACTGTAAACTCTTTCTTCGGTTTCTTCATCCGGATTTCGATAAGCCCCTTGATACGGATGGCTATTTCCGAAGAGCCTTCCATCATTTTGTCGTACAACTCCGTACCTTCCATTTCGGTGAAGACCTTTGCCGCCTTTTCACGTTCCTTACGGGTAGCTTCCGGGTTCTTGGCTGTCTTTACCGCATCGTCAATCTCGTCAAAGCTGCTGCCCGATGCCCGCGGAGCATCCGATGCATCGTCCTCCGGCTCATCTTCTCCGTATTCCAGTTCCTCCGGTGTCATGCTCGTGAAGGTTTCTTCGAGTTTGTCTTCCGGGACTTGTACGGGACTGGTGGCGGCTTTCCTGTTTCCGTCGTCAAAAGTAGCCTCTTCTTCTGACAGCTCAATACCTTTTTTCCGAAGTGGCAGCTTCCTGCACCGGTGTGGCAGCGTTTGTCCGGGTTGATGCCATTTTGAAGCGGCTCTTGCCAATGATGTCATTTTCGTTTTTGGGTGCTTCACCTTGTGCCGTTTCCGGAATCGTGCCCCTGTCTTCCAATGACCGCCATAATCCGGTAATGCTCGTGAGGAACCGGACAAACTTCGTTTCCATGATCTTGTCATAAAGGAGTAGGAACAGGAACCAAAGGTTACAGCCGACCGATGCGGCAAGCAGAATATCCGTTACGTTCATAGCTCGACTGGGGGAACTGCGTTCAACATACGGTTAAATTCATCACGGTGGGTATGGAGAAATCCACTTATCACGTTCTCGGTGAAATCGGCAATCGTGACTTCTCCGTTTCCCAGCAGGCGGACAATCATGGAAATCTTGTAATGGGTTTCCTTGCTGATGTACACTTGTTTCCCTTCACTTGCCTTGATGCCTGATTTTTTCAGGCAGGCACGACAGTCATTCTTTTCTTTTTTCATACTCATCGTTTTTTTTATGGTTAGAATACTGAATTATAGTTTTTTGCGTAAAGGCTTTTATCGCCTCCTCGCATTGGTTGAAGTGTTGCGTGAGCACATGGTCGATGTAAGCGGAGAGCGAAAGGGAGTCTTGCCCGATTACACGGGTGATACGCATGATGCGCTCGTGGTACTCCGGGCGCACATACGCCATCTTCCCTGCACGCGCCTTTACTTCGGGTTCACGGATGAACAGACGCTCATACTCCTTCTCGCTGCATCTGTAACTTATAGAAACAGACGACTGGATTTCCACACTTGTCTGTACTTGGACAAACATACCGTTGCCGCTTTGCTGCGGTCTTTTGTTCATAGGGTTCTTTTCCTTTTTCATGTTAAATCAAATCTTCACGTTGTTTTTTGTATAATTCGTTTATTCTCTCCTTGTGCTGTTCCAGATGTTGGCGCAACACGGTATCCACATAGCCGCCTACCGAGATTTCCCCTCCGGCGATGTCGTTCACGATCTTGAGGATTTTACCGTGAACATCGCGGCTGATATAGACACACTGGCGGGTCTTTATCTCGTTGCGGCGCAGGAACATCGCGTTATAGTCCTCTTCCGGCTTTTTCCGGCGGTTGCCTTCCCTCTGTGCTTTCTCCCGTGTCGCCGCCTGCATGGGAGAAGGTTCCGGAACGGCGGTGCTTTCTTCGGCAGGTGCATCCGAGGAAATTTCCTGTGCCGGGTGTTGTGTCCCTTCCTGAGTGCTCCGTCCCGATAGAAGCCAGCAACAGAGCCTCGTCAATACCTTCCGTGTTCACTTTCCTGCTGCCCATATTCACTGAGGTTTGATGATGTCGCTTATCTCTTCAGAAAACTCACGTATGCCGCTTCCTTTCAACAGGGATGCGTCCATCGGGAAGATGGTCGAACGGAACACGCTTTTGCGTTCTTCCGACAGGTCACGGCGGAACTTCTTGCTGTCGGGCAGGCGGGTGGCAAGTACCGGGAATCCCCATTTCTGCAATCACCTCCTCGTAGATGCCGTACAGGTCATTTCTCTCCCTGCCGTCCACCATCGTCCAAAACAGATACAGCCCTTTTGTCTTCGCCTGCCCGGTCGTCATGAGCTTGTCACGGAACATCGTGATGAATTTCAGGGTACTCTCAACGACGAAGCGGTCACCGCTCAGAGGTGCGAAGATGTAGTCCATCTGCGAGAGTGTCTTTATCACGCCGTTGCTTCGGAGTGTGCCGGGCATGTCGAAGAACACCACGTCGGGTTTCACGTCCTCAGTGGCAATCATCCTCTCGGCATCGTCGAGGGCGTTCACCGCATTGCTTTTGACGATGGTGTAGGCGTTCTTTTTGATCCGGCGGAAATGGTCGCAAGCGAGAGCCTTGAAGTAGGTGCTGCTGTCGATAAGCCCCATTCGTGTTCGCGCAGCCCGTGGATGCTGTGCTGCGGGTCGTCGCAGTCCACGACGGCGACATTGTAGCCTTTCACGTTGTCAGGTAGCTGGCGGCAAGTGCCGTGACAGTGGATTTGCCGATGCCACCTTTCTGTGTTGCGAATGCAACGAAGATTTCCTTACTCATAGTTCCATTTA
>ENA-OQBF01000019-OQBF01000019.1-human-gut-metagenome-genome-assembly--contig:-NODE-19-length-8683-cov-0.577256_pt1 | contig 8683 bp, 9 predicted proteins | sample MGYA00242745_ERZ504549 | MGnify/ENA primary metagenome ERZ504549 (study PRJEB26092, sample SAMD00036267) | human gut metagenome | host: Homo sapiens | study: EMG produced TPA metagenomics assembly of the...
TCTGGCTTTTGGCGAAGAGTACATTGGCAAAATTGAATAGCATTGACTGGCAGGATGAAATGTCACGTACAGCGTTGACAGCAGTAACTATCAATCTCTCCGGCTTCGGGTGGTACGGAAGCCACGCAAGCCAACCTTTCGGTGGGATATCTGAATAATGAAGGTGTTGTCATTGAATCTTATTTCAAACGTCTGACAGCCCGTGCCAACATCACTCATAAAGTGAAAGATTTCATTCATTTGGGATTGAACTTGAACTATACACATGCCCAGCATCACTTCAGTGGCAATATGCGTAGTTATGCGCAAGCCATTCCTACGATGGACTATGTAGAGAATGGAGTCTTTTATTCTATGCCTATCGTTCTGCCCGACGGTTCATGGGGACATTATAAACAAGAGTCTGATGGTGACATCAACAAGGGGGCCGACAACCTGGTGGCTGCAGCCAAGACCAGAACCGACCAGATTTCCAAATGGGACCGTTTGGTGGCCAGTGCATTCCTGCAATTGGACATTGCAAAGGGATTGACTTTTAAAACCATCGGTAGCTACAACTATTTCACAAAAGGTTATGATGGATATACCCCTTATAATCCTCGTACATTTGGTTCGAAAGACCGTAAGGACAGTTATTCTATCAATCAGAATCAGAACTCGGAGATTGCCTTAGAATCGTTTGTCAACTATGACTGGTCGAATGCCCATCATCGTGTAAGCGCTATGGCAGGTTTCTCTATCAGCGATACGGACGGTGTCTGGCTGAATACCAGTGCCAGTGATTTCCCGGCTGACAACATTCGCCAGATTTCTTTGACAAACGACCCCAGCTCCAAGAATACAAATGGGGGGACGTGACTTGAAGACCCGTTATCAATCTTATTTCGGACGTCTGACCTACAGTCTGAATGACCGTTATATACTGACGGCTACAGTACGCCGCGACGGTTCTTCCAACTTCGGTTCGGGCAACCGGTACGGTACTTTCCCTTCCGCTTCTTTGGCATGGCGCTTGTCAGAGGAGAACTTCATCAAGAATCTGAATCTTTTCAGCAACCTGAAGATACGTGCAGGTTGGGGGCAGACCGGTAATGCGGGTAGCGGAACCAGTCTTTCTGTCCCTCAGCTCTCTTCTTTGGATTGTATGTATTATGTCATGGCCGGGGGCGGCATGATGAATGCAGCCGGTATCGCACAGCAAAAGGAAATTGACACCAACCTGAAGTGGGAGACCAACGAGCAGACCAACATCGGTCTGGACATGGCCTTTATGAACAACGAGCTTTCATTCTCGGTGGACTACTTTATCCGTGACTCGAAAGATTTGCTTATTTATCGTCAGATCCGTCCTTCTACCGGTTTTACGTCTGTCTATACCAATGCCGGACATATCCGTAACAAAGGTTTTGAGGTTAGTGCTGCGTGGAATAAAAGTTTCGGTGATTGGAATGTAGGAGTACGTGTAAATGGTTCTACCTTGAAAAATGAGGCGGTAGAGGTGGGTGACCCTATTTTCTATAAAAACAACAGTTATGGTACGCAGGATGGCGATGACTGGGACAATCACTCCATCACACAGAACGGTTATGCCGTAGGTTCTTATTATGGCTGGAAAGTGGCCGGTATTTTTCAGAACCAGCAGGAGATTGATGCCTTGAATGCTCAATCGCCTACAGGCAAGTACCAGGATGGTGACACCGCTCCGGGTGACTTCAAGTATATCGACCTGAATGGCGACGGCCAGATTACAGACGAAGACCGTACGGTTATCGGTAATGGTTTCCCGACTCTTTCCTACGGTTTGAACCTTACTGCCTCTTACAAGAATTTCGACTTTTCAATGAATTATGTATGGGGTAGCCGGAATTGGATGTCTATTCTTACAGCGCTGCCCGTCTGACTTCTATGTATGGTCCTGACGGCGGTTACCAGAACGTTCTGGCAGAATATGTGAAGAATGCCTGGACTCTTGAGAATCCCAATGGCAAATATCCGCGTATCACCAAGGGCGACCACAATAAGAATCACCGTTCCAGTGACGCTTTCATTAAGAAAGGCGATTATTTGAAGATTTCGAACATTCAGTTTGGCTATACTTTCCCGAAGAATTTGGTAAAGCACGCGAAGATGGAGAATGCCCGTGTGTTTGTCAGTGCAGACAACATATTGACGCTTTCTTCGTATAACAAATGGGGTGACCCGGAAGTCGGGTCGGACAGAGTGCTGCTGACAGGATTCGATGGCGGACGCTATCCGTTCCCGTTATCCGTCTCTTTCGGTGTGAGTGTACAATTCTAATCTAATACTTAACAGATAAACAAATCATATTATGAGAAAAAGTTTTTACCATATATTGTTGTTGGGTGCTCTCACCTTGGGTACTACCAGTTCTTGTGATGACTATTTGGAAGTCGATCATTACGATATTCTGCCCGAAGATTTCATGTACCGGAATGAGGCAAATATTAAGTCGGGGCTTTATGGCATTTACGATACTTTCTATACCTATCAAGGCAGTGATAATAGTGGCGATGATACGACATGGGGATTTAAGCCCAATGTATTTATTGCCGGACACAGTACGATGGATTGCCAGGCATCCGGCTGGGATGCCGAATGGCAACGTCATGCGGTATTAGCCAATAAAGGTTCGCTGGATACGGCTTGGCGTATGAGCTATAAGGGTATTGACCGTGCCAACCGTTTTCTGGCCGGATTGCAGAATGTGGACGTTTCCGTGCTTTCTGCCGAAAAGAAAGTGCAGTTTGAAGCCGAGGCGCGTGCCATTCGTGCATACAATTACTTGTATTTGTCAAAAGTCTTTGGCCCTGTCCCCATGTTGCTTACGGGTGAGACTTATACAACCAGTGCAGGAAAGGCGCGTCCTGAAAATCTGGAAGGCACTTATCAGGTTATTGAGGAAGACCTTAAGTTTGCCATGGAAAAGCTGGATTGGGAACCTGCCGATGGAGAATACGGTCGTATTACGAAAGGTTTCTGCAAGGCATTTTTGGCAGAACTCTATATGTATCAGAAGAAATTTACTGAAGCCAAGAAGGAATTGAATGACATTATTACCAGTAATACCTATGCATTGGAGCCGTGCTATGCCAATCTTCATGCCTGGGACAACCATTGGACAAAAGAATCCATTTTTGAGGTGGCTTATCATATTCACGGCAATATGAATTGGGGGAGGCAACAGCCACGATGACGGCAAGATATGGTATGGCTATATGTGTGCCGCTCCCGAGTATGGCGGTTGGGGGTCCTTGGCTCTGTCTTGGGAGTATTATCGCTCTTTTGAGCAGGGAGACAAGCGCAAGGAGTATACTTGTGTAGGTACGGGTGACGTACATCCTATTACCAATGAAAAACTGGGTACCAATCCCTCTTACAGCGGATATGTACAAGGCTCTGAAAATGTACCTTGTGTATATTCACTGAAGTATTGGAGAAAGCAACCGGGTAAGGACGGGTTTGTGTATTGCCCGATTTCATTGACTTTCAAACGATATGCAGGCGTATTGCTGGATTATGCTGAATGTTGTTTCGAGACGGGTGAGGAAGCGACCGGATGGGAGATGATCAGACAAGTGCGTAATCGTGCGTGGGGTAACTTGGAAATTGGTGTACAAGCCATTGATTTCCCGCAGGCAATGTTGAATACGACAGTTGTCGATGTACCCGATGCAAAGACTGTTTATGCTGAATATAAGACGCGGAAAGGGTATACAAGTGATGTATGGAAAGTGGCTTTGACACAAGAACGCCGTCATGAGCTCAATGCAGAGTTCTCTTTATATTTCGACCTTTGCCGTATGGGGTTGGCTGAAGAATGGTTCAGATGCGAATACCCGAAAACAAAAGCCAATTCTACACCGGAGGAGTGCTGGGAAACTGGCGATTCTTTCCGTTATTTTGAGCATCAGAAATATCAGGAGATTTTCCCAATACCTACTAATGAGATTCTTAATAATCCTCTCATCAATTCGGAGGACCAGAATGAGGGATATTGATGACTCTAAAATTGTGCTAAGAATAGACAATTATATTGTTCTGTTATTCTGAACGAAGTGAAGAATCTCTCTACAGAAAAGAGATTCTTCACTATGTTTGGGGTATGTATTCCTGAATGAGCAAATCAGATGATTAAGTGTCCACAATTTAAACTTGTAGTTAAGTATGGCAAGAAAAACATTTTGTTTCCTTCTATTTATATGTATGGGCGTGTGTGCATGTACTGTTCGGCATAATTCGTTACGGTCGACATTGTGTGCGGAAATTGTTGCCAATGTCCGGGACAGTGTACTGCCATTTTGGATGGATTATGCAGTGGCGCCTGACGGCGGTTTTTATGGGACTGTATTGCGGAATGGTACTCCGGTGGTAGATGCTCCCAGAGGAGGAGTGTTGAATGCCCGGATTCTGTGGAGTTTTTCTGCTGCATACCGTACATTTGGAGATGAATCTTATCTGAAACTTGCCAACAAGTCTCAGCGCTATTTTATCGATACATTTATTGATAAGAAGAACGGTGGGGTGTATTGGTTGGTCAACCCCGATGGTGAAGTAGTGAATGCTTCTAAGTATACTTATGCCATGACTTATGCTATTTATGGATTAGCAGAGCACTATCTGGCGACGGGTAACGACGAAAGTCTGAAAACTGCCGTCAGTCTGTATCATGTTCTGGAAGAGAAAGGGCGTGAGCGTTGTATGACGGTTATGTGGAATCTTTTACCGAAAATTGGGAGAAGTTGGACCAATATGACAATAATGCTCCCAAGACCATGAATGCCCATCTGCATGTGTTGGAAGCTTATACCCTTCTATATCAGTGCTGGAAAGACAATGGCTTGAAGAAAAGGCTTGAGTTTTGCGTCGATTTGTTCATGAACCGCATTTACGACCCGTCAAGGAAGCATTTCAATCTGTTCTTTGATAATGAGTGGAACAGTCTGGTCGAAAATGGATTCTTACGGACATGATGTTGAGACCGGATGGTTGCTTTGTGAGGCTGCCCGTACGCTGGAAAATCAGGACTTGATAGAACAGACAAATCAGCTTGCATTGGATGTGACGGAAGCTTGTCTGGCTGAAGGAATGAGTGATAAAGGCTATATGATTTACGAGAAGAAAGGTGACAGAAAAACCAAGCATGCCTCATGGTGGGGCCAGATTGAAACGGTGATAGCTTGTGTCAATGCTTGGCAAATCAGCGGGAGTGACGTTTATCTACAATCGGTTGATACGGTCTGGACTTTTGTCAAAGACCATATGGTGGACAAGGAATACGGGGAATGGTATAGCGACTGTTTCGACGGAGAGCCTAAAAAGGAGGCTCCCAAAGTAAGTATGTGGCGTTGTCCATATCATACGGTACGCTTGGGAGTGGAAATGTATAATCGTTTAAAAATAATACGTATGAAGAAATTGATAATAGGTGCGGCATCACTGATGCTTTGTGCAGGTTTGCAAGCCCAGGACTTCAAGATTAACCCGTCGGGGTATTTTGAAAACCACGGGGCCAATGTGATGGTTTTCAGTGATGTCTATCCTGAAGGACACCAAGGGGGTGTCACCTTGGTTTTGAATGGAGACCGCAGGGCCGCAGGCGGTGATGTGCGTTTCGAGATTTCGCAGGGGCAGTGGCAGGGATTGCCCAAGATGAGGAAACGGGTGGTGGATGAGGCTGCCAACGAAATCCGTGTCACACTGAGCTATCCTGACTCGGCCAAGCATATGGCGGGGTTCAATCCGATGCTCTATCCGGATTTTGCTTTCGGCTATACTATCAAGGTGAAAGGGGAAAAGGACTATCTGGTATTGACTGTTGATTTGGACCGGCCGGTTCCGGAGCGCTTTGCCGGGAAGCTCGGTTTCAATCTGGAGCTGGTGCCTTCTACCTTGTTGGGCAAGCCCTGGATTATGGATAACCGGACGGGTGTTTTCCCTCATCAGGCGATGGGGCCCACCATGAAGCAGACCTCCAATATGGAGCATATCGGAGACTTCAATCCTAAGGGGAAAGCCAGCCTGGACCAGTTGCTTCTGGACCGGAAGACTTATAATCCGATGATTGCCGATGATATTGTCTCTGCCCCTCTTGCCGCGGGAAAAAAGTTTGTGCTCAATCCGCAGGATGAGTTGGCAAAGATTACGATTGAGAGTGAGAAGGGAGATTTGATGCTGTATGACGGACGGATAAACCATAATAACGGTTGGTTTGTGCTTCGTTCGGAATTTCCGGCAGGAACGAAAGGGAATGCGGTGAGATGGATTATCCGTCCCACAGTTACCAAGGAGTGGCGCTATGCACCGGTGGTACAGGCCTCTCAAGTGGGTTATCATCCCGGACAGAAGAAAGTGGCTGTCATCGAATTGGACAAACGGGATACGGATTTCCGGCAACCTGCCCTCTACCGTATTGCAGCCGATGGCAGGAAACTGGTGAAGCAGCAGGCTGCCAAGGATTGGGGAGATTTCCAGCGTTACCATTATTTGCAGTTCGACTTTACGGAAATTACGGAAGAGGGACTTTATCAGGTGATGTACGGTGATGCGGCTTCTCCGGTGTTCCGTATTGCAAGGATGTTTGGGATAAAGGAATCTGGCAGGCGGAGGTGGAATATTTCCTGCCGGTACAGATGTGTCACATGCGTGTCAACGAGAAGTATCGTGTATGGCATGACTTCTGTCACCAGGACGATGCCCGAATGGCCCAAACGAATATCAATCACATTGACGGATATAGCCAGGGACCTTCTACTCTGTGCAAATATCAGCCGGGCGATCTTGTTCCGGGATTGAACGTAGGCGGTTGGCACGATGCAGGCGATTATGACCTGCGTGTGGAGTCGCAGGCAGGTGAAGCTATATCCTCGCTATGGCTTGTGAGAATTTCGGTGCCTACTGGGACGAGACTTCCATTGATTTCGAAAAACGGATTGTAGAGATACACCAGCCTGACGGGAAAAAACGACTTGTTACAGCAAGTGGAAAACGGGGCTTTGACCGTAGTAGCCGGTTGGAAGGCATTGGGACGCCTCTATAGAGGAATTTTGTGTCCTACTGTACGGCAATATGCACACTTGGGAGATGCTTCGGCCCATACTGATCATGTCAGTGGAACGGCTGATGACCGTTGGGTGTTTACGGAAGACAATCCGGGACGTGAGTTACAGGTGGCCGCTTGGCTGGCAGGTATTTCACGCGTGCTGAAGGGACATAATGATACTCTGGCGGCAGATTGTCTGGAAATAGCCCGTGAGCTGTTTAAGATTACACGTTGTGATAACAATTGGATACTGACAACGAAAGTACATGCCGCCGTAGAGCTTTATCTGGCAACGAAGGAAGCCGGGTACCGCGATTTCGTTTTGCAGCAGCAGGATTTCATCTGCAAGAATATCCGTCAGACGGGCTGGTTCATCGGACGGTTCGACCAGGCTGTGGGCAATGTCCGTTTCAGCAAGGCTATTCGTAAGGCATTGCCGGAGTTACAGGCCATGTATCAGGAGTATAGCAGTAAAACTCCGTATGGAGTGCCGCATGACAGAGGTAACCGTTCTTCCGGTTCATGGGAACCCCAGCATCTGGGCTACAATTACTGTTACCTGCATGCTGCCTATCCTGACTTGTTTGCACCGGACTATATTTTCAATGCTGTCCAATACCTGCTCGGTATGCATCCGGGACGTAATCAGGCAGCGTTTGTAACGGGAGTCGGTGCCGAAACGATGAAAGCTGCCTATGGTGTCAACCGTGCCGACTGGTCTTATATTCCGGGTGGAGTGTCTCCGGGTACAAATCTGATTCGTCCCTGACTTGCCGCAATTACTTCATTTCCCGTTCTTATGGCAGGAGGGTGAGTACTGTTTGGGCGGACATGCTACGTGGTTTATGTATATGGTATTGGCATCTCAGAAAATATTGAATGGTAATGAACAGTAAAATAAAGGTAGATAAGTTTGTAATTGTAGCTTTTCTGCTCTGCATGGTCTGCACTATGGCCATGCAGGCAAAAGCTTATGACAATTTTAAGGTATCGGTCTATGTACGTGCCTACGAGGTAGACAAGATGAAGGACATCCATTGGCTGGATTCGACTTGGAATGTGATTTCACAACAGTTGGAAGTGGACAAGATTTATCTGGAAACACATCGTGATTTACTGATTGTGGATGACGCCACCCTGGAGCAAGCTAAGAAATTTTTCCATGACCGGGGAATAGAGACTGCCGGAGGAATTACCTACACCATCAACGAGGCAAACAGTTTCGAGACGTTCTGCTATTCCAATCCCGAGCATCGTGAGATGGTGCGAAAGATTGCAGAACATACGGCAAAGCACTTTTGACGAGTTTATTCTGGATGACTTTTTCTTCACCAGTTGCAAGTCGGACATAGAGATAAAAGCCAAAGGTGCGCAGAGCTGGACGGAATACCGTTTGAAGCTGATGACTGAAGCCGGGCGCGACCTTGTGCTGAAACCTGCCAAGAAGGTGAATCCTCGTGTAAAGGTAATCATCAAGTATCCCAACTGGTACGACCATTTCCAAGGTTTGGGCTTTAATCTGGAGGAAGGTCCCCAACTCTTTGACGGTGTCTGGACGGGTACCGAAACAAGGGATCCTGCCGGCAACCAGCATCTGCAGAATTATCTTAAGCTATAATATTA
>ENA-OQBF01000020-OQBF01000020.1-human-gut-metagenome-genome-assembly--contig:-NODE-20-length-8602-cov-0.685546_pt1 | contig 8602 bp, 8 predicted proteins | sample MGYA00242745_ERZ504549 | MGnify/ENA primary metagenome ERZ504549 (study PRJEB26092, sample SAMD00036267) | human gut metagenome | host: Homo sapiens | study: EMG produced TPA metagenomics assembly of the...
TCGCGGCACGTTATATTTGTCAGCTTAGACGTCCAAACAGTTTCAGACTGCGGCTCAACGCCACCCACTGCACAGTAAGCAGCAACGGCACCATCAAGAATACGCAAAGACCGCTCTACCTCAGCTGTAAAGTCAACGTGTCCCGGAGTGTCAATCAAGTTAATTTTATAAGTATTACCGGCATATTTCCAACGGGTAGTGGTAGCCGCAGAAGTGATAGTGATACCACGTTCCTGTTCTTGCTCCATCCAGTCCATTGTTGCAGCACCATCATGAACTTCACCAATCTTGTGAGTCAGACCTGTATAAAAAAGGATACGTTCAGAGGTTGTTGTCTTTCCGGCATCAATGTGAGCCATGATACCGATATTACGCGTCAAATGTAAATCATGCTTTGCCATTTTCTAATTCCTTACTTTAAGTTTTTTAATCTTCTAATTGGTTAGTCTCTTATAGTATTAGAATCTAAAATGAGCAAATGCACGGTTAGCTTCCGCCATTCTATGCATATCTTCTTTACGTTTGTAAGCACCGCCCTGTTCATTGAAAGCATCCATGATTTCAGCAGCCAGCTTGTCAGCCATAGATTTACCGCCACGCTTGCGTGCAAAGATGATCAAGTTCTTCATAGAAATTGATTCCTTACGGTCGGCACGGATTTCAGTAGGAACTTGGAAAGTTGCACCGCCCACACGACGGGATTTGACTTCCACTTGAGGAGTTACATTGTCCAGAGCTTTTTTCCAGATTTCAAGAGCAGATTTTTCTTCATTCTGCATTTTGTTCTTCACTGTTTCCAAAGCAGCATAGAAGATTTCATAAGAAGTGTTCTTCTTTCCATCGTACATCAAATGATTCACGAACTTGGAAACTTTTACATCATTGAACACGGGATCCGGAAGGATAACGCGTTTTTTTTGGTTTTGCTTTTCTCATTTGTCTGAAAGAATAATGTTTTTCGTTCTTGGTTGTTTACTTCTGTCTTCTTCAACTCCCCCTCCGGAGAATTTACTCAACCTTTAGCATTTCCAACAAACTAAAACGTAAGTTATTACTTTTAATTTTTCTGTTTTGGGTATCAAGCCGCCAGATTATTTCTTCTTAGCAGGAGCTGCTTGACCCGGTTTCGGACGTTTTGCGCCATATTTGGAACGTCTTTGTGTACGACCTGCAACGCCTGCAGTATCCAAAGTACCACGTACGATGTGATAACGCACACCCGGAAGGTCTTTTTACACGACCGCCACGTACCAGTACGATAGAGTGTTCCTGCAAGTTGTGACCTTCTCCCGGAATATAAGAGTTCACCTCTTTACCATTGGTCAAACGCACACGAGCTACTTTACGCATAGCTGAATTCGGTTTCTTCGGAGTGGTTGTATACACTCTCACGCAAACGCCACGTCTTTGAGGACAAGAGTCCAAGGCTGGAGACTTTGATTTCTCCACCAGCACTTCGCGTCCTTTTCTTACTAATTGCTGAATTGTAGGCATTTTAATTGTTTTTAGTTATATATTATTGTTTATATTAATTCAAAACTATACACTTTTGGGCTGCAAAGATACTAATAAGTTTTGAATAATCAATGCACTACAAGTTTTTTTTTTGATTTTACGCTTCACCTTTGATGTTGGGAAGCGGTGGAAATGTTTGTTCGTCCGGCATACGAATCGGTCCGAAAGAGCGTTCATATTTCCCAATATTCTCTTCGAGCGCACGCAACAAACGCTTGGCATGTTCGGGTGCCAAAACTATGCGCGATTGTACGCCAGCCTTTGGCATTCCAGGCATCACGCGGATAAAGTCGAGAATAAATTCCGAACTGGAATGAGTTATAATAGCCAAATTAGCATACGTACCTTGCGCCACTTCTTCCTTCAATTCTATCTGGAGCTGACCGTTGTTGTTTTCTTGATTTTCCATGTTACACAATTGTTTTTAAAATGTTCTTAAAAGATAGACCAAAAGTACTCTTTTTTTTCGGATGATATACATTTAAGTTCAAAAAGACACATAATAATCCGTTCTGAAAAAGAAGCAAGCCACTGCAACCGTTTTGTAGTAGCACTGTAACAAACATGCAGAAGCATTGCAGTACAGAAGGAAGAGGCAAAGATAAAACAGAGAGGGAATACTCCTTCTTATAGGATATTCCCTCTCTCTATTTAATAGAATTATATTGACGTTGTAAGGTTATCCCTCTACTTTCTCGTCTACAGCATAATCAAGTACCGTCTTCTTGTTGGCAAGCATACGGTCGTATTCTTCTTTGGAGCCGACAATAATCTTCTCGAACTCACGCTGTCCGGTACCGGCAGGAATCAAGTGACCGCAGATAACGTTCTCCTTCATACCTTCCAGACGGTCCACCTTTCCATTGATGGCAGCCTCGTTCAGCACCTTCGTCGTTTCCTGGAAGGAAGCAGCCGACATGAAGCTTGAAGTCTGCAATGCAGCACGGGTGATACCTTGAAGAATCTGAGTAGAAGTTGCAGGTACAGCGTCGCGCACTTCCACAGGTTTCAAGTCGCGGCGTTTCAACATGGAGTTCTCGTCACGCAGCTTGCGGGCCGTCACAATCTGGCCAGCCTGCAGACTTTGGGAATCTCCAGCATCCACTACCACCTTCTTTCCCCAGATACGGTCATTCTCTTCCATAAATTCCATCTTGTCAACAACTTGCTGTTCCAGGAAGCGGGTATCACCTGGCTCATCGATTTCCACCTTGCGCATCATCTGACGAACGATGATTTCAAAGTGTTTATCGTTAATCTTCACACCCTGCAGACGGTAAACGTCCTGAACCTCGTTTACAATATATTCCTGCACGGCCGTAGGACCTTTGATAGCCAGAATGTCCGCAGGTGTGATAGCACCGTCAGACAACGGAGTACCGGCACGTACATAGTCGTTCTCCTGAACCAGAATCTGCTTGGACAACGGTACGAGGTACTTCTTCACTTCACCGGTCTTGGAAGTAACGATGATTTCGCGATTACCGCGTTTCACCTTACCCATGGTAACCTCACCGTCGATTTCTGAAACCACAGCGGGATTAGACGGGTTACGTGCCTCGAACAGCTCAGTGACACGGGGAAGACCACCCGTGATATCACCCGCTTTACCTACGGCACGCGGAATCTTCACGATAACTTCACCGGCCTTTACCTTCTGACTGTCTTCAACCACTACGTGACCACCTACCGGCAAGTTGTATGTACGGATCAGTTCGCCGTCTTCTGTCATGATGTGTGCGGTAGGCACCTTTGTCTTATCCTTGGACTCAATGATGATGATTTCGCGCAAACCGGTAGATTCATCAGACTCTACCTTATAAGTCACGTTTTCAATAACGCCTTCAAATTCAATTTTACCGGTAGCTTCGGTAATGATACTGCGTTGAACGGGTCCCAACGGGCAATCATCTTCCCCTTCTCTACCATTTCGCCATCGGTGCATAGAGCGTAGAACCGTAAGGTACGTTATGAGTGGAGAGCACGATACCCGTGTTGACATCCACGAAACGCACTTCGGCCAAACGACCTACCACTACCTTTGCCGGTTCGCCTGCTTCGTCGATAACGTCTACCGTACGGAGTTCTTCGAATTCCAGACGAGCAGGATTCTTGGCCACGATGCTTGCGTTGGCAGCAATATTGGCTGCCGTACCACCGGCGTGGAATGTACGCAGTGTCAACTGTGTACCCGGTTCACCAATAGACTGTGCAGCGATTACGCCGACTGCCTCGCCCTTCTGAACCATACGGCTGGAAGCCAGGTTACGTCCGTAACACTTGGCACAAACACCTTTCTTGGATTCGCAGGTCAATACAGAACGGATTTCAACGCTCTCGATTGGAGAGTCTTCAATACGTTGTGCAACGTCCTCGGTAATTTCCTCACCGCCGGCCACAATCAGTTCGCCGGTTGTAGGATGAACAATATCATGTACGGATACACGACCCAGGATACGTTCATACAGAGTGGCAATGGTTTCATCATTGTTCTTCAGTGCCGTACAAACCAATCCGCGGAGCGTGCCGCAGTCTTCTTCATTAATAATCACATCATGCGATACGTCAACCAGACGACGGGTCAGGTATCCGGCATCAGCCGTCTTCAAAGCGGTATCGGCAAGACCCTTACGGGCACCGTGGGTAGAGATAAAGTACTCCAACACGGACAGACCTTCCTTAAAGTTAGAAAGAATCGGGTTTTCAATAATCTGACCGCCTTCGGCACCGGCTTTCTGGGGCTTCGCCATCAAACCACGCATACCGGAGAGCTGACGAATCTGTTCCTTAGAACCACGGGCACCGGAATCCAGCATCATATATACGGAGTTGAAACCCTGGTCATCGCTTGAAATGGTTTTCATCAGGATGTTGGACAACTCTGAGTTCACATGTGTCCAGATATCGATTACCTGATTGTAACGCTCGTTGTTGGTGATGAAACCCATGTTATAGTTATTGATTACCTGCTCTACTTCATCATAACCTTTCTGTACCAATGCTTCCTTCTCTTCCGGGATGATGATATCACCCAAGTTGAACGACAGACCACCCTTGAAGGCCATGTAGTAACCGAGGTTCTTGATTCCGTCGAGGAAGTCGGCTGCCTTGGCAACACCGCACACCTTGATTACGTGACTGATGATGTCGCGGAGTGACTTCTTGGAGATAATCGTATTGATATATCCTGCTTCTGCCGGAACAATTTCGTTGACAATGACACGGCCCACGGAGGTATCGTGCATCATCTTGTCCACAATGTTGCCATTCTCGTCAACGTCTTTCACTACGACGCTTACCGGAGCGTGGATGTCGCACTTACCTTCATTATAGGCAATCAGTGCTTCCTCTGGACCGTAGAATGTCAACCCCTCACCTTTGGCACCTTTGCGTAGCTAGTGATGTAGTACAAACCGAGTACCATATCTTGGGCGGGCACAGTGATAGGAGCACCGTTGGCAGGGTTCAATATATTGTGTGACTGGAGCATCAGCATCTGTGCTTCCAAAATCGCTTCATTGCTCAATGGCAAGTGCACAGCCATCTGGTCACCGTCGAAGTCGGCATTGAATGCCGTACATGCCAACGGGTGCAGCTGGATTGCCTTACCTTCAATCATTTTAGGCTGGAATGCCTGGATACCCAGACGATGAAGCGTCGGGGCACGGTTCAACAGTACCGGATGACCCTTCATCACATGTTCCAGAATGTCCCAGATAACGGGTTCCTTGCGGTCTACAATTTTCTTGGCGCTCTTTACAGTTTTCACGATACCGCGCTCAATGAGCTTACGGATGATGAACGGCTTGTAAAGCTCAGCTGCCATCAGTTTTGGGATACCGCATTCGCCCATCTTCAGTTCCGGACCTACAACAATTACAGAACGTGCGGAATAGTCGACACGCTTACCCAACAAGTTCTGACGGAAACGTCCTTGCTTACCCTTCAAACTGTCGGAAAGTGACTTCAACGGACGGTTGGCGTCGGTCTTCACTGCACTCGATTTACGGGAGTTGTCGAACAGAGAGTCGACTGCTTCCTGCAACATACGTTTTTCATTACGCAAAATCACTTCAGGAGCCTTGATTTCAATCAATCTCTTCAGACGGTTGTTACGGATGATGACACGACGGTAAAGATCATTCAAGTCAGAAGTTGCGAAACGGCCGCCATCCAATGGAACCAACGGACGAAGTTCGGGCGGAATAACCGGTACAATGCGTACAATCATCCACTCGGGCTTGTTGCGTCCGCGTGATGCACGGAACGACTCAACTACCTGAAGCGTTTCAAGGCTTCAGTCTTGCGTTGCTGTGAAGCATCGCTTCCGGCACGGTTACGCAGTTCGTAAGACAAAGAGTCAAGGTCGGGGGCGTGACAGCAAATCATAGATAGCTTCCGCGCCCATCTTGGCAATGAACTTATTGGGATCTGAATCTTCGAGGAACTGGTTGTCTTTCGGCAACTTTTCCAGCAAGTCCAGGTATTCTCCTTCTTCAAGCAAGTCATACTGTGCCACTTCATCGGACAGTACACCCGGCTGAATGACAACATAACGCTCGTAATAGATAATGGCATCCAGCTTCTTGGTGGGCAGGCCCAACAAGTAACCGATTTTGTTGGGAAGTGAACGGAAATACCAGATATGAGCTACGGGCACAACGAGCTGGATATGTCCCATACGCTCACGGCGCACTTTCTTTTCAGTCACTTCCACACCACAACGGTCGCAGACGATACCTTTATAACGGATACGCTTGTATTTACCGCAATGACATTCATAATCCTTGATAGGCCAAAAATGCGCTCGCAGAACAAACCATCACGTTCGGGTTTGTACGTACGGTAATTAATGGTTTCAGGCTTTAAAACTTCACCACTCGAATTCTCAAGGATTTCCTCAGGAGAAGCCAAACCGATAGAGATTTTCGAGAAATTACTCTTTATCTTGTTATCTTTTCTAAAAGCCATAAATTATATGATTTACTAATTTACTAATGTGCTAATATGCCAATGTGCTAATGTGCTGCGCTTTAGAGGTGCTACGCTATGTCCATGCTGTTACGCCGCAGGCAATCAGCACATTGGCATATCAGCACATTAACACATTAAAGACATTATCTTATTCTAAGTTGATGCTCAAGCCCAAACCTCTCAACTCGTGCAGCAATACGTTCAGTGACTCGGGAATACCCGGAGCAGGCATCGGCTCACCCTTCACGATTGCTTCATAAGCCTTGGAACGTCCTACAACGTCATCAGACTTGATAGTCAAGATTTCCTGCAGAATGTGTGCGGCACCGAACGCTTCGAGTGCCCAAACTTCCATTTCTCCAAAACGCTGACCACCGAACTGTGCCTTACCACCCAACGGCTGTTGTGTAATGAGTGAGTACGGACCGATGGAACGTGCGTGCATCTTGTCTTCAACCATGTGACCGAGCTTCAGCATGTAGGTCACACCTACCGTAGCCTGCTGCTCGAATGCTTCACCGTACCACCATCATACAGCGTTGTCTTGCCGTAGCGGGGCAAGCCGGCCTTATCGGTCCATTCGTTCAAATCGTCCAAAGATGCACCGTCAAAGATAGGAGTGGCAAACTTCACACCCAGGTTCTTTCCGGCACGACCGAGAACGGCCTCAAATATCTGACCGATGTTCATACGTGAAGGCACACCCAACGGATTCAGCACGATGTCTACCGGAGTACCGTCAGCAAGGAACGGCATGTCTTCCTGGCGTACCACACGGGAAACAATACCCTTGTTACCGTGACGACCGGCCATCTTGTCACCAACACCAATCTTACGTTTCTTGGCAATGTATACCTTGGCCATCTGAATGATACCTGCGGGCAACTCGTCACCGATAGTGATGGCGAACTTCTTGCGTTTCAGCTCGGCATCGAGTTCTTTGTACTTCTTGATGAAGTTCATCACCAATGCACGAATCAGTCCGTTGGTATGTTCATCCTTCGTCCAGTTGCTCAACTGAACAGCGGTGAAGTCCAAATCGCTGAAGTCGGAAGCAGAGAATCTGGCGCCTTTGGAAATAATGTCGGCACCCATGTAATCCTTCACACCTTCCGATGTATAATTTTCTGTAAGCTTCAACAGCTTGTTTATCAATACTTTTTTGAGGTCACCAATCTTAGCGTCAAACTCATCGTCAATCTTCGGCAGCAGAGCCTTGTCGGCCAGCTTGGAGCTACGGGTCTTGACAACACGGGAGAACAGACGCTTACCGATAACAACACCCTTCAAAGAAGGAGAGGCTTTCAAAGAAGCGTCCTTCACATCACCAGCCTTGTCACCGAAGATGGCACGGAGCAGTTTCTCTTCCGGAGAAGGATCCGATTCACCCTTCGGAGTAATCTTACCGATAAGGATATCACCCGGTTCGATGCGGGCACCCACACGAACAATACCGTTTTCGTCAAGGTCTTTAGTCGCTTCCTCACTTACATTAGGAATGTCAGAGGTCAACTCTTCCATACCACGCTTCGTTTCGCGAACTTCCAAAGAATATTCTTCTACGTGTACAGAGGTCAAAAGGTCCTCACGAACCACACGTTCGTTCAGTACGATAGCATCCTCATAGTTATAGCCCTTCCACGGCATGTAAGCAACCAGCAGGTTCTTACCCAGTGCAAGTTCTCCGTCTTCGGTTGAATAACCTTCCGTCAGGATTTGACCTGCAGTCACGCGCTGACCCTTCTCGCAAATCGGACGGAGGTCAATCGTCATGTTCTGGTTGGTACGGCGCCACTTCGGGATATTATATTCTTTCAATGCAGGCTCGAAGCTTACGAACTCTTCCTCCTCCGTACGGTCGTACAGAATACGGATAGTCGTTGCATCCACGAATTCAACCACACCGTCACCCTCGGCAGTAATCTGCGTACGGGAATCGCGTGCCAGCTGGCGTTCGATACCGGTACCTACAATCGGAGCTTCGCTCTTCAACAAAGGAACAGCCTGGCGCATCATGTTTGATCCCATCAATGCACGGTTGGCGTCATCATGCTCCAAGAACGGAATCAAAGAAGCCGCAAATAGAAAGCAATCTGTTGGGGAGATACGTCCA
>ENA-OQBF01000021-OQBF01000021.1-human-gut-metagenome-genome-assembly--contig:-NODE-21-length-8509-cov-0.395490_pt1 | contig 8509 bp, 13 predicted proteins | sample MGYA00242745_ERZ504549 | MGnify/ENA primary metagenome ERZ504549 (study PRJEB26092, sample SAMD00036267) | human gut metagenome | host: Homo sapiens | study: EMG produced TPA metagenomics assembly of the...
CAAATCCGGAGCGATATCCGAGGATCACTTCCCAGATTTTCTCCTCTTCCCGCTGCAGCATCTTCACCGGATCGTGTGCATCCGCCGGATCTCCCCATCCCTTCTCGCTCAAAAGCTGAAGGCACTGTGTTTCGTTCTGACACGCTATCAACTGTTCCAATGACACTTTGTGTCAACAGAGAACTCTCCAGCGCCCGTATGCGCGCAACCGCGTAGGTATATTCCAATTCATTCAAGACGAATCCCTCCTTCTCGCTTTCTTTTGCTGCCTGCAAAAAACGGCTGCGCTCTATACAAATAATATTTTCTGTACAACATCCGACAATTCATCCTGCTTTGTGTGGAACATTGCCCTGATCGTACAATTTTTCTTCAATCCCGCCATAAACCAGCACAAATCCGCCGTCCATATCCTTCGGTTCTTTCGAAACCACAAGATGACCGCCTTTTTTCTGTGCCGTCTGTTCAATCACGTCCTCAAATTTCTGCGGCATACGCGCAAGATCCGCAGCAGAAAAATAGATTGTTCCCTCCTGCGGAAGTGCATATGTTTCCAGCAGCTTCTGAAGCATCTCAAAGTATGATTCCGGTTCCAAATGCAGTACCTGCTGATATGCCTTGTTAAGAACCTCCTGTATCACTTCCTGTTTTGCCTGCAGAAGAGCCTGCTTTCTCTGCATTTCACTGGAAGATGCAATGCGCTGTGCATAGTCTTTTGTCTCGTCTTCCGACTTTTTAGCCATGACTGCGCTCTGTTCCTCCATCTGCTCTCTTGCTTCTCTTAAAATCTCTTCCGCCTTTGTCCTGGCTTTCGAGATCTGTTCTTCCGCTGAGTGATTCGCTTCGTCCAGAATCTGACGTTTCATATTCTCTAATCCACTCATCCTTCATGCTCTCCTTTTTCGTTCACTTTGGCTCACTCATTTACACCTGAATTCCGCTGACAGCCAGGAAAGAGATCAGAAGTGCAAGGATTGCATAAGTCTCTACCATCGCCGGAAACAGCATTGCTTTACCAAACTGCTCCGGTCTTTTTGCAATGATCCCGATCGATGCTGCGGCTGTCTTTCCCTGCGATCTTCCGGAAATCAGACCTACAATTCCGATCGAAGGCAGGCTGCCAAAATCAGAAGTCCGGTTGTCACATCCACCTCTGCAAGTCCTCCGCCAAGAATTCCGATTTTAGACAATGTGATAAATCCAATCAGAAGACCATAGAGTCCCTGTGTACCAGGAAGAAGCTGTAAGATCAATACTTTCGCGAATTTACCTGGATCCTCTGTTACAACACCTGCTGCCGCCTGACCTGCGATTCCAACTCCGATCGCAGAGCCTGCACCTGCGAGAAGTACTGCGATTGCCGCACCACAAAGTGCATACACGATTCCTAAATTTTCCATAATGCTCATAACTAAGATTCCTCCTTAACATCTACATATTTTGTATCGGGGTGAACGGGATGAAATGCTCTTCCGCCTCCCTCGTAAAATTTTCCAAAAAACTCCACAAACTGCAGACGATTCGTGTGTACATATGCTCCCAGCAGATTGATTGCCAGATTCAGCGTATGCCCGATTACAAAAATAACGAGAAACAAAATCACGCCTGCAATATTGTTTGGCAGCATGCTGCCCATCTGATTGATCACCGATGCGATTACTCCTGTTGCCAGTCCCAGCGCCAGCAGACGGGAATAGGACAGCACATCACTGAGCCATCCGGTAATGTTGTACAGATCATAAGCACCAAGCGCAAGACGCAGCGCCGGATTTTTCTTGTCCCTGCCGGACATCAGCAAAATTCCCACCGCACCCGCGATCGCAGTCCCTTTGCCACCAGGTTCACTGCATCCGGAAATACAATCTGTATCTGCGAGATCGATGAAAAAATCTCACTCGGAAGCAGCATCAGGATCAGCCCGATCAAAAGCATAAACCAAAAGTACCACATCACAGAAGAAATCCATGATCTTCTTCTCTTTCAGGCACATATATCCTTTGATGCCAAGTCCCACAAACAAATGGATCATACCAAACAGCATCGAATACATCAAAAGCTTCATCGGGTCATTCAATGGAATGAACCAAAGAGCCGGCACCGTTATCGTTGTTCCGAAAAACTTCTGGGATACAATATCTACAATATTCCCAAAATATCCGCCAAACAGAATTCCCCAGATCAGTGTGGAAATTCCGCAGTACATAAACATCTTGATCGATTGATACATTCCCCGGCTCATCCGCGGGAATTTTTTTTAATAATACGAAACACGCCACTGCAATGATGGCGCCATACGCCGCATCAGAAAGCATCATTCCGAAGAAAAATACATAAAAGAATGACATAATCGTCGTCGGGTCAAATTCTCCTCTCTTCGGAAGTCCATAGGACTCCACAATTCCTTCCATACTTGCGGAAAATGAATTGTTGCTTAAAAGCGTTGGCGATTCTTCATCCTCTTTGATTTCTTCAATATCAATGACGCACGTAAACTCCTTCGTCAGACTCTCTTCAATGCGTCCTGTATCTTTTGCCGGAGCATATCCTGTAATGAAAAATGCCCGTTCTGACTGCGGCAGCTTTCCGAGCACTTCGTATTTTTCTGCCGCACCCTGTAATCATCTGCAAGAATCCGGATATTTTTACGCTCACCGGCAAATGACCGTACCTCTTTTTCAATTTCCAGAATGCGCTCTTTGCACTCCCGACATGTTTGTTCCAGCTCCGCCTTCACTGCCGCAGGCTCTTTGTCCCATATCTGGGACGGTCTTGCAAATCCACGGCTTCTCAATACTTCTTCCAGCTTTTCTGCATCCTGTGTAAGACAAACAACCGCCAGATACACGGTATCCTTATCCGAATAGATAACGGACACATCCACACCATCCACTTCCGGTGCATCCTGTGCGAGCATCTGATAGATCTCTTCCAGCGTGGCAAGCGGCATGGTTCCGATCAGCATCACTGTATGTGCCGTACCGCCATAATTCATCGGTACATGAAGATCCATCCACGGAGTCAGACTTTCCATACTGTTCTCCAGCTTTAGGATACCGGCTTTTTGTTCTGCCTTTTCTTTATCCAGCGCAAGGATCCTCTTGACTGTACATAAAAGTTGTTCCTTCTGATCCACCACTTTTTGATAATCATCTGCTTTCGATCAGCGCCTTTCCTTCCAGTGCAGAAAACATCGACTTCTTCTCCGGCGCATACCGATCCAGAATTTCCAGTGCCTGATCTGAAAGTGAAGCGCTCTTTTCTAATTCCATTCGCTCCTGTCTCGTATCCATCGTTGTAAAATCAGGATCCTCCTCCAGAATCTGGCTGATCTCCATCACCTTCATCCTCTGAAGCTTTTCCAGAACTGCTTTTCGATCTTTTTCAGGGCGCAGATACTGATTTTTTTGCATCTGCAGTACCGCCATAGTGCACTCCCTCCTTTTTTAATTTCTTTTCACAACACTAACTGAGAAATCACTGCACTCACTGCCTCCGCTTCTTTCTGGACAGCAAACTCCTTTAACACCTTGATTTCTTTCTCTGTCTGCACACGGGCCTCTTCCTGAAATACCCTGGCTTTTTCTCTGGCATCCTGCATCGCATCCTGTGCAGAAATCCGGTGTGTTTCTTCCTGGGATTTGATCATACGTTCTGCCTCTTGTCTGGCATCTTCCAGAATCTTCTGGCTTTTTTCCCCAGCTTCTTTTACAATCACATCTGCCGCTGCTTCGGTTTCACGGATTGCTTTGATTGTTTCTTCCACCATCGATTCTTCACCACCTTCCTTTACTTCCCCATTACAATGCAACTATTCTATGCATTGCGCATGAACTTAATGTCATTATACCGCAAAATGTAATAATATCAAAATATAAATCCATATCATTCTATTTTTCTGTTAATTTCGAAATCTTCATAAAATATGCTGTTTTCTTCTCGTGCTGCAAACTGCACACATCTACATTAGTATTCACAAAAAACAGGACAGGCATTCTCCAAATAAAAAAGAATGTCTGTCCTGTTTTTTATCTGTCCATTTCCAGTTCCGGTCCTACATGCTTGTGATTTCGAATGATTGCATCCATCTCTCTTTTACTGCAGGATGGAAGATCTCCTTTGATCGTATTCTTCACTGCTCCTGCCGCATTCCCATACTCCAATGCTTTCTGACAGTCAAAATCATACGCAAGAAGTCCGTATAACGCCCCCGATACATACGCATCTCCGCTTCCAATCCGGTCTACGACTTCAATGTTGCGATATGGCTCCTCTTCGTAATAGCAATCCTCTTTCGCACTGTAGATTACTGAACCGAACGTATGCTTTTTCGGACTGTGTACGATTCTCTGTGTAGAAGCCACCACAGAGATCGGATATTCCTGTGTGAAGCTCTTCATGATACGCTTCGCATCGCCTTCTTTTAAGAATGTCAGCCTTGCGGTCTCTTCTGAGCAGAAAAAGATATCCACATACGGAAGAATCTCTTCAATACATGCTTTCGCCTCCGGTCCTGTCCAGAGATTTCCACGGAAATTCACATCAAACGAAATCAGTGTACCGTTTTCCTTAAATCGTTTGATCATCTCGATGGCAGTACGGCGGATATTTTCACTCAATGCCAGTGTGATCCCGCTTGTGTGGAAACATCTGGTGCTCTGGAACATCTCCTTTGGCAGTTCTTCCAGACTGATCTTGTCAAAAGAAGTGTGTCTTCTGTCATACACCACTCCCGGCTTTCTCGGATAAGCACCATTCTCATAGTAGTAAATCCCGAGACGGGCATCCTGACTGTCATCATATACCAGAAAATCATCGCTTACTCCGCAGAAACGTACCTTATCTTTTGCATAGATTCCGAGTGCATTGTCCGGCAGCTTGGAGACAACGCCTGTGCGAAGCCCCAGAATCGAAACTCCCGACACGACATTGAGCTCTGCACCGCCAACCTGCTTCTGAAATGTCTCCCCACTGACGATCCTTTCATTATCCGGCGGGGATAATCTCAACAAAATCTCACCTAATGATAATAAATCAAATCTGTTGTTTCCCATCTTGATTCCTCCTGACATTCTTTCCTATCGATTTTAGTTTCATATTGTGAAACTGGTTTTTATATTGTGGAACTATTTATTTGAATTATACTACAACAAGCAAGAGATGTCCAGATTTACATTAAAAAAAAAATGATCTTACTGCATCATTGCATATAAGACCATTTTTTTCCTGATTTTCTCTATTTCATTCTATTGCTGTTCCCAGCTCAGCTCATGCAGATGTCCTTCCAGATTCATATGCGCAAAATTCTGCTGGCGAAGTGCTTCATACAAAATAATGGCAACTGAATTTCCAAGATTTAAAGACCGGATGTCTCCCACCATGGGAATCCGCACGCAGTCCTCTTTATGGTTCACAAGAATCTCTTCCGGAATGCCGGCGCTCTCTTTTCCAAACATGATATAGCAGTCCGGCTCATACTGTACTTCCGTATAGACTTTCGGAGCCTTTGTTGTCGCCATGTAGATTTTTGCTCCCGGATTCTTCTCCCAGAAAATCCTCAAAATTGATGTACGTTCTTACGTCCAGATCTGCCCAGTAATCCATCCCCGCACGCTTTAATGCTTTCTCGTTGAGACGAAATCCCAGCGGCTCGATCAGATGCAGTCTGGTATTCGTAGCAACACAGGTTCTTCCGATATTTCCTGTATTTGCCGGGATCTCCGGCTCATGTAACACGATATTTAACATGATGCTTTATCCTCATTTCTCAGTTTTTCAATAAAGCGCTCCAGTCTTCCCAGCGCCACCTTCAGATCTTCCAGAGAATATGCATAGGAAATACGCAAGAATCCCTCTCCACACTCTCCAAATGCAGTTCCCGGTACGACTGCAACTTTTTCTTCCATCAAAAAGCGGGTTGCAAATTCTTCCGAAGTCATGCCGAATTCACTGATATTCGGGAACACGTAAAAAGCTCCGAACGGCTCAAAACATTCCAGTCCCATTCTTTTGAATTCATGCATCAGGAAACGCCTTCTCTGATTGTAGGATTTTCTCATTTCCTCTACTTCATCTCCGCAGTGGCGCAGTCCCTCGATCGCTGCATACTGACTGTTTGTCGGCGCACACATAATGGCATACTGATGCAGCTTTACCATCTGCTCAATGATCAGCTTTGGTCCGCAGCAATATCCCAGACGCCATCCTGTCATGGCAAAGCCTTTGGAAAATCCGTTGATCACAATCGTTCTCTCCCTCATCCCCGGCAGAGCTGCAATTGAAACGTGATCTCCCTGATAACTTAATTCCGAATAGATCTCATCGGAGAGCACGTACAGGTCATGCTCTTTGATAAACTCTGCCACCGGCTCCAGATCTGCTTTTGTCATGATCGATCCGGTCGGATTGTTCGGAAACGGCATCACCAGAACTTTTGTCTTCGGCGTCACTGCTTTTTTCAGATCCTCCACTGTCAGCTTAAATTCATTTTCGTACTGAAGCGGAATGATCACCGGCACGCCATCTGCCATGATCGTACATGGAAGATACGATACATAACTCGGCTGCGGAATCAGAACCTCATCTCCCGGATCCAGCATACAGCGAAGTGCCACATCAATGGCCTCACTTCCGCCGACTGTCACCATGGTCTCTTGCATCGGATCATAAGATACTCCGATTTTCCGCTCCAGATAGCTGCAGATCTCTTCTCTTAGTTCTTTGAGTCCTGCATTGGATGTATAAAATGTACGTCCCTTTTCCAGAGAAAAAATGCCTTCCTCACGGATTCTCCACGGCGTATCAAAATCCGGTTCTCCAACACCCAGAGAAATCGCATCCTTCATCTCATTTGCCACGTCAAAAAAATTTACGGATGCCGGACGGCTGGATCTCTACGATCTTTTTTGATAATGGATTTCTCATTACGGTGTCACCAGCATCCTTTCTGACTCACTTTTTGAAGAAAGGATCGTTCCGTGGTCTTTATATTTCTTCAAAATGAAGTGAGTCGCTGTACTGATTACCGAATCCAGAGTTGACAGTTTTTCTGATACAAACTGCGATACTTCTTTCAGAGTCTTTCCTTCCAGAGATACCAGCAGATCATATCCTCCAGAAATCAGATATACTGCGTGTACTTCTGGATAATTACAGATTCGCTCTGCAATTTTATAAATCCCTGACTTCTCTGTGGCGTCATACGCACTTCGATCAACGCTGTCACCAGTTCTACTCCTGCTTTGTCCCAGTCGATCAGCGTGTGATATCCACAGATTACTTTGTCTTTCTCCATCTCTGCAATCTCATTGGCAACTGTCACCTCATCTGTTCCAAGCAGTACTGCCAGTTCTCCAAGATTGGCTCTGCTGTTTTTCTCTATATAGTATAAAATTTCTTTTCGGATCAATTCTCGCTTTTCCATCGTTTTTATTCTCCTTATTCTGATCTTACCTCTTTTTGTGCCTGCTCTTCCCACCAGCGCATCAATTCATCCGGAGCAGGTCTGTCCAGATAACGCACTTCGTCTCCGCTTGTGATTACTTTTGCATGATCTGCCGTTGTAACCCCAAGCACACTGGCTCGTGCCCCACTCTCTTCCAGACACCGCACAAGAGCATTGCCGTCTCTGGTAACCATCAGAACCGTTCCTGCGGAAGTCATCTGATACGGATTCAGGTGATAATATTCACAGACTTCCACACATTCCTGCCGAATTGAAATCCGGGACATTTCAATCTGCATTCCCACATTTGCCGCCTCTGTCAGTTCCCAGAGAGACGCCAGGATTCCACCGCTTCCAATCTGCTGCATTGCAGTCACCAGTGGTTCCCCTTTTGGTGTATTTTCCTGCTTCACACTGCGAAGCGCATGGAAAACCTCCAGTTCTGATTCTATCCCCTGGATCTGACGCATAAATGCCGGAACAAACCGCTTTGAAAGCTCTTCTCTCTTCTCATCGAAAATACGCAGTACGCCTTCTGCTGCGATCGAACCACAAAGTACGATTTCCTGATTCGGCTCCGCCTGAGCAAGCGTACGCAGCTGTCCTTTTTCCACACTTCCTGCCGCAGTCACCGATACCACGGACTGGCTCACTGCAGGACTGGTCTCTGCCTTTGCACATGTTATTGCAATCCCCCCAGGATGCACACCGTTCTTCCATACAGCGGAACATCTCTTTTAACCGCGACTCATAAGCATATGTTGGCAGAATCACCTGTACCGAAACACCAATTGCCGAAGCCCCCCCTTGTCTCCAGATCCAACACGGCACGCATGATCGCATATACCCCGATATTTTTGGAATTTCCAGAAACTACAGCCGAAGCAAAGACCACATCTTCTGTGTCCCTGATCTGTACCGCAGTACACATCTCTTCCACCGAAAGGTCTGTCAGAATCTCTTTTCTTTTTTGTATGCAGTTGTTTCAGTACAGAACGTTTTAAAACTGTCTGTGATACATTTCCAACTTTCATCGTTTCCGTCTCCCTTAACCCTCTATGTTCCTGT
>ENA-OQBF01000023-OQBF01000023.1-human-gut-metagenome-genome-assembly--contig:-NODE-23-length-8195-cov-0.676252_pt1 | contig 8195 bp, 9 predicted proteins | sample MGYA00242745_ERZ504549 | MGnify/ENA primary metagenome ERZ504549 (study PRJEB26092, sample SAMD00036267) | human gut metagenome | host: Homo sapiens | study: EMG produced TPA metagenomics assembly of the...
TTTTTGTAATCTTCAGAAGTCCACCATACAGAATCAGCAGAAGCTCATTCTTAACGAGAATTTATCTTTAGGAGAACGACCGGTATAGATACCTGTCATCACGTTCACAGCGCCTAATTCAGTTACTTGACCTTTTTCAAAGCCTTCCAGACTCGGTTTTGTTTCTTCAGCGAACAAAACCATCATAAGACGGATTGTGCAAAATCTCGGTCACACCTGTGATGCCGTACTTGCTTAAATCTAAATTTGCCATTTTCTTTGAATTAATTAAAATTGGTATTTTGTTTTCTATCTCTTTTCACCTTAACATGGGGAGCTTTGGATAGCCCCTTGTAAATCCGGCTACAAAAGTAATACTTTCTTTTTAAAGAAAAGCTCTATTAGAGAAATTTTTCTCTAATAGGAAATCTTTTATAAAACCATAACAATATCTGCTAACTGAATGTTGCAAATTGAGTGAAATTCGTTTACTTTGCAGCAGATTTAATGTGCTAATGTGCTGATATGCCAATGTGCTAATTGCCATGCGGCATTACGTACACCACATTTGCACATTAGCATATTTGCACATTAGCACATTTATAGTTATGAGGTTATCAACTTTGCCGAGACAAATTCTGTCTTGAACCAATACGTGGCGGAAATTCGTGATGTAGCAGTCCAGGGCGACCGTATGCGTTTCCGCCGTAATATTGAACGCATTGGAGAGATAATGGCGTATGAAATGAGTAAGGAACTGACGTATTCTGTCAAGCAGGTACAGACTCCCTTGGGGGTGGCGTCGGTCAGCACACCCGATGACGAGGTGGTGATTGCCACTGTTTTCCGTGCCGGATTGCCTTTGCATACTGGATTCTTGAATATGTTCGACCATGCCGGGAACGCTTTTGTTTCCGCTTACCGTTATTATAAGGATAAGGAATGCCGTACGGTGGATGTACACATCGAATACATCGCTACTCCGGATTTGTCCAAGAAGACATTATTGATTGTAGACCCGATGCTTGCCACGGGAGAAAGTATGGAATTGGCCTGGAAGGCCTTCGTCACCAAGGGGGATGCCGGCCAAGTTGCAGATAGCTTGTGTCATAGCCAGCCAGCAGGGCGTAGAGCATCTGGAAAAGCTGTTCCCTGGAGATGAAGTGACCTTGTGGTGTGCAGCAATCGACCCGGAGATGAACGAGCATTCCTATATCGTTCCCGGGCTGGGAGATGCCGGAGATTTGGCGTTCGGTGACAAGATATAAGGTTCATATATCTTTTCCATCAGCCTTTTCCCAAGTGCGGGCCTATAATGACCCGGTTCATAATAATTGTGGATGTCTTCCGTGTATTCGTTGATACCGGTGAAATCAAATACATTCCGTTTTCCGAAGAAGCGCTTCAGTGTCTTTACGTCGGCAGGGTTTATGTTGACTTGCAGGTAGTCGGGACTGATAATGATTTTTACATCGGTATCATGTTTCCGGCAAATCCACTTTATTTCCTGCAACAGATTGATTTGCTTTTCCCTGAGCACTTGGGGGGCTTCCCGGTATTTCCCGTCTCTATAATTCTTCATTTTCTCTTTGGTGAATTCTCCTTTCCGGTTTTCCCAGTACTTATCTCCCTCTTCCTTTATCATTTTCTCTCTGGGATTTAACACGTCATTGGTTACCGGGTTTCGGGTGGAGCCATAGGGGTTTATAACCCCTTTCATGTAAGGGCGATAGGTATGGAACAGCTTGTAGTCCAGATAGGGGAAGAGAAAGTTCGGGTAGAAGAAGGCTTGGCAGAATTCCTTCTGAAACTTGAAGCTGCTTATTCCCGATATGGCGGGTGGCAGAATGTTGGAATGTCCGGTCAGGCAACGGTCGTTGTGCAATGATTCCTTGTCGATAATCAGCAGCAGGTTCTTGATTGTTGCACCTGCCTTGTCCAGTGCCTTCAGCTTCAGGCAGACGGCGGCAAGGCTTTCGGCATTTCCGAATAGCCGTACGGCTCTTCCGCCGTGGAGGTATTTCTCCCATTCATGGCATTGATAAGCCATAGTGCAGGAGTTTCCCATGATATAGGAGTCGATGGGGATGGTATCCCGGTTGTTCAGATACATCTGCCACCCCACGTGCCTTCGTTTAGTACAACCGGGGTTTGGTCGTATCGTTCATAGTTCTTCAGGACCATGAAAGGGTCGTCCAGGAAATAGACTGCCAGTAGGGCTATAAAAGGGATAAAAAGGATAAAGAGCTTTTTCATGAAACGTATGGCTGCGTTCCGTTCGCTGTTTTTCTTCATCATGTGTCTTTATTGTCAAAATTGTAAATATATGAAGCTGTCCGAGTTGAACTGTCCCAGTGTGAAAAGTATTATGGCGAGCAGATAATAGATACTCCATCTTACGGCTGTCGGCTGTCGTCCGAGGGCTTCCAGCAAATCATGCTTGGACATGAAATATTCGTAAACCAATATCAGTACGAGTGCGCTTCCTGCCACAATGCTGTTGTGGTCCGGCATTCCGATGTTCATTTCCTTCCAACTGTAATGTACGCCGAAGGAGAGGTGGCTGATGTAGTGGAACGCTTCGGCCATGGAACTTGCCCGGAAGAATATCAGAGATACAGCAAAAAGTAGGTAGGTCCTTACGACGGATAATGTGGCATATAAGCGGCTTCCCAATTGGGCTTTCAGTCTGCGGTGAAATGCTGTGGTCTTCATCTCGTAGAAAATGATGACACCTTGAATTAGTCCGTAGACAGCGAAGTTCCATCCGGCACCATGCCAGATACCCAGTCCCGTAAAGGTCAGCGCCAGACTTAGAAATACGCCCCCATTGTCCCCATCCACGCAGGCTCGAGGACAACGGGAGGTACAGATAGTCGCGTACCCAGAATGAAAGCGACATGTGCCATCGGCGCCAGAAGTCGGCAGTGGTCTGCGCAATGAACGGCCGGTTGAAGTTTGGGCTGAGCTTGAATCCCAGCATGCGCGCTCCTCCCAATGCGATGTCGGTATATCCGGAGAAGTCGGCATACAGCTCTATCGGATATAGGAGGCATGCCATCAGCAATTGCACGCCTGAGGCTGTGTATACCGACCCGAAGACACCGTCTATGTATGGGGCGATGGAGTCGGCCAGTATCAGTTTCTTTATCAGTCCCACGACAATCAGTCTCATTCCGTAGACCATGGATGCATAGTCCGTAGCTTTGCAGGACTTCAGTTGGGGGGAGCATGTCACCTGCCCTTTCTATGGGACCGGAAAGGAACTTCATGAAGAAGAGCATGTATATCATGAAGTCGGGCAGGCTCTTTTCCGGTTCTTCTTCTTGCCAATAGATTTCTGTCAGGTACGAAATGGCCTGGAAAGTATAGAAAGAGATTCCCAGCGGAAAAAGGATGTGGCAGTCTGTAAGCCGGTCGGCATACCGGAATGCCAACCAGCTCACGACCAGAAAACACACACCTGAAAAATAAATTCCCTTCATGCTGCTTTCCCGCTTGGTCTGTCCTATCCATTTGCCAAGGTAGAAGGTGGTAAGCGTGAGGATGAGGGCCGTTATCAGAAAAGTGAGGTGGTAGAAGCCTATGAAGAGGCAGCTGGCTGTCAGTAAGGTCGCTTTTCTGAATCGTGAAGGAAGCGTATGGTATAGAATGAAAGTACACGCAAACAGTACGACGAAGTTCAGGGATATGAATGACATTTCTTAGTTGGTTTTGGTTAAAATGGCATGGCAGATGTCTCCCACGTTTTTGAGTTTTACAATATCTCTGAAGGTGAAGCGTACATTGAATTTCTTCTCTATCTTGTTTATCAGTTGCATGTTGGTCAGTGAATCCCATCCTTCCACATCCTGGGCGGTGGTTTCATTGTCAAGTACGATGTTCTCTCTTTTCAGTACCTCCCGAAAGATGAGGCTCATTTCATTCAAAATAGTCTGTGTATCCATTGTCAAGTTTAAATTAGTTCTTGTATTTTCTTTCTGTCTGTTTTGCTACTGGTGTTCAGCGGAAACTGTTCCAGGCAATGCATATGCTTGGGAATCATGTAGTAGGGAAGCCTGCTATACAGATATTCCTCTATCTGCTGTTTGTCGAGCTGTTTCTTCTCTACGACGAGATGCAGTTCGCACTGGTTGTCGTTGTCGTATTTGGGAATGACGACTACACGGCATTCACCGTTGAAAAAGTTTTTTGCCACATGTTCAATCTCGCTCAGCTCAATGCGAAATCCTTGTATCTTTATCTGTGAGTTCTTTTCGTCCGCAATAGATGATGTCACCGTCGGCATCCATCCGGCAGAGGTCTCCCGTCTTGTAGTATACTTTTCCATTGGCGGTCTCTACGAGGCATTCCCCGTTTTTTTCGGGAGCATTCCAGTATCCACCCATCACTTGATTGCCGCTAATCCATAGTTCACCGGTTTCTCCGGTAGGCAGCGGGGCGGCCGTCGTTATCCATAATTAGGGCATCGATGCCTTCGAAAGGCCTTCCGATAGCGGTCATGCCGTTGTGATGCTTGCAGGAGGTGACGGGTATCCGGTAGGCAGTGCAGTAGATGGTTCCCTCTGTCGGTCCGTATAGGTTTATGAAAGAGGCATTGGGGACACATTTTCTGAAAGCATCCAACAGCTCCGCGTCAGAAGCCTCGGCAGTAACCACTAGATATCTAAGTGCGGGGAGGTGTATCTCCGGAAAATAGGGACGTAGCAGCTGGAGCAGTGAAGGGGCCACGGCAGCGAAGGTCAGGTCGTATTTTTCCAGAGTTTCAATTACGTTGATGTATTTCACGCCTTCCGGAGAAACGGTGTATATGCAAGCACCCAGCGTCAGCGGATATAGAAAGGATACGATGGAAACGTCAAAAGTGAGTTCGAACATCTGCAGCATCCGGTCGTTCTCGTCCAGTTGCCAGCCGAGGCGGTGGTAGGAGGTATAGAAAGCATTCAGGTTACGGCGGGAGATGGGTACTCCTTTGGGTTCGCCCGTGCTTCCGGAGGTAAAGATGATGTAGGCATTTTCCTCTTCTGCCGTATGGAGGATGTCTTCTGCGGCATGGAACGTGGCGGAGTTCTCTGCCTGCTCTATTTCGGAGGTACATATCAGTTCCAGATTCCGGGTGTCGAGGTTCAAGACATGGATATTCTCGGTATGCAGCACGAGGCAAATGCCTGCCGAGTCGGCAATTCTGTCGTTCCTATGTTTGGGGTAGGAAGGATGCAGGATGACGTATGTCTTTCCGCAAATCAGTGCAGATAGTATGGATGCGTATGTTTCCAGTCTGTTTTCTGCGACGATGCCGATAATTTTGTCTTCTCTGTCCTTGAATAGGGAGGATATTTTCTGTACGCAAGTTGCCAGCTCTCCATAAGTGCAGGCCGTGTCTTCGATGACGAATGCCGGTCGGTCGGCATATTTGCCGAAGCTTTCATGATGTCGCCAATCAAGTCATTTGGATACTTTTTCATTTAGTCCGTTATGTTATAGTTCAGTTTTTGCGGAAGCGATGTTTGTCCGTCGTTCATTAAAGACAGTGGTTTCCCGCAATCTCCCTACCGGGAAATCCTTAAGATTTCTAAAAAAGGAGGGATACTGTTCGGAATAAAAGAAACAGAGGGGGCAAATACATACTCACCACAGGATAACACGGATTAACACTGCTAAAAGCTCTTTATTATCAGAACTCCTAAGGCAATCTGTGTTAATCCGTGTTATTCTGTGGTGAGTATGATATACTCTTCGGGCAAAATGGGTTTGCGAACAAAGTCCTTATTTTGCCCAGAACAGTTTGTGGTAGTAAGTGTCTTCGGCTGACACCTCTTTATAGTAGGGATTGTAGTTGACTTCCGTATTCGGGTATCTCCAGCGGTTCGGCACATTTGTGATGGTACCGGCACTTCGGGGAAGGCCAGGCCGGACGGATAGCCGGTACGTCGGATATCACTCCATGCCTCACGACTGGCTAGGAAACCGAAATGCAGCCACTTTTGGGTAATGATGGCATCCATCTTGTCTGTATATTTCGTGCTGTTCCATTTGGCAGCGGCGAAAGAGGCGGTTTCTTCGGCGGTAGGGGCATCATACCGGCGTGCGTTTTCACCCGTACTTACCGAATCGTAATAGTAGTAAAGCGTGATGGACTGGCTGACAGCCTTTTTGAACTCTTCTTCCGCTTTCGCTTCATTCTTTGCCACTCCATACCCCATTTCATAGGCTTCCGCTTTCAGGAAATGGATTTCGGGTGAGGCCATTATCAGCATGTCGAATTTGTCGTTTTCCCAAAAGAAACCTTTCTGCGTGATTTGTGAGAAACCGGTGTTGCTGGTATTGACTTCGTCTTGTGCCTGCGAGTTGTAATATTCCGTCAGCTCATCCGCCACGGTAAGGTCTGTACCCAGATAACGGTGCTCGTCCAATTGACCGGTGTTTTGGTTGGTAATCTTCACGGGATTGAAGTTGAGTAGGATGCGCGGGTCGTCTTCTCCTTTCACATAAACGCCGCTCAGTGGGTCATTGCTGGTCATATCATAGTTGCCATGGCCCAGCATGCGGTCGATGATGGCGCCCGAAGCAAGTCGGTTGGTTACCCAGTCACCCAGTCCGTGGCCTGCGGTGAAGTTCAGTTGCCCAGACTTCTGGTTGACAATGAGAATGTTGTTTTCTTGTTCCTCTATCAACGGATAGGCTGACGGATTTTCCAGGATTTCCTTGATGGCGGTACGGCCTTCCGCCTGCAAGTCTCCTTGCGCGGCTACGCGCATGGCAAGGCGCAGTCGCAAGGAGTTTGCATAGCGTTCCCATTTGTCCATGTCCCCGTTGTTGATAAAGTCTTGTGTATTGAAGTTCCTCGGTGTGGGGATGGAGCGGAACCGCGGAGCAATTTCTTTGAGCTCATCAAGAATGGTTTTATAAATATCCTCGGCCTTGTCATAATGAGCATACGATCTACCTACATCGTTGGTAAGCGGCAGCGTACAAGCTTCCGAGAAAGGCATATCCCCGAAAACGTCCACTGTGGCGGCAAAGAAATCGTACAACTGTACTTTGGCGGCAAGATAGAATGCCTCGTCCTGGGCTTGTTCTGCCGCGCTTTCTTCCTCGTAGAGAGATTCCAGCTTGCGGAACTGGGCCAGTGCCGAATACACATTGTCCCACTGTCCGTCAATAGCGGGTATATAGCCGGGGGTATACATATCCGTAGTGTTGGAGTAGCCGAAGGTTTGTGCATACTTGCCCGTAAACTGTGAATCGAATCCGAAGAACCGGTTGTATTCGTAAACATCATAGTCCTTTACTTTTTTGGAAGACTCCTACCATCAGATTACTGATGGTGACTTGGGTTACTTTGGAGGGGTCTTCGTATTTGCTGTCGAAGTCATAATCCGTACAGCTTGATGTTGTCAAGAGGAATGCTCCCAATGAAACAAGAGATAATATCTTTGTCTTTTTCATACTCTTTGTTGTTTTTTGGATGGTTGTTTTGTCAGAAACTTGCACGAAGTGAAACACCGAAACTGCGGGTAGCTGTGGTAGAACTTCCCACGGTAGCCTGGTTGGCCCAGGATGTTCCGACGGACGACTCCGCATCGTAGTTTTTCAGTGCTTTGTAGAAGTAGAAGAGATTACGTCCGAAGACCGACACACTCAGCCGGCCCAGTCCCAGTTTGGAGATCATCTTTTCGGGAAATTGGTAGCCGATGGTCAATTCACGCAGTTTGACATAAGAATTGTCGAATACCGAATGGCGGTATGTCAGCTGTTCGGCCTCCGTTCCCCAATTATAGGTGGTGTTGTAGTAATAGCCTGCCGGAATGATACGTGTGTTTCTTTCGCCAGTGGAGGCCACTACACCCGGAAGAATGATGCCGTCGTGGTAGATTATCTCTCCGTTGGGGCCGGCACCCGTGGAAGGGTCTACTTGTACCGGAATTCCGCTGGAATTGTTGTCGCCCGGATAGTAATAGGATAGTCCGCCGTGTTCCGTATCACGGTACTTCAGGGATTCGGGTGTCAGACCCACTGCGGTGGCATATTGGTTCATTTCGTTGATGACATCTCCTCCGATGCGGAAGTCGATACTGAAATCGAGGAATACATTCTTGTAGGAGAAAGAGTTGAATAGACCTCCTACGCCTGCCGGATTGATGTTGCCGACTTTCTGCAATTCAGTTTGGTTGAGGTAAAGACCTTTATCGGAAACGAGGTACTCACCGTTTTCG
>ENA-OQBF01000024-OQBF01000024.1-human-gut-metagenome-genome-assembly--contig:-NODE-24-length-8155-cov-0.900224_pt1 | contig 8155 bp, 11 predicted proteins | sample MGYA00242745_ERZ504549 | MGnify/ENA primary metagenome ERZ504549 (study PRJEB26092, sample SAMD00036267) | human gut metagenome | host: Homo sapiens | study: EMG produced TPA metagenomics assembly of the...
CAGCGCAGGGAATACTCCGTCATGGAGGACAGGTGGAACACGGACACGGAACGCCGCGACATGACGGTATGGCTCTTCGACGAGGAGTCGTTCGTACCGGTGGCAATGATAAAGGAAGGCAGGTCCTACTCGATACTGACCGACCAGCTCGGAACGCCGACGGAGGCATACGATGCCGAGGGCAACGAGGTGTGGAGCCGGGTGCTCGACATGGACGGGAACGTCATCGAGGAGACAGGCAACAAGGGAATGGTGCCGTTCCTGTTCCAGGGACAGTATTATGACTGTGAGACAGGACTGGCATACAACAGGTTCAGGTACTACTCGCCGAAGATGGGTATGTATGTGTCACAAGATCCAATCAGATTGACTGGCAGAATCCTAAATTTGTATGGGTATGTTTGTAATACAACCTATCTTTGTGATCCATTTGGCTTAGTTTACCAGAGTCATAATCATGGAGATGTAAATGATAGTGTAACAATTTTACGTCGCCAAAATATAAGAAATTATCAAATAGAAGTGCATGTTGACAGTCATGGTCCACATATACATCTTGATAGAGGAACTCGGCAAGAACGATATATAAATATATCAGGAATGTCTAACGAGCAAGCACTTAGAGAACTACCCAATAAATTAAGACGTGAATCTTCTGTAAGTGCTGCTATTAATAATGCATTAAATTATTAGCTATGACTATAACTGAAAAAATATCAATCAATTATAATAAATGGGGCTGTCCTATTTTAGAAAAAAACAGCAAGTGCTATCTTTCATTTACCAGTGATAACGCAAATAATATTACAATCAAAGGAAATGAAGAAGGTTTAAGACTCTTAGCAAAGGCCATTATTGGCTTAATTAACTCTCAATCTAATAATGGCTTTCACATTCATTTAGATGAAATTTATGATATCAATAAGGAAAACAAGAATTTCATTATTGATTTAGTAAGTGAAAATACGGATTTTTTTTGAATTTATTCAAGAGAGGAAAACCTTGTTGTTCGTTTTTTTAATTCAATACTTATAATATACTCCAAGGTTAGTATATTTCAACTTATTGATAGTGCAGAAATGACATTATTAGTCTAATAGTTGGAATTGTCACGTATTAATGTGTGATAGCTTGGTATTAGTAGGATTATCTATGATAGTTTAAATTCACTCAATTTAAAGGATATGGAAACTAAATTTACATGGATACCATTCTATAAAGAATTATCCGACTGGCTATTTGGAAAACAGAATAGACAGTCAGAACTTATATCTACACTAAAAGAAATCGGTATTACCGGTTTTCGAGATGGTACAGAAAAAGGCAAAGAGATTGTTTTGGAAGAGATAGACCCGTTTACATTCTTTTCGTATCTCAACAAGTTTCATTCCGATGAAAGAAGAGTAGAAATCCTACAGGATTTAAAGCATAAGCTACATTTTAGATGTCCAGAACCAACAGATGTATCCGGTATCCCGACAATACATCCGATGAAAGTGCATCTGTTTCCACATAAATCGACAAGGAACAAGTATGATATAAATGTATTATGGGAATTGTTCGGACAGGTAAAAGAAGGGAAAGTAGATGAACGACTTTTTCAAACGGCATTGAACATTAAAAGTGTCGGAAAGAAAAAGCTCAGTATTGTTCTGTTCTACGTTAATCCGGAAAAAATATGTTCCTTTGGATTCCAACACTTCATCGTATCTAAGAAGTAAGAAACTGGGCTACACTTATGATAGCTTTGCATCATATAATGAGTTGTCAGAAAAAATAGTCAAGACCTTTGGAAAACATCCGTGGGAGATTTCATACGAGGCATATAATTATACTCCGGAGAGTGATTCATCAAGTATCGGTAGTATCAGAACTCTATTCGAAAAACTTGAAGACGAATTAGAGGACGATATGGATTACCATATCTTTTATCGAGGACAATCAGATAAGAGTTTCGGATTAATTCCCTCCATCTATCGAGAGAAACTTTTAATCCAGAATGAAAATAGAATATTTAGAGATATTATCGCTCAAAGTCCGGCTGATTTCAAAGGATGCACATCTACTTTTGAAAAGTTGGTCAAGATGCAGCATTATTCTTTGCCGACACGCCTCTTGGATATTACTACAAATCCTTTGGTAGCTCTGTATTTTGCGTGCGAGAATGATGCCGTTGACGGAAAATTGTTCCGATTCGAAGTTCAAACGTCAGATATTAAATATTTTGATAGCGATGCTGTCAGTGTCGTTTCTAATATCGCCAAACGCCCAATAGATTTCAGTATTGAATCCCTTCGGGATTTGGAGTGTGAAGATTTTAATAATGAACCAGACATAGCCTATCTTCTGCATGAAATTAAGTACGAGAAACCCCATTTTCAGAATGTGATTGACTCAAAGGATATTGAGAGAGTCTTTTGTGTAAAACCGATGTTTGACAATCCTCGCATAATCCGGCAGTCCGGGGCATTCTTCCTTTATGGTATCAATGGCAATAAAAGCCAACCTGCATCACTCAACTTCAGCTACAAAGTGTACATCATCAATAAAGCGCAGAAGCAGAAGATCAGGAAGCAGCTTGAAGCCCTCGGCATAGACAAATCAACGTTGTTCCCGGAAGTCGAACACGTGGCCGAGCATATAAAGGACAAATATCATCTACCTAAATAACCTTTCCCTCATTTAAAAAACAAGCCGAGCTATTACGCAGATAGCTCGGCTCTCAACTTGAAAAGATTGCATCAAGTCTTAATCTTGTGGTACATCTTGAACTTGCAGGCATTTCTCTACTTTGTATAAATAATACCTACATTTCATTGTTACAAATGTTACTATTATACGAGAAATTACGATATGCCCTATGAATAGAATGAGGGGAAAGAGCAATACAATCAGACTTATAACAACAAACGGGAACTCAAATTCAGAGAAAAAATTTATAAGTCCAATCAAAGCTAACAATTGCAACTACAAATAGCGTAATAAAAAATATAAATCTAATGTTTGACCATAGATTTCTACTATATTTCCTACAATCTTCTTGATAAAGGTTATAGCCCGATATAAATAGCTCTATAGCTAAAACTATCTGAGAAGTTACTAAAATATAAGTTTTTACAAGTGCTTCATGTTGAGACCCAAACATCCCGATACAAAACAAGCATAAAAAACCGTATAATCCAGCATATAATCCGATGAAACCGCAACCTTCCAAATCAAGTTGGTTTTCATCAGTCAGATATTTTAAACGGTGATATGCCTTTTCTAAATAGGCACTATTTAATATACATTCATTATCCTCACTTTTTAGACTCTCTGTTCTAATATCATTAGCACGAGACAATACCTCCCGTACCGATAACTTCAAATCTTTCTGATATTTACGATAAATTTCAGTCAGCACATGCTTGTTATCAAGATAGTATAATCCAAAGTCAAAAGCAATTATAAATTGTATGAATGCAAGTAGATTAATACATTCTATTCCAGACATTTTTCTATTCAAGTTTTTTTAGCTCTCCATTCTTCTCCGTTATGTTTTTAATACATATTCAGCAACGTACTGTATTAAATCAACCGGATGGAAAGAATAACGCAAATTCCCTTTACGATAAGTAACCGATAACATAAGTTCTTTCTTGTCTTTATAAAACCCAATAGCCTCATTATACTTGATTTCTAAGTTCTTTTGGTTTTCTTCCAAAAAGATACTAATTGGTTATCTTTTTCAAAGAGTCTATCAAACTGCTCAATAGAGATCCTACAGGAACTCTAAATAAGGTATGACGCAACTTATAATCAAACTTCAACTCTTTGTTTTTAGATTCATAGTATTTCTTATCAACAGCAATAACCACAAATTTTCCTTTCCCGATTAATTTTGCTACATCGGTATCTACTTTTCTGCATAGTAATTTATCCCCATTAGAGATGTCTTCGGGTGACATAGAGGAGCCTTCAACAGTAAATATTAAGGGATTCTCAGATTGTTTATACTCAGAAATGTCTAACATTGAATTTTCACACGGAATCCTATCTGGTAACATTTCAAGACCTTTCAACGGAGTTACACTCAACGTAGGATCTCCAGCCGCCACACTCATAGTACCATCGGCATTCATACCGTTGGTATGCACTTCTCTCCCAAAGGCAAAGTGATAAAGATTAGACACTAACTGTTTCAATTTCAATATATTAATTAATAGTATGCGTCTAAGCGCATATTTGTGATTCGCAAAATTAGCGTTTTTTCTCATAACTCGCAAGTTTATAGGGGTTAAACATCAATAATGCCATCGCATAAGGCTCTTGCCTGAACTGTAACAAGAGGATTACACAACAGCCTCACTCACTAATAAAACATTCCACCATAAGAACAAAAAGAATGCAATGAATGATTACGATTTAACCTCTTTTGTTCAAAAGCCGGTTTGCTTTGCCTGTGGTGAATTGAATAGCAGGACGAGAAAAGAGACCATGTAGGATAATATTTCAGAAGAGAGGATAGCCTGTAAACAGATTTTCTTCTATTTAGTCGGTTAATAAATTTAATTGATTGTTTGTTATGTTCAAGGGAAAACACTATTTTTGCGAAATATGATATCCTCCTTCTTGTCTTGAAAGCGGTCTGACTGCTTTAACCAAGGCGAAATGTCTTGGTTTTATAATAAATAATAAGATCAGCATGGCAGAATTAAAGGCAACCGTGTGCTTGCAAGGAAAGGACATAGAAGTGATTTCATCACATATTGAATTTAACCGCAAGACAGATAATAAAGGAAGGCCGGTGACAAATGTTATTGGCGGACGTATTACTATAACCGTTGAATCTACCAGAGAAACTACTATTCTTGAAGCAATGGTAAACAGCCCTTTCAAAGCGATAAGCGGCAAGGTGATTTATTATAACACTAAGGATAATTCAATCTTTCGTGTCGTGGAGTTCAAATATGCGTATATCGTGTATTATAAAGAGATTTACAATGTTGACAGGGAAACGCCAAATGTATTCCACCATCACATTTTCTGCGGATATTATTATGATAGGAGACGCATATTTAAGCAATCAATGGTAAGAAGAAACATGAAATTTAGTTGTTTGGATATTATCGTATCAAAGAAATATCACTAACTTTGTTCATTGTGGATGTGGTGATAATGGATTTGCAGCGTCTTTTACTAATTTCATATTTAATGTTCTTATTGCTACATTCCTGTTTCCCAATGGAGTTAAAATAGAATCATGTTAATAACAAAGGTATGAACACTTTAATTCTTGATTTTTTTAAACAGCTATGCTGACAATCCTAATCCTCAGTATGCCGTGATGCTGAAAGGAAAATGGGGATGTGGCAAAACTCATCTTATAAAACAATGGAAGAAGAGGTTTGACGAGACCGCAGATACCGACGAGGAAATTCCGGCTCAGTAGATTTTTAGCGGGGATTATTTTTTTATACTCGTGAAGTATTGCTTACTTCGCATTATGAAAAACGATTATTTGAACATGCTAGCCAGCCTCGTGTTGCCTGCGCAGATATTAGATTACTTTCTTATCTCTGGAGTCGAACAAACCTCTCAAGAGATTCATATCAGTCTGGATGAAAAGATGAATCCCAAGTTAAGCAATGACGTACATTTTGAATCCAAAGGTTTTATGGAAGCTGTAAATGTGACAGACTTTCCCATACGGGACCATAAGGTAATTCTCAAGATCAGACGCCGGCGTTGGACGGACTTACGCACAGGGAAAAGCTTTAGTATTCCCATCGACCTCGACATTGTGGCCAAGGGAACCAGATACTCCAAAGAATTTGGATCTTTTTTAAAAGAAACGTATGGAGACATCCCCGGTGACTTGCCGTACGCTTGAGGAATTCTATCATATAGACTGTCATACATTCGAAAAACAGTACAAGGAGGTTCTCAGCGGATATCGTAATTGGGAACAGTTATCTCATGCCGATGAATGGATGCTGTTTCCAGAGAATATAGGACCGCATCTGGCAATTGACGAAACATCGCTCTCAAACGGTGAACTTTACACCTTTGTGACCAACCGCGATGCCTGCACAAGGGAGTGTTCTCTTGTAGCAGTTGTGGCAGGCACCAAATCGGAGGATGTAATAGCTGTACTTCAGCGAATTGACGAGGAAAGTCGTTATGCCGTTAAAGAAGTGACACTTGACCTTTCAGACTCCATGCGCAAGATCGTACGGACTGCATTTCCTAAAGCCTGCCGTGTGATAGACCGTTTTCACATTCAGAAATTAGCTTGTGATGCCGTGCAGGAATTACGCATCAAACACCGTTGGGATGCCATACAGCAGGCCAATGAGGAAATGGAGGAAGCTAAACAGAAGAACGAGGATTATGTCCCATACCGATATGCTAATGGTGATACCCGTAGGGAGTTGCTTATACGCTCGCGGTATTTACTTTTCAAATCAGCCGATAAATGGACAGAGAGGCAGAAACAAAGGGCGGCAATACTATTCGAAGAATACCCTGACGTTAAAAAAGCATATGGTTTGTGCCATTCCCTGCGGATGATATTCTCAAGGAATACCATAAAGGATGCTGCACGTCTGGCTATGGCACGGTGGTATTATAAAGTAGAAGAAGCAAGGATGCATTCTTTTAACGTCATTGCCGCTACTTTTTATGAACACTATGATGAAATACTGAATTTCTACAACCATCGTTCTTCAAATGCAATGGCAGAATCTTTCAATGCTAAAATTAAACTGTTCAGAGCAAACCTAAGAGGCGTAGCTGACAAGAGGTTCTTCCTTTTCCGCATTGCTAAACTATATGCGTATCCCCACTAAAAAGCTACTGACTCGTTTTTAGAAGTAAGAATGATAGGGGAGATGCAAGCATTCCCCGAAATTGAAATTCTCGAAGGGGAGGGGTACAGACAAACACAGTATTGGCTAAACATCTATATAGGTGATGCTCAGCGTTCAGTCTGAAAAAGCATGTTGATTAGTGATGTTTACCGAAATGTGTTGTCTTTAGTCGGATATTCTCATCGGTGGAATTAATTGGTTAGTGGGCGCAAAGGTAATGATTTCCACTGAATAACAAAGGCTTTTTGCGATATTAATATCGTGTCGGCAAGAAGTTAATATCGTGTTTGCAAGAAATTAACTTCCTGCAGACACGATGTTAATACTTTATTGGTTCTGTTACTTCATGGCCGAAGCATCGAACGAGAGTGGCAGTAATTCTCCCACATTCTTCAGCTCGTAGATTCCCTTTTTGCCATACAGCAACACCCGCATTGGCTGCTTGAAGCGCTTCTCCGTTTCGAGCATCACTTGCCGGCAGGCGCCGCAGGGCGGGATGGGAGACTCCAGGAACTCGTCGTGCTCGTTGCGTGCAGCAATGGCGAGGGTGGTTACTGCCTGGTCGGGATGTTGGGAGTTGGCATAGAATAGGGTGGTGCGTTCTGCACACAGCCCGGAAGGATAGGCGGCGTTTTCCTGGTTGGTGCCGGTCACTACAATACCGTTTGCCAGTCTGGCTGCAGCTCCTACCGAGAAGTGGGAGTAAGGGGCATAGCTGCGGTTGGTAGCCTCGCGGGCGGCATCCATCAGTTCGCGGTCGGCGGCATCCAGTTCTTCATAGTCGTATATCTTGACGGCGATTTCGATATTTAATTCTTTCATAAGGCAAAGGGTTATATTGTAATTAATGTTACAAAGATAGAAAAGAGATTGGTTATTTCAATTCTTTTACGGACTTTTGTGCAGAACTCAACATTTTAAGCATGAAACGGATTTTCAGACTGACTGCTATCCATAGCATTTCTTTTTTATTTCCATTACAACAGTGCAGGCACAACGCCGGAATGCCCGCTACAATGAGTATATCAAACAGTATGCTCCCCTTGCCGTGGAGCAGATGCAACGTCATAAGATACCTGCCAGCATCACGCTGGCCCAAGGGCTGTTGGAGAGTGGTGCCGGATACAGCGAGCTGGCGCGTAAGAGCAACAACCACTTCGGCATCAAGTGTGGAGGCAACTGGCGCGGACGGACGGTGAGGCATGATGACGATGCCCGCAATGAATGTTTCCGCGCTTATCGCAATCCGAAAGACTCTTATGAAGACCATTCCGATTTCCTGAAACGGGGGAGCACGTTATGCT
>ENA-OQBF01000025-OQBF01000025.1-human-gut-metagenome-genome-assembly--contig:-NODE-25-length-8111-cov-0.652430_pt1 | contig 8111 bp, 9 predicted proteins | sample MGYA00242745_ERZ504549 | MGnify/ENA primary metagenome ERZ504549 (study PRJEB26092, sample SAMD00036267) | human gut metagenome | host: Homo sapiens | study: EMG produced TPA metagenomics assembly of the...
AGAAAGTACCGGGTCAAGAATTTCGGACAGGCGCTTGTCGCGTACGGCCAAAACCTCTCTTATAGAGTAATTTTTGTCTGCATCCAATACGGCTGCATCGTCCTTGTTTTTCGAGGTTGTTGCCAACGGTTTTCCATCAAGGAAAAGGAAACTGTCGAATGCGTCCTTTGAAATGCCGTGCGTACCACTTGTATTGATTGTGTAGTCAATGGTGGAGTGCCTTAACGAACTTTGTGCATAAGGCTTGTAGAAAATCATTTCCGGATTGCTTGCCAGGCTGACAGAATTATAGTTGGCTTTGTAACTGTTACTTAGAGAGTAGTTTTTGGCCATAAGATATTCGCAGGCTGATACACATTCTTGCAAGTATTTGTTGGCGCGGCTCTCATCAGCGGCTTTGCCATTCTCTGCTTGAGTGCGATATTTGCAGTATGTACCTTCATATAAGGTGATGTCTGCTTTCATGGCATATGCCATGTCGGTGCTGAAACGTTGCCGATTGCTGTTTGCGGTAATGTGTTCGCACGCATAATTGATGTCTGCCAGCACATGGTCCATCACTTCATCCCGGTCGGTGCGTGGTCCGTAGAGGCTTCGTTGTCGGCTGGGTCGATAACTTTGTCTATCCATTGAACATCGCCGTACATACGGACCAACTGATAGTATTCCCACGCACGGTTCATGCGTGCAAGACCTTCATAGTGGGCCTTTGTTGCTTCATCAAGAGAGGAAGACTGTACACCGGCAATGATATAGTTGGCGCGTCGGATTTCTGTGAAAGGGGCTGACCAGTTTGTGGAAGATGCGACCACGTTAGTGTAAGTCCAGTTATGGCTTTCTGCATCTACCTGGTCATCGCTTATTGTTTTGAAGTAGAACCATCCTCCACTGGCTCCGTTGCCAAAGCCGGTAAAGTTGTTATAAAAAAGTATTGCACTGATTATCCAAATTATCGGTGTTGCTCCAGTATGCCGGAGTATTCGTGAAGGTATCCAAGGGGGATTTGTCCAGCAAATCGTTGCAACCGGTTAACATCGCCAGCGCTGTGACCCCATATATAAATAATTTCTTCATTGTTCTTAAGTTTTTGAGGTTGTTATAATGTTACCTGGACTCCAAATGAGAATGTGCGTGTAATAGGAGCTATACGTCCCCATCCACCAGCTGTAAGTCCATTGCCTGTACTGATTTCGGGGTCGACTGGAAGGTCATTCCCTTTGTGGAGCAGAAAGAGGTTGCTGCCACTGAAGTAGATACGTGCTTTCTCAATGTAGGCTTTGCGTGTCCACTCTTTCGGAAGGGTATATCCCACAGTTACGTTCTTCAGACGAAGATAGGACATGTCTGTCAAATAGCGGGATTGGGGATAGTAGTTGTTGCAGCCGTTAGCTATACCGGATACGGTACCTCCACTATTATTTGTACCACGATAAAGACGTGGATAACGGTTGCCTTGATTTACCTCATAACCGGTAATGGCGGTATAGTCGGAATTCCAAAGCACTTTGTTATAGCTTGTTTGGTGGGAATAGATGGCTACGTCGGCATGTACCATGGCGGGAAGGTTTAGGGAAGAAGTCGTCCAGTCCTCACGTTTGCCTACACCTTGGAAGTAGAGGTCAAGGTCGATACCTTTCCACGCTCCGCCTAAATGGAAGCTGTATTCGTAGCGTGGCATAGAGTTTCCGATGACTTTCAAATCGCCGTGGTCGTCTGCTGTGCCTTTTCCACCGTCAATCTTGCCATTGCCGTCTAAATCCTTGAACTTGACGTCTCCCGGGCCGTAATGGAAATTACCGGATTCCAGTCCTGCCTGGCTTGCAATGCCGTTTGCATAATTCCATGAGCCGTCTGCATTTTGGCTGGTGAAGTCTTTTTCCTCGAAGTAACGGTCGGTTTCAAAACCGAAAATGTCACCGTAGGTTTTACCGGTGTAATAGGTGCTGAGCAGTTTGGAATCATTGTCCCACTTTGTTACTTTAGTCTTGGAGTCACCGATGTTGAAGTTGGCATATACGTCGAAGTCGCCGAAGGTATGGCGCCAGTTCAAGTTCAACTCCCATCCACGTGTACGTAAGGTACCGGCATTTTCATAAGGAGCAGAAGCACCCAGAGTGTTCGGCAATACTTGTGCCGGTGCCAGCATGTCACGATTCTCACGTTGGAACCAGTCGAAACCTATAGTCAGTTCGTCATTCAAGAGACCCAGGTCAAGACCTATATTGAGGGTGCGGATACGCTCCCAGGTCAAAGTACTTGATACCAAATCCGGCATGTTATACATGGTCAGGAGATTAGCGTTGGCATTATTGTTTTCAATCCAATAGATATAGCCGGTACTTTTATTGTTCAACCGTTGGCTTATTAATTGTTCGAACATGTAGTCGCCCACAGCCTCGTTGCCGATTTCGCCAAAAGAAGCACGCAACTTACCATTGCTGACAATATGTTTCAGTGGGGCGAAGTAGGCTTCTTCGGAGAAGCGGTAGCCGATGGATGCAGAAGGGAAGAAGGCCCACTGGTCGGTATGGGGGAAACGGGAAGAACCGTCGTAACGTCCGTTCAGTTCCAATAAATAAATGCCTTTGTAGTCATAATTGATACGGCCGAAATTAACCGGCAGAAGCGCGGGATGTATGATTCCAACTCAAATCTTGTCCATCCTTGCCAGCCATATTCAGTTCGGGGTATCCCTCTTGATCGTACATCACATTGCGGGTACCATACAGATATTTGTATTCCTCTTCTTCTGCGTTGACACCTGCCATTACATTCAGGTTGTGTTTTTTGGCAAATGTTTTGGTATAGTTTACGTATGCGTTGGCCGTCCATGTGTTCTGTTTGGAAAAGTCTCTCCAGATGCCGCTATTGCCTTTAGTGACGATGTAAGAGGGTACCGGTTTCCCGCTCCAATTGATGCCGTAAACGGAGTTGTCCTGCGAACCGCTGTTCATATTCTGAATGGCATATGTAAAGTCTGCATTAAGGGTCAGTCCTTTAACGATTTCAGCTTTCAAGAAGGTGTTCATACGGGTCAGGTCTGTTGTCACTTCACGATCGGCAGCTTGCTTCTGCATGGCCATGACGCGTGTGTCATAGCCGTCGATTGTGCCCGAAGGAATGAAATAAGAACCCCAACGCCCACAAATATTGGTAGGTGTTGGCCCATGTGTCCGGGCGTTTATAGTTCTTACGACTATAGTTGATGCGTGCACCCACCTGTAGCCAGTCGTAAACATTAGTGGTGACATTGACTGAGGCATTGTACTTTTTTTAGTTCGTCCGGGTGAATCTTCATCTGTCCTTGCTTTTCGTTGTAGCCGAAAGATAGGTAGTAATTGGTCTTACCAGATGTTCCTTGTATAGAAACATTGTGGCTCATGGAAGGAGCAGCTTTGTTGAAGTAGATGTCCTGTACATCCCAGTCAGCATAATAAAAAGGAGTGCCGTCCAATACGATATAGTCACCCACGTTACTATCGCTTTGGTAGAGGTTCATAGGACGGTAGCCGGTCTTGCCGCCGTTCTGTTGCTGCCACTTTTCGGCGTAAGGTAACAATTTGTCGAAATACATACCGAACAATTCAGGCATACCGGCACCACCGTTCATACTGGCTTCGATACCCATCTTTAATTGTGTGGGTACATCGGGATAGTCCGGCAGGTAAGTAGCTTGATCCCATGCAAAATTGTTGCTGTAATTGATGGTAACCTTTTCGCTAGGCTTTGCGCTCTTGGTATTGATTAGAATCACACCGAAAGCGGCGCGCGTTCCATAAATGGAGGAAGCGGAAGCGTCCTTCAGTACGGAAATATTTTCGATGTCTTGCGTATCGAGGAAAGAAATGTCATCCATCGGAACGCCGTCCACTACAATGAGTGGATTGCTGACTTCTCCATTACTCAATGTCCCCAAACCACGTATACGCATGGAGGCTGTCTCGTCGATGGCACCACTTGTGGTGAGAATGCTTAGTCCCGGAACAGCCCCTTGCAATGCTTTGGCTACATCTTGTTGTGGACGACCTGCCATTGTCTTGTTTAAGTCCACTGTAGAAACTGCTCCTGTCAAGTTAGCCTTCTTTTGTACACCGTAGCCTACTACTACTACTTCATCCAGCATCTCGGTATCTTCTTTCAGAGTTATTCTCATCGTTTTGGCTGCCTTCACTTCTTGTGTCTGATAGCCCACAAATGATATTTTTAGTGTTGCTCCCGGTGTTATGGTCAATGTAAACTTACCGTCTAAGTCGGTAATTCCGCCGTTGGTAGTCCCTTTTTCTACTACGCTGGCACCGATAATCGGTTCGCCGGCTGCATCGATAACTAAACCGCTGATAGTGATAGCTTGTAATTGTTCTGTTACGCCAAGCGAATTATCAGGATTGGCTTGTGCAGCCATCACGTTGCCGCTGCTTAATAACAGTGAGCTGATTGCCACTGCTGTGAGGAGTTTGCTATGTGTTAGTCCTCGTTTTTTGTGATCTTCATTCATAAATGATTGATGATTTGTTGTTAATTAAATACTTCTTAAATTTAGGGTAAGGGTAATAAGGACCGAATAGTGAGACTATTCAACTTGCAGGATTGTTTCTTTTTCCATAGGCATTTTCTCTTTTTAAAGGTTTATAACTTTATATTATCTCTTGTTTTTCTATTTGTTTGCCAAGTCCAGACGGAACTTAGTTATATATTATACAAGGTTAAAAATCTTGTTAATTACTTAACTCTATTGGTTGTTTTAAGAGATAAAAAACTCGTTATTAACAAAGGTGAGAAATGATTCATTCATTTCGTCCTAACAAAGATACATTATTATTTAATATCAAGAACATTCCTTTGCATTTATTTAACTTTATATTTATACATTTGCAAAAAGGAGGTTATACACCTTATTATATAAAGAATTTAAGGTTCTTCTATATTTAAAGAATGGAATTCAATCAGGCCATTCATTGGTGTTTCTTCAATGATTTCCAGTTCGATGCCAAATTCACGGGCAACTTCCCGCAAAATGGTCGCGTAGCTGTAAGCCAATGAACCCACAAAACGAATAGGATAATTTTGTAGTCATATTGGCAGACATTACGAGTAAAGAAATTTCTCAGATTACCGGTAATCAGCTCAAATACATAGTCATCATTGGTATAATCAGCCAAAAAATAAGATATAGTAGACAAAAAGCGATTGGGGAACGGGCGGTTATACACAGATTCCATAACCTCATTCGGACTTATACGGAACTTCTCAAAGAAATCCGCCGTTACATCTTTAGGAGCCAAACCTTTCAGTACATCAGACAAAAACATTTTGCCCAATACAGCACCACTACCCTCATCCCCCCAGGATGTAACCTCCTGCCCGGACATTCTTTACAACGATTTTCCCATCATAAAAACATGAGTTTGAGCCGGTTCCCAAAATACAAGCAATGCCGGCCTCGCATTTGAACAAGCCACGTGCAGCTGCCAGCAAATCACTCTCTACCTGAATTGGAGTTTTGAATTGTGCTACCAATGAAGCTCCCAATACATTTTTCTTTTCATAAGAAGTACATCCGGCACCATAATAATAGACTTGTTCCAATTTCCTTTTGAAAAAATGCTCGGGTAATCCTAACCGCACACTTCGGCTAATCTCTCTTCTCGTTTGAAAGAAAGGATTTAAGCCTCTGTGAAGGCTCGCTGTATCAGACGATTATCTTCAACCAGCGCCCATTCTGTTCTCGTAGAACCACTTTCTGCAATTAGTTTCATAGTGTAGTTAGTTTTAGAATTGAATACAAATATATAGCTTTTTTTAATCTTTCCAAGGCTATTTCAAGAAAAAATCATTTTACTGGCCATACATCTCCCTTTTGCTCATATCCTCAATCATCCAACAAAGTATTCCCACTTTTCCAACGCAACCGCGTTTTAGTCAAAACAAGACGATAACAGACTAATAATAAGATACTATCTGACTGAATTCCAAGTTCCGTCTGGACTTGGTAAATAAATAGAAAAAAGAGAGATAATATAAAAATGTGAACCTTTAAATAAAGAAAACGCCTATGAGAAATTAAAGAAGCCTTCGGAAATAGTCTGACTAATCCGAACTATATGATTCCCTTACCCTAATTTTGAAAAACTGGTTTAATTAACAAAATCATCAATCACTTATGAATGAAGATCGCAAAAAACGAGGACTTGCCAATGGTAAGTTCTTTACGGCGGTGGCAATCTGTGCTCTGTTTTTAGGCAGTGGCAACGTGATGGCTGCCCAAACAGCATCCAACGACTCACAAGGAGTACAAGAACAGATGCAATCTATCTCTGTAACTGTCACAGTTGTAGATACAAAAGGTGAACCTATTATTGGTGCCAATGTCATTGAGAAAGGTACGACCAATGGTGGCATTACGGATTTGGATGGAGTTTCCAAATTAAATGTAAAGCCCGGTGCTATTCTGCAAGTATCATTTGTGGGATATACTACTCAAGAAGTTAAGGCAACTTCGGTAATGAAGGTTGTTTTGAAAGATGATACGGAATTGTTGGATGAAGTTGTCGTAGTAGGTTATGGTGCACAGAAAAAGGTGAACCTGACCGGTGCGGTGGCTAATGTAGATGTCCAAGAGGCGATTGCAAGCCGTCCGGTAACAGATATTGCAAAAGCTTTGCAAGGTATAACTCCTGGTTTGAGTATCACGACTAATGTAGGAGGTATTGGCGTTGATTCTAATATCAAGTTGCGTGGTGCTACTGGTTCTTTGAGTGCTACGGAAGGGACAAGTCCACTGATTTTGGTGGATAATGTGGAAGTTCCCAGTTTAAGTTTGGTGAATCCGGACGATATTGCCAGCATCTCTGTCTTGAAAGATGCTGCATCTGCTTCTATTTATGGTACACGTGCTGCCTGGGGGGTAGTCTTGATTACGACAAAGACTGGTAAAAAAAAATGATAAACCGCGTGTTACCTACTCTAATAACTTCTCTTGGAGTACTCCGACTGTGATGCCACAAGTCGCTAAAACCTATGAGGGAGCACAAGCTATGTTACTGGCTGCCAATAGAAGCGGCGCTTCTACTGTAAGTTCGATAGGATATAATGTCGATGAAATTGCAGTTCAGAAGATGAAGGAATGGTACAACACTTATGGTGGAATGTCACAATCGGAATTAGGCGAAATGCAATTAGGTAGAGATTTTGAAGAACGTGGTGGCAAGTATTATTTTTTATCGTCAGTTTGATCCGTTAGATATGTTTATGAAAGATTGGACTCCCCAACAGAAGCATAATCTTTCTGTCAGCGGCGGTAGTGATAAGACAACCTATAATATTAGTTTAGGCTATTTGAATCAACAAGGTATTTTAAAGGTTAATACAGATGAGTATGACCGTTATAATTTCAATGCCAATGTCAATACACAGATTCGTGACTGGTGGTCTGTGAGAGCAAATGTTATGTTCTCTCGTTCCACAAAATCAGAACCATATCAATACACAAGTGGTTATACAGACGTTTGGTACTATTTGTTGCGTTGGCCTTCTTTCTATCCTTATGCTGATTACCAGGGGATTCCTTTCCGTTCAGCTATGACTGAGATAGCACAGGCTAATCGTGAAAGTTTAACTAATAACTTTACTCGTGTTAATTTAGGAACTACTATTAATCCGATTAAGGATTTGGCCATTAATTTTGACTACACTTTCGCTCTACTTAATGATTATCAGAAGCGTAACGGTGGTGAAGTTGGTGGTTGGGATATGTTCAACAGTAGTAATCCTTTGACTTATAATTCAAGTTTTTATGGTGCTACCCATAATCGTGTAGTTGAACGTAGTCGATATACAATGTCCAATACTTTCAAAGCTTATGCCACTTATGAAAAATCTTTGTACAAAAGCACAACTTGAAAGTGATGGTCGGTATGGATGCTGAAACCCGTGAAAACTGGGTCATAGTTCAGACCGACGGACATTAGTGAACTTTGATAAACCGGAAATTAATCTGGCCATTGGTGATCAGTATGTAGATGGTACTACCTATCATAATGATTTTGCGGCAGCCGGTTTCTTCGGACGTATTAACTACGATTATATGGGTAAATATCTTCTTGAGGTGAATG
>ENA-OQBF01000027-OQBF01000027.1-human-gut-metagenome-genome-assembly--contig:-NODE-27-length-8061-cov-0.623393_pt1 | contig 8061 bp, 9 predicted proteins | sample MGYA00242745_ERZ504549 | MGnify/ENA primary metagenome ERZ504549 (study PRJEB26092, sample SAMD00036267) | human gut metagenome | host: Homo sapiens | study: EMG produced TPA metagenomics assembly of the...
GGTATGACTACGGTGCAAGGCATTATGATGCGGCGCTGGGGAGGTTTACGACGGTGGATCCGTCTGCGGAAAACTATTATTCAACGAGCCCGTTTACTTACTGTTTAAATAATCCGTTGAATTATATTGATCCGTTGGGAACTGATACTGTAGATGTAAAGGACGTTGATTGGAATAAATTTGATCCGAAGAAGGACGTTGTGGCTTTGGATGAGGTGGCTGTTTCTGTACCTAATGCTTTGACAAAAGTAGGGACTAGAGCTTTAGAACCAATTTCCGGCTTTTGGGGGTATGTGGGTTATTATCTTTTAGATATTGGCTCTACCTATCATAGTGAACAAACGCGGTTTACATATAAGGTAGGAACAGATGGAGTAATAACGGGTGTTGCTCCAATGGTGGGAACCCCTCCTTTGCCTGGTTTTGCAAAGACGTCAAATTTGAATACAATTAGAGGATTATGGAGTTTGACCAAACAAGGATCCTCTAAAGTAATGAAACATCCCATTAGAGGTCTATTTTATAAAAGTAAATCAGATGGGCTATGGTGGGTAAAAGACCAGACAAAGCATGGCGGTAGTTTTTATAAAGTTTATAAAGAGACAAATAAAGGCTTAGAATGGCATAAAAGATGCTGATAAGTATGGAAATTTCATAATTAATAAACATAAAAGTGATGTAGGGATTTTTATCCATGGAAGGAGCTTTCGAAATGAGAAAACAGATATTAAAAATGCAAGAAGGTGAATCTTTCCCATTCTGTTGGGTAAAGTTTGATTCTGATTCTTGTATTGATGTTCAAGGGCATAAAATCGAAATATACATAAAAAAAGATTCAGTTAGCATTGACGACATGAAATCTCTATTTTGTGATTTGTTTGGTACAGTTGTAGATGAATTATCTATCTTTAGTCCATCATGGTGGGACTTTTGCATAGATACTTGGAATATTCAAGAGAATACATTTTGCTACGACCCTCAATTTTTGTCTAAAGAAACGGGTATCTTATTTGCATATCTTGCAAGATTCGAATATTGCTAAAGGATATTCTGGCTGTTGTGTCTGTAATGATTGGGATACTTACCTATCTGTTGCATTAGATTGTATTATGAAAGGAATTGCTCCTTATGGAAACTTTATATATAACTCAAAGGAACAATTCTTCTTCTATTTTCATCATACCGGTAGTATAGGGCTTTATTATGAAAATGAAACTCCATCTATATTTGCATTAAGAAAGAATGATAAATATGAGGTGTTATCTTGCTCTGATGTGAGTAGATTATCTCAAATAGAATGATTTTTAATCGCTATCCTAACATCAGATATCCTATATCTTACATGTTAGGATAGCCTTTTTCAGATTTAACCGAAGGAATTAGCAGCATTCAATATAATGTATTAAATTTGCCAACGGGCGTCACTTTTGCTTCCGGCGGTTTCATACAGCATGGCTATACTGCCGACGGCATCAAGCGGCGCATGATGTATAAGGAGGCAGATGGTTCGGGCAATCCGGTTCCTACTGTGTATTGCTGCAATGTGGTCTATGAAAACAGTGTTGGCAGGCTTCTTCTTACGGAAGAGGGGTATGTTACGCTTTCGGACAAGAAGTACCACTATTACCTGCAGGACCATCAGGGAAACAACCGCGTAGTCCTCAGTTCCAGCGGTGCTGTTGAGGAAGCGAACCATTACTATCCCTTCGGTGGTGTGTTTGCAAGTTCAGGCAATGTGCAGCCTTACAAGTACAACGGCAAGGAGTATGATGGCAAGAAGGGGTTGAACTGGTATGACTACGGGGCACGGCATTATGATGCGGCGCTGGGGAGATTTACAACGAATGATAGGTTTTCCGAGAAGTATCACTCATTGTCTCCGTATCAGTATGGAGCGAATAATCCAGTGAATACCATTGACATCAATGGAGATAGCTTGCTTATTGTAACTCCAGCAGCTATTGAAGCTATTTACAATGGTTTGCAGGATGGTAGTAACATAAAGATGCAATTCAATAATGGTATATTGGATCCAACTTCCATTGCGAAACAAGCTAATAGTAGTAATGATTTCTTTCTGAAAGACTTATTTGAGATTGCCAATAGTGAGAAAATGGTAGAACTGTCATTATCTGATAAGAATACATATAAAATGAATGGGAAGACTGTAGAAGAAACTTTTGGTACTCCTTATGACGATGATGATAGCGAAATACCTGCTCATCAAAAAGAAGAGTATTCAAAGGCTGGAGTCCCTTTTGGAAAACATATTCAAGGAAATTTAGGTCAGACATTAGTACCTGACAAGAGGTTAGCTTCCGGTAAGAGTTCAACCAATAGCCATGTACAAGTCATAATTAATAAGAATGGCACTTTGAATCATCGAACAGTTGGGATTGCACACGAATTTGGGCATGTTATTTTATACTTGAGGAATGTACCGTTTAGCCACGGACAGCCAGGGGTCAATAATTTTATATACAATAAAAGAGCTGATGTAATGTCAAAACGATTAGGATATGACTATTAAATAAAAACTATTTTTCATGTTTATTATGCTTCCGCCATTATTGTACGGACAAAATAAGTTGGTGGAAGAAAGTATAATATATTCAAGTGATATAAGTTCCTATAAAAAGAAGATAGAAAAAACTATCTTTTTTGATACTGAGACCAACTTACCAGTTTTTGAATTGATATTGGATACTGCAAGATCTTCTAAAATGTATACTTCTTATTATTTTAGGAAGCGGTTGCGAGAAGTCTCAACGGAAATTTCTTATATTGGTGGAAACGAATCATTAAGGAAATACCAAGATAGTCTTTATTGGGAAAACTACAATGGTGATGAACAGAATGCCTCTTGTTTATACACTATTCTTTTTGACAGAAAACTTAAAATTAGAGAAATAAAAATTGTGAAAAGGGCAGGGTATAATAACTCCAAGTATAATTACGATAAGTTAATAAAAAAAATACTCCTATCCACTGAAGGAAGTTGGCAAAAAACGAATAATGCACTTTCTGAAGAATGGTATTTTATATTTGGACGTTTCTTGATAAGATAAAATATTCTGTTTCAGTGTATGTTCTTCCCCCATTGTTCCCCAAGTCCCCGAATCTCTGATTCAATAAACTAAATGATTCCCTGCTTATGTCTTTTGAATATAAGCAGGGAATTTGTTTTTCAGTTTGGCTTCGTGAATCATCTGCCTTTTGCTTTCTATACGCAATTTTTCCGGTCAGCTTTCGGTTATTAAAACCACCGATGAAGACCTGAACGTGAGCTACACCTTTACCGATGAGATGGGACATGTTGTATTGACGCGTCAGATGAAAGGCAGTGAAACGCACGACACTTACTATGTGTATGACGACAAAAGTAATCTTTGTTTCGTACTCCAGCCTATGTACCAGAGCTCGGCCAATCTCGACTTGTATGCTTTTCAGTACAAATACGACGGACGTAACCGTTGTATCTGGAAGAAGCTTCCCGGTGCAGGATATGTGGAAATGGTGTATGACAATGCCGACCGCCTGGTTTTCTCGCAGGACGGCAACCAGCGTGCCCTCAGCACGGGCAACTGGATGTATTACAAGTATGATGGATTGAACCGCCTGACGGAACAAGGGACTTGTACCAACAAAGTGACCACTTCTGGAACGAATGTACTTGTGCAGCACTTCTATGACAGTTACGCTTTCCGTTCGCAAGCAGGTTTCAATAACAGCAATTTCCCTGATGATGCTTCGGGCAATGGAAAAGGTGCCTTGACTGCAAGTGTGGCAACGGTACTTGGTAGTAGTAACAAGATTTATACCGCATACTACTATGACATCAAGGGCCGTGTGGCAAAGACCGTGCAAAGCAATCTCTTGGGGGGCTATGATGTGACGGCTACCATATATACCTTCACCGATAAGCCCGCTACTGTAACGCATACGCATACTGCAAGCGGAAAGCCCACTCGTACTGAAATGTATACTTACAGCTACAACCATGCGGACAGACTCTTGAAAGTAGAGCATACATTAGGCGGCACCAAGATAACCCTTGCCGACTATGCGTATGACAACTTGGGCAGACTGCAGTCCAAGTCTCTGCACGGAAGTGCCACCAACAAGCTGACGTATGCCTATAATGTCCGTGGCTGGCTGACGGGAATTAGTGGAAGCAAGTTTACACAGAATCTGTACTACAACAACGGCAACGGCACCGCCAAATACAACGGCAGCATCAGCAGCATGACGTGGAAGGCTGGAAATGAGAGCACTATCCGTGGCTATAAGTTCACTTACGACGGATTAAGCCGTCTGATAAACGCCACTTACGGCGAAACAGCCGGCATCAATACAAACACCAACCGTTTCAGTGAGAATGTAACCGCCTATGACAAAAACGGCAACATCAAGACCTTGCAACGTTACGGTCAGACCGCTGCTTCCAGTTACGGTTTGATTGATAACCTGACTTTCACCCTCGCCGGCAATCTGTTGAACCGCGTGGACGATGCGGCAGCGGCTTCCGCCTACGGTGGCGGCTTCGAGTTCAAGGACGGCGTGAAGCAGGCGAACGAATACACCTACGATTCCAACGGAAATTTAACTAAAGATTTAAACAAGGGAATTAGTACAATTACCTATAATGTATTAAATTTGCCCAATATGGTCACGTTCAGTGACGGTAGTACGATTGCCTATACTTATGGTGCCGACGGCACAAAGCTGAAAACTGTCCATAAGACAGGCAGCACTACCACCACGACGGACTATTGCGGAAACGTGGTCTATGAGAACGGTGTTCAGAAGTTGCTGCTGACCGATGAAGGCTATGTTACTTTGAGCGACGGCAAGTACCATTACTACTTGAAAGACCATCAGGGGAACAACCGTGTAGTAATCAACCAGAGTGGCACTGTAGAGGAGACTAACCATTACTATCCGTTCGGTGGTGTGTTTGCAAGTACAGGCAATACCCAGCCTTACAAGTATAACGGTAAGGAGCTTGATACGAAGAAGGGTTTGAACTGGTATGATTATGGGGCGAGACATTATGATGCTGCGTTGGGAAGGTTTACGACGAATGACCCGTTGGCGGAGAAATATTATTCGATGAGTCCGTATACTTATTGTGCCGATAATCCGGTAAAGTTCATAGACCCAAATGGTATGGAATATGCTCCTGGTGATCTGTTTAAGACTAAAAGAGCAGCAGCTAAAGATTGGGGTATGTATTATAATGGTGCATCTATTATACGTAAACGTGAAATGGGCTCTTCTATTTATGAAGTTAAGCAAAAGGGAAAGCTAAAGGGATATTCTTATAGTGCAGCCAATGAAGGAGAGCACAGCGTATCTATAAGCTTACCTCCTAACGGTGAGAGATTTGTAGGATCGATTCATTCGCATGGAGACGCGGACGCAGAGCATATAAATAATAAATTCTCAAAAGCTGATATAAAATATATTGAGAAAACAAAAGAAAATGGTTATTTGGCTACGCCGAGTGGCGATTTGTTAGAATATAATCCTTATAGTAAGAAAACATCAATAGTGACTAGTGATCTTCCTAGTGATCCCAAAGATCCTAAACGAAAGAATAATATTAATCCGAAAGATATTCCTGCTGAAAAGGGTAAACAAAGAATGAAAGAATTGCTACAAAAGCCAGATTTAAACATTCCTGTTAGCCAGAGAGAACATATTCATTGGGTATTTTAAAAAGATAGCAATATGTATAGGACTTATTTTTTTGCTTTAATGCTATTTGCGATGTCATGTACAAACAGTACATCGAAGGTCGGAGAAGATCAACAATCATCTCAACAGATTGAGTATGTAATGAATGATAGTCTCTCAACAGATTTTTATACTGATATGAAAAGCTATGTTCCTGCAGAGGGATTTATACCTACAGCGGATATTGCAGTAAAGATAGCGGAATGCGTACTATTGGAAATTTATGGAAAGGAAAGTATAGAGAAAGAAAAACCTTTTTCTGTTAACTTGGTAAATGGAATATGGGTAATAGAAGGGCATATTCCTAATGGAAATGATAGTGCGCTGACTTTCTGTGGACAATCTTATGTGGAAATAAGAAAAAAGTAATGGTGAGATTATAAAGCTTTTGCATACTAAATAAAAAATATTACTCTAATATAAGTTGCCTTTTTTCAATGAGATTTATTTAATTACTATCCTAACATCAGATATGCTATATCTTGTATGTTAGGATAGTTTTTTAGGTCTATCAAATGATGTAGGTCATGCAGGACTACATCCGTACTCTCCGGATGCTTAACAGCACGGGCACTTCCTATCTGGATAACATTTCCTATATGTATTATTTGTACGACAGTCTGGGACGGCTGACCCTGCAGGGGGGAATCCTTCTTCCAGTCCTACCGTGCTTGTGCAGAACAACTTGCTCAGTGGCTACGACATCACAAGTACGGTTTATACTTTCTCCAACAAGCCGTCTGGTGTGACACATACACATACTGCCAGCGGAAAGACCACGCGCACGGAAGTATATACCTATACCTACGACCATGCGGACAGAATAAACAAAGTGCAGCATAGTCTTGGCAGCACTGCGATTACTCTGTACGATGCGACTTATGACAACTTCGGTCGTTTGCTGACCAAGCAGTATCACGGTACGAGCACCAACAAGCTGACTTATACCTACAACCTGCGTAGCTGGCTGACGGGAATCAGCGGCACACGCTTCACGCAGAACCTGTACTACAACACGGGTGTGGGTACTGCGAAGTACAACGGCAGCATCAGCAACATAACCTGGAAGTCCGGGAACGAAGTACAGTCCGTGGTTACAAATTCACTTATGACGGTCTTGACCGGATGCTGAACGCTACCTATGGCGAGACAGCAAGTATCAGCACAAATGCGAATCGCTTCTCAGAGAACGTTACGGGTTATGACAAGAACGGTAACATCAAGAGTTTGCAACGTTATGGCCAGACTGGTGCCAGTGCCCTACGGCCTTGCTTGGATAACCTGACTTACACATTGACCGGTAATCAGTTGAGCTGTGTGGAGGATGCGGTGAGTACCGCTGCATACGGTACAAACACTGCCTTTGTGAACGGTGCAAGCGTCGCAGGGGAGTATGCCTACGATGTCAATGGTAATTTAACGAAAGATTTGAATAAGGGAATTGCCGATATTCAATATAATGTATTAAATTTGCCAGTACGGTATCGTTCAGTGATGGTAGCACGATTACCTATACTTATGGTGCTGACGGCACGAAACTGAGAACAGTCCATAAGATAGGCAGTACAACCACAACGACTGACTATTGCGGTAATGTGATCTATGAAAACGGTACTCAGAAGTTGTTACTCACAGAAGAGGGTTACATCAACCTGGCCGGTACCCAGCAGTATCATTACTATCTGAAGGACTATTAGGGTAACAACCGTGTAGTGATCAACCAGTCTGGCACTGTGGAGGAAACTAACCATTACTACCCTTTCGGTGGTGTATTTGCCACTGCAGGCAATACCCAGCCTTACAAGTATAACGGTAAGGAGTTTGATACGAAGAAGGGTTTGAATTGGTATGATTATGGGGCGAGACATTATGATACGGCGTTAGGAAGGTTTACGACTAATGACAGATTTGCCGAGAAGTATTATTCGATGTCTCCGTATCAGTACGGGGCGAATAGTCCGGTTGTTAATATTGATGTGAATGGAGATAGTATTAGAATTTGCACTGAAACTCAGTCCTTTGGTCACACATGGATTAGTGTTGGTGAAGGATCTAATATGACTGTTTATAGCTACGGACGATACAATGGAACTAATAAAGGGCCAGATAGAAGCTCTAATTCTTTAGGAAATGGTTCCGGTGTTCTTTTAAAGTTAATGGGGGATGAAGCAAAAGCTTACAATGACAAAAAAAGCAGCTGGTGGAATGTCTGTATTTGTAGTAACAGATGTGGCAGATGAAAAAGTTTGCTAATATTTTAGACGAAAAGTTTAATATGTCAACTACAATGCCAGATAATCCTAAAAGTGATTATTATAACAG
>ENA-OQBF01000028-OQBF01000028.1-human-gut-metagenome-genome-assembly--contig:-NODE-28-length-7996-cov-0.594358_pt1 | contig 7996 bp, 10 predicted proteins | sample MGYA00242745_ERZ504549 | MGnify/ENA primary metagenome ERZ504549 (study PRJEB26092, sample SAMD00036267) | human gut metagenome | host: Homo sapiens | study: EMG produced TPA metagenomics assembly of the...
CTGGAAACAGTCATGTTTCTGGTCTGTTCGGGCGTGTCCTTCTACTACAGAGAAAGCGATATGCTCGACTTCTGGAAAGCAGGAGGCATCACAGCAGGGGTAGGCTTATTGCTGGCGGCTCTCGGCAAGGGAGGTGAACGACAACTGACGCGCCGTGACGGATATGTACTGGTCAGCTTTGCCTGGGTGGCATTCTCTCTTTTCGGAATGCTGCCTTTCTATATAGGCGGATACATACCCGACATTGCCAATGCATTCTTCGAAACCATGTCCGGTTTCAGCAGTACGGGTGCCACCATCTTGGACGACATCGAGTCACTTCCTCATGGAATACTGTTCTGGCGCAGTATGACACAGTGGATTGGCGGCTTGGGAATCATCATGTTCACCATTGCAGTGCTTCCCATCTTCGGAGTCAGTGGCCTGCAGGTGTTCGCCGCCGAGGCAAGCGGCCCTACACATGACAAGGTTCATCCCCGTATCGGTATCACCGCCAAATGGATTTGGAGTATCTATGCCGGCATAACCGCTCTGCTTGTCGGTCTGCTGATGCTTGGAGGTATGGACTGGTTCGACAGTATCTGCCATGCATTTGCCACTACCGGTACCGGTGGCTTCTCCACCAAGCAGGCCAGCGTTGCCTACTACAATTCTCCTTATATAGAATATGTCATCTCCATTTTCATGTTTATCTCCGGCATCAACTTCACCTTGCTATTATTGTTCGTCAACCGGAAATTCAAGAAGTTCATCGGCAATGCCGAGCTGAAATTCTATTTCGGTTCAGTTGTGCTCTTCACTGCCGTCATAGCCATCGTGCTTTACTATACCAGTCCCATGGGGATGGAAGAATCCTTCCGCAAATCCTTGTTCCAGGTAATCTCCCTCCAGACCTCCACCGGTTTTGCGACAGATGACTATATGCAATGGACACCCGTCTTGTGGGGGCTGCTTACCATCATCATGCTGATGGGAGCGTGTGCAGGCAGTACCACCGGAGGCTTGAAGTGTATACGTATGGTAATTCTTACCAAAGTCTCACGAAACGAGTTCAAACACATCCTACACCCCAATGCCATACTTCCGGTACGGATAAACAAGCAGGTAATCTCTCCCTCCATTGTCTCCACCGTACTGGCTTTTTGTTTTATTTATATCTCCATTATAGTCATCGGCACACTGCTCATGATGGCTATGGGTGTCGGGGCTGAAGAATCAATGGGCTGCGTCATTTCCAGTATCGGTAATATGGGACCCGGATTGGGTGAAACCGGACCTGCCTATTCGTGGAATGCCCTGCCCGATGCAGCTAAATGGCTGTTATCCTTTTTAATGCTTCTGGGTCGTCTTGAGTTATTTACCGTACTGCTGCTTTCCACACCGGATTTCTGGAAACGGAATTGATTTAGGATAAAAAGTGTAAAAATAATCATTTTTTGTTATGCGGGGATAGCAAATTGAACAATACTTATTATATCTTTGCGTCCTTGAAAGAGAGAATTGTGGTATGAAGCAATGCATTAAATACTGTTTAATCATAATCTTTGCAGCCCTATTGCACGACAGTGCAACCGGAGCTGCAGATATTTTGTGCGTTCCTGCCACCCGACAAGCAGAATGCTGTACGCTGTCACAAGCTCCTACCACCCAACAAGCAGTCCAGAAGTTCTACGACTTGTTTTCACCAAACTCCCTCTGCATAGAACATGTGGACCATACGCAAGTACCAACCAACAAAAGCGTACTCCTGCGCATGTACATCTACAAGATGCAGCAGCATGCCTATGCACCGGAATGCGACCGTTTGTTGAATCTGTCTCCTCATCCCGTACCCGACGCGAATTATTACGTGTTCGGGCTAAGAAAGATTATCATTTAGAAGGCCTGCAAGCGCAGACGCTTGCCCCTGACCTCGCCGGACAACAAATCAGAGGTTTTGTCCTCCGGTGCGATGTATCTATTATTATATATCTAAAATCTTATCAGGTTTATGAACTTTACTTTGTTAGTGGTCGTCTTATTGACGGCAATCGCTTTCGTGGGTATCGTCATCGCGCTCTCCAATGCGATAGCACCCCGTTCGTACAATGCACAGAAGATGGAGCCGTACGAGTGTGGTATCCCTACCCGCGGTAAATCGTGGATGCAATTCCGGGTAGGTTACTATCTGTTTGCCATCTTGTTCCTGATGTTCGAAGTGGAAACGGTATTTTTGTTCCCTTGGGCAGTCATCACCCGCGAACTTGGCGTGGCAGGACTTTTCAGTGTTTTATTTTTCCTGATTATATTGATTCTGGGCCTTGCTTATGCCTGGAGGAAAGGAGCTTTGGAATGGAAGTAACAAAGAAGCCGAAAATTAAATCTATCCCTTATGAGGAGTTTACAGACAACGAAACGTTGGAGAAACTGGTTCGGGAACTTAATGCCGGAGGCGCCAATGTCGCCCTTGGCGTACTGGACGATTTCGTCAACTGGGGACGCAGCAACTCACTGTGGCCTCTTACGTTTGCAACCAGCTGTTGCGGTATCGAATTCATGGCCCTCGGCGCAGCCCGCTACGATATGGCGCGCTTCGGGTTCGAGGTAGCCCGTGCCAGTCCGCGCCAGGCAGACATGATTATGGTTTGCGGAACAATAACCAACAAGATGGCTCCCGTTCTGAAACGTCTTTACGACCAGATGGCCGATCCGAAATATGTAGTAGCCGTAGGCGGCTGTGCCGTCAGCGGAGGCCCGTTCAAGAAATCCTATCACGTGGTGAACGGTGTGGACAAGATTCTGCCGGTGGATGTCTACATTCCCGGTTGCCCTCCGCGTCCGGAAGCATTCTACTACGGCATGATGCAATTGCAGCGTAAAGTGAAAATAGAGAAATACTTCGGTGGAGTAAACAGAAAAGAAGAGAACCACTAATCAGTACTTAAAAATATGGAAATAAAATACATAGAGCCCTCAGTCCTGCACGACGAAATGCTGCGTCTGCGGAAAGAGAAACAAATGGACTTCCTGGAATGCCTCAGCGGTATGGATTGGGGAATACCCGACGAGAAAGACGCACCGGACACCCCCCGCGGACTCGGTGTAGTCTATCTGTTGGAATCTACTGTTACCGGCGAACGGATAGCGGTACGCACCGCCACTCTAAACCGGGAACATCCCGAACTTCCTTCCGTCAGCGATATCTGGAAAGCTGCGGATTTCAACGAGCGCGAAGTCTACGACTTTTACGGCATCGTTTTCATCGGTCATCCGGATATGCGCCGACTCTATCTGCGCAATGACTGGGTAGGCTATCCCATGCGTAAAGACAATGAGCCGGAAAAAGATAATCCGTTGCGTATGGACAACGAAGAAACGGTGGACACCACCATGGAATTGGAGCTGAATCCCGACGGTAGCATCAAGAATAAGGAGATGCAACTTTTCGGTGATGAGGAATATGTGGTGAACATCGGTCCCCAACATCCGGGCCACCCACGGCGTAATGCGCGTTCCGTGTATCATTGGGAGGGTGAAATCATCGACAAGATTGATGCCAACTGCGGCTACATCCACCGGGGTATCGAGAAGATGTGCGAAAGCCTGACCTATCCGCAGACCTTGGCTCTGACCGACCGTCTGGACTACCTGGGCGCACACCAGAACCGCCATGCCTTGTGCATGTGTATCGAAAAGGCAATGGGCGTGGAAGTAAGACGAACGCGTGCAGTACATACGTACCATCATGGACGAGTTGCAGCGAATAGACTCTCACCTGCTGTTCTATTCTTGTCTTGCTATGGACCTGGGTGCATTAACGGCCTTCTTCTACGGTTTCCGCGACCGCGAAAAGATACTCGACATCTTTGAGGAAACTTGCGGCGGACGCCTCATCATGAACTACAACACCATCGGTGGCGTGCAGGCAGACATTGCTCCCGGCTTCGTAAAGAAAGTGAAGGAGTTTATCCCCTACCTCCGCGGTATCCTACACGAATATCACGACGTATTCACCGGGAACATCATTGCCCAGCAACGTCTGAAAGGTGTGGGTATACTCTCACGGGAAGATGCCATCGCCTTTGGAGCTACCGGAGGCACCGGACGCGCCAGCGGATGGGCCTGCGACGTGCGTAAGCGTATGCCATATGCCGTATATGACAAGGTGGACTTTAAAGAAATCATCCGCACCGAAGGCGATTCATGGGCACGCTACCTTATCCGTATGGATGAAATTCTGGAGAGCCTGAAGATTATCGAGCAACTGATAGACAACATCCCGGAAGGAGCCTACCAGGAAAAGATGAAACCTATTATCCGCGTACCGGAAGGCACTTATTATGCAGCCGTAGAAGGTAGCCGCGGTGAGTTCGGCGTCTTCCTCGAAGCCATGGCGACAAGATGCCTTACCGCCTGCATTTCCGCAGTACGGGCTTGCCATTGGTATCGACCGTAAATACGATTTGCCGCGGAGCTAAAATCGCCGACCTTATTGCCATTGGCGGAACATTGGATTATGTAGTACCAGATATTGACAGATAAAGGATTTACGATTTGACAATTTACAATTTACCATGCGGAATTACAGCGCAGCCAAATTGTAAATTGTACATTGTGAATTGTAAATCAAAAAGCGCCTCGTAAATTGTAAATAGTAAATTGTAAATAGTAAATGAACAACGTGTTTGACTTTAGTATAGTAACCAACTGGATACACCAGATGCTGACTTCCCTGATGCCGGAGGTCTGGCAATATTCCTCGAATGCGTGGTGATTGGCGTATGCATCATCTTGATGTATGCCGTGCTTGCCATCATCCTGATTTACATGGAGCGTAAAAATATGCGCCTTCTTCCAATGCCGCCTCGGTCCGATGCGCGTGGGGAAATGGGGATTGCTCCAAGTGCCCTGCGACGTCATCAAGATGTTGACAAAGGAAATCATTGATTTGAAATTCTCTGACCGGTTCCTCTACAATCTGGCACCGTTCATGGTAATCATCGCTTCTTTCCTGACATTTGCCTGCCTGCCCATCAACAAGGGATTGGAGGTATTGGACTTCAATGTAGGAGTGTTCTTCCTGCTGGCTGCATCGAGTATCGGCGTAGTGGGTATCCTGCTGGCAGGCTGGAGTTCCAACAATAAATTCTCGCTGATTGGAGCCATGCGAAGCGGTGCGCAGATTATCAGCTACGAGTTGTCCTGCGGATTGAGCATACTGACAATGGTAGTGTTGATGGGAACCATGCAGTTCTCCGAAATAGTAGAAGGACAAGCTGACGGCTGGTTCATCTTCAAGGGACATATCCCTGCATTGATAGCCTTCATCATCTACCTCATTGCCGGAAATGCGGAAACCAACCGCGGTCCCTTCGACTTGCCCGAAGCCGAAAGCGAGTTGACTGCCGGATACCATACGGAATACAGCGGTATGGGCTTCGGATTCTTCTATCTGGCAGAATATTTGAATCTGTTTATCGTAGCCTCCGTGGCAGCCACCATCTTCCTGGGAGCTGGATGCCGCTACACATCGTAGGCCTGGACGGCTTCAACGCAGTGATGGATTACATTCCGGGATTTGTATGGTTCTTCGGAAAGGCCTTCTTCGTAGTCTTCCTGCTGATGTGGATAAAGTGGACCTTCCCCCGCCTGCGTATTGACCAGATTCTGAATCTGGAGTGGAAGTACCTGGTACCCATCTCTATGGTGAACTTGATTTTGATGGTATTAATTGTAGTATTTAAATTGCATTTCTAACCGGCGTAGCGCCGGAGCAAGATTTCCTTGCGGATAATTTTAATAAAGGCAAAAGTAATGAAAGAAAAGAACTCTTATATCGGCGGACTCATACACGGCGTCACTTCTCTGCTGACGGGTATGAAGACAACCATGACCGTATTCTGCCGACGAAAGACTACCGAACAATATCCGGAAAACCGCTCGACATTGAAACTCTCCGACCGTTTCCGTGGCACGCTGACCATGCCCCATAATGACAAAAATGAACATCGGTGCGTGGCTTGCGGCTTGTGCCAGATGGCTTGTCCCAACGACACCATCAAGGTGACCGGCGAGATGATGAAACGGAAGACGGCAAGAAAAAGAAGATATTGGCTAAGTACGAGTACGACCTCGGTTCGTGCATGTTCTGCCAACTCTGTGTGAATGCCTGCCCTCACGATGCCATCACGTTCGACCAGGATTTTGAGCATGCTGTGTTCGACCGCACGAAACTGGTCATGACGCTGAACCGTCCGGGCAGCCATGTAGAAGAAAAAAAGAAACCCGTTGCTCCCAAAGAAGAGACAACAAAGTAATTCGTTAATAGTAACTTGTAATTAAACAACATGGAAATAACTCTTGAAACAGTAGTATTCTACTTCCTTGCGGCCTTTATCACCGTATTTTCCATCTTGACGGTAACGACCCACCGCATGGTGCGCTCGGCCACCTACCTGCTGTTCGTGCTTTTCGGTACGGCAGGCATCTACTTTCTGCTGGGTTACACCTTCCTCGGTTCCGTGCAGATTATGGTCTATGCCGGCGGTATCGTGGTACTCTACGTCTTCTCCATACTGCTTACCAGTGGCGAAGGCGATGTCATCGAGAAGTTAAAGCGTAGCAGATTCCTTGCCGGACTGGGTGCCACCGTGGGCGGTGCCATCATCGTAGTATTCATCACTTTAAAGCATAAGTTCATTGCCACTACCGACGTGGAGCCTTTGGAAGTCAACATCAAGACCATCGGTCACCACATGCTGAGCGGTGACAAGTATGGTTATCTGCTTCCCTTCGAAGCTGTCAGCATTTTATTATTGGCATGTATCGTAGGCGGATTATTAATAGCACGTAAAAGATAAGAATTATGATACACATGGAATATTATCTGATAGTTTCGGCTATCATGTTCTTCGCAGGCATCTATGGGTTCTTTACCCGCCGCAACACGCTGGCGATACTTATCAGCATCGAGCTGATTCTGAATGCCACGGACATCAACTTTGCGGTGTTCAACCGTTTCCTATTCCCCGGAGGACTGGAAGGATATTTCTTCTCTTTATTCTCCATCGCCATCTCGGCGGCCGAAACGGCTGTAGCCATTGCCATCATGATTAACATCTACCGCAACATCCGCAGCATCCAGGTGAACAAACTGGATGAGATGAAGTGGTAAGAGCAAGAATCGCCAAGCGATGTTTCTTGAATAGTAATAATTGATAAACATAGTATATATGGAATATACAATATTAATCCTTCTACTCCCTTTCCTCTCTTTCCTCGCTCTGGGACTTGGAGGTAAATGGATGTCACACCGCACTGCCGGCCTTATCGGAACTACGGCACTGAGTGTGGTCGCAGTGCTTTCCTATCTCACCGCAGGAATGTACTTCAGCGCTCCCCGCCTTGCCGATGGTACGTACGAGGCGCTGATGCCCTATAACTTCAAATGGCTGCCCTTCACAGAAAGCCTCAGTATCGACATGGGCATTCTACTCGACCCGATTTCGGTTATGATGCTCGTGGTCATCAGCACCGTTTCGCTGCTGGTACACATATACTCTTTCGGCTACATGAAGGGCGAACGCGGTTTCCAGCGTTACTACGCCTTCTTGTCGCTCTTCACCATGTCCATGCTCGGACTGGTAGTAGCAACGAACATCTTCCAGATGTATCTGTTCTGGGAGTTGGTGGGCGTGTCCTCCTATCTGCTGATTGGTTTCTATTATACGAAGCCGGCGGCTATTGCCGCTTCGAAGAAAGCATTTATCGTTACCCGTTTTGCTGACCTAGGTTTCCTTATAGGTATCCTTGTCTATGGATATTATGCCGGCACATACACCTTCAGCCCCAATGAGATGGCGCTGGCAAAGGGCGGTGCGGCCATGATTCCGCTTGCCTTGGGACTGATGTTCATCGGTGGCGCCGGAAAGAGTGCCATGTTCCCGTTGCACATCTGGCTGCCCGATGCCATGGAAGGTCCTACGCCAGTCAGTGCACTGATTCATGCCGCCACGAT
>ENA-OQBF01000029-OQBF01000029.1-human-gut-metagenome-genome-assembly--contig:-NODE-29-length-7977-cov-0.504076_pt1 | contig 7977 bp, 17 predicted proteins | sample MGYA00242745_ERZ504549 | MGnify/ENA primary metagenome ERZ504549 (study PRJEB26092, sample SAMD00036267) | human gut metagenome | host: Homo sapiens | study: EMG produced TPA metagenomics assembly of the...
CAAAAAATCGGCTTCAGTCCCTAAGTTCGTACCTTTTTAAATCTGTAGGATTCTTTTCTACATCAATTCTTGTAGTAGCGATGTTAATTCTCCATTCATTATTAGAAGATTGCAGGCTAAATCTATTTTGTGGTTGAGGTGTAAGATTATTTATTTCCTGAAAAATATTTGGTATAAATCCTTTATCAGAAAAATCGCCCATCATATCCGAAATATTTTTTGGAGTTGCACCCATATCCAAAGCATTTAAAAATATAGAAGCTTGGTATTTTAATCTATAGTCTATCATATACATATTTTTTAAGTCAAATTACTGATACTGCCGCAAATATAACAAGGAAAAAGTCTGAATAAAAAAGCGATATTCAGACTTTTTCATATAAAACTTTTAGTTTACTTCTTCTTCATGATTGCTGTTGAAACTGAATGTAAGTTGTTCCAATTGCCCGAAGCTATCCTGAAAATACACATCTACCGTCTGTTGGTCGGTTGATGCAGAGGTATAGTAAAGCCGGAATGTTTCACCCGGAAGCGGGTACAGGTCATTCGGCAGTAGAACCGTCCCATCGGACATTTTCAGCGTTCCCGCCCCGTCCGGCTGGAAATAACGGATGAAATACTTTGTTTCCTCATACCGCCCGTCCCGGTGAAGCTGACACCTGATTTCGGCGGTTTCACCCACCTTTAATTTCTTCGGAACAGGCATCGTTTCGATACTGAACGGGTAAGACTGCTGTATATCCACATTGTCATTACACGCACTCACTAATAACAAGGCGGCCATTACATAGCAGCCTATCAAAATACGGCTTAAAATCTTTCTCATATACATTATATATAATAGGTTCGTTTATCACATTATTATCTTTAGACCGATACCGAACTGTGTATGGAACTTTCCAACGGAAGAACCGAACAGACATCTTTCTCGTGCGTTAATCAGGAACACCACCCGGTCGGTAATATAACTTTCCAGTTCCAGCGTCAGCGCACCGCCATAGACAAAACCGTCCTTATCGGTCAGCATCGAGCCATCGGGCAGCAGCTTGTCACCCCAGTTGCTTGTTTCGTATCCGGCAAGGGCAGACAATCCGAGCGAAAGGAAAAAGGTTTTCTTCCGGTCGGAAAGGAAGTTCATATAGTAACCGCCCTCACCTGTGAACTGGCTTACGGGGTATCTGTAAATCCTTATAGGGGTAATGCTTTTCGAGGTATTCCCCGCCGATAACCCACCTGTTCCCATTTTGGGTATAGGTAGAGAGAGCCGCCCCGAAGTAATAAGCGAAATCGCTTTTACTGTTCCAGTGAACACCGTCCGTCATACCACCTGTAAACTGCAAACCTTTCATTCCCGGCAGACATCTTTGTGCGTGTGCCTGGTTAAAAGTCAGGCACAGCACAAAGAGGGATATAATACAGCATATCCTTTTCATGTTCATTTGATTTTAAGTTCGTTAATCACTTTGGCTGCCACTATATCCGAATTTTCCACTCGGATAGTTTGGTGTCTGCCCCCGTTCTTTTCCACCAGTTCAATGACTAATATCTTATCGTCAGGGATAGTGAATTGCGGGACGGTGTACACGGTACGGACGGTACTCTTGCCACCGATAACCAGTATTTCGTTATAACTCCGTACCGGGTCAATGACCGTTTCCTGAATAGCTGTTCTTTTGGCTACTTTCTTATCCACAATCTTGAATCGGATAAAATCGGTATCAAACGGCACGTTTGAACTGTTCCTTACCTGTGTGTGGAAGTAGAAAAGCCCGTTATGCGAATAAATGCCCTTTACCAAGAACTGCACCCCGAAACGCTTGCATCCCAAATGCTTTATTTCCCGGTCGTTGTTCTTGTAGATGGACTGCATAATCAGCTTTACCAAAAGCGGGCTTTCGTTACCCAGTTCACGGAAATAGATGTTCATCCGGGTATGGCTGAAATCTGTCGTGTCCTCATTCTCCAAGAAATCTTTCATTTCGATGTTCAGCATTTCCGGTTCGTGTGCGTATTTCGCATTGAAACTGTAAAAACTGCCATCCTCACAGATAACGGAAAAGTTCGTTTCACCGGGAAAACCCTCTGTCGTAGCTTTCACACGAACAACATTTTCCGCCCCGTCCGCTTTTCCGGCAATAATGTAGTTACTGCCTAAGTCCACGTATTTAACGGCAGACGGGAAAATGATATGTACTGTTTTGGAGAACGTCACCTGTACACCGTAAGGTGTCACCATTTGGCGGTAAGGCAGCTTTTTAGTGATGCCCTGATACAAATCGTTACTTTGTGCTTTCATTGAAAACACGCCCAAAACAAGAGCGAATAAAATCATTAACTTTTTCATTTGGATTGAAATTTTTATGGTTGATAAATAAATTACTGTTGTTTGGCGTAAAGCATCACCTGATAGTTCGCTTTCAGGTGTACTTTTACCGTTCTGAACTTCTTGGCGAGGTATTGTGATCCGCCCTGCATCAAGCCCCTTGTAATATCCATTGCGACCTGTTGCCCAGCACTTTGCGCAAAGGAAATGCTCGTACCCAGTCCCGCACCGATATTCGCCATCGCTTCTTTGGCTGCTTCCTGTTCCAGTGACGAGGGAACGGAAAGCCCCTTTTGCCCGTCACTGTCGTAAACGGCAAGTTCCACCGGAATGATGTTACCCGCATATTCGAGCGAGGACACCAGTATGTCGAGCCGTTCCCCCTGCACTTTGGCACTTCCCGATACAAGGCTGTTTTTGGGGACAATGACATTGCCCGCTTGCAGGGGTTCTAACAGTCGCAGTTTGACAGTCTGCCCGTCCATAAGTGTTTGGTCGTTATGAACGCACGCCCGGATAGTGTTCTTTCCCATCGAATAGCTGCTGCCGACTGCCGTATTAAATCCGTAATTGCGTGGCTTGCCGTATTCGGCGATAAATTCGCTGTTGCTCATGGGCTGTTGCAATCCTGAAACCGTTCCTGTCCGATACCGCCTTTACAGAAGCGGTACTTCCTTTTTCCTGAATGGGTGCGGATGGCGTAACCTGTGCAATCTGTCCCGGCTGTGAACTTTGCCCGTTTTGTCCGTTCATATACTTTGCCGCCAGTTCGTATGACTTTTCCATAAGAGCCACCTGTTCATCCATGCTGCCCGCACCGTTTTCTTTCGCATCAAGTCGGGCAGTGAGTTCTTCCACCTGACGTTTGAGTTCCTCTTTTTCCTTGTCCTCTTTCGGCGTTTCGTAGAAACTGCCTAACTGACGGTTCATGTCCCGGTAAGCTGCCGCCGAAGACTGGATAGAGGAACGGCTATTGTTCGGCGCACCCGCCCCGAAGTCTATTACATTGGTTTTCGGCTTTTCCGCCGGAGCATCATCTATCAGGGTTAAATCTTCCCCGTTCCCGTTTTCCTCTCCGAGCGAAAAGGCAAAATCCTGTAAGGAGCGCATCTTGTCCGCCTGTTTGTTCTCCATCTGTTCCTGTTCGTAGGCTGTCTTTTTATCGCTGATTATCCCGTCCCCTTTGGGTTGCGGAATATCGGCGTTAAATCCACCCACGCTTTCCACCTTGCTTCATCCTTGTCGGACGGTGCAAAAATCAGGTACATAGCCCCCAAGAATACCAGTCCCATAAGCGGGTAAACCAGCATCTTCTTTCGTTGCTGTATCTGCTGCGGGGTAAGTTCCTTTTTTTTCTTTTTCCTGTTTTTCAGGTTCTTTTCCCTTTGCCGTTTCCGGTGTGGGAACTTCATTCTTCACTTCTTTTTCTTCCATTGTTTGACTGATTAAAAAATGTTCGTACTGTCTTTACCTTGTAGCTGTAACTGCCTGATATGCTCTATCCGTATGGTTTCGCCATCCTCTTTTCCTATCCGGTAAATGGATGATACCGTAAAGTAGATGGATAGCCCGCCGAAGAACAGGAGCATAAGCAGGATTACCGCCAGCCTTATTTCCGGTGTCATGCGCCCGCACAGGCGGCGGAGTTTTTCATCCGCCCAGTCCTGAACATGAGTAATCGCCTGATTAACCGGAGAGAGTATTTTCCGTATCATGGTTTACCGCTTTATGGTGTTCAAGTCCTTGTTTTCCGTTATCTCGAAACTTTCCATGATAAAACCGTGCGGGTTGTTGTCCGAGCGCACAGCGTTCAGCAACCGGCAACGGGTGACAAGGCTTCTTTCCGTCACGCTGCTTTCACGGATAATCATTTGCCGGGCATAGGTAGCCACCGCATACGGGGTACACATCGAAAATTGCAAGAAACACTGTCTATCTGTATGGTCTGGCTGATATTGCCCGAAATGATACGGTTGTAATATCCCTTCTCCGAGAGGTCACGGTAATAGTTAAATGCGCTTTTGTCTGCAAGGAACAGCGACCGTTTGATATTGCTTTCGATAGCGTTCTTATCGGGTGAGAGCGTGAAAAAGAGTTCGTGGAAACGTTTCACGTGTTCCCTTGCTTCAACCGGACGGTTTTGCGAGAGGTCTTGCGAAAGCGCAAGCATCAACGATTTGCCGCCGTCCAGCACATAAATCTTTTGCCGTTGCGCTTCGGCAAACGTGTAGGAGTTCCAAACGGCATAACCTGTTATCAGGGTACACATCACGACAAACACAATACCGAAAAGCCGTATCTGTTTGAAACTGGTTTCAATGTTCTTTAAACTTTTAAATTCCATCTTGATTTTTAATTATTGATTACCTTTGATTAGTTTACCGCCTATCTTACCGCCGGCGTTTCCGGTTGCTGCCCCGGCTACTGCTCCGGCAGCACCGCCTACCTTATTGGCTGAATTATTAATATTCCGGCTCATGTTACCCATTCCGCCCGCCTGAATAATCCAGTTCGATACGGTGGGGATGGTGAAGTAACCGATGATACCGATTATCATAAAAATAATGTACACACTGTTGCTTCCGTCCGGTATGAAATTGGGGGTCTGATAGTTCCTGAATATCCTTTTGTAACATAAGTACCTGTATTCGGGCAAGAATGGAACTGAACAGGTCTGAAACGGGCAGCCACAGGTAAACGGAAATGTACCTTGTTATCCATTGGGTCAGTGTCGCCTGAAAGCCATCATATACACTGATGGCGAAGGCTATCGGACCCAGTATGGCAAGGACAATCAAGAAAAAGGTTCGGATAGTGTCTATCACAAGGGAAGCCGCCTGAAAGAGCAGTTCCAAAAGTTCCCTGAACCAGTCCCGGACGGATTGCTTGATATTATGTGCCGCCCTATCCATGTACATGCCGCCCATTGTGGCAATATCTTTAGCAGACCATCCCAATTCGTCAATCTGTTTATCAAATGCTTCATCCGAAACAAGATAAGCCGTTTCCGGATTGCGCACCATCGCTTCATATTCCAGCTTGTCCTTTTGTTCCCGGTAGGCGTTCATATCGAAAGTTTGCGTTTCGAGCATATTGTTACACCCCTTGACTACTGGCGACATCACGCTGTTAATCGTACCCAGTACGAATGTCGGAAAGAACATAATACAGAAGCCAATCACAAAAGGACGGAGCAAAGGGTAAACGTCTATCGGTTCGGCACTGGCGAGCGACTGCCATACTTTGGCAGCCACATAAAACAAAGCCCCCAGTCCCGCTATTCCTTTGGCTACCCCCCGCCATGTTCCCGCACAGCGGCATCATATCCGTGTACAGACTTCGTAAAATCTGATGCAGGTTATCAAATTCGATTGCTAATAACATACTTGTCTGTTTTTAGAAGTTACCAGTAACGTTCATCCGCCGAGCCGTACAAAGCCATTACCCGGTCGGTGTCCTTTTTCTTTTTCGCACGCAGGTAGGAAACTGAAATGTTCTTGCGGGTATAGTAGCTCACCAAATCCCGGTAGTTCCTGATGGCGTTATACGCCCGGTCGATAACGTCCATCCGTTCCTTGTCCGACATGGAAAGCCCGTTGATGTTCACCACGCTTTTCATTTCTTCCAGCACATCGGAACTTTCCTGCAACAGTTGGGTATAGCCGTAGGCAATGGCTGAAAGTTCGTCCGGCGTATAGTTTTCATCCGAAAGCATCTTCTGAAAACTGTTCACATAGATGTCGGAAATCTCACCGATAAGCAGAATAGACTTTCTGTACTTTCCGTGCATCTTTGACAAGGTTATGCACTGATTTTAAGGCATCGTAATATTCTTTACCTTGTTGATAAATCTTTACTGTTTCCTGAAAATTCTTTATCATATTCTGTGCGGTGGATGAAGTCTGCACGATGTTTTTTGACGCATTGATAATCCCTTGCGCCAAATTACCGGGGTCACTCACTACCCACTGTGCGTTTGCCCGAACAGCAAACAAACTGCCTATTACGAGCAGCATTATAATCTTTTGTTCTCATACGCTTACTTCTTTATGGGTTGGTTACTCCGTTTGTATTCTCCGCCGGGTGAAAGTAGAATCCGGTCGTTCTCCTTATCATAGGTCAGCAGGACGGAAAGCCCCGTTTCGATGAACAGGTTTCCGTCCTGTTCTGAAATCTGATAGGTTTCCGTTTGGATAGTCCCCCGGTAAGTCTTTCGATAGGTCGTTACCCTGTAATGCCCGTTTTCCTCAAAGAGAGTAAACGCCGGACGGTTCTTCACGCTTTCCCAGTCGCCACGCATCGCCCGCAAGCGGTCGGCGTTTGTTTCCTTACAGGAGGAAAGCCCCAGTAACAAGGTGCATAACAGCACCGGAAACAGGATTCTTAAATGTTTCATACTGATTGGTTTTTTAATTGTTGATTGATTACTTTTCAGGATTGCGTTTGCTTTCGGCAAGCCGTTTGATAGCCAGTTCGAGATTGCCGCCCAGCTTTTCGGACAAGGCGAAAAGTTCCATCTTTTCCGTTTCTTCGGTCGTATATGTAAAATATTCTTCCAAGCTCACTTCTGTGGCATATACGGCTGACTGTGTACCGCCCAAGCCTATCCAAACTTCCTTATATTTCCGGTTCGGATGATTGGCAAGGTTGATGGAAAGCACCTGTGAACGTTCCTTGTCGGTCAGTCCCAAAAGGTTCTGTATGCTGTCGAATTTATTAAGATACTTCCTTTGGTCGAGCAGTATCTTACAGTCTGAATTGTTTATAATACTCTCTTTCACAATAGGTGAGGAAATAATATCTTCCACTTCCTGTGTGACTACAATCGCTTCACCGAAATACTTTCTAACGGTTTTGTACAAATATTTTATGTAATCCGCCAGTTCGCCGATGCAATCGCTTTCCATGCTTCTTCAATTAATATTAATTTCCTGATACCCTTTAATTTACGCATCTTGTTGATGAAACTTCCATGATGATAATGGTCGTAATCGGGAACAGGATTTTGTGGTCTTTGATATTATCCAACTCAAAGACAATGAAGCGTTTATGCAGCAAATCAAGTTCTTTGTCGGAGTTCAGTAGGTAGTCGTATTCGCCCCCTTTGTAGTAAGGTTCTAATACATTCAGGAAGTTATCTATATCAAAATCCTTTTCCCGGACGTTCTTTTCTTGCAGGTGCGCCCGGTAATCGGTTTTCACATACTCGTAGAACGTATTGAAGCAGGGAGTAACCGAACTGTCCTTAGTAATCAGTCCGATATAGGAACTTACAGCGTTTGACAAAGCCACTTCTTCCGCCCGTGTGGGTGCTTCATCGTCCCTTTTCCACAGGGTCAGGATAAGCGTTTTGATACTCTCTTTCTTTTCAATATCAAATACCCCATCTTCCACATAGAAAGGATTGAACGCTATCGGGTTTTCAGTGGTATAGGTAAAGTAAATCCCATCTTCCCCGTGCGTTTTCCGGTTTATCATTTCACATAGCCCCAAGTAACTGTTTCCGGTATCGACCAACAGCACATGTGCATTCTGTTCGTAATACTGGCGTACCATGTGGTTGGTAAAGAATGACTTGCCGCTACCACTCGGCCCAAGTATAAACTTGTTGCGGTTGGCTATAATTAATGTGTATAATTTTCTATCTATTTAAT
>ENA-OQBF01000032-OQBF01000032.1-human-gut-metagenome-genome-assembly--contig:-NODE-32-length-7804-cov-0.623030_pt1 | contig 7804 bp, 10 predicted proteins | sample MGYA00242745_ERZ504549 | MGnify/ENA primary metagenome ERZ504549 (study PRJEB26092, sample SAMD00036267) | human gut metagenome | host: Homo sapiens | study: EMG produced TPA metagenomics assembly of the...
AAATCCGACCATGTATTCTGGGAAAAGGGAGATGACTATACCGGTGACCGGCTCAAGAACAACAAGGACTGAACTCTGTCTTTGCCACAGACAGCACTATTGAAATAATTAAAGCGGAAAACCGGAAGCTGCAAAATTGAACCTATCCGTGCTTTTCCGTGTAATCCCTGCCTGAAAATTAGAATGTAAGCGTGTACAAAGCGTTTGTACCGTTATATAAGAAAGATTATTACTCTAAATACTAAGTATGATATGAAAAGCATATGGAAAGTTATGTTGGCGGTTTGTTGCCTAGGTATGACCATTGGTTGTGGAACAAACCCGTCGAAGAATGAAAATGTAAAGGAAACGCTACCGGCATTGGTGGTCAATGGTACGCAGTTGATGAATACCGAAGGAGACACGGTGGTATTGCACGGTGTCAGCTATGGCTGGCATCAGTTCTGGCCCCGTTTCTACAATGCCTCTTCGGTTGCTTATCTGGTCAATGACTGGGGCGCACAAGTGCTTCGGGCCTCTATGGGAGTGGATTTGGATAGCGCCTGCTATGTGAACAAGCCCGAATTCGGTATTGAGTGTGTTACGAAAGTGGTGGATGCTGCTATCGAGAACGGCGTTTACGTCATCATCGACTGGCATAGCCACAATCTGCGGCAGGAAGAAGCAAAGGAGTTCTTCACCCAAATGGCTACCCGTTACAAAGGGGTTCCTAATGTCATCTATGAGGTTTTCAACGAACCGGTGGAAGACAGTTGGGAGCAGGTGAAGGCATACTCTGTGGAGGTTATCAAGACGATTCGTGCCATAGAACCGGATGCCGTTATCCTCGTTGGTTGTCCGCATTGGGACCAGGACATCCATTTGGCAGCGGACGATCCTATTACCGGATATAGCAATATAATGTATACACTCCACTTTTATGCCAACACCCACGGACAGTGGCTGCGCGACCGCGCCGACTATGCTCTGGGCAAGGGCTTGCCGATTTTCGTTTCCGAATGCGCCGGTATGGAGGCAAGTGGGGGCGGCCCCATCAGTAAAGAAGAGTGGGGGAATTGGCTGGACTGGATGCAGCGGCATTCCATCAGTTGGGTGGCTTGGTCCTTGTCGGACAAAGACGAGACTTGTTCCATGCTTTATCCGTCGGCTTCTTCCGAGGGAAACTGGAAAGATGCAGACATGAAAGAGTGGGGGAGAATGGTTCGTGACGAATTGACGACACTGAAAAAATAGCCCTTTAAAAACAATATGATTTAACCATTAATAATTAAGAAAAAAGAATTGTGCTTATGGAAGAAAAGAAGAATGATGCTGTGAAAACATGAATTGTTTGGAAGTAATTTTAAGTGTCAACGCCTTGATTGCATGTCACGGTTTCTTGACTTACTCTCATTTTGTTAACTAAAAAAATCTTCTTTTGGGAGGTTTTGTGTTTGTTTTAAATCTAAGAAATACAGTATGAATTTGAATTTTAGAAAGACAGCGCTGCTTGCGGGGGATATGCTCGGTGTTCAGTCTGGGTTATGCTCCTCAGCTTTTCGCAGTATCATCGACGGATACCGTTGAGGCAGTGCAGCAAACAAAGAAAATTACGGGTGTCGTCAGTGATGCTATGGGCCCTATTATCGGTGCCAATGTATTGGAAAAAGGTACAACGAATGGTGTAATTACCGACATTGACGGTAACTTTGCCTTGAATGTGAAACCGGGAGCTACCATTGTAGTCTCCTTTATAGGCTATGTCAGCCAGGAAATAAAGATAACGAGCCAGACAACGGTGAACATCACGCTGAAGGAAGACTCCGAGATGTTGGACGAAGTGGTGGTTGTGGGGTACGGTACGATGAAGAAAAGCGACCTTTCCGGCGCTTCCGTTTCCATGAGTGAAGACAAGATTAAGGGTTCTATTATCACCAATCTCGACCAGTCCCTTCAAGGGCGTGCTGCCGGTGTGACGGCAGTCAGCACTTCCGGTGCTCCGGGTTCTTCCTCCTCTATCCGCGTACGTGGTCAGGCCACTATCAATGCCAATGCCGAGCCGTTGTATGTAATTGACGGTGTGATTGTACAGAGTCAGGGACAAAGCGGTTCATCTTATGGTTTGGGCGATGCACTGGGTAATGGCTCGGTTTCCACCATTTCTCCGCTTTCCACCATCAACCCTGCTGATATCGTCAGTATGGAAATTCTGAAAGATGCTTCGGCAACCGCCATTTACGGTGCGCAAGGTTCCAATGGTGTGGTTTTGATTACGACCAAACGTGGTAAGGCGGGTGAAGCTAAGTTTACTTATGACGGTATGTTTGCCGTTCAACGCCAGACAAAGCGCCTGGATATGATGAATCTGCGTGAGTATGCCACTTATTATAATGATTTGGCAAACATGGGTGAAATCTCTGACCCTAGTAATTATTATGCCGATCCTTCTCTGCTGGGAGTAGGTACAAACTGGCAGGACGCCATCTTCCAGACTGCTTTGCAGCATCAGCACCAGATTTCGGCACAAGGTGTACAGAGAAGATACAATACTACGTATCAGCTTCCTATATGGATCAGGACGGTACCATCATCGGTTCAAACTTTAACCGTTACAGCTTCCGTGCCAACTTGGATGCCCAACTGAAGAAGTGGTTGAAACTCGGTTTGACCGCCACCTATACAGCAACGGGTGATGACCTGAAACTTGCAGACAGTGATGAAGGTTTGATTAACTACTCGTTGACTACTCTTCCTGATATACCTATCTATAATCTGGATGGCAGCTATGCCACCGTTGTTCGCGAAGGCTACACGAATCCTAACCCGATTGCCCTTGCCATGATGGATGACATTCTGCTGGACCGTCAGAAACTGACGGGTAATATTTTCTTTGAGGTTACTCCGATTAAAAATCTGGTATGGCATGCCGAATTGGGTTATGACATCAGTTCCAGCAAAGGTGAGCGCTACAAGCCGATGGTTGATTTGGGTGGATGGGTACGTTCCAGCAATGAAAGCAATATCCAGAAGAACAGCAGTACATTCTGGCAATTGAAGAACTATGTGACCTATTCCGGAAACATAGGCGACAAGCATCATTATACAGCCATGGTGGGCCAGGAGTGCTGGGAGTCCAGCTATGACTTCACGAGTGTGTTCAATAGCGGTCTGCCTCGGATGAAGTGCACAATCCTGCCTTGGGTACGGGAACACCGACTATCAATGCAGGTTTTGGAAGTTCGTCTATGGCATCTTTCTTTACACGTCTGACTTATAACTATGCCGACCGTTATCTGGGTACTTATACCTATCGTTATGACGGCTCTTCAAACTTCGGTCCCGAGAACCGTTGGGCAGGCTTCCATTCATTGGCTACTTCCTGGCGCTTTTCCAACGAAACGTTCTTTGAACCGTTGAAGAAGGTCATCAGTAACGGTAAGTTGCGTCTGGGATGGGGACAAACTGGTAATGCCAACATCGGTGGTTATGCTTGGGGTACATCCATGAGTCGTATGCCTTCCGGTCTGGGTATGGGGTATCGCCCCTCCAATATACCGAATACTTCCATCAAATGGGAGTCCCAGGAGCAATGGAACGTCGGTGTGGATTTGGGATTCCTGCACGACCGTATCAACCTGACGGTAGAGTGGTACAAGAAAACTTCCAGTGATATGTTGATGCCGTTGCAGTTGCCTTCTTATATGGGTACTTCCGGTAATGCCTCTTCTGCATTGGCTGCTCCGAAAGGTAACTATGGTGACATAGAGAATACCGGTTTTGAAATCTCTCTGAACACACATCCTATTACGGGTAAGTTTGAATGGGATTCTGACTTCCAGATTTCTTTCAACAAGAACAAACTGAAAGGATTGGCTGGTACAGCCAATGCGCAGATTGTGGGTTACGGACAGTGGACCGATGTAGTCAGTGTATCCAGTGTAGGCGAATCACTTTATAACTTCTATGGATTTGTTTGTGATGGTGTTTACAAGGACCTGGAGGACCTTCAGACTTCTCCGAAACCTGCCAAGTACCCGGCAAACGGTGTATTCGACCGTACCAATACCGTATGGGTGGGTGATGTGAAATATAAGGATATCAGTGGTCCTGACGGTGTGCCCGATGGCGTTATTGACGACTATGACAAGACCAATATCGGTTCTCCGATGCCTAAGTTTACTTTTGGCTGGACCAATACTTTCCGTTACAAGAACTTCGACTTGTCCGTTTTCATCAACGGTTCCTATGGCAACAAGGTGTACAACTACCTTTCCATGAAGCTGACACATATGAACTCTCCCTGGACTAACCAGCTGAATGCTGTAACGACGTGCACAGCTTGTTCCTATCAATCCGAACAAGGTCTACGAAGATGGAACGATGTGGTATAATGATGTGTCTAACGTCATGGTGGCAAACCCGGGAGCTTCCATTCCACGCGCCACTATCAATGACCCGAATGACAACGACCGTATCAGTGACCGTTATATTGAAGATGGTTCTTATATCCGTCTGAAGAACATCTCTTTGGGATATACTTTCCCGAAAAAGACGATTGATAAACTGGGACTGAGCAACTTGCGTATCTATGCCAATATCCAGAACCTGCTGACCATTACCGGTTATGACGGCTATGACCCTGAAATTGGTGCCAGCACTTCAAGCGTCAATGTCTATGGTTTGGACAACGGACGTTATCCGTCTCCTACAGTTTATTCATTCGGCTTGAATGTTTCATTCTAACACTTTAAATTGAAGAAAACATGAAAATCAGATATATTAAATATTGGGCGTTTGCAGCTGTACTCGGTATGGGAACAGTTTCATGCGAGGATTTCCTGAACCGTCCTACCGAAGACAATTATAACGAATCGAAACTTCTATCAGAATGACGAACAATGTGTGCAGGGGGTTAATTATCTTTATAACTCACCTTGGTATGACTTTCAGCGCGGTTTTATTAAAGTCGGTGAAATCTTGTCCGGAAACGTATACGAGGGAAACAGCCCTTACTTGAATTTTACGGTGAATGGTACGGATGAAAACCTTGTGAACATGTCCTATTCTCTATGGGCAGTGATTGGCCATGCCAATACTGTATATACTCGTTTGAAGACGGCAAATGCGTCAGAAGCAGTGAAAAATCAGTGTATGGGCGAGTGTTTGGCATGGAAAGCCATGGCTTACTTCTATTTGGTGCGTAGTTTGGTGCAGTACCCATTATCCATGATAATACGGCTGAATTGAATTCCGGTAATTATAACTCCAAATTCAAAGTAGAGGCAGCCGATGTGTATGAGTATATCGTTATGACCCTGGAGAAAGCCATGGAATTGCTTCCGGCCAGAGGTGAAATGGGACGTATTGACCGTTATTGTGCCGAGGTCTTTTTGGCTAAGGTGTAGCTGACCAAGAGCGGTCTTTCCGGTACCCGCAATGCGGATGATTTGGCGAAAGCGGCAGAATATTCCAAGGATGTAATTAATAATTCCGGTCGTAATCTGCTGGCTAACTATTCTGATGTATTTCGTTTGGCAAACAACAAGAATGAAGAGTGCCTTTTCTCTTGGCATTGGTCGGCAGGACGTGACCCTTGGACACAGCAGAATACATTACAGTCAGACTTGGCAATGGTAGGGTTTGATGAGTTTGGTGACTGCTGGGGCGGTTATGCCGGTCCGTCGGTTGATTTGCAGGATGCATTTGGAATTTCCGCATTGGAAAGTCCCGAAACCCGTTCGGATACAGATACCCGTCGTAAGGCTACTATGATGATGGCGGGTGATGTGTACGATTATTTCTGGCAGGACAAAGGCGGATTCGATTATCTGCGATTTATCTATGATGCTGAATATGGTAAGGGAGGACCTAACGGTGATTACCAGTCTCCTACCGGTGCCAATCACGTGAAACATTTGTATGGAAACAATAATGACCATGTGTTAGGTTTGGGTGTATCGGCAGGTAATATGTACAGCGGCCTGGCAACTCATATACTGCGTCTGTCCGATGTCTATTTGGTGTATGCTGAGGCAAAGATGGGACTGGCTGCCTCTACTACAGACCAGAGTGCACTGGATGCTTTCAATGCAGTACGTGGGCGTGCCATTCCGGGAGTTACTCCGAAGACCTCCATAACTTGGGAGGACATTCTGGAAGGAACGCCTGGCTGGAACTGGCTTGCGAAGGTGACCGTTGGTACGATTATGTGCGTTTGGCATATTATGATTCCCAACGTGCTATTAATGAGCTGAAGGCGCAGCGTCGTGATGTTTATTATAATCTGGGCACTACCTACAAAGCTATTATGAGAATGGTAGTTGGACGGTGAATCCGGATGAAACTCGTTACAACCCGGATGCAAAGGCTCCGAATGTAACAGTCTCCAGCTTTACATTGCCGTTCCCGACAGAAGACGTGGTGTTCAATCCTAATTTGATGAAAGACCCGGTACACGTAGATGTACGTTCTGAATTTCAGTTATTAATTTAATGCTTGAAAAGATGAAAAATAATAGATATACGAATTGGTTCTTCGCGGCAGCTGTTGTTGTAGCAGGCTTTTCCATGGCGGCTTGTGAGGATGAACCGGATAAATATGAAGTGGCAGGGGGAAAGCCTACCTTGAAATATGTTCGTGTCCCTGATCCGGCAGCGGCAGACTCTTTGCTGACGGGGGGCTTATATGGCGAATACGATTTGTCTGGTCGGTGAGAATCTGCGGAGTGTTTACGAGCTCTATTTCAATGACCAGAAGGCGATACTTAATACCAGTTACATCACTGACCATACACTTATGGTAGATGTTCCGAAAGAGATTCCTTCGGTAGTGACCGATAAGATTTATATGGTGACCAGAGCAAAAGATACCATAGATTATGACTTCAAGGTGTTGGTTCCGGCTCCTACCGTGAACTCCATTTCTTGTGAGTTTGCAAAGCCGGGTAGTGAGGTGACACTGATTGGTGACTATTTCATTGATGACCCGAATGTGCCGCTGACCATTACGATGGCCGGTAATGTGGAAGTGACTAATATTACGAACATAACCAAGACTGCGGTCAGCTTTATTCTTCCGGACAATGCTCCTGCAGGCTATATCAACGTGAAGTCTATTTACGGTACCGGACGTTCCAAGTTCCGCTATTATGATACCCGTAACATTCTCTTTGACTGGGACGGTTCTCATGGCGGTATGGCTATTGCCCACGGTTGGCGTGATGGTAGCAAGGTATTGAGAGAAGCCGATGAAAACAGTATTGATGGTGCTTATATCTGTCTCACCGGAGCACTTGAAGGTGGTATCGGAGCTACTTGGGCAGAAGATGAGTTCTCGTTCAACTATTGGCCGGAACCGTCTGCCGGTTATCCCGAACTTTCTGCACGTTCTGAGTTTGCAGAACTGCTCGAGGAGTATGGCGTCAATGGCTTGCAACTGAAATTCGAGGTGAATATTCCTTCTTCCAATCCGTGGCAGTCTTGCGCTCTACAAGTGATGTTTACGGGTAATGATGTGGTGACTTATGCGACGGGAACTAATGCTTATTTTAGTGATACGAATGTGCCGCGCGGTTTGTGGTTGCCTTGGAAGAATACGGGTTCGTATGATACGGGTGGTAAATGGACAACCGTTTCCATGAATCTGTCCGAGTTCAACAAGACGCATGAAGGTAATAAGTGTGACAGGACTTTTGACAAGACTATGCTGACCGGATTGACATTCTTTGTCTGGGCAGGTGGTGTGGAAGGTAAGGATTGCAATCCGGTGATTATGATTGACAACATCCGTGTGGTACCTATTGAATAACCTTTTAAATAGAATACTG
>ENA-OQBF01000033-OQBF01000033.1-human-gut-metagenome-genome-assembly--contig:-NODE-33-length-7742-cov-0.662771_pt1 | contig 7742 bp, 9 predicted proteins | sample MGYA00242745_ERZ504549 | MGnify/ENA primary metagenome ERZ504549 (study PRJEB26092, sample SAMD00036267) | human gut metagenome | host: Homo sapiens | study: EMG produced TPA metagenomics assembly of the...
ATCGCCAACTGTGCGGTAACGCTCCACCTCTACAGAAGCATTTACGAATATAAAATCTATCAGCCTGCGCTTCTCCACCGGAATACGTCCGAAGTCATGAAAGCTCCATGTCGGTCCGTAAACGACCTTTGCCGTGGAACAAGCGTTCCTCATTCCACCTTCCGTCAATATAGTGACCGGCTCGGAGTCTACCGTTCCATTAAAGTCTCCAGTGATAATTACCGGAAGCTCTCCCGCTATTTGCTTTATCTTCTCGAGTATTAACTTAGCGCTTTCTCGACGTGCCACCTCACCTACATGGTCAAAGTGGGTGTTGAAAGCAGCTACTTTCCTGCCACTCACCTTGTCTTTCAACACAGCCCAAGTCACGATACGCTCGCATGCCGCATCCCAGCCTTTCTTTCCGATGGAATCGGGAGTCTCACTCAGTCCGAAATCTCCGTTCTTTAAAAGCTCAAAACGCTCTGTCTTATAAAAAAGGGAGCAATATTCGCCTTTCTCTTTTCCATCTGCACGACCTACGCCAAGGGCAGTATATTGAGGAAGACGCTCCTTCAAGTCATTGAGTTGATTCTTTACCACCTCCTGCATGCCCACAATGTCCGGAGCATAATAAGCAATCATCTGTGCTGCATTATCCTTACGGTATTTCCAGTTATTCATACTGTCCGCTACATGATCCAGACGGATATTAAACGACATCACCTCCACCTTAGCTTCCGGTTGCTTGCCGCACGAGGCGACAAGCAATACGAAAGCAACCAATACACTATTGAAAAGCACGTTTTTCATGGTTATAATCCTTTTTAATCTATATAAAATTTACCAAAATCAAATCCTGCCAAACCTAATCAGCCTTATTCAAATAAGGAGACGTAAAGCCTAATCTCTTCAATCCCTTCTGTACATCGGGATGACTCATGAAAAGCTTCCAAATTAAACCGGTGCGATAGTTCTCTATCATCACAATAATCGGTCCCTGGTCAATGGCAAGATACGAAGGCGCAAACCAATCCTCAGTCAGATTAAATGCATCTTTGAACCCATATTCACCCCAAAGACGGTCACCCAGTTCTTCATAGAAATAGCGCATGGCCTCCAAAGAATATTCCGGTGTATAAGGGATGGATGAAAGGGCCGCAGTAGGCGTAATCACGCCGCGATCATTTCCGGGGCTATGGGCCGAATAGCCTTTATCACCGTCACTGGCTGTCAATCCCCAGCATTTCTCACCGTAACCCCTTATATCCCTTCGGATTGTCGATACAATAGGCACGGTTAATCAAGGTATGGGCCTTCATTTGTTCCTCGTAGTCAGCATAGCGGTCCTTCAAGCCATGCGGATCAAGCCCCATGTAAGAGTAATGAGTAAAGAACAAAGGACCGCCCTTACCGTTATCGTTTCCGAGAGGAAGCCTGATGCCATAATACTCCCGACCATTCAGAAAAGTATTCGCATTGACCCAGCCTTTATGATAAACACTCTCGGACAATCGGATAAGTAGGAGAAGACGCACCTAAAATATAAATAATGTGGCACTCGTTATGACCTTTAATCTGATGGTTCATCGCCCACCCGTTATAGGGTGACCAATGCCAATACATCACATCTTGCCCCTGAGTGAAAAAATTCCACTCTGCTTGGCGCCACAGATTATTAATCATTCCCCGGATACGGTTTTCCGTCGGATTATCCTTTATAAAATACTGATGGGCAGCCAACAAACCTTCGAACATGAAAGCGGATTCTACAATATCGGCTCCATCATCCTTACGGCTGAAAGGAATGGTCTTACCGGTTTTACCGTTCATCCAATGTGCCCACATGCCGTGATAACTGTCGGTATTCTTGTCGCTCAAGAAACGAACAATCTTCAGTATACGTTCAGCACCTTGTTCACGGGTGATAAACCCGCGTTCTATGCCGACGATGATAGCCATCACTCCCGAATCCCGACCCACCAATGGTAGCTGTCTCGGCACCACCGTTACTCCGTTCATGCGCCAATCCGGATTCAGGATGGGCAAAATCCCAAAAGTAACGGAAAGTTTGCTTCTGAACGAGGGTCATAAGTTCGTCGTCAGAAAGCCGCTTCTGCTTTTTCTGTCCCGAAATCAAATTAAAAGGGTATAGCAAAAGTATCAAATATATTAATATTCTCATCATAATCATTCTTTTAGTTTAAGCACGGACTCTGAAAGCCAAGCTTCTTCAGTCCTTGTTGGATTTCCGGTATAGACATAAATAAATTCCAAAGGAGACCTGTTCTATAATTCTCTATCATACAGATTATCGGCCCTTGGTCAATGGCTATGTACTGAGTATCGTACCAATCTGCCGTCAAATTAAAGGCATCTATAAAACCATAATCTTTCCAAAGTTTGTCTCCCATCTTATAATAGAAGAAATGCAGCGCTCCATTGACTCCTCCGGAGTATAAGGAAATGCAGACAAAGCAGCTGTTGGAGCAATGACCCCTTTATCATTAGTAGGTGAATGAGCTGAATATCCCGTATCGCCGTCACTTGCCGTCAACCCCCAACAAGAAGCGCTATAACCCGTATATCCTTTAGGATTTTCCTTACAATAATTGTAATTAATCAACGTATGATTGCGATTTTGCATCCAGTAATCGGCATATTGGTCTTCCAGTCCTTGTGGGTTAATGCCTAGAAAAGAATATTGAGATAAGAACAGCGGTCCCCCTTTATCCGAACCTAAAGGAAGAGTGATGCCATAATAAGATTTTCCATTCCTGATTCCTCCATTTTTAGCCCAGCCCGCTTCATATACAACTTTATCGATAGCATGTGTTGGAGACGAAGCAGCAAGTATATAAGTAATCAGACACTCATTCCATCCTCTTATTGCCAGGTTCTTCTCAAAACCGTAATCGGGACTCCAATGCCAATATAGTACATCTTCACCATTTTTCCGGAACCAGGTCCAGTCAATAGCTTCCCAAAGACGGGTTATGTCGGCACGCAACCTGCTTTCTACTTCCGTATTTTCCTTGAAATAGGCTCGAGCGGCAAGCAAACCTTGAAATAACAAGGATGTCTCAACCAAATCGGCACCGTTGTCTTTCTCACTGAAAGGTTTGGTTGCTCCCGTTGCGCCATTTATCCAATGTGCATAAGCACCATGATAAGCCGTACATTCCTTATCAAGAAAAGTAACTATCTTCTGCACTCGTTCAACAGCTTGCTGACGGGTAATAAAGCCCCGTTCAGCAGCTACCAGCATGGCCATCACGCCAAAGCCGGTACCACCGGTAGTAACGACATCGCCCGAAGTAGTACGTTCGCGCGCCATTCCGGAATATTCATGCCCAAAGTCCCAGAAGTACTTAAAGGTCTGCTTCTGTACCAATGTCAACAAGTCCTCATCAGGGATACGCTCAAACTTGTCTGTATCATCCATTCCAGTCTTAATCATACAAACCTTGCCATTGGAAAGCAGTGTCCCGGAAGTGGATTTCACCCCCGGATTGACAATCAATTTATACGATGACAAGACTTTAAAGCCTCCCTTAGGAGTCACCGATACTTTTTTCTCTTGCAGGAACTCATAATCGCAGCTTACAGGAAGCTCCTCATGTTTCAAAGCAATATTGTTACGGGCTGAAGCCTCATCTACAGCATCCGAGAACTCCAAAACAATGGCTACATTGGGAGCAACATTCTCAAATGTCTGTTGGTTTTGTTGGTCACCCACAATGATATTCTTCAACTCGAAAGGCTGATTCACTTCAGGTTGATTATCACCACTGCACGCAACCAACAAAAGACATACTATGAAATATAATACTTTCATCCTATCATCAGATTAAAGTGTAGCTTCATTCTTTTCCAGAGTAAATACTCTGAATTTCGGTTGCCGTCAACACCTTGTCATATAAGCGGAACTGATCAAGCTGACCGGGAAAGTTCTTTGCCCAGGTTTGTGCTCCTGCACCCGAAGTAAGACTCGGAGTAGTGCTGAACTGAAATGCACCAACAGCCAAAGAAGCGCCTACATTATTAAACTTCAATTTCCCACAATCTGGCAATTCTTTGGTAAAGACACCCTCACCATTACGATAAACAGTAATGGTAGAAGTATTGCCATCATACACAAAAGCCAGATGCACCCATTCGCTACCAAAAATATCATCTATTTTTGCCTCAACCCATCTTTCATCATTCTCTTTTGCTGTCTGATTGAAGATATGAACCTTGAAAAATGCCTGAGTCTCGCTATTATTATTCTCCAAGAAGATGTCGAAGTTGCCCCAGAATTTAATAGAGTTAGGGATAGAGAACAAACCTTGCGCAGAAGTATTCTTAGTGGTTCTCATCCAGAAAGCTACAGTCAAATCACCGATAGTGGGCATGTTATTTTCCAATATAGAAGGAGTCTTGGCCAAAATGTAAGCATTCTCAGCACCTTGATAGGCCATGCCAGCGATTCCGTCTTCCGCAAACTTGGCATTACCGTTATCTGCTACCAAAAATCCCCATTCACCTTTATCCCGAATGTCCTCTTCATCAAAAGGAAGATACATCTTCAAAGGGGTAGTAGGTACTTCACCTGTACTCTCAGGGTAGTCGAAAGCAGGATGATCCATATCCTGAAAACAAGACTGCATACACAATGCAAACAGGCAAGAAGCCACAGATACTATATATTTTTTCATAAGTAGTTAGTACATTTATAGATTAATAATTGGGATTTTGAACCAATACACCATTCGACTTGTCAATTTCGTCTTGCGGAATGGGCAACAAAGCATGTCTGTCTTGATAACCGGTCTTGCCTGCCGCATGAAGTACCTCTTTAGCAATACCCCAACGAACCAAGTCGTAGAAACGGTCGAACTCCATACCTAACTCAACACGTCTTTCATGACGAATGGCCTCACGCAGTTCATTCTGGTTGTTGGTCGTCACTTCCGGTAGAATTCCGATATTATTGCCACGAGCACGAGCGCGCACCATCTCCAAATAGTTACGGGCAGAAGATAAATCACCCAATTCACAAGCAGCTTCGGAAGCCATTAATACCACATCAGCATAACGTATCAGACGAATATTTACCCAATATCCTCCCTTTGTGAATTTCAAACGCATCGCCGGGTCCGTATATGCCTTCTTGTTAAAGTATTTAGCTATAACATCAGCATTCGAAATAGGTTTCTCACCATAAGGCTTGTTAGCAGGTATGGACTCTGGATCGTCCTTGCCGTTGCGTATAAAATAAAGCAAAGTTTCGTCTTTTCTCGGATCTCCCTCTTCAAAAGCATCTGCCAATTCTTGAGTAGCGGTGTGTTGCCCCCCAACCGAGATTCCACTCGCCTGCGCCACGTACACCCTGAACGGAAGCAAACTGGCTTCCTATGTCATTAGAACCTGGTTGTGATTCTGTTGCCGTACATTGCAATTCAAAAACAGATTCACTACAGTTTTCACCTTTTTCTCGGAATATGTCTTCATAAGGTGTTTTCAGATTATATAAACCGGAGTTAATCACTTCTTCAGCGGCAGCCTTCATATTCCCCCAGTCATTACGCATCATGTATGTGCGTGCATGAAGAGAACGAGCAGCTCCCCAAGTGAGACGACCTACATAAAGTTGCTCCCACGTTCTGGGCAGACTGTTTTCGGCTTCCGTAAGGTCAGAATCTATTAATTCATATATCTTTGCCACAGAAGACTTTGGAACATTTGCCTCAGCTGCATCATAAACTTTAAAGTCAATCAAAGGCACTTCACCAAAAGCGCGTACAAGGTTGAAATAACAGAAAGCACGTACAAACAAAGCTTCCCCCCTTATTGACGAGGTCACCTTCTGTCAATGACGGATTTTGGCTCATCTCATCAAGCAAATCATTTACCTTATGTATCAATGAATAGTTATCATTCCAATAACTCTTAATCATCCCATTACTTGCCAAATATTCAAAGTCATCGAACATCTTGCCGGTAGCTGCTCCATCGGACAATGTACTTCCTTTCTCTGCGTCCTCAGAACGCATACCGTGGATTGCCAATGCAGTATTGCCGCTTGTCAAATGAAAACCGCGCAACTTGGCATACATATTAAAAAACCTGTGTTTCATAAGTACCACCAGTCAAATCATCCTCTGTCTGTTGTCCAAGCGGTTTTCTATCAAACATATCCTCACACGAAGTTAGTGCAAAGCTTACTGCTAAAAATGCTATATAATAAAATATCTTCTTCATAGTCTGTCTCTATATAATTTTAGAAAGTCAAATTAAAACCAATCGTATAAACTGTAGGCATAGGATAGCCTCCACCATCAATACCAAACGAAATAGCACTTCCGCCCACTTCCGGAGTATATCCTCCATTACGGCTCCAGGTCTTGGGATTCTGCACATTGGTATAAAGACGCAGTGACTGTACCTTGATACGATTCAACAGTCGTTTGTCAAAGTTATACCCCAATTCGATATTACGGATTCTGAAGAAACTGCCATCTTCGATGAAATACGTGGAAGCCTCCTGATTTATTTTGTGTGAAGGGTCGAGCAAGGGCTCCCAATTGGAAGTGCCCTCTCCATGCCAACGATTCAATTGCTCTGTGCGATAATTCAGTTGTGCATAGCTACTGCTTCCCCAATTACGGTAAATTTCATTTCCATAAACACCCATCATGTCAACAGTCAGGTCCAGATTCTTCCATCCCAAATTAACATTAAAACCGTAAGTAAAATCAGGAGTTGGATTACCTATCATTGTACGGTCATTATCAGTAATTTTGCCATTACCGTCAACATCAGCAAATTTCAAGTCACCCGGTGTTACCGAGCCAACCGAGTTAATCGGAGAGAAACGGATGTCGTCTTCGTTCTGATATACACCCTCAACCTTGTAACCATAGAAATAGCCAATCGGATAACCTTCGGAAACACGTGAGGGACCACTGATAATATTATAGTCTTTGTTTACCAGTGAAAGCACCTTGTTATCAATAGTGCTCAAATTAGCACCTAATCCATATCTCCAATCTTCCCCAATCTTGTCGTTCCAAGAAGCACTAAGTTCAAAACCGCGATTGCGAATCTCACCCACATTCTGTAATCCGGGAACAGTACCTGCAATACCCGGAATGGAAGTCAACATATCTTTTGTTGTTTTGTTATAATAAACCGGAGAAAGCTGCAAACGATCATTGAACATATGCATGTCAAAACCTACTTCCCATAGAATCAATTACGTTCCATCCCAAAGTCAGGTGAAATCAGTTTGTTTGGGGGCCTTTACCCGCAATGATATTGTCACCGAACACAGCTGAACCCGAACTAACAATGGTGGCATATGCCGGATAACTGGAACCAGTATTCTGGCTACCCAACACACCCCAAGAGCCTTTCAACTTCAAGAAGTTAATTACATTCTGGTTCTGCATAAACTTCTCTTCGGTCATTACCCAACCGGCACCGAAAGAGTAAAAGTTGTCCCAAGTATTACCTGTCTTATAGAAAACAGATGAACCGTCCCTACGGAAAGAAGCATTAAGTAAATAACGATTCTTGTAGTTATACAATGCTCTGAACAAATAAGACATGGTAAATCTGTCACTCTGAGAACCGCCATTAGTTGCCGTAGATACATCGTCGATGGTAGAGAGCCACCATCTGTCCGGGTCGTCGCCCACCAAAAATGCCGTAGCCCGCAAGCTGGCTGCGTCCACCACTCAAACTGGAAGACTCATTGTAATTGGTTGTAAGACCGG
>ENA-OQBF01000034-OQBF01000034.1-human-gut-metagenome-genome-assembly--contig:-NODE-34-length-7571-cov-0.866604_pt1 | contig 7571 bp, 4 predicted proteins | sample MGYA00242745_ERZ504549 | MGnify/ENA primary metagenome ERZ504549 (study PRJEB26092, sample SAMD00036267) | human gut metagenome | host: Homo sapiens | study: EMG produced TPA metagenomics assembly of the...
CCAGATATTCCCCGTGCTATTTATCCAACCATGCAGTACAATCTCCAAATTCCATATTTGCCCAAGATGAACCGCTTCCTGTCTGCCAATACCATTTTTTAGGAACAGACCTACCGCCATAACTTGCACCTCTATGATTAACATAAAAATCAGTGCCTCCAGCTATAATAATCTCATTTCCACCGCTTGAAAGTTCCAAATAAGAACCATTTTGGGTTATACCAGATGGATTCATATAAAGACCAGAATTAGCATAGACCCAAGTTTGAATATACGCATCTATAAATCTATTGCTACTTGAACCTATTCTGTAATTATTATTGCTTAACGGAAAGATATTACCAGAATACATTCCACCATTAAAAGTTGCTTCCCTTCCAAAAGTACTTGTAGAACTTATGTCGAGATTATAACTATAAACACACTTCCATCTTAAATCAGTAGTTCCCAAAAATATTGAATTACTAAGATGGGGTTTAATATTTTGATAATATGTATCTTCAATAGAAGATACATATGTAATCCCTCCTTGTGTCAGTGTTGTACTAAGACTACTATTAATCTCAGAGTTATTAATAACTTCTGCATTATTTCCATTTGCCTTAGTTTTATATTTTATACGGTATGGCAAAGTGATAGTTGATAATCCTCCTGCAATAGTTGAACGAATAACCCCTCTAAAATAATAACTATCTATTCTATTATCCCGATATGGGATTTCAATACAATAATACCAAATGTCATTATACTTACATTTTTTTAATACATATTGATTAGATAAAAAAGAGCTTATTGATTTTATATTCCAAAAAGTAGTATTATAAATAGTCGAAATCTTCACATCAACCCAAAAGCATTGATTAGCTCCATTTGTATATCCAGATATAGTACCATCTATAGTATTAAGACCGCCTAAATTAGTTGTAGCAGGAATAGGTAACAACAGCAATACTTCATAGCTATAACTTCCTACACCACCCCAATATCTATGTTGAAAATGTTCATCTCCACTTAGAAGCGAAAACTCTCTATTTAATCCAATTATATTTTTATTTACTACTAATTCGGTTGATATAGTAGATGTATTGTTGTCCCATTTTTGCCACGGATTTGAATAAAGTCCAGCATAAGCATAAGAAACAGATTGCCCATCACCATAAAAACCAAATTTTACTGGAGTAGAAGAATTATTTATATTAGCACCAAATCCTCTTCTCCCATCCTCCGGTTATAGAGCTACTAATATCTATATAAAAATTCTCCCCATTGAGAAGATATTCTCGCAGTTGTTTTTCCAGTACCTACGACTAAATTTCCCGTCATAGTATCACCAGCCTTTTTGACGTAGGTAGAATTTAGGATGCTACTGTAGTTCTCTGAATCAATGAGTTGTTTCCACGAACCAAAACCAGATATATTATAGTCTTTATTGCGGTAATAAATATGTCCTCCTTTACCAGAAGAAAAATAAAGTTGAGGTTGCCAATGAACTGAACGGGTACTACATATCTCCATAGTATTCCCATAGGTCGTAGGCATAATATCTCCTGAACCATGAGTTTCAAAGAAGTTGACCCTACTACTTCCTGCTCTATTCGTATTATTTATATTATCTATACTCGAATTTGCGACTTTGACACTTCCAGAAGCATAATTAGTGCTATTATTTGAATGTAGGATAGTCCAAGTATTATAGGTTAAGAAGTTATTCCCTATAATAAAACTATATTTCCCAGCAGCATCATTCCAAACTTCTGCACTCCCCAATGGATTTAAGAATATACGTTGTACAGTATTTTGATACCCAATTTCGGCAATTCTTGTATCTGATGCGGCATTATTCCAAATGATACCTCTTCTATAATTAGAAGTATCTTTTTGCATTCTAATAGAAAATTCAGCCGCATTTTTCAACTGTAATCTGCCAGTCATTTCATCTCCTGCCTTCTTCACATAAAGAGCGTCTGTATATTCTTTATAATTTCCTCCGTGGAGTATTCTGTACCAAGTTCTGAAAGAACTTGCACCAACACCTCTAAGGTAAAAATCATCAGAATTATAGGCTGCTCTTAATTGGAATAACCTATTTGCCGCAGAACCAATGTTTAATACAGTATCATTAGCACCAGTAGTTCCATATGCAGTACCATTTGCCTCCCATACAGATGTCTTAGATGCTGTAAATGTAGCTATTGTATCTACTGCCGCAGAAGTTATGGCAGAATATGTTTCTAAGTTCTTTGCTGCGGTTATAGTCGGATAGTCCGGCAAAGTGATATACTTGTTTGCATCCGGCACATAAGTTTGGTCGTTAACTTTGATACCAGCAATGCCACTACCTCCACCACCATTCTTTTCAAGTTCAGTAATTCTACTTGCCAACTTGTTGATAGTGTATGCGTTAAAGGTGTCTGATAATGTTGAATCAGCAAAAGTGCCACCTAAACTTGAATATCCATAAACGGTGTCAATAAGACCGCCTCCTCCACCGCCACTACCGGAACTGATACCTTTTGCAGATACAGCACCGCTTGCGTAGAAGTTAACAGCCGAGCCATCTTCTTTGTAGACTTTAATAGCATTATTGGCACTATCCACTCCAATGCGATACCCAGTTGTTCCTATTTCGATGTAGTCGGAAACTGTCAATTTCTGCATTGGATATTGTGGTATCATGTAGCTAATAGTCTTCGGAGTTCCAGAACGATATACAATCTGGAATAGAGAAACATAGTCGCCAAGCTGATTTTCTTTGATGATGAATGATTGTGGGTCAGCATGGAAAACACCATCAGTCCCCCACCATACAGCACCGTTTGCAAGGTAGCCAGAGCCATCCATACGAATGATAGCCTTTGCTACATCTGATGGCATGTTTGCTTCTGTATAATCTGCTCTATCCTTCATAGAACCTCCATACCAAGAAGCAATACCTCCACCGACCTTAGTAGCATCATAGACACCATTCATACCGGACATTACTTTAAATCCAGCTACCGGGTCAGTATATCCCAGCATGTTTAACGCATTCTGAATAACACCACCTTCGATTGTGGTACTCTCTTTCCACGCTTTCTTTAGATATTCATAACCAGCCAAATCTTTTTTAACTGTATCTACTGCTGCTTTAGCTGCATCACTGATAGCATTCAAAGCTGCTGTTCGTTGGTTGTAGTATGCAGATTGCTTTGAAGCGAAGTCAGAAGGTATGGTTATATTTTCGGGAGTAGAAGCCGACAATGTAACCAACACTGCACGATAATTGCTATGAGCATTCAGATAACCCGTAGGGCTACCCAATGAATACAAAGTATATCCTGCTGTAATATTTGTCTTGTCAGCGTCTATACGAACTATTTCATCTTTGATTGATTGCTTTTCAGTAGGAGATATAACCCCATCTTCTGCCCACTTATCCAATCTTTGTTTAGCTGCTTCCGCTTCTGCTTTAGCTGCATCTGCCGCCTTTTGAGCCTCTTCCGCAGCTTTCTTCGCATCTTCTGCGGAAGTGTTTATTTTGTCTTGGATAAAGTTGTTGGCTGCATTCAAATAAGCTATAAAATCTCCATATTTGGTATTGAAGGTGTCGTACCTACCATCTACCAAAGCGACTTCCGTTGAGGTAGCTACTCCGTCAGCTATGGCATCATCAATAGCAGTAATAAGCTCGGTAGTTGCCACATTAAATCCATCATAAGCGGTTTTTAGTTCTACCTTAGCAGTACCGGACAATAAAGGATTAGCATAAACCTTAGAATAAGATTCCGCTACGCTCTTCTGTATTGATTTGATTGAGTTCAAATATTTCTCAATTGCGGCAGCTTCTTGTCTGTCAACAATACCGTCTTTAAAGGCTTCGTCTGTGAAGTCTTTCATATTGGTTACAGTCTGCTTTGCGTCATTGGCTTCTTTCTTAGCTTCTTCTGCTGCCTTTTGCGCTTTAGCTGCTTCAAGATAAGCCTTTGAAGTGTCATTGTCTGCAATCTGCGTCCATCCCCATGTATCTCCCGTCTTTACCCATCTCCATGATTTTCCTGCATCGGGAGTAGTTTCATCATCGACATATTCTTGGATATTGGTAAATACATCACCTTCATGCCGTTTTTTCAAAGCTTCTGTGTTCCAATCAACTGCTGGCTGATTAGTAAGAGTTGGTGTATATTCTCCGTACCAAGTTTCCTTTACTCCATCTATCTGGTCTTGAAAGCTGTTGAATGTTTCCTCAACGTCTTTGCCGGATTTAGTTACAAGTTTACCTTTTATCTCAACACCAGTTACCGTATCAAACTTCATATAGCTGCTCTTATCTCTTGCTCCGATATAAGAGTTGCCATAGACGTTCATATAAGCGAGATTTGTGGTCTTATCAACACCATAGGACACATACTCTTTGTTGAGGTATGAATAGCTGTTTATGCCAGCATATAAAGTCATACTTGGTGAGAAAGTGTCAACTGCACTAAAGATAATTGCATTCTGTCTTGTCTTGTCCTCTACATGAGTAACACCATTTGCATCAACAAAGGTCTTATTACCTAATTGGCAAATGGTATCTCCTACTCGTGGTGCATCACTGGCTGCATCAGCATCAGTTTTTGAGATGTCAATGTAATTAGTTCCTACGTTTACGACTAAACGCCAAAAGTAATGATTTGACACATTCTCATAAACTCCCTCCTTAATATTGAAGTCTTGTGCCAAAGCCATATCTCCTGCTCGGAAACGATTATCTAATGCTTCCGTACCATCATCTTGGTAGAAATAGCATCGCCAATAGTCCCAAACATTTTCGCCAGTCTTGTTGCCTTCTTCGTCAAGTATATCATTTCTATCTTCTATCTTGATACATTCGATTGCACCACCGGGAGTAATCATTTGACGACCTCCGATAACTCCGGTCTTGATAATCTCCAAAGCATAGAACATGGCTTTCATTCGTACAGTTAGATAGTCAAGTTCAGCATGGGACTTTCCGTCTGTATCTGCATAGAATATACCGCCCGTACTTCCGGTCACAAAGCTACCGACTTTCAATCCACGCAAGAAAGTTATCATTCCTTGTGCGGTATCATCTTTAACTCTACTGAGTTTTTTTGTTCAGTTCGCCTACAATGTCAAGTCCATAAATAGCTTGTAACTGTGCTACTTGACTTCCTAACTTACTAAGACCGTCAGCTATCTGTCCTATCTGATTTAGTACAATAGACACTTCGTCCGTTAAGGTAATATTATAAGTAGGAAGGGGATTTGTACCATATTGGATTGACATTTCCTTTACGGATAATTCCATAGCGTCCTCATTGTCTTTATACAAGAATCTGACAATAGTATTAGGCTTAATCTGCGCAAGAATTGCTTGGTTTGTTTCCAAGAAGTGTTCGTCGAAGCTCAAAGGATAGTCATACAAAGGCATATTATTTTCAAGCATATATCTTTTCATGGCGACGTCCAAACGTTCTTGTGCCTTGTCTATATATGCTTGTGGCATTTCAATGTGCAATATGACAAACTTGTCGCCAGTTTTAACTTGCTGGAACTTGCTTGGCATTATCGTACCAAATGTATCTAAGTCCTTTGTCAGTTTAATAGTAATAGCTTGGTCTGTACTGTCTGGATATTTAGCATAGTCCCTCTGTTCTCCATTTGGTTTGAATACAATTGTTTCCAGCTTCATCAGTTACATAGAAGTTCTTTTTTACATCTTCCCAATCTACGGCTACCTCGTAGTTAGCTCCTAATGTGTCACCAGACTTCATGGAGAAGGTCATTCCGCTTGTAACTGCTGCTTGTGCATATAAGTCAAAGCCAAGAGGATAAAGCGTCACATCAAAATACGACTGTCTAACCTCTCCCGTTTCGGGGTCAATATAATCATCCCAGCCACCTTCTGGTACTATTACTTCTTTGAACAAGTCAATAGCTTGTCCCTTGTATGTCATACCTTTAATAGTAGGTTGTATGCTGGAAAATTCTTGGATATGGAATACTGGTGCAAGAGGATTGATAGGAGTAGGATAGCTGCTATCTGCGTCATAGTAGTCAATGAGAGGTTCTTTAGAACCAAACAAGACTTTATTTCTAACTGCCTCTACATATACTGATGGCATTAACGTGTCACGAGTATATGGGTGCTCAATGCGATTTCCGTCTGCATCTGTAATTATAGGATAGCCATACGGAATATTAATGTTGCTACCATATCCAGCAATACGAGTAATGACCTTATTATTCTTTGGTGTGCAATCGTTGTTTTTCAGTCCTACACCTTGTCCGAATTTGAATATGTATGGCTTGTTTTCATCGTCGAGTATTTCCTTAGATGGCTTGCCAAACCAAATAGTATATCCATCAACTACAAATGGAACTTTCCATGTTTCGTATGCAGTCTTGCAAACGTCTGAAATAAATTGATTACTGAATGATAACACATCACTCATTGTCCCATCATCTACAAATGTTGGCTGTAACTTGCAAGTCCATTTAGTTCCGACAAGACATGAGTTGATTTTTTTGAACGAACATGCTTAATGTACCAATCCACGAGAAAGTCCGTTTTTCGCTACGATAACTTTCCTCACTGCTACTAATAGCAATGTCAGTAAAGGGAATGTTGTACAATTCAATCATTTCATGGTAGAAAGTACAACTATATTTAGTCATTCCCTTTGCCTCGCTGTTTTCCGAAGTCATTCCTTTTCTAACAACTACGGGAGGATTTTTAAGAATGTACTTTATTCCTTTATACTCTACATATTCTTGCAGAGTAAACGAAAGTGAATTGTCTTTATAATAAAACTCTCCTTCTATCTTGTCATTTAACGACATAACAATAGTTGAGAAAGTGTGTTTTCTCAAACTGATGTCGTGGAAGGGAGTGCCATCTTCATTGTATATATTCAGTATAGGGTTTACTTCGTTCGCCATTTTACGTAGTAGGTGCTTATATCCAAGCTTACACTTGAATAATTTGACGTTTCATCGAACCGCTACTTCTTAGGGAGCTTGTGCCCCGGTCGTCCATAGTTGGGTTCTCACCGTCCAATCCCCGATGCGCCATCGGTTGGGTTAATAAATTCTGTGCTTGTAGTCCGAAGCGTTTAATATTTCGGGCTGCAAGTAAATCTCTGTCATTTGTAGTTCCACACTTGGGACAAGTCCACTTGCGGTCGGAAAGTTTAAGTTCTCTATTTATATATCCGCACTCACACATCTTTGAAGACGGTTCAAAGCGACCTATGCGAATTAAAGTCTTTCCGTACCATTCACACTTGTATTCAAGCATGGAGAAGAAAGTAGCCCAACCAACAGAGCCTATTGAACGTGCAAGCTTGTGATTTTTCATCATGCCGCTAATGTTCAAGTCCTCTATGATTATCGCTTGGTTTTCGCGAACGAGCTTTGTACTTACTTTGTGTAAGAAGTCTGTCCGTCGGTTGGTTACTTTCTCGTATTGTCTTGCTAACTGCTTTCTAAGTCTTTCATATCTGTTTCCTCCCTTCTTGGATTTACTGAAACGCTTTTGGATTATATTCAATCGGTCAGTAGCTTTTTCAAGATATTTAGGGTTTTGA
>ENA-OQBF01000037-OQBF01000037.1-human-gut-metagenome-genome-assembly--contig:-NODE-37-length-7414-cov-0.573624_pt1 | contig 7414 bp, 10 predicted proteins | sample MGYA00242745_ERZ504549 | MGnify/ENA primary metagenome ERZ504549 (study PRJEB26092, sample SAMD00036267) | human gut metagenome | host: Homo sapiens | study: EMG produced TPA metagenomics assembly of the...
CTTGCCTAATCTGTTAGATTGTAAATCAATACTTTATAAACTTATCTCAGAAAACAGCTTCAGCGAGGCTGTTTTCTTTGTTTACAGGCAAATATATCCTCACCTTTGCATTGTTGATCAACAAAACGAGATTAAAAACCATGTTGAATTAAAAATGTAAAAAGGAGAAAGAAAGTATGCCTTTATTTTTATTATGCAAGACAGTCGTCTCTGGCGACGAAAGAGGGTGCCAAACTTTGGCATCTGAGTTTGAAGAAAGTGGGAAGAGCCGTGGATGCACAACAGCTGGCTGAGGTGATTGCCGAGAAGTCTTCCCTGACTCCGGGTGACGTACATAATGTAATCCGTACCTGATGACGGTAATGAGGAGCCAGTTGCTGAACAGCCGTACGGTGCGTCTGGATGGCTTGGGCACATTCACCATGAGGCCCGTACGCGAGGTAAGGGAGTGGTCAAATCTGAAGACGTGAATCCCAATCAGGTGACTGCTTTGCGCTGCCAGTTTACTCCGGAATACACGCGCCCGGCTGCCATCGGCACTACGCGTGCCCTGCTCCAGGGTGTGGAGTTTGAGAAATGGACGGGAGTGGTGACTGACGGTAAGGATGATGCCGGTGATGGTGGTAATTCCGGTGGCGGTTCCGACGGTGACCAGGGAGAGAACCCGTTAGGATAAGATGTATTTACTGATTTAGAAAGATTAAAACTATGAAAAAGAACGTTTGGGACAAAATTTTGAAGGTAGTGATAGCTGTTGCTTCTGCCATATTGGGAGCTTTAGGTGCCAATGCAATGAATGTATAAATTGTAGATTCATGTAGTAATATTAGGAGAAAGGCGGTGAAGGAAAAGCACTTCATCGCCTTTTTGTTATTTTCTTCATTTATAATTCCCTGCCAACCAAAAAATCTTATTACCTTTGCAGGTCACTTTTGGAAACAATAAAAATATAATGATATGAATATCTCTTATAATTGGTTGAAAGAGTATGTCGATTTCGATTTGACACCGGATGAAGTTGCTGCGGCACTGACCTCCATCGGACTGGAAACGGGAAGTGTGGAAGAGGTGCAAACCATTAAAGGCGGACTGGAAGGACTGGTCATCGGCGAAGTGCTGACATGCGAAGCTCATCCCAACTCGGACCATATGCACGTCACTACGGTGAACCTGGGACAAGGTGAACCCGTGCAGATTGTATGCGGCGCTCCGAATGTAGCTGCCGGACAGAAAGTGGTAGTAGCCACGTTGGGTACAAAACTGTATGACGGTGACGAATGCTTTACCATCAAGAAATCAAAACTTCGTGGAGTGGAATCTGTCGGCATGATTTGTGCTGAAGATGAAATAGGTATCGGTACGGACCACGCGGGCATCATCGTACTGCCGGAGACAGCTGTTCCGGGTACGCTTGCCAAGGATTACTATAACATCAAGAGCGATTACGTGCTGGAAGTGGACATCACTCCCAACCGTGCCGATGCTTGCTCACATTATGGGGGTGGCACGCGACTTGTATGCCTACTTGATACAGAACGGTAAGCCGGCTGCCTTGAAGAAACCTTCGGTAGACGCTTTTGCGGTAGAAAATCACGACTTGGATATTAAAGTAACTGTAGAGAACAGCGAGGCATGTCCCCGATATGCCGGCGTTACGGTGAAAGGGGTTACAGTGAAAGAAAGCCCCGAATGGTTGCAGAACAAGTTGCGTATTATCGGCCTGCGTCCTATCAATAATGTGGTGGATATTACCAACTATATCGTCCATGCTTTCGGCCAGCCGTTGCACTGCTTCGATGCAGATAAGATTAAAGGCAGTGAGGTGATTGTAAAGACCATGCCGGAAGGTACTCCGTTTGTAACTCTTGATGGCGTGGAGCGTAAATTGAACGAACGCGACTTGATGATTTGCAACAAGGAAGAGGCGATGTGTATTGCCGGTGTATTCGGCGGTCTGGATTCCGGTTCTACGGAAACCACCAAGGATGTGTTCCTTGAAAGTGCTTACTTCCATCCCACATGGGTGCGCAAGACAGCCCGTCGTCATGGATTGAACACAGATGCTTCTTTCCGTTTTGAAAGGGGTATTGACCCGAATGCCACTATTTACTGCCTGAAGCTGGCAGCTTTGATGGTAAAGGATCTTGCCGGAGGTACCATTTCTTCTGAAATAAAAGATGTGTGCGCCGCTCCTGCCAAGGATTTCCGTGTGGAACTTGCCTATGAGAAAGTGAACTCACTGATTGGTAAAGTTATTCCGGTGGATACCATCAAGAGCATCGTGACAAGTCTGGAAATGAAGATTGTAGACGAGACAGCCGAAGGGCTTACACTGGATGTTCCTCCTTACCGTGTGGACGTGCAGCGCGATTGCGATGTAATAGAGGATATCCTGCGTATCTACGGATATAATAATGTGGAGATTCCGACTACCTTGAAGTCTTGCCTGACTACCAAGGGTGAATATGATAAATCCAACAAACTGCAAAACCTGGTTGCCGAGCAGCTGGTGGGCTGTGGTTTCAATGAGATTCTGAACAACTCGTTGACGCGTGCCGCTTACTATGACAACTTGGAGTCTTATCCGTCGAAGAATCTGGTAATGTTGCTGAATCCGTTGAGTGCAGACTTGAATGCCATGCGTCAGACACTGCTTTTCGGTGGATTGGAAAGCATCTCGCACAACGCCAACCGTAAGAATGCAGACCTGAAATTCTTTGAATTCGGTAATTGTTATCACTTCAACGAGGAAAAGAAGAATCCGGAGAAAGTGCTTGCCGCTTATTCCGAAGACTATCATCTTGGTTTGTGGGTGACTGGCAAGAGGGTGACCAACTCATGGGCTCATCCGGATGAGAACAGCTCGGTATATGAGCTGAAGGCATATGTTGAGAATGTCTTTGCCAGATTGGGGCTGCACATGCATGATTTGGTTGTCGGCAATCTGACTGATGATATCTATGCTGCCGGTTTATCCGTACAGACAAGGGGTGGAAAGCGGTTGGCTACTTTCGGTATTGTAACAAAGAAGCTGCTGAAGGCATTCGATATTGACAACGAGGTTTACTATGCCGATTTCAACTGGAAAGAATTGCTGAAGGCTATCCGCAATGTGAAGGTGAGCTATACGGAAATTTCCAAGTTCCCTGCCGTGAAACGCGACTTGGCGTTACTGCTTGACAAGAAAGTGCAGTTTGCGGAAATTGAGAAGATTGCCTACGAGACGGAGAAAAAGCTGCTGAAGGAGGTTTCTCTCTTCGACGTTTATGAGGGTAAGAATCTGGAAGCCGGTAAGAAGAGTTACGCGGTGAGCTTCTTGCTGCAGGATGAGAATGCCACGTTGAACGATAAGCAGATTGACAAGATTATGTCCAAACTGGTGAAGAACCTGGAGGACAAGTTGGGTGCCAAGCTGCGTTGATTCATTATTCAGAATTTATAATTCATAATTTAAAATACAGTTCCAATGGGAAGAGCGTTTGAATATAGAAAAGCTGCCAAATTGAAAAGATGGGGTCACATGGCAAAGACCTTTACAAGACTGGGTAAACAAATTGCTATTGCGGTGAAGGCCGGTGGTCCGGAGCCGGAAAACAACCCGACACTGCGTTCGGTTATCGCTACTTGTAAGCGTGAAAACATGCCGAAGGATAATATTGAACGTGCTATCAAGAATGCGATGGGTAAGGACCAGAGCGACTATAAGGGTATGACTTATGAAGGATACGGTCCTCACGGTGTAGCTGTTTTTTGTGGATACACTGACCGATAACACTACCCGTACAGTAGCCGATGTGCGTTCCGTGTTCAACAAGTTCGGCGGTAACTTGGGAACAATGGGTTCACTGGCTTTCTTGTTTGACCACAAGTGTGTGTTCACTTTCAAGAAGAAAGACGGTATCGATATGGAGGAACTCATTCTTGACTTGATAGACTATGACGTAGAGGAAGACTACGAAGAGGATGAAGAAGAAGGTACTATCACTATTTATGGTGATCCGAAAAGCTATGCAGCTATCCAGAAACATTTGGAAGAGTGCGGTTTTGAAGATGTCGGCGGTGAGTTTACCTATATCCCGAACGATATGAAGGATGTGACTCCCGAGCAACGCGAAACCATCGACAAAATGATAGAGCGTCTCGAAGAGTTTGATGATGTACAGACGGTTTATACTAACATGAAACCGGAAGAAAGGCGGAGAATAATGACATATACATACAAGACGCAAGGTACGTGTAGCAGTAACATCGAACTGGATGTGGAAGATGGTATTGTGAAAGAGGTGGCATTTTGGGGTGGATGTAATGGAAACCTGCAAGGACTTTCACGTTTGGTGAAAGGCATGCCGGTAGATGCGGTGATTGCCCGTTTGGAAGGAATTCGCTGCGGAAGACGTTCCACTTCCTGCCCCCGACCAATTGTGCAAGGCATTGCACGAGATGGGGTATTGAGCCTCCTGCCTGAAAGAATGGATGAGAGCCCCTGACATTGAAAGATGCCAGGGGCTTTTTTTGAACCTAACATGGAGGTATTTGTTATTATTTGAGTATTTTTACGCTCTTAATTGAACAGATACAATGAAGAATATTTTTAAAGACTTGAAACGGAGAGACCACAAACGCTATCTGGGCGGTCTGGACGTTTTTAAATATATAGGTCCCGGACTGCTGGTGACTGTGGGCTTTATTGACCCGGGGAACTGGGCATCTAATTTTGCGGCAGGGTCTGAATTTGGCTATTCATTGCTGTGGGTCGTGACTTTATCCACTATCATGCTGATTGTATTGCAGCATAATGTGGCGCATCTGGGAATTGTAACCGGCTTGTGCTTGTCCGAAGCCGCTACCAAATATACTCCTTCCTGGGTGTCGCGTCCCATATTGGGTACAGCGGTATTGGCTTCCATCTCGACTTCGCTGGCAGAGATATTGGGAGGTGCCATCGCTTTGCAGATGCTGTTTGACATTCCCATCATATGGGGCTCTATCTTGACTACCGTATTTGTAGTCGTCATGCTTTTCACTAATTCCTACAAGAAGATAGAACGTTCCATCATTGCTTTTGTTTCGGTCATCGGGCTCTCCTTTATCTATGAGCTGTTTCTGGTGAAGATAGATTGGCCGCTGGCCGCACAAGGGTGGGTGACACCTTCGTTCCCGCATGGGAGCATGCTGATTATCATGAGTGTGCTCGGTGCGGTGGTGATGCCGCATAATCTGTTTCTGCACTCGGAAGTGATACAGAGCCATGAATATAATAAGAAAGATGATGCATCCATCCGTAAGGTGTTGAAATATGAATTGTTCGACACGCTGTTCTCTATGATTGTGGGATGGGCCATCAACAGTGCCATGATACTGCTGGCAGCGGCAACTTTCTTTAAAAGCGGTATTCAGGTGGAAGAGTTGCAGCAGGCCAAATCCTTGCTGGAGCCGTTGCTGGGGAGCAGTGCTGCCGTGGTTTTTGCATTGGCATTACTGATGGCGGGTATATCTTCCACGATAACCAGCGGTATGGCGGCAGGTTCTATCTTTGCCGGTATTTTCGGAGAATCCTATCATATCAAAGACAGTCACTCGCAGGTGGGTGTGATTCTGTCATTGGGTATTGCACTGCTGCTGATTTTCTTTATCGGAGACCCGTTCAAAGGACTGCTGATTTCACAGATGATACTGAGCATCCAGCTGCCGTTTACGGTTTTCCTGCAAGTAGGACTGACTTCTTCGCGCAAAGTGATGGGGCAGTATGTAAACAGCAAATGGAGTACATTTGTACTTTATGCCATTGCTGCGGTGGTCACTGTGCTGAATATCATGCTGCTGGTATCCGAGTTGACATCTTGAATAATTCATTTCTAAGAAATCAAATAAGTATGAAGATTATTACATATAACGTAAATGGGCTACGGGCTGCCGTGACAAAAGGTTTTCCCGAGTGGCTGGCACAAGAGCAGCCGGATGTGCTTTGTTTGCAGGAAACAAAGCTGCAACCGGAACAGTATCCGGCAGAGGCGCTGGATGCTTTGGGGTATAAGCATTACCTGTATTCTGCACAGAAGAAGGGGTATAGCGGAGTCGCTATTTTGAGCAAGCAAGAACCGGACCATGTGGAGTACGGCATGGGCATTGAAGAATATGATAACGAAGGGCGCTTTATCCGTGCCGACTTCGGTGATGTGTCTGTTGTGAGTGTTTATCATCCTTCCGGTACCAGCGGTGATGAACGCCAGGCCTTTAAGATGGTCTGGTTGGAGAAATTCCAGGAATATGTATTGGAGCTGGAACGTACGCGTCCTAAACTCATTCTTTGCGGCGATTATAATATCTGCCATGAGGCAATAGACATTCACGACCCTATCAGGAATGCCACTAACAGTGGCTTCCTGCCTGAAGAGCGGGAGTGGATGACGCGCTTTCTCAATGCGGGATTCATAGATTCCTTCCGTTGGCTTCATCCCGACAAGCAGGAATATACGTGGTGGAGCTATCGCTTTAATTCACGTGCCAAGAACAAAGGGTGGCGCATTGATTATTGCATGGTGAGTGAGCCGGTGCGTCCGATGTTGAAGGAGGCGAGAATATTGGGTGACGTTGTCCACTCGGACCATTGCCCGATGTTGTTGGAAATTACAGAATGATTATGGAAACAAAAGACAGAATCGAAAAAGCTGTGGAGCTTTTCAAGAGTGGCTATAACTGTTCGCAATCGGTAGTGGGAGCTTTTGCAGATATGTATGGTTTTACAGAAGAGCAGGCTTTCCGGATGTCCGCTTCTTTTGGTGGTGGCATAGGTCGTATGAGGCAGACATGCGGTGCTGCATGCGGCATGTTCCTATTGGCCGGATTGGAAAAAGGAGCTGTGGAAGGCAAGGACCGTGAAGGTAAGGCGGCAAACTATGCGTTGGTGCAGGAGCTGGCTGCTGAATTCAAGAAACGAAATGGCTCTTTGATATGTGCTGAATTGTTGGGGTTGAGAAAACCGGAAGGTTCGTCCGTTCCGGAAGCCCGTACCGAGCAGTATTATGCTAAACGCCCGTGTGCCAGGATGGTAGAGGATAGCTGCCCAAATTTGGACCGAATACCTGGAAAAAACGTCCTCAAAGTAAGAAAAAAGAACTTTTTTACTCCTTAGTAAGAAAAAAAGTGCCTAATAACGTGTTGTATAACATAAATATACCTATCTTTGCAGCGATATAAAAACACCGACATCTCTATCTTTGGAGATGAGGATAACGTTTAACTAAAAGCAAATAGAAATGTTAAAAGAAAAAGCTGGTAATGTTGCAGGACAGATTTGGACTGCACTGAATGGCACAGATGGCTTGACTCACAAGCAAATCAAGAAAGCAACTAAACTGATCGACAAGGACTTCTTCCTGGGGATTGGGGCTGGTTGTTAAGAGAAGACAAGGTT
>ENA-OQBF01000038-OQBF01000038.1-human-gut-metagenome-genome-assembly--contig:-NODE-38-length-7395-cov-0.557650_pt1 | contig 7395 bp, 10 predicted proteins | sample MGYA00242745_ERZ504549 | MGnify/ENA primary metagenome ERZ504549 (study PRJEB26092, sample SAMD00036267) | human gut metagenome | host: Homo sapiens | study: EMG produced TPA metagenomics assembly of the...
CCGCTCACTACCTTGAAGATGCACCAGTTGCAACTGATAAGGGGTACCCGCATGGCTCTGGAGTACCGGCAGCATCCTGAAGATTTTCATCTGTTTGATGTGGAGGAATATATCGGCCTCGTGGTAGACTATATCGAGCATCTGCGGCCGGATTTGGTGCTGGAGCGTTTCGTCTCCCAGTCTCCTAAGGAACTGCTCATTGCACCCGACTGGGGACTAAAAAAATTATGGAATTTAATCATCGGGTTCAAAAAAGAATGAAAGAACTCGGTGCATATCAGGGAAAGAAGTATGAAATGTGAGAAAAAAAGAATTATTTTTGCCGCAACTTTAAATGTGGAATCAATCTAAATAAAGATACAGTTATGAACCCAAAAACAGTGATAAAAGGAAAAATCCACTACGTGGGAGTGAATGACCGCAATAAGCATTTGTTTGAAGGCATGTGGCCGTTGCCGTACGGGGTTTCCTACAACTCTTACCTGATAGATGATGAGACGGTCGCTTTGGTCGATACGGTAGACATCTGCTACTTCGAGGTGTATCTGCGCAAGATAAAGAGCATTATCGGCGAGCGCCCCATCCAGTATCTCATCATCAACCATATGGAGCCGGACCATTCGGGCTCTATCCGCCTGATAAAGCAGCATTATCCCGACATCATCATCGTGGGCAACAAGCAGACCTTCGGCATGATAGAGGGCTTTTATGGCGTGACGGGCGAACAGTACATGGTGAAGGACGAGGATTTTCTGGCTTTGGGGCATCATAAGCTCCGTTTCTATATGACCCCGATGGTGCACTGGCCCGAGACGATGATGACTTTTGACGAAACGGAAGGAGTCCTTTTCGCCGGTGACGGCTTCGGCTGTTTCGGTACGTTGGACGGCGGGTTCCTGGATACGCGCATCAATCTGGACAGATACTGGGACGAGATGGTGCGTTACTATTCCAACATCGTGGGCAAGTACGGCTCTCCGGTGCAGAAGGCACTTGCCAAGCTGGGCGGTCTGCCCATTTCCACCATCTGCTCCACGCACGGGCCGGTGTGGACGGAGAATATAGCCAAGGTTATCGGCATCTACGACAAGCTGAGCCGTTATGCCGCCGACGAGGGCGTGGTCATTGCATACGGTTCCATGTACGGCAACACGGAGCAGATGGCGGAAGCCATTGCGGCAGAACTTTCTGCACAAGGCATCAAGAACATCGTGATGCACAATGTGAGCAAGAGCAATCCTTCTTATATCATTGCCGATATCTTCAAGTATCGCGGACTTATCATCGGCAGTCCCACCTACAGCAACCAGATTTATCCTGAGATAGAATCCTTGCTCTCCAAGATTCTGGTACGCGAAGTGAAGGGACGCTATCTGGGATACTTCGGCTCCTTCTGCTGGGCGGGTGCCGCCGTGAAGCGCATGGGTGAGTTTGCCGAAAAGAGCAAGTTCGAGATTGTGGGCGACCCGGTAGAGATGAAGCAGGCCATGAAGGACATTACTTACGAACAATGCGAAAACCTGGCACGTGCATGGCAGAGCGTTTGAAGAAGGATAGGAAGTAGTTGAAAATTAAGAATTAAAGAATTAAGAATTGAAGTTGAAAATTACCCCTAATTTATTAACCTAATAAAACAATCACAATGAGACTAATCATTCAACCGGATTATCAATCCGTGTCAAAGTGGGCTGCACATTATGTGGCTGCCAAGATCAAGGCCGCTAATCCGACACCTGAAAAACCTTTTGTATTGGGATGCCCCACCGGTTCTTCTCCGTTGGGCATGTACAAGGAACTTATCGACCTGAACAAGAAAGGCATCGTGTCTTTCCAGAACGTAGTGACTTTCAATATGGACGAGTATGTAGGTTTGCCCAAGGAACATCCCGAAAGCTACTATTCCTTTATGTGGAACAACTTCTTCAGCCATATAGACATCAAGCCGGAGAACACCAATATCCTGAACGGCAACGCTGCCGACCTGGATGCCGAGTGTGCACGCTATGAAGAGAAAATCAAGTCCTACGGTGGCATCGACCTCTTCATGGGCGGTATCGGCCCCGACGGACATATCGCTTTCAACGAGCCGGGTTCTTCCCTTTCGTCACGCACCCGCCAGAAGACATTGACTACCGATACCATCATTGCCAACTCCCGTTTCTTTGACAACGACGTGAACAAGGTGCCCAAGACTGCCCTGACCGTCGGTGTCGGTACTGTGCTTAGCGCCCGCGAGGTAATGATTATCGTAAACGGACACAACAAGGCACGTGCCCTCTATCATGCAGTCGAGGGTCCCGTGATGCAGATGTGGACTATCAGCGCCTTGCAGATGCACGAAAAGGGTATCATCGTTTGTGACGATGCGGCCACCGAAGAATTGAAGGTGGGTACTTACCGCTACTTCAAGGATATTGAGGCAGAGCACCTGGATGCGGAAAGCTTGCTGAAATAAGCAAACTAATAAAAGTTTTGCAATTCCACCCTCACCACCCTCACCGCTTGTCTGCATCTGCTTGTTCATCGGTGTTTCAGGGGTGAGTGAGAGCAATTTAAAAGGGTGAGGGCAAATTTTGCCCTCACCCTTTTTGTTCTCCTGATTTTGGTTGACTGTTTTCAGGACAGGGCGTTATGTGATGAAAACGGGCTCTGCTCCGCTGTAAGGCTTTGGGTGCCAATGTTAAAGATACCAAATACTCACTGCAAAACCAGTGCATCGTTTTTGCAGTGCCGCTGCAACATAGATGCAGTGCCACTGCAACTGTTTTGCAGTGCTACTGCAACGCCTTTGCAGTGTTACTGCAAAAGATGTGCAGTAGGTTTGCAGTGAGGGCTTGTGATGAAAAAGCCATGGGCGTGCTTTCTTTTTTGCGGAATATGTGCTATCTTTGTCATACTTGTAATTTAAACAGTAGCAGCTATGGAATTGAGTGGCAGACGCTATCCGATAGGGATACAGAATTTTGAGCAACTGCGTACGCGGAATTGTGTGTATGTGGATAAGACGGAGCTGGTGTACAAATTGGTGAATACAGACCAAATTTATTTCTTCAGCCGCCCCCGTCGGTTTGGCAAAAGCTTGCTCGTGTCTACGCTGGAGGCCTATTTCCAGGGGAAAAAGGAACTTTTCGAAGGGCTGGCTATGGAACGTCTGGAGCAGGAATGGGAGGTTTACCCGGTGCTGCACGTTGATTTCAGCTTGACGAAATATACTGAGCTGCGTGACTTGACGGGGCAATTGAATTTGTTTTTATCCCGTTGGGAAGAAATTTACGGAAAAAAGGAAGAGGAAGAGGGGGCGGCAGAGCGTCTGCAAGGCATCATCTGCGTGCCTACGCCAAGACCGGAAAGCCGGTTGTAGTGCTGATTGACGAGTACGATGCTCCTCTGCTTGACAGTAATTCCGATGCCCTTTTGCAACAACAGCTTCGCAACGAGATGCGCAAGTTCTTCAGTCCTCTCAAGGGGCTGGGGCAATATCTCCGTTTTCTTTTTATCACGGGTATCAGCAAGTTCAGCCAGCTGAGCATCTTCAGCGAACTGAACAATTTGCAAAATATCAGTATGCGCGATGACTTCAGTGCCCTCTGCGGCATCACCGAGGAGGAACTGCTGACGCAGTTGAAACCCGATATTGAGCGGATGGCCGAGGCTAATGATGAGACTTACGAGGAGGCATGCTTGCATTTGAAGCGGCAATATGACGGTTATCATTTCAGTAAGGCTTGTGCGGATATTTACAACCCGTTCAGCCTGTTCAATGCTTTCAATTCCAAAGAATACAAGAACTATTGGTTCTCCACGGGCACGCCTACTTTCCTGATAGATATTCTGCGCCATGCAGACTTCGATGTGCGCGCTCTGGAAGGTGTTGAGGCTACCGACGAGCAGTTTGATGCGCCTACGGAACAGATAACGAGTCCCATCCCGGTGCTCTACCAGAGCGGTTATCTTACCATTAAGGGCTATGACCGTAATTTCCAAATCTATCGTTTGGCCTATCCCAACGGCGAGGTCCGTAAAGGTTTCATTGAATCCCTGCTTCCCTCTTACGTGCACTTGCCTGCCCAGAACAACACCTTCTACGTCGTCTCTTTCCTTCGCGACCTGATGAAGGGTGATGTGGATAGCTGCCTGGAGCGTACCCGTTCCTTCTTTGCCTCCATTCCCAATGATTTGGAGAACAAGACCGAGAAGCATTATCAGACCATTTTCTATTTGTTGTTCCGGTTGATGGGGCAATATGTGGAGTCGGAAGTGAAGAGTTCCGTAGGCCGTGCGGATGTGGTGGTGCAGTTGCAGGATGCCGTTTATGTCTCGAATTCAAATACGACGGTACCCCGGAAGAGGCGTTGGCTCAGATTGACAGCAAGCAGTATGCCATCCTTACCGGGCGGACGGCAGGCGTGTGGTCAAGATCGGTGTGAATTTTGACAGTGCCACGCGGACGATTGGCGGGTGGAAAATAGCTAAAGCGGATTAGAAGAAGAAATTTTATTAATAAATTAGGGAAACATGAAATTAATTAGGTTAAACAGCTTTTTATATTTGTTCTGCATATTGAGTGTTTTTGCATCATGTGTGCAAAAACCAGATAGTAGTGTAGAAGATTGGGATCGTACTTTTTATAAAATACAAAGAAGCTTATTTCAGAGGCTTGTTTGGATAGAGAATTAATTTTGGGACGTCCTTTTTTAATCCAATATGTAGATTCATCTTTGCTTATTTATGATGATATTGGAGATTCTCTTTTTCTTTTGGTTGATTTGAAAGAAAACGATAGGGTTTATCGTTTTGGGCAAAAAGGTGAAGGAAATAATGAATTCTTGCAAGTTTTTTGCTTTCTGTAATATGAAGTCCGATTCTATTCTTGGTGTTTATGATGCATATAAACATGAATTGCGTGAGATAAACTTAGATAAGGTTAAGCGTGGAGAAATGAATTTTCCAGTTGTTTTTAAAGATACTTTATCGAGTATTAAGCTATCCCCGACAAAATATGACGCATATCTTGGATTAGGATTCTATGAAAGTAACATGTTGAGTCTTACGGATAATTCTATTGGAAGTAAGTTCTTTTTTGAATATCCTTATAAAGATAGTCGCGAGAAAGCTATTTCAAATCGTTTGCGAGGGATGGCTTATCAAGGGACTTTGTGCTCTAATCGGTCATTGGACAAATTCTTGTATGCTGTGTGTAGTGCTCCTATCTTTATGCTGTTTTCTGTAAATAAAGATGGAATTGAGAAAACTTATGAATTGATAGGTGGATATCCCCAATTATGTTACAGAAGAAACAGGTGAATATCGATCGGCTCCAATGAGTGCAGATAATAAAATGTCTTTTACCATGGCATATGCAACGGATAATTACATCTATCTGCTGTATTCCGGAAAGAATTTTAGAGATGCTGGTATGGATGCATTTAAAGCTAATGTCATTTATCAGTTATCTTGGAATGGAAAACCGATAAATAAGTTTGAAACTGATTATCCACTGACAAATTTTTGTGTTTCTGATAATGATGATGTCTTGTATGCTTTGGCTGATAAAGGTGAAGTGGAACTGGTACAGTATACTTTGAAATAGATTAAGTTATGTTTATGGTTGGCTCGCTCTATCCAAATACTGTTTCTTATCAGTTCTTGGTTTTTCTTAAGCATTTTACCTGCTGCGCAATGGTATCACGCCGTCCTTTATTAAGCAAACGGTAAGAAGATGATTAAGATGGGTGTCTCTTGTTAAAAAAAATATCTAACTTTGAGGCGGATTAATATTTGAACACACACAACGTGGACGAGAAAAGAGGGAGACGGCAAATGCTATTGATATACGTTGCTATAGGGATTATTGCAGCAGTAATTACTGGTTGGTTTGTATATCAAAACCGGATGGAGTACTGGGAAACGCAGGCACGCAGTGCTTTTCGTGTAGCTTTAGGGAAGGAGTTGCAGAAAAGGAATGAAGTTGACGTGTATTTCAGTTCGTCAGGGAATATTAGGTTACCGGATGATTCCATTGACATTAAGAAGGAGCCGATAAAGGTGGAAATGGAAAGTGAATATGGTAAAAAGGACTTTTTTGTTCCTTATGAAAAGTACTTTCATAATGTGGAGCAATCTTCTAATTTGAGAGGGATGCACTCTTATATACTGCATATGTTCCCTTTGCAAGCTGATTCGTTGAATAGGATATGGTATCGCTTACTGGAAGAAATGAATTATTCTGGGAAAACGGTAGTACGTATATCTGTGGCTGATTGGGATGAACGTGAAACTTATACTTTTTCGGACGATTCACTTTATATGTTAAAACCGGATAGTCTTATGTCTTGTTATTTGGGCTATAGGTGCGAAATTGGTGTGACGGGATATTTGTATTATTCTTGGTTGAACATTTTTACTGCTAAGGATAAGATTCTTTTGTGCGCTCTTGTTCTTTGTTGCTTTCTGCTGTTTTTTTCTGCAAGAATACATTGCTAAAGTCTATCGCCGTTTTTTTTGTCAAAGAGGTGACGGTAGAAAAAACAGTTCCGATATTTGTGGAGAAAGAAATACCGATGATTGCAGTAGATAGGAGTGAGGCGCATGTTTATCGGTTGGAAGATGATTTGTTTTTTGATGCCGATTCCGGTGTGTTGTATAGAGTAGACAATAGGGTGAAGTTGACGGCAACCCTTGCAAGACTGCTGCAAGCCTTCTTGGATGCGGAAGATTATAGGTTGTCAGTCAATGGAATTATGGAACTATTGTGGCCGGACGGTTCAGTAACACCGGGTAATGTACATACTGTAATAACAAGATTACGAAAAGCCCTGTCCGAAGTCTCTGATTGGGGGATAGAAAATAAAAAATTTTGTTATCAACTAAAAAAGTCCCATTTCATTGAAAAAATCCTTGAATGAATGATGGAATCTCTCATCTGACAAAGCCTAAAATAAGTGCTTGTCAGACGAACGGTTATCGCGTCCTGCCATGGCTGAATATGCAAAGAATGTGTATATTGGAATTGCGGATGCTGGTGCGGAACATTGTTTTGAAACCCTATTGCATGGTCAGGCTTCTTCGTTTGGCAATTATCCCATTCCGCAGGTGAAACAATATTTAGGGGGGGGAGAGAGGATATAATGCATCTCGTGGAGTATTTGTCTATTCTTGTTATGATTTCCCTTATTTAGCATTGTATCAGCAGGATGAGGATAAATTTTCATTAGTGTGGGAATGGCGAACAGATGGTGACGAATACGAGATTCGGAACAATGAGGTGATTTTTGACCGCAGGGTAAAAGGTGTCCGGGGGACTCTGTATGAGTAAGGATTTTTATTATTACATTGCAACGAGACCGTAGAAAAGATGATACGGATGAATCTACAGTGGGAAGGGATGCAAGCAAA
>ENA-OQBF01000039-OQBF01000039.1-human-gut-metagenome-genome-assembly--contig:-NODE-39-length-7333-cov-0.469054_pt1 | contig 7333 bp, 8 predicted proteins | sample MGYA00242745_ERZ504549 | MGnify/ENA primary metagenome ERZ504549 (study PRJEB26092, sample SAMD00036267) | human gut metagenome | host: Homo sapiens | study: EMG produced TPA metagenomics assembly of the...
ATTCAGAAAAATATTTGGAAGAAAGAGATAGAATATCGGATAAAAAAAGAGGGGGATGGCCATAACAGTCATCCCCTCTTTTTTATCCGATATAGTCTGAGCACTTTTATACGTACGTCTCAAGCAACTTCACTGCTCCTTCAGGCACAATCGTCACTTCTTGGGTTGCAGCTGGCAGCAGGATTGTTTCGCCCGCTTGTACGGAAACTTCATTCTTCTCATTATCAATAATACGGCAAGAACCCTCCACACAAATAAAAATAACAAAAGAATCCAGTTCAGAATAGTCACAAGTGATTTCTTCCGTCATGTCATAGATGGAAGTCGTGAAATACGGGCTTGCCACCATTTCTACCGGTTCATTCTGCACCTGCTCGTACTCCGTACGAAAATCGTCCTGCACATCTGCAAAATTAATGGCATCAATGGCCTGGCTTGTATGCAGTTCTCTTGATTTACCATCCTTATCCTTACGATTGTAATCAAAAATACGGTAAGTGATATCCGACGTTTGCTGTATTTCTGCTACAAAAGCTCCCGCACCGATTCCATGTACCCGACCTGCAGGCACATAAAACACATCGCCCGGTTTAATGGCGCAAGTCTGCAGAACATCCGCAAACGTACCATTATACACTCGTTCCTTATATTCTTTCGGAGTAATCTGCTCTGCAAAACCGGAAATCAGCTTGGCACCCTGGTCAGCAGCAATAACATACCACATTTCATTTTTACCAAAACTGTTATGACGTTTCTTAGCCAACTCGTCACCCGGGTGTACCTGAATCGACAAGTCCAACTTGGCATCAATAAACTTTATCAATAAAGGAAACTTATTTCCGAAACGTGCATAGTTGGCTTCTCCTACCAGGTCTTCCTTATATTTTCTGACCATATCCGGCAGCGTCAATCCTTTGTCTGCACCATTGGCCACTATAGACTCACTGCCTTCTACTGCCGACACTTCCCAACTCTCGCCTACATTGGCAAGGGTATCATTCAAATGTTTGAATGGAATAATCTTGTCGCCTCCCCAAAGCGTCTGCTTCAGAATAGGCTCAAATTTTAGAGGATACATTCGTTGTTTTTATTAGAACTTTCTGTTAATGATGTGATTTTTTTTAGATTCCGGGGCAAACATACAAAAAAATATCAATTTGTATTCCATTTGTTAAACGCTAAACTTTCCTAAAATGTTCTCCACATTTCCTTCCAATTACTTGGGGGAACAAAAGAATTTCTTTTTATTTGCAAGAAATTTAATTAATACCATGGATATGATAAACACTACTCCAACAGAAAGTAATTTGTCCGGTTTGAACCAAAAAGACTTTCAAAAGGATATAAATAACAAAAAGACAGATTTGTTTATCCTGAAGAATGCCCAGGGAATGGAAGTTGCAGTTACTAATTACGGCTGTGCAATACTTTCCATCATGGTACCCGACAAAAATGGCAAATATGCCAATGTTGTATTAGGACACGACAGTATTGAACATGTAATCAACAGCCCGGAACCTTTTCTAAACACTACCATCGACGCTACGGTAACCGGATAGCTAAAGGAAAGTTTACTTTATACGGCGAAGAGCACCAATTGGCAATCAACAATGGTCCCAACTCACTGCATGGTGGTCCGACTGGTTTTCATACCCGTGTATGGGATGCTGTCCAGCCAGAGCCATCAACAGTCATCTTCAACTACACATCCGCTGACGGCGAAGAGGGCTTCCCCGGAAATCTCGAAGTAGAAATGACTTATCGCCTGGAGGATGAGACCAATGCTCTGGTCATCGAATACCGGGCTACTACCGATAAAGCCACCATCGTCAATCTGACCAATCACGGTTTCTTCAATCTTGCCGGTATAGCCAATCCCTCCCCTACAGTCTTAAACAATATCGTTACCATCAACGCAGATTTTTATGTACCCATCGATGAAGTATCCATCCTACCGGAGAGATATTGAAGGTAGAAGGTACTCCTATGGATTTCCGTACTCCCCATACTCTTGGTGAACGAATTGATGAGAAACATACACAAATTGTGAATGGCGCAGGATATGACCATTGCTATGTACTGAACAAGACTGAAAGTGGAGAGCTGAGCCTTGCAGCCACCTGCATAGAGCCCAACAGCGGACGAACTATGGAAGTATATACCACTGAAAATGGCGTCCAGCTTTACACTGGAAACTGGCTCGGAGGCTTTGAAGGTGCCCATGGAGCCACTTTCCCTGCAAGAAGTGCAGTCTGCTTTGAGGCCCAGTGTTTTCCCGATACGCCCAACAAGTCCCATTTTCCGTCGGCAGTATTGCTACCGGGTGATGAGTACCAGCAAGTGACAATCTACAAGTTTGGTGTACAAGAATGAAATAACTAATCCAATTTATAAACTTATTAATTTTACAAAACCATGACACAACAAAAAACAGAATGGTAAACTCATCGCAATTATCACGATGATCTTCCTTTTTGGTATGATTTCATTTGTTACCAACCTTGCTGCCCCTATGGGAATCGTACTGAAAAATCAGTTTTCAGTATCCAACGCTTTAGGGATGTTGGGTAACTTTGGTAACTTTATTGCATATGCAGTGATGGGAATACCAAGCGGCATCTTACTACAACGGGTAGGGTATAAAAAAACGGCATTGATAGCAGTAGCTGTAGGCTTTATCGGTGTAGGTATCCAATATTTATCAGGTCATTCAAGCCCTGATATGGCTTTTGCCGTATATTTGATTGGCGCTTTCATCGCCGGTTTCTCCATGTGTTTGCTTAATACGGTAGTCAACCCGATGCTGAACAAGCTCGGCGGCGAAGGTAACAAAGGAAACCAGCTTATCCAAGTGGGTGGTTCTTTCAACTCCGTAATGGCCACCATTACTCCGATGTTCGTAGGTATCCTGATTGCCGGTTCCATTGAAAAAGCTACTATCTCTCAGATATTCCCTGTAATGTACACAGCAATGGCTGTATTTGCCATCGCGTTCTTCGTTCTTTTGATTGTGCCCATACCGGAACCCAATGCTGCAACTTCAACAGAACCTATCGGTAAGTTGATGTCAGGCGCTTTAAAATTCCGCCACTTCATTTTGGGAGCTATAGCGATCTTTGTATATGTAGGTGTCGAAGTTGGTGTACCGGGTACTCTGAACTTGTTCTTGACCGATCCGATTGAAAAGGGAGGAGCAGGCATTTCTTCCACCATTTCCGGTTTTGTTGTAGGTACATATTGGTTCCTCATGCTGATTGGACGTCTGGCCGGCGCTTCATTGGGTGCAAAAATCTCCAGTAAGGCAATGCTTACCTTTACTTCCGCATTAGGCTTACTTTTGGTATTCCTTGCCATCTTCTCATCTACCGGTTCGCTTGTCAATCTGCCGGTACTCCAACAAAGTGCTACGGGAGGTCTCTCTTTCGGATTTGCAGAAGTACCCATCAATGCAATGTATCTGGTACTGGTAGGTCTGTGTACTTCCATCATGTGGGGTGGTATCTTTAATTTGGCCGTAGAAGGATTGGGTAAATATCTGGCAGCGGCTTCCGGTCTGTTCATGGTATTGGTATGCGGCGGCGGCATCTTGCCGTTATCCAAGGTTTGGTGGCCGACATTGCAGGTTTCATGCCGAGTTACTGGGTTATCATCGCAGCCCTTGGCTATCTGTTGTTCTACGGTTTGGTAGGCTGCAAAAATGTCAATAAGGACATCAAGGTCGATTAACAAGAAAATATAGGTAATTTATTTATTCACCTTATAAAAATATAAATATCATGGATATAGAATACGTAAGAAGCCGTTTCATCAAGCACTTTGACGGAACAACGGGAGCTGTTTATGCTTCTCCGGGTCGCATCAACCTTATCGGTGAGCATACAGACTATAACGGTGGTTTTGTATTCCCCGGAGCAATCGATAAGGGAATGATTGCAGAAATAAAGCCCAACGGCACAAACACAGTAAAAGCTTATTCCATCGACCTGAAAGATTACGTGGAATTTGGCTTGAATGAAGAAGATGCACCCCGCGCAAGCTGGGCAAGATATATCTTTGGCGTGTGCCGGGAAATGATGAAACGCGGTGTAGATGTAAAAGGTTTCAATACCGCTTTTGCAGGCGATGTGCCTCTGGGTGCAGGAATGTCCTCGTCAGCAGCTTTGGAAAGTACCTATGCCTATGCTTTGAACGACTTGTTCGGTGACAACAAGATAGACAAATTTGAATTGGCAAAAGTGGGACAATCTACAGAACACAACTATTGTGGCGTAAACTGTGGTATCATGGACCAATTTGCTTCTGTATTCGGAAAGAAAGGAAGCCTCATCCGCCTGGATTGCCGTTCACTGGAATATCAGTATTTCCCATTCGACCCGCAAGGCTATCGTCTGGTTCTTGTAGATTCTGTAGTGAAACACGAACTTGCATCTTCAGCATACAACAAACGTCGTCAAAGCTGCGAAGCTGCTGTTGCCGCTGTTCAGAAGAAGCATCCACACGTAGAATTCCTGCGTGACGTTACCATGGGCATGCTGGAAGAAGCCAAAGCCGACATCAGCGCAGAAGACTATATGCGTGCAGAATATGTAATCGAAGAAATCCAACGTGTACTCGATGTTTGCGAGGCATTGGAAAAGGATGATTACGAAACTGTAGGTAAGAAGATGTACGAAACTCATCACGGCATGAGCAAGCTGTACGAAGTAAGCTGCGAAGAACTCGATTTTCTGAATGACCTTGCATTCGATTGTGGAGTTACCGGTTCACGTGTCATGGGCGGTGGATTCGGTGGATGTACAATCAATCTGGTAAAGGATGAATTGTACAGTACATTCATCGAAAAAGCAAAAGATGAATCAAGAAGAAGTTCGGCAGAAGCCCAAAAGTATATGATGTAGTCATCAGCGACGGTGCCCGCAGATTAGAATAATAGACATCAGCATTCAAATAAAAGGCGTTTCCCAGTAATGAGAAGCGCCTTTTTCTTCTCCCCTATTCCACCGTTTTCCACTCTAAAAACAAAATCATCCGAGAAGTTTATTCCGAACACATCTATCTGTACAGCCAGTTGGCACAGATATGTTTCTTGACACTTATGTTGCATAACATATAAAAGTGTACAGCCTACACTAAAGAAAAGTGTTACTTTTACACCCAAAGAAAGATAATCATCTCATTTACATTAAATACAAAACCATGAAAAGACATGTTCTACTTGCAGGAATTGCCGCAATGATGCTAACTGCGTGCAATCAAAAGACAGAAACAACGCTTACGCTGTCCGGTCTTGATCCAGTAAAATTCCAAACAACAGTCAATGACGCCCAGACACAGCTTTATACGCTGAAGAATAAAGCGGGCATGGAAGTATGCATCACAAACTTTGGAGGACGTATTGTATCCATTATGGTACCCGACAAAAATGGAGTTATGCAGGATGTAGTATTGGGCTTTGACAGCATTGCCGATTACATCAACATACCAAGTGACTTTGGTGCTTCTATCGGACGCTATGCAAACCGTATCAATCAGGGTCGTTTCGCATTGGACGGTGATACCATCCAACTGCCGCAAAACAATTTCGGCCACTGCCTGCATGGAGGTCCGAAAGGTTGGCAATACAAAGTTTATGAAGCTAATCTGATTGATCCGACAACGTTGGAACTGACACTTGTCTCACCGGACGGAGACGAAAACTTCCCGGGAAATGTAACAGCTAAAGTGACCTATAAACTAACTGAAGACAACGCTATCGACATTAAATATAGCGCAACTACCGATAAAAAGACGATCATCAATATGACCAACCATTCTTACTTCAACCTGGCTGGTGATCCGTCAAAAGCTTCAACTGACAACATACTGTATGTGAACGCAGACTATTATACTCCGGTAGACAGTACTTTCATGCCAACGGGTGACATCATCTCCGTCAAAGAAACACCAATGGACTTTACCACTCCCAAGAGTGTGGCACAAGACATCAACCGGATTGACTTTGAACAAATAAAGAACGGAAACGGATATGACCATAATTGGGTACTGAATACTAAAGGTGACCTATCCCAAGTGGCAGCCAAACTGACATCGCCTATAAGCGGCATCACCCTGGAAGTTTATACCAATGAGCCAGGCATACAAGTATATACCGGGAATTTCCTGGACGGCACCGTAAAAAGGTAAAAAAGGCATTACTTACAACCAGCGCGCTTCCGTATGCCTTGAGACACAACATTATCCGGATAGCCCCAACAAAGCCCAATGGCCTTCTGTCGTACTGGAACCCGGACAAACATACAACAGTGAATGTATCTTTAAATTCACTATAGAAAAATAACCTTTTAAATACACATCGTACAATGAATTGGAATTCACATGAATTTATATGGCTCGACTGGGTAATCCTCATAGTCGGCATGGCAGCTGTAATATGGGCTGTATGGCGTGCTGTCCAGAAAGACAAACGTATGCAACAAGGAGCAAGCAGTGCTGATTATCTATTTGGTAAAGGAGAACCCTGGTACATTATCGGTGCAGCAATCTTTGCTGCCAACATTGGCTCGGAACACCTGGTAGGTCTTGCCGGAACCGGAGCAAAATCGGGAGTAGGCATGGCTCACTGGGAAATGCAAGGCTGGATGATTCTTCTTTTAGGATGGTTGTTTGTTCCGTTCTATCAGTTGCTGAATAATAAGATGGGGAAAAAATCATCACTATGCCCGATTTTCTGAAATACCGTTACACACAACGCACGGGTTCATGGCTCTCCATCATAACACTGATTGCCTACATTCTGACTAAAGTGAGCGTAACAGCCTATACCGGAGGTATCTTCCTCGAATTTCTTCTTGGACTACCATTCTGGTACGGAGCTATCGGCCTGATTGTACTGACCGGTCTTTTCACGGTATTGAGTGGTATGAAGGGGGTAATGACCCTTTCAGCTATCCAGACCCCTATTCTAATTATCGGTTCCTTTCTCGTTCTGTTCCTGGGGCTGTCAGCTCTAGGTGGTGGAAGTATCGCTACCGGCTGGACAGAAATGATGGAACATGCCCGCAATGCCATGAATGTAGGAGCAGACGGCCATGCATACGGTGCCAACACATGTTCCATTGGAGTGAAGCAGACCCGATGTATCAGGAATATCCCGGTTTTTGGGTATTCATCGGAGCTTCCATCATCGGTTTCTGGTATTGGTGTACAGACCAGCACATTGTTCAACGTGTGCTTGGACAAAGTAAAGGAGAAGCGAATGATGTCGTAATGAAGCGCGCCCGTCGCGGTAGCATTGCAGCCGGTTACTTCAAGATTCTGCCGGTATTCATGTTCC
>ENA-OQBF01000041-OQBF01000041.1-human-gut-metagenome-genome-assembly--contig:-NODE-41-length-7295-cov-0.506696_pt1 | contig 7295 bp, 7 predicted proteins | sample MGYA00242745_ERZ504549 | MGnify/ENA primary metagenome ERZ504549 (study PRJEB26092, sample SAMD00036267) | human gut metagenome | host: Homo sapiens | study: EMG produced TPA metagenomics assembly of the...
ATTTTTAACACCTTAAAGTTAATGCTTTTCTTGCAAATATACAAGAAGGGCGTTCTCTTTTTTTGTGGAGACTATGAATTATTCAGGTTAAACGTTAACTGATACATACGATTTATGAAAATTAAAAGATTAATGATTACTTGTTTGCTCGCAGTGTCTGTACTGGGAGGCAAGTCACAAGCACAAGACTTATTGTCCAATGTTTACGGACGCGATTACCAGCTACTGAATGGGAAGTGGGGAGCCATTGTAGACCTTTATGACCAAGGGGGAAAGGATGCAGGTGTACAAAAAACAGAAAACCTCAGGACAACAAGCAATTTTATGAATACTCTTTCGACGGAGGTTTGGTCCTGAATGTACCTGCCGATTTCAATTCACAAATGCCCGAGTTGAAATTTTATGAAGGAACAGTATGGTACGGACGCTCTTTCGATACCCCAAAGACTGACGGCAAACGTTTGTTTCTCTATTTCGGTGCGGTAAGTTACCGTAGCAAAATATATCTGAACGGGGAGAAAATAGCCAGTCATGAAGGCGGATTCACTCCCTTCCAGGTGGAAATCACAGATAAGGTAAAGCAAAAGGACAACTTCCTGGTGGTGAAAGTCAACAATACCCGCACCACGGATGCCATCCCTGCCATGTCCTTTGACTGGTGGAATTACGGCGGCATCACACGCGATGTAATGTTGGTAAGCGTTCCACAAAGCTACATCAAAGACCATTTCATCCAGTTGGACAAGGTACAATCCAACCTGATTCGTGCCAAAGTAACCTTATCCGAAGCAAAGCCTGGCATCAACGTACAAGTCGCCATCCCCGAATTGGGCATCAGACAGAACATGACTACCGATGCCAACGGAATTGCCCGGGCCACTATCAAAACCAAAAAACTGCAACGTTGGTCACCGGATGCTCCAAAGCTGTATGATGTGACCATCACTTCGGAAAGTGACCGGCTCAACGAGCAAATTGGTTTCCGTAACCTTTATGTAAAAGGCGAAGATATCTATCTGAACGACCGGCCCATCTTCCTGCGCAGTGTCAGCTTCCACGAGGAAATTCCGCAACGCCGCGGGCGTGCCTTCTCAGAAGCGGACGCAACAATGCTGTTGTCCGAAGCCAAAGAGCTGGGTGCCAACATGATTCGTCTGGCACATTATCCACAAAATGAATATACTGTCCGCCTGGCAGAAAGAATGGGATTCCTTTTATGGGAAGAGATACCTATCTGGCAAGGGATTGACTTCAAGAATACCGCTACCCGTGAGAAAGCAGGCAGAATGATTAAAGAGATGGTGATGCGCGACAAAAACCGTTGTTCCGTTGCCTTTTGGGGGATTGCCAATGAAACAGCCACTTCCACCCCGCGCAATGAATTTCTGAAACACATGAAACAATGTTGCCTGGACATCGACTCAACCCGTCTGATTACGGCCGCCTTCGATTTGGTACGCCTCAACCGCGAAAGCCGGAACTTTGAGATGAATGACTCCATTATCAACATCCTGGACATGGTAGCCATCAACAAATATATGGGATGGTATCATGACTGGCCACTGGCTCCGGACCAGGCAGTCTGGAATGTAGCTCCCGGCAAACCTCTTTTCATTTCCGAGTTCGGAGGCGAAGCGCTCTATGGCAAACATGGCGACGCGGAAGTCAAGAGTTCTTGGAGTGAGGATTATCAGGCACAACTCTACAAGGACAATCTGGAAATGTTCAAGCATATCCCCAACCTGCGCGGAACATCGCCGTGGATTCTTTTTGATTTCCGTTCCCCCTTCCGTTTCCATCCACACCAGGGAGGGGAATGGAACCGTAAAGGACTGGTTTCCGACCAGGGGACAACGCAAAAAAAGCATGGTACATCATGCGTGATTACTATAACCAAAAGAAAACAGAACAATGAAACACAAAATAAAACACTACATGGCTGCCCTCCTCCTGACCTCTATGGTCTGGAGCGGGCATGCCCAAGAAAAGGATGAAATGGACTTGTCCGGTGAATGGGCATTCCAGACAGATGTCATGGACTTCCGGAGAGGTTCACTGGACGTACGTTACTGCCATCGCCTGCAGGAAAGCATCGTTCTGCCGGGAATTACGGATGACTATAAAATAGGCTACAAATCTCCTTACCGCCACCTGGATAGGCTGACCCGTGTCTACGAATATATGGGCCCCGCATGGTACCAGCGGGAAATAGAGATTCCTGCGGCATGGAAAGGCAAACGCATCTTCCTCTATTTTGAACGTACACACTGGCTCAGTTCGGTATATGTAGGCAAAGAAGAAGTGAGTAAAATAGACTACATCAGTATTCCCCACAACCACGAACTGACCCAATGGCTACATCCAGGCAAAAAAGAACTGATAACTTTCTGCATAGACAACCGCTACCAGTACGATACCCATAAATGGGACCATGCCCACTCCGAATTTACCCAAATAAACTGGAACGGAGTATTGGGCGAAATTAAGCTGGTAGCTGTAGACCCGGTCTATGTAGATGACATGCAGGTCTATCCGGACATCAAGAACAAAAGCATCAAAGTCAAAATGACTGTCCGCAACTGTACAGAACATACCGCCAGCGGCAAAATATCCTTCCACGTGACAGGAAAGGACTATAGACTGCAAAAGGAAGTACCGGTAACAGTGACCGATTCCATTACTTATATCGAGGAAGAGATGTTTTTGGGTAAGGATATCCATTTGTGGAATGAGTTCCATCCCAATCTTTATACGTTGGACTGTAAGCTGACTTCCAGTGTAGAGGGCCAATCCTATGCGCATGAGAAAAGCACAACTTTCGGTATGCGCGAAGTAGAGGCCGGTGAGGACCATATCATCCTTAATGGCGAACCCATACACCTGCGCGGTACCGTTGAAAACGCAGTGTTCCCCCAAGACCGGCTACGCTCCCGTGGACGATGCCTCTTGGGAACGTGTACTCCGTATCCTGAAAGAATATGGCATGAACCATATGCGCTTCCACTCCTGGTGTCCTCCTGCCGCTGCGTTCCGTATGGCAGACAAGCTGGGTGTCTATCTGGAGGTGGAAATGCCGATGTGGGGTAAAGACGCCCAGCCCGATGAGAAGCGCTGGAATTTCTTCCGTCGCGAGCTGCGGGGTATCTTGAAAGAATATGGGAATCACCCTTCCTTCATTCTCTACTGTAACGGAAACGAAATTACCGGCGATTTCAGTTCATAGAAGAGCTTACCGCCACGGCCCGCCAGTTGGATAACCGCCGTCTATACAGCGGTTCCACAGCCCGCACACGTGTCAAAATCAGACCAGTTCTACATTACCCATCAGACTACCAAAGGACACATGGCCATCTACGAAGGACGCCCTTATACAAACTGGGACAAAAACAAGGAACTGGGAGTAGGCCTGCCCATCATCTCGCATGAATCCGGACAGCGGTGCATCTATCCCAATTTCGAGGAAATGAAGAACTTCACCGGCCCCGTACAAGCGCGTAATTTCGAGATATTCCGTGAACTGCTGGACAAGAACCACATGCTCGACCAGGCACATGACTTCTTCCGTGCTTCTGGAGCCTTGACCGCCATAGAGTACAAGGATGTCATAGAAGCCCAGTTGCGCACTTATCTGAAAGGCGGTTTCCAATTACTGTCTCTGAATGATTTTACCGGACAAGGATATGCACCGGTAGGCATTCTCGATCCTTTCTGGAATACCAAAGGGCTCATCACACCGGAAAAGTGGCGCGAGTTCTGTGCACCGACTGTCGCATTGCTCCGTTTCGACAAACGCGCACTTTACAATGATGAAGTGTTTGAAGGAAAAGCGGAAATATACAATTATGGACCTGCCCTATTGAAAAACGCAAAAATCAATTGGAGGATCACCGACAGCAACGGTAAAACCCTTAAGAGCGGAAAACTGAAAACACAAACTGTCGGAAAGAACGGGGTATTTCCACTTGGCAGTTTCAGTTATGCATTGGACAATATCACTGAACCACAGAAGCTGACGGTCCATCTTTCTGTTGCACACGTAAAAAACAGCTGGGATATCTGGGTATATCCCCGTCATAGCAACTTAATGCAGTCCACTAGTGAAGTGCTCTACACCACAGTATTCGATGAAAAAGCAAAACAACACCTTGCCGATGGCAAGAAAAGTGGTACTCTGCCCCAAACCTTCCAAAGTAAAAGGTCGTAAATCCGTGTTCCACAATCACTTTTGGAATCCGATAATGTTCAAATGGCCTCCTATGACCATTGGCTGTCTGATTCATGACGACCAGCTATATTCGAGCATTTCATAACTTCCTACCATACTGACTGGCAGTGGTGGGACATTCTGGAAAATGCCAAGGTTATTGAGATGAAAGATGCTCCGGCAGCACTGCGGCCTTTCATACAAGTAATAGACCATTACGACAATAATGAAAAGCTCGGTATTGGTTTCGAAGCAAAAGTGAAGAAAGGCAGTCTACTGGTACTGGCCGTAGATACCCAGAAAAACATCAACGAACGTCCTGCCACCCAGCAATTGCTGGAAAGCATTGACCGCTACGTAAAGAGTGACAAATTCGCTCCGCAAATTACCGTTGACGAGTCCTACATTGAATCATTCTTAAAGAAATAAATAAAGGAAATATGATGAAATTATTCTTGCTTTGGGCTCTTTTGTTGCTGCCGGTCGGACCGGCAGCAGCACAAGAGATAAAAATGTCACAAACAGCTCCATTGGAACAAGTTTATGGAGAAACAGTAGAAGATGATGCCTTACTGCCCATGAATGAACTGGATATGGATTTCGGCTATGCCCTCTATGAGACAACCGTTGATGTGGAAGAAGAGAATCCCACACTAACTATTGAAAACGTACGGGATTATGCTGTGGTCTATGCAGACGGCAAACTGCAAGGATATTTAAAAGATAGCAGTAAAAGTCTGAAAACCAATCTACCGATAGGTATACACAAACTTAGTATCTATACTGAAAATATCGGACGTATTACCTATGGCCCTGAAATTCTGGACAATTCAAAAGGTATCTACGGCAGCATAACATTGGGAAAGAAAGATTTAGAAGGCTGGAAGATGACCCCATTGGAAATTAAGGAATGCGATGTGGCCGGAATAACTTTCAAAGAAGGCGCCTCCTCCATCCCCTGCTTCCGTAAAGGTTGTGTCACAGTAAGCAACCCGGCACAAGAGACCTTTCTTGACGTGTCCGGCTGGGGAATGGGAGAAGTCTGGATAAACGGGCAATACTTGGGTGCCTACTGGGAAGAAAATGCAGAAAAGACCCTGGAGATACCTGCCGGTGCTCTGATAGCAGGTAATAATGAAATAGTGGTATTTGAACTAAAAAATAACGAACAAGCTTCCATGACACTAACCGATAAGCCTATTTTCAAATAAGCCCTTGCATGTTACTTGTTTTATATTCCTTAAAAAAACGACCTTTGTGTAGGAGCAGATTCCGAAAAACGTGTCTTATTTAATGAGAATAGCATAATTATATATATCATGAAGAAACTAACATTTATCAGTTGCCTCCTTTTAAGTGGTTGCCTGGCCGGAGCAATGGCTGCAGACAAAAAGCAACCCATCTACAAAGATGCCAAAGCTCCCATTGAGGAGCGTGTGAATGACCTGGTCAGCAGAATGACGCTGGAAGAAAAGGTACAACAACTCAACCAGTACACTTTGGGGCGGAATAACAACGAGAACAATCGTGGTGAGGAAGTAAAAAAAAATTCCTGCCACACTAGGCTCCCTCATTTATTTTGATGAAGATGCCAATCTGCGTAACGAGGCTCAGAGAAAAGCAATGGAAGAATCACGTCTGGGTATCCCCATCCTTTTCGGATACGACGTCATTCACGGGTTCCGTACCATTTATCCCATCTCTTTGGGACAAGCATGTTCTTGGAATCCCCAATTGGTAGAACAAGCATGTGCCGTTGCCGCCCAGGAAGCACGCATGTCCGGGGTAGACTGGACTTTTTCCCCTATGATTGACGTGGCAAGAGACGGACGCTGGGGACGTGTTGCAGAGGGCTATGGCGAAGACCCTTATACCAATGCTGTATTCGGTGTCGCATCCATCAAAGGATACCAAGGTGAAGACATGTCCGACAGCAAGCGAGTAGCCGCCTGCCTTAAACATTATATCGGATACGGCGCTTCTGAAGCAGGACGTGACTATGTTTATACGGAAATCTCCAATCAGACTCTGTGGGACACCTATATTCCTCCCTATGAAGCTGGCGTAAAAGCCGGTGCCGCTACTTTAATGAGTTCATTCAATGATATCAGCGGCACTCCCGGAAGCGCCAACCATTACACGATGACAGAAATTCTGAAGAACCGTTGGAAACACGACGGCTTTGTTGTTTCAGACTGGTCTGCAGTACCGCAACTTATTGACCAGGGCCATGCTGCCGACCGCAAAGAAGCTGCCCGTCTGGCTTTCAACGCCGGCCTAGAAATGGACATGATGGGGGCATTGCTATGACAGGCATATGGCAAAGCTGGTGGAAGAAGGTAAAATAAGCATGCAACTGGTGGACGATGCAGTAAAACGCGTGCTCCGTATCAAATTCCGCCTTGGACTTTTTGACAATCCCTACACCCCGACATCTACAGAAAAAGAGCGCTTCCTCCTTCCACAAAGCCTGGCTATTGCAGAGAAACTGGCAGAAGAGAGCATTGTTCTACTGAAGAATGAAAACAAGGTACTCCCTCTGGCAAACGGGAACAAGCCAACTATCGCCGTCATGGGGCCTCTGGTAGAAAACTATGCCGAGCTCCTGGGGTCATGGTATGGACATGGACATGCAGAAGATGTCCTCCCCATCAAAAAGGCACTGGATGCAGAATTTGCAGGCAAGGCTGAACTGATTTATACCGAGGGTTGTGATTTCGACGGTAACGACACTTCCAAATTCAGTGAGGCACTGGCTGTAGCCCGGAAAGCAGATATCATTCTACTCTGTATGGGTGAAAAGAAAAAGTGGAGTGGCGAAAACGCATCGCGTTCCATCATAGAACTGCCTGCCATTCAAGAGAAATTCATTGCTGAAATGAAGAAAGCAGGCAAACCGATTGTCCTGGCACTGGCTAACGGACGTCCTTTGGGACTCTCTAAAGTGGAACCTCTCTGTGACGCCATCGTTGAAATGTGGCAACCGGGAGTACCTGGTGGTAAACCATTGGCAGGTGTCTTGTCCGGCCGGGTAAATCCTTCGGGCAAGCTTTCCATTACTTTTCCACGTTCCACCGGACAGATTCCAATC
>ENA-OQBF01000042-OQBF01000042.1-human-gut-metagenome-genome-assembly--contig:-NODE-42-length-7281-cov-1.700028_pt1 | contig 7281 bp, 5 predicted proteins | sample MGYA00242745_ERZ504549 | MGnify/ENA primary metagenome ERZ504549 (study PRJEB26092, sample SAMD00036267) | human gut metagenome | host: Homo sapiens | study: EMG produced TPA metagenomics assembly of the...
TGCGTCTTCTGCATAAAAATTCCACATCGTCTACAAAACGGCGGGCATATTTCACAGCAGCTACTGCACGTTCGATAATCTCTTCACGATTCGAATTGAATTTATATTTAATGTGCGAATCAGAAGTACCGATACCGGTGTGAATACGTTTATGTTTAGCAAATTTCAGTGCATCTACGGCTACATCAATATCTTTTTGAACTGCGCGGGTCAAAGCACAGATAGTAGGCCAAGTCACCGCTTTTGAAATCTCAATTACTGAATTAAAATCCCCCGGGCTCGAAATGGGGAATCCGGCTTCAATCACGTCTACTCCCAACGCTTCCAATGCCTTTGCTACCTGAATCTTTTCTACTGTATTCAACTGGCATCCCGGAACCTGTTCACCATCTCTAAGAGTGGTATCAAAAATAAAATAACCTATTGTCCATATTCTTATGTATATTATATAATTATTAGCATTAAAAAAAGCCTTTCACACTTGGAAGTGAGAAAGGCTTCATATATCATTGCATCTTACATATATATTCACGCACAGCACTCACTTCCACTAAACTTTGCCAGTAGAATAATAATACCACACAGTAGAATATATGTAAAGTTCTGAATCATCTTCTTTTTTGTTTTGACGTTGCAAAGGTAGATATTATTTCGTACCACACAAACAAATTCGTTACTTTTTTCCGATAAAAAAATATCATTTTATAAGTTTGTATTCATTTATCGCTGAAATATATCACAAAAAAAGGCGTACCTCAAGGTACGCCTTTCCTTATTCTTCAGTTCAATACAAGTTCTGAATTACTTCTTCTCACAAGGTTTGTCACACTTGGCACCATCACATGCAGCCTTAGGACACGCTGCTGAATCAGCAGCCTGGCAACATGCCTTTGCAGAGTCACATACTTGTTCTGTTTTTGCAGCACAGCAAGAATCTGCCTCAGTTGCATTAGAATCTGCAGCCTTTTTGTTGCCACAAGATGTCACTGCGAAAGAAAACGCTACCGCAACGGCAGCCAATAAAACTTTAGTCTTCATACTTTCAATTTGCTTTAAACGTTGATATAAAATTAGTTCGGCGCAAATATAAGAAAAGTTTATGAGACCGCCAAAAACGAACAAAGCCTCCGTATCCTTATCAGACACGGAGGCTTCTTCTGAAAACGGCGACTACCTACTCTCCCACTGTTACGCAGTACCATCGGCGTGACCGGGCTTAACTTCTCTGTTCGGAATGGGAAGAGGTGGAACCCCGGTGCTGTAGTCACCTGAATAAGGCAGACATGATGAGAAAAAAGTAAAGTGTCCATACATTGCTGAACGTATATACCTCCATACACGGAAGGCAAAAAGTGGACGGGCAATTAGTAATGCTCGGCTATGACATCGCTGCCTGTACACCTGCATCCTATCAACGTTGTAGTCTACAACGACCCTGAGAAATCTAATCTTGTGGCTGGCTTCGTACTTAGATGCTTTCAGCACTTATCCAATCCCGACTTAGATACCCGGCAATGCACCTGGCGGCACAACCGGTAAACCAGAGGTCAGTCCAACACGGTCCTCTCGTACTAGTGTCAGAGCCACGCAAATTTCATGCGCCCACGATAGATAGAGACCGAACTGTCTCACGACGTTCTGAACCCAGCTCGCGTGCCACTTTAATGGGCGAACAGCCCAACCCTTGGGACCTTCTCCAGCCCCAGGATGTGACGAGCCGACATCGAGGTGCCAAACCCCTCCGTCGATATGAGCTCTTGGGAGGGATCAGCCTGTTATCCCCGGAGTACCTTTTATCCTTTGAGCGATGTCCTTTCCATACAGAAACACCGGATCACTATGCTCTAGTTTCCTACCTGATCGACTTGTAAGTCTCCCAGTCAAGCGCCCTTATGCCATTACACTCTGCCGACGGTTACCAATCGTCGTGAGGGCACCTTTAGAAGCCTCCGTTACACTTTTGGAGGCGACCACCCCAGTCAAACTACCCACCAAACAGTGTCCCCGCAACAACGGGTTAGAACTCAAATAATCAAAGGGCCGTATTTCAACAGCGGCTCCACGGACACTGGCGTGCCCGCTTCAAAGCCTCCGGCCTATCCTACACATCAATTACCCAAATTCAATGTTAAGCTATAGTAAAGGTTCACGGGGTCTTTTCGTCCCATCGCGGGTAATCGGCATCTTCACCGATACTACAATTTCACTGAGCTCACGGTTGAGACAGTGTCCAGATCATTACACCATTCGTGCAGGTCGGAACTTACCCGACAAGGAATTTCGCTACCTTAGGACCGTTATAGTTACGGCCGCCGTTTACTGGGGCTTCAATTCAATGCTTCTCTTGCGATGACATCTCCTCTTAACCTTCCAGCACCGGGCAGGTGTCAGGCTGTATACTTCATCTTTCAATTTTGCACAGCCCTGTGTTTTTGTTAAACAGTTGCCTGGACCTATTCTCTGCGCCTCGCCGTTAAGCGAGGACCCTTTATCCCGAAGTTACAGGGTCAGTTTGCCTAGTTCCTTAACCGTGAATCACTCAAGCGCCTTAGTATATTCAACCCGACTACGTGTGTCCGTTTGCGGTACGGGTACCTGCAGGATTAAGTTTAGCGGATTTTCTTGGAAGTATGATTACACGCACTATTGGATTGTTCTAAGAACGCTCCATACTGTCAGGTTCGACTCTTGCTCCGGATTTGCCTGGAACAATCAGCATCTACACCCTTCAACGGACTATTCCGTCAGTCCGCGGCGCTGTCACGACTCCGTCTCCACGTCACTCCCACAGGTAGTACCGGAATATTAACCGGTTCTGCCATCGGCCTCGCCGTTCGGCTGAGCCTTAGGACCCGACTTACCCTGATCCGATTAGCGTTGATCAGGAAACCTTAGTCTTTCGGCGAGGGGGTTTCCCACCCCCTTTATCGTTACTTATACCTACATTTGCTTTTCCACACGCTCCAGCAAAGCTCGCGCTTCACCTTCGACGCCGAGTGGAATGCTCCCCTACCGATGATTTCTCATCCCAAAGCTTCGGTAGAATACTTATGCCCGATTATTATCCACGCCAAACTCCTCGACTAGTGAGCTGTTACGCACTCTTTAAATGAATGGCTGCTTCCAAGCCAACATCCTAGCTGTCTTAGCAATCTGACTTCGTTAGTTCAACTTAGTATTCATTTCGGGACCTTAGCTGTTGGTCCGGATTGTTCTCCTTTAGGACATGGACCTTAGCACCCATGCCCTCACTCCTGACATAGAACTGACACGCATTCGGAGTTTGTCAAGACTTGATAGGCGGTGAAGCCCTCGCATCTTATCAGTCGCTCTACCTCATGCCAGTATAAGTCAAGGCTGCACCTAAATGCATTTCGGGGAGTACGAGCTATCTCCAAGTTTGATTAGCCTTTCACCCCCACCCTCAGGTCATCCAGAAGCTTTTCAACGCTTATTGGTTCGGTCCTCCAGATGGTGTTACCCATCCTTCAACCTGCCCAAGGGTAGATCACTTGGTTTCGCGTCTACTCCTTCCGACTATACGCCCTGTTCAGACTCGCTTTCGCTTCGGCTGCAGATCTGAAATCCTTAACCTCGCCGGAAAAAGTAACTCGTAGGTTCATTATGCAAAAGGCACGCCGTCACACCAGAAGGTGCTCCGACCGCTTGTAGGCACATGGTTTCAGGAACTATTTCACTCTTCTGTTCGAAGTGCTTTTCACCTTTCCTTCACAGTACTGGTTCACTATCGGTCTCTCGGGAGTATTTAGCCTTACCGGATGGTCCCGGCAGATTCACGCAGAATTCCTCGTGCTCCGCGCTACTCAGGATACCACTAGGCTTCGGTTGGCTTCGCATACGCAGCTCTCATGCTCTATGGCTGTACTTTCCAGAACATTCTGCTCACCAACTTTCTTGCCACGGCGTGGTCCTACGACCCCACCCATGCCGTAACATGGATGGTTTGGGCTGTTCCCCGTTCGCTCGCCACTACTGGGGGAATCATTGTTTATTTTCTTTTCCTGCAGGTACTAAGATGTTTCAGTTCCCTGCGTTAGCCTCCTGCAATGCAGGATGATACTTCTTCAAAGTACCGGGTTGTCCCATTCGGAAATCCGCGGATCAAAGGTCATTTGCACCTACCCGCAGCTTATCGCAGCTTATCACGTCCTTCATCGCCTCCGAGAGCCAAGGCATCCGCCATGTGCCCTTACTTACTTTTTGTCTTACCGATCACGTATGGTCGATATATACTTTCAGCTTTTAACTTTACTTTTTTTTGGTCACATCATGTCAAAGAACGGTGTTTCAATTATAAAACAATAATCAAAACGGAGTGGAGAATAACGGATTCGAACCGTTGACCCCCTGCGTGCAAAGCAGGTGCTCTAGCCAGCTGAGCTAATCCCCCTTCTTATAAGTGGAAAACGGAAAGTGGAAAGTGGAGAATCCGGAGAGTTCCCGATTTTCAGTTTTCAATTTTCAGCTTTCAACTTTGAAGTAGTCCCAGGCAGAGTTGAACTGCCGACCTCTACATTATCAGTGTAGCGCTCTAACCAACTGAGCTATAGGACTGTCAGTCAAACCCTCGCCTTACGGCTCGGCTTCTACTTTTCTCGTATATTTTAATAAACAAGTACGCGCAGTACAAGAGGTTCTTATGGAAGCATAACTTCAAGAACCAACGATCGAGTCGAGACGTCACTCCAGAAAGGAGGTGTTCCAGCCGCACCTTCCGGTACGGCTACCTTGTTACGACTTAGCCCCAATCACCAGTTTTACCCTAGGGCGCTCCTTGCGGTTACGCACTTCAGGTACCCCCGGCTTTCATGGCTTGACGGGCGGTGTGTACAAGGCCCGGGAACGTATTCACCGCGCCGTGGCTGATGCGCGATTACTAGCGAATCCAGCTTCATGGAGTCGGGTTGCAGACTCCAATCCGAACTGAGAGAGGCTTTCGGGATTAGCATCACGTCGCCGTGTAGCTGCCTTCTGTACCCCCCATTGTAACACGTGTGTAGCCCCGGACGTAAGGGCCGTGCTGATTTGACGTCATCCCCACCTTCCTCACATCTTACGACGGCAGTCTCGACAGAGTCCCCAGCATCACCTGATGGTAACTATCGATAAGGGTTGCGCTCGTTATGGCACTTAAGCCGACACCTCACGGCACGAGCTGACGACAACCATGCAGCACCTTCACAACTGCCTTGCGGCTGACATGTCTCCACATCATTCAGTTGCAATTCAAGCCCGGGTAAGGTTCCTCGCGTATCATCGAATTAAACCACATGTTCCTCCGCTTGTGCGGGCCCCCGTCAATTCCTTTGAGTTTCACCGTTGCCGGCGTACTCCCCAGGTGGAATACTTAACGCTTTCGCTTGGCCGCTTACTGTATATCGCAAACAGCGAGTATTCATCGTTTACTGTGTGGACTACCAGGGTATCTAATCCTGTTTGATACCCACACTTTCGAGCATCAGCGTCAGTTACAGTCCAGCAGGCTGCCTTCGCAATCGGAGTTCTTCGTGATATCTAAGCATTTCACCGCTACACCACGAATTCCGCCTGCCTCTACTGTACTCAAGACACCCAGTATCAACTGCAATTTTACGGTTGAGCCGCAAACTTTCACAACTGACTTAAGCGTCCGCCTACGCTCCCTTTAAACCCAATAAATCCGGATAACGCTCGGATCCTCCGTATTACCGCGGCTGCTGGCACGGAGTTAGCCGATCCTTATTCATACGGTACATACAAAAAGGCACACGTGCCTCACTTTATTCCCGTATAAAAGAAGTTTACAACCCATAGGGCAGTCATCCTTCACGCTACTTGGCTGGTTCAGACTCTCGTCCATTGACCAATATTCCTCACTGCTGCCTCCCGTAGGAGTTTGGACCGTGTCTCAGTTCCAATGTGGGGGACCTTCCTCTCAGAACCCCTATCCATCGAAGGCTTGGTGGGCCGTTACCCCGCCAACAACCTAATGGAACGCATCCCCATCGATGACCGAAATCCTTTAATAGTTCTACCATGCGGAAGAACTATGCCATCGGGTATTAATCTTTCTTTCGAAAGGCTATCCCCGAGTCATCGGCAGGTTGGATACGTGTTACTCACCCGTGCGCCGGTCGCCATCAAACTTAGCAAGCTAAGTTCATGCTGCCCCTCGACTTGCATGTGTTAAGCCTGTAGCTAGCGTTCATCCTGAGCCAGGATCAAACTCTTCATTGTAAAAGTATTTTTTTATCATCGGTTAAGATGATCTTTTTGCTCTGTTCAGGACGCCGTAAATTTATTGACCTTATTCAAATACCTATTAGTCTTAATTGTATCACTACTTCATAAGACAAGTATTGACGGTTCTATTTTTTTACTTGTACTACTTGTATTGTTTATCAATATGTCAAAGAACTTGTTGCTTTCGTTTTAAAAGCGGGTGCAAAGGTAAGGGCTTTATTTTTAACTACCAAACTTTTTCGGAAGTTTTTTTTTAGTTTTTCTTTTTACTCGATTTCTCTGGCTCTCTATGCGAAAGGGAAAGAAGGTATGAAAGAATAACTCTTGCCAATTTTCTTTGCGAATCGGACTGCAAAGATAAGAACTTTATTTATTATAATCCAAACTTTTTCGGAAGTTTTTTGTTCTTTTCTTTAAGTGGGATTCCACTTTTTCACGAAGTCAATTTTTCAAGGCTTTCTTCTCTTGGAAAGCGGGTGCAAAAGTACGCCCTTTTGGTATACACTCCAAATATATCAAACTATTTTTTCTAATTATTTTTGAATACATTTGCTAAAGTGCTGACGCATAACGATGTTGTAGAACATATTTTTTAAGTATAGGGAAATTGTGTGCGGAAACAATAAGAGGGATACACATTATTATATCACACGCGGGCGCGTAGGTGCGCCGGGAATCAGTTTGCGTTAGGGAGCAATTAAAGAATCAGTTCATTAAAATAAGAGGAAAGAAAGATAGATATAAGAGATAGTGGTTTTATAGTGGATTCCATTCCTTAGTTTGATTCATTAATATGATACTTGTATGAGAATGATGCGTAGAAACTTCACTTTGCTGAAAAGGATTTTTCTTTTTTCATTTCTCATGTTCTCATAATATACATAATAATCATCTGTGAATCAAATAGATAATACTATGAGAAATAAAACACAAAAGGGTATTTCTCATAGTATTGCCATGATTTAGTCCGTAAAATCGAGCATTTCTCATAGGGTTTAAACTATTTTCTCATCTTATTCTCATACTCCGTCTATACAT
>ENA-OQBF01000043-OQBF01000043.1-human-gut-metagenome-genome-assembly--contig:-NODE-43-length-7236-cov-0.911099_pt1 | contig 7236 bp, 9 predicted proteins | sample MGYA00242745_ERZ504549 | MGnify/ENA primary metagenome ERZ504549 (study PRJEB26092, sample SAMD00036267) | human gut metagenome | host: Homo sapiens | study: EMG produced TPA metagenomics assembly of the...
AAGTTCCGTTTTTCTATAAACATTGACTTTTGAAATCTAGTATTTCGGGTATTTGCATAAGTTCTAATCAAAGAATTACGGAAAAGTGCGGAAGAACCCCGTTCCTCCGGAACAGCGGTACTGCCGCACAAGAATATTCAAATGTGTCGACAACGGTCCGTTGGAAGGTTTTGGGGGTATTATGAAACAAGAAAGGTACTATGGCAACCGATTTGCTGACAGAGATTCTCTTGTGAAGATGATAGAGGAATACATGGAAGACTATATCTTAACTCCTGTAAAATTAACTCTCGTTTCCAAAGAATGGCTTATTTATGCGGATTTTGCGTATTGTATCGTTAATGATAAGAGAATTAATTACCTCTCGAGAATTAACATATAAAATACTCGCAAATCTACTATTCATGAGGGTTTTGGGCAATCGAGAGTTAAATTATCAGGAAGTTAAGACTATAACAATAAACGGTTGCAACAAAACCTGGGTGTTTTGACTGCAAATTTCGCCCGACTGGTGTGAATATTTCGCTTGAAACGGTGTGAGCACATTGTTCCACCGGTGTACCTGCTCGGAACATCGGTGTGAGACTTAATGTGGTATAGTTTTCTCGTGGTAAAAACAAACGAGAAAGGAGCATACAATTATGCAAAACTGTACTACAATTCTTGGAATCATAGATATGCGTCAGCGTGGCATATCCTATGATGATTGCCGTAGCCGATACAAAGTTGGCTGCAGCACAATTACTCTGCTCATGAACCGCTTCAAAGAATCCGGTAAAGATCTTGACACGTTGAAACAAATGCCGGCAGAGGAAGTGGAACATCTATTCTTTCCACCAGAAAACCTCCGCAGAAAAGATGATTCCGTTATGCCTGATTACCAAGCTGTCTATGAGCGGCTAACTATGCCAGGAAGCAAAGCAAATCTCTTTTATCTGTGGCTGAAGTACAAGAAGGACTGTCCTTCCGGTTATCAATACACACAGTATTGTCTGTATTTCAAACGCTTTGTTGAAAAGCATTACGGCTCGGAAGCTGTCAGCATGGTAGTGGAACGGATTCCCGGAGAAAAGGTTTACATCGATTGGGTCGGTGATCAACCGGAAATTCTTGTGGATTCATCAACCGGTGAAATAAAAAAGGTACATTTTTCGCTACGACTGTTGGAGTAAGCAACCTTGTTTATGCGGAAGCCTTTGAGGATGAAAAACTGCCCAACTTCATTGCCGGTACTGTTCATGCATTGCAGTTCTATGGTGCAGTGCCTAAATATCTCGTACCAGACAACTTAAAAACTGCAATCACCAAGCATACCAAGGATGAATTGGTAATCAATAGTGCCTATCAAGACTTAGAGAATTTCTACGATGTAGTAATCCTTCCACCACCTCCTCGCAAGCCGAAGGGTTATCGGCGAAAAAATGTTATCAGCAATCTCAGCCTGAATAAACGCTATAATCGTATTTTCAGGCTGAACTGCTGTCTTTGATTGCTGATAATTATTTAATCCAGCCCGCAGAAATGGAGCAGATATTCTTCTTTTCCTTTCCATTTTTTCTCCGGATAAGATACAACATTGCCGTCAGAGTCCTTTATAGGCAGTGCTTCCTGATCTACAGAGCGAAGAGCGGCAGCCATTGTCTCATTGTCTGCGTGGGCGTAGATTGATGTTGAATCGATTGATGAATGCCCCAGAAAGTCCTTGATATAAGGCAGAGGTATCCCCGCTTTGAACATGGCCATTCCTATGCTGTGCCGGAAGACATGACAGTGGAGCCTTCCGGAAAAGATGGATCAATTTTGTGCAGTTCTTTTGCATAGGACGCAAGAAAAGAATTCACTGTTCTTGGAGCCATTCTCGTATGCTGACCATTATGGATCGTATAAAAAAGATAATCCTGATTATTTCTGCCTGGATGAAATTCATTAAGGTACGCATCCAGATGTGGAAGGACTTCTACAGGAAGAGGATTATACCGGGTCTTGTTACCTTTTCCATGTAGCCGAATCTGTACACTTGCTCCGTTTCGGATGATATCTTCCAGCCTCATATTGACCAGTTCTTCAATCCTGCCTCCGGTTTCATAAGCGTGGATCATGAAGTACTGGTTACGGCGTCCATTCCGAGTTGCTGTATCCGGCCAAGAGAAGATAGATTCCAGCTGTTCAGGTCTCAGGTATTCAAGCTTCGGATCTGTTTTCCCTTTAAAGCGGCGGACTGATCTTACTTTCAGATAGAGTTCTGATAACGTGGCATCTTCTTCACTACAGTAACGTAGAAATGACTTGATTGCCGAAAGCCGGAGATTTATTGTGTTGATTGATTTTGACTCGCTGTCTCTTAACCAAATGCAGAAGTCATAAACCATTTCTTTTGTAAAGCAGTAAAACCCAACTTTATCAAACGGGATATCTTTCTGTGAACGCAGGTATTGGCGGTATTGATCCAGCGAATCTGTATAGTTTTTTACCGTTGCCTCCGTGAACTTCCGCTGTATGATCAAATATTTATGCAGGAAGTCCCGGAGAAGTTCATAAAAGTAAAGCTCTGATTTTTTAATCTTCATGCGGCACCTCCGGTAGTATAGAAGCATTTACGGAATGCATACGAGATTCAAACTCAGAGTAGAATGGTTCAGCCAGTGTAAGATAATAATCCGTGTCTGCAAAGTTTGAGTGTCCCATAAATTCACTCAGATAAGGATATAAAGCATTCAGATCTGCATGTTCTCTAACCCATTGGTTCAGCCTGTAAACACAGTAAGTATGGCGAAAATCATGGACCCTTGGCGGATTACCTTTGGTTACGGCCGCTTCTGGAAGCTGATCCCAGAATTCATGGAACCATTCATCCAGAGTAGATTTACTGTAATAATCTCCAGATTGATTCGGAAAGAATGCTGTCCTGTCAGGGTATGTATCTCTGATGATGCGGTCGTATCGACAGAGCAGATCCAGCATGTCATCGCTGACGAAAACAATACGGGCTTCCCAGCCTTTGGATTCCCGGATAAAAATCTTTCCTGTAGAAAGATTGATATCATTGGTGCGTAAAAGTCTGGCTTCCGAGGCTCTAAGGCCGCAGGTATAAATAAGCCGGAAGATGACCGGTATCACATAGCAGCGTAAAGGTGAAAAAGGTGATTTTTTACAGGCATCAATGGAAGCAAAGAATGCCTTTAACTCTTCTTCTGTAAAAATATGGGCATCATACCGTATCTGTTTTCTTGGTATTCCGCCGGGAATGATATATGCGGACTTTCCTGTTCCTACAAGGTATTTGGCGAATTGACGGACAGGAGTCACCCGCCTGAGCAAAGTGTTCTGATGCAATACGGAACATTTCCTGATCCATGCATCACAGATTTCTTTGGACAGGGTACTGCAGTCTGGATAATCCTCTGCAATCATGGTGTCAAGATACCCCAATACTTTTGATGAAGTATGATAAGGGTATCCAGATGCTCTTTTTTGGGAGATGAAGGCTTCAAGATCATCCCGAAGTTTGCTGCGGAAAACAGGATCAGACAAAACCATCACCTTCTTCCCAGTATTTCTGCCCGATCAGCGAGAAATCAAGCGGACATTCCTTTAACATCTGTTCTTCCATTGACAGATATGGCTTATCAGATTCTTTGGAAACATGGCCAAGGACATCTGTGATTACCTGATGCGGTATCTTGTTTAAAAGAAGTTTGTGCGTTAGCGTATACCGACAGACATGTACTCCGCAGCTGTCCCTGTTGACAGTCTGGATTTCTGCTCTTTCAAACAGTTTTGAGCATACCATGTACATGGACTCGAGCTTTTTATAAGGTGCCTGCCTCCTCACGAAAACATATGGATTCTTTTTTGCTTCTGTGGGGCGTTCGTTCAGGATATAGTCCATAATGGCATTCCCAACATCCTCCAGCAGCGGAAGGTATATAGTCACACCGGTTTTTTCCTGTTCCAGTATGATCTGGTCATTTTTCCAGTCAATCTGGCTGAAGCGGAGGCAACAGATATCAATATCGCGCAATCCGAGCCGTAGCCCCAGCCGCATCATTGCTTTGGTACGAAGCGGTGCCTCCTCCATTGCACGAAAAAGCTTTTTTTCATCCGAAGCAGTTATATATGGCCTTAAATGTGTTTTTTTATATGCGGGAGTCAGTATCATCCCTGAGAAATCCGTAGGAATAAAGCCGGCCGTATACAGATAAGACAGGATCTGCCGTATAATCGGGAAAACAGTTCCCCTGCTGTTTAGACAAAGTCGTTCTGACAGAAAGACCAGCAGAGATTGAATCTGCGCAGTCTGTAGTTCACGAAGTCCGCTAACGTCAGTTATTCCTGCCCCTTTGATAAAGGATCTGAACGCATAGTCATAAAGAGCAATGGTTTTCTTTTCGAAGTTTTTTGGTCTGCAGAAATGTAAGATACTGCTGGCGAAGAGATTCCATTGTGTCATCAGAACAGCATATTTTCTTGGAAAGAAACAGTTTCCATTGAAAACAGCCGGTATCTGCTACTTCAAGCAATACGCAGACAGAACGGCGTCGGATTTTTCTTTTCCATTCATTCAGGGAGCCGTCCTCATGCTTTTGGGTGTTATCTTCAACAAAAGCATTACAGGATTCCCGCATGAATACAGTACTCCGGGAAAGATAGAGAAATGTATATAACTCCCGCCATGCCTGCATGTACTGCCATCTGGTAGATGAGGAAAGATGGAGATAAGCCATTTCACTTTCTGCCCGGCGGATCAGGTGCCCTGTATCAATCCTGCAATCATCGACTGGAAAGGCTATATTTCGAAAAACTTCCTCTGACTCACTGGCGGAAGGAAGTTTTGGCTCATTATAAAGCTTCCCTTCTGGTGTAAGAGCTTTTGTTCCGGCTTCTCTGTCTACTAGCCGGACCGCATGTAATAACTGAAAGCGGAGATCTGGTGTCACTGCACGCGCAACATAGGAATCATATAGTTTCTGACAAGGTACTTGGATACCCAGATAATCACCATGCTCGACCAGATGTTTCAGATAATTTTTACGTGCATCATATGTCGATGGGGCAAGCTGCAACTTCTGCTGTTCGAGGACAGCGTTTACTACTTCTTTTAACTGATTCATCTCAATGCTCCTTTCTGTCACAGGTAAATCCTGTAGTTAATATCAGAATAGCAATTGAGATTATCAGAGAAAAGATTATCAGAAAAAATACCTCTGCAAATATCGGAACATTGGCGTATTCTGAGAATCTTTCATAGAATTTCCGATAACATTTTTTTCGCCGATAATCCTTATTATCGGTAATTACCGATAATAAGGAAAAACCAACGGTGGAGAAGTACGTTCAGTTTCTGGAGACACATCTGTTGGAAGACCTGAAAAGAAAAAGTTTACTACAGTATCGAAGATATCAATCGTGATGTACGGCAAAAAATAGCGGACATCAACAACGAGAAAAGGACCTCCCAGTCCCTTTCCAAGATGGAAAGTTTCCTTCGATATGACAAACCACAGATGAAGCCACTTGCCGGTGAATCCTTCTCGCTGTGTGATTATAAATACTTTGCCCGTGTACCGAATAATTACCATCTGTTGTATGATGACCACTATTATTCAGTATTGTACACGTATTACAATCAGCCTGCAATTCTTAAAGCTACAATGGCAGAGGTACGAATCTGCGACCGGAATAACAAGCTGATCTGTACCCATAGAAGGTCCTACAAGGACTTTCCCAAATACATCACTAAGCCGGAGCACATGGCTCCAGAGCATCAATACTACAAAGAAGTGAATTCTAAAGATGGCGCTTATTACAGACGATGGGCTTCGAGTATCGGTCCATATATGGGTAAACTTATTGATTCCGTGCTTCTTACACCTCAGCACGAAGAACAAGCCTATAACAGTTGTAACGGCATTCTTCATATGTGTAAGAATCAATCCAGACTTTTGCTGGAAGACATCGCAAAAACATGCGTGGAAAGTAATGCCTGTAGGTATTCTTATTTCAAAAAGCTCCTGAAAAACATGCAGGACAATCATTCGGTACCGACTACATCCTCACTTCCAGAGCATAGTAACTTACGAGGGAAGGAGGAGTATCGATGATAAATAAAAACCAACTTTCCACAGAGGACTATGAAATCTGCAGTAAGCTTAAAAGTATGCGGTTCTCCGGTATGGCAGAAGCATTGGAGGAAGTGTTTGCAGATCCCAATGCAGAACTTCTTCCATTCAGAGAAAAAATACAGCGTATCGTGGATACTGAATGGAATCTGCGCTATTCCAAGAAAACTGAATCGTTTTTATCAAAAAAGGCAACCTTGAAAATATCCCGCTGCTGATCTGGATGAAACGCTTTATAATCCGGAGCGACAGCTGGATGTGCGCATCATAGAGGAACTTTCCAAATGTGAATGGATTGAACAGGGAAAAAATCTTGTCATAACAGGAAAAACCAGTTCCGGTAAAAGCTACCTTGCCAATGCACTTTGTATTTGTGCCTTGCGGCAGTTCAAGACGGTCCGGTACATGAAGGCTAGCCAGTTGATAAATGAGTTGTCCAAAGCAGAAAAACTCGACACTTATCAAGAAGAACTAAATCTGTTCGCTGGCTATGATCTTCTTGTCGTTGACGATTTTGGATTGATGAACATGGAGGTTAATAAGTGCCGAAACTTATTTGAGGTATTCGACAGCAGAGATCCACATAAATCCATCCTTGTAATCTCTCAGTTCCCTGTACCTGCCTGGTATGACATGTTTCAGGATCATACTTATGCAGAGGCGTGCCTTGCACGCATGCTTAGTGGAGCCTACCGTTTGGAGATGAATGGTAAGAACATGAGAGATATGGAACCTATTAACAAGTAACAACAAACGGATAACGCACCGCTGGTGCGAGCCTCTTACACCGCTGACGCGGGAAAGGGGCTCCGTTTATCCGAAATGTGCATTTTGACACCAAGAAACATATACAATATCTGGAGGCGACTAAAAAACTGCCACCAGATAAATCTGATGGCAGAAAATTTTTAATTTTTTAATTGTCTACTTGACGAGTAACAGTTCAGATTAGATTTTATCATAGAAGAACCTTTTATTTACAGAAAAGGTTTTACACTGTCATCCTCTTATTAACTCGACTGAGGGAACGGGGGCTAATTCCCCCGCATGTTCAATTAGTAGCAATTACATTAAGAATATCGCATAATTGCTTTCTACATATGGGATTATATTGTTT